>FWPU01003220.1_pt1 | contig 41917 bp, 40 predicted proteins | sample 2228361 | NCBI WGS metagenome assembly FWPU01 (sample SAMEA103939777, study PRJEB20133) | metagenome | reverse complement strand
ACCAGAGCCGCACAGGACGCCTGTACCAACGCTGGATCAAGGGGGAGTGTATGCGGTCGGCATGGCTTCCCAGTTTATCCTGGCCTGGCGTGCCGGCTGGGGGCCAGGCAACGATGCGGTGTAGCTGGCTGGTTTGCGGCGAGATGCTCGCCGCTATGGACGATCTCGAGGCAGGCGGAAAGGGTGGGTCATGTTGGCGGACGCCGGTTTTGATGGTCAGACTGTGCAGGAGGACGATCGCATCCCGCCCATTCGGCGGGGTGGGAACCTCGTCCAGGCCGAGCGGCGAGGGCGGGCCGAATGGGTGGCCAGGCGCCTCTGGATGGTTTCTTTGGGCAACGTTGGAAGGCCGAAGCGGTGAATTTGGTGATCAAACGCAAGTTTGGCGAGAGCATTCGCGCTCGCAAGCCCAGCCTGCCGCGGCGAGAGCCGCTGGTCAAAGGACTGGTCTTACAATCTCCATCGGTAAGTTGTGTGCTGGTACCTGGCTTTCCGGCAAGGGATAAATTCGGAAGGCGGATGTCGTGGCTGGTAGTGCGCATCGAGGCAGTCGTGGTCTCTAATCTTTGCAACAAAGCAAGTGGACAGACTAATCACATGGAACGCTGGTATTGTACCTTGAGACGATCTTGCGCACGGTTTGTCAGAAAAACACTGTCGTTTTCGAAATCGGATGCCATGCACGCAATCGTGACCCGGCTCTTTATCATTCGCTACAACCTATCACTTGTTACTTGACCACTACCAACACAATGATCAGCAAGTTCCACTTTTTGAAAGGTGCTTACGCGCCTTCAAACAGAATCCAGAAGCGTTCATGGCGGGCGGAGTGGAACATCCGCTTGAGAGAGGAAGATCGCTTCAACCATGGATATTCCTCATAAGCCATTTGGCGTATACGGCCGTAGTACGCTTGAGCAGATCGGGTTGCCCGACTATCCTAGAGTTATCGAAAGAAACGGAGGATTCTATGTTTTCCCAGATTAATCGATCCTTACTTCTTTTCCTTACTGTAGTTCTGCTGACCACGGCAATTTCTGCTTGCTCAGCCCAGAGCAACGCTGACGATCTGAATATGATGCCGCTTGACCAAATGCCCGTCCAAGTACAATTAGCACCAGTCTTGGTGCATCAGGCCTACCAGTTCGCGTCTGCCAACCCCGAAATCCTGCAGCAAATTCCCTGCTATTGTGGCTGCCGTGCCATGGGGCATACCTCGAATTATTCTTGCTATGTCCAGGAGGTAGATGCCAATGGCGTCATCACTTTTGACAACCATGCCCTGAATTGCGTGACCTGTGTAAACATTACCCAGGATGTGATGCGTCTCCTGCGGAAAGGCAAGAGTCTCCAGGAAATTCAGACCTACATTGACAATACCTATGGTCGGTACGATGTGTATCATTAGCAATTCAGCAGGAGCGCGCTGATGGCCAGAAGACGGTGGTTTTACGGTCTGCTTCTGGGATTGGCGGGAGTGCTAATCCTTCTCGTGCCCCTGCCCTCGCGCGCGCCTGCGCGTGCCCAGCGCACCTTTTCTGTTAAAGCCGATCAGTTTGCCTATTTTCCTCCTGTGCTTCACGTTGCCCGGGGCGATACGGTTGTCCTTGAATTGGAGAGCGTGGATGTTGGACATGGTCTGTACATAGATGGCTATGATGTATCGGTTGCTGCTGCTCCCGGCCGGATAGCCAGCCTGACCTTTACCGCTGACCGGCCGGGTTCCTACCGCTTCCGGTGCAATATTCCTTGCGGGGCACTGCACCCGTTCATGGTTGGCAAGATCCAGGTTGGCCAGAACAATTGGTTCTGGCGATCATTTGCCTTGGTCATATTGATTGCATTTTCTGGTCTGGTTCTACCCAGCATGCCACAAAAGGAAGTCAGGCCGAGACGCGCTGCCCTGACACGATCCCCCTTGGTCAAGTTTCTGCTTAAGAACCGCTGGCCGCAGCTGGCGGTGAGGCTTTTGCTGTTGGGCGGCTTCGTCTTTGCAATCCTGACAGGCCTGATTGGCACTCATATCGGGAATCGCAATTTTGGAGTCGTCTTTGTCTGGATCGTCTGGTGGGCGGTCCTGCTCCTGGTTGCTGTGCCTTTCTTTGGACGTGGCTGGTGCGCTGTCTGCCCGCTCCCGATCCCTGGCGAATGGCTCCAAAACGGTGCAATCATGAGACCGCCGGCGAGGAGGCCGCGCTGGTTAAACCTGCGGTGGCCAAAGTTGTTGCGCAATATGTGGTTTCAGAACGTGATCTTCACGTTACTAGCACTCTTCTCAAGCATCATTCTGACTTCACCCAGGGTAACCGCGATTGTCCTGGCTGGGATGTTCGTCCTGGCAACAGGGATGAGCTTTGTTTTCAGTCGGCGTGCCTTCTGTCGTTACCTCTGTCCAGTAGGCGGATTCATTGGCCTGTATGCCCAGGTTGCTCCCCTGGAGTTGCGGGTTAGAGATAAACAAATCTGTCTTGCCTGCAAAGATAAGGCGTGTTACAACGGTTCTGTGTCCGGTTATGGCTGTCCATGGGATGTTTTCCCTGGCGGTCTGATGAAAAACACCTACTGTGGTCTGTGCCTGGAATGTTTGCGTGCCTGTCCTTACGAGAATATTGTTGTGAACGCGCGTCCTTTCTCGACCGACCTTGCCATGCCCTCCGCGCGCCTGGATGAGGCCTTCAAGACTTTTATCATGTTGGGTTCGGCCATGGTCTACGCGGCTATACTGCTTGGTCCGTGGGGAGTACTCAAGAATGCGTCCTATGATGTTGGTTCCACTGCCTGGTTCCTCTATGCGGTTGTTTTCCTTGCCATCATCTTTGTGATCTTGCCTGGTATATTCACAGTCGGGATTCTAAGCACAAGGAGTGCCCTGCCGTTAAAGCAACGCTTTGCTTCTCTCTCGGTTGCCCTTATTCCTCTTGGCTTGATGTTCTGGGTCGCCTTTAGCCTGTCTTTCGTGGTAAGCAACGCCTCCTATGTCTTGCTTGCTCTCTCGGATCCCTTTGGCTGGGGCTGGAACTTGTTTGGCACGGCAACTATTGCCTGGCAACCTTATCTCACCACCTGGCTGCCAGGAATCCAAACTTTTGTGCTTGTCGGTGGCCTGCTATGGACGACAAGCCTTGCTCGGAAATTCGCTTCGGAACTGAATCTATCCCCCTTAGCGGTGATTGTCTTTGCTACCATGACCACAATCGGGATGCTTGGATTATTGCTATGAAACGTTTGTCTAAGCCTCGGCTTTTGGTTGTCAATTTGAGAGCAAGACCGCGGTTGCCTGGTGGAACATAGTCTGGGCTATATGACCACCTGATGGGCGTTTTATGCGGATAATGCTGTATCTGAACCGGGTCTTCCACGGGGGATCCGTGTTCTCGCGCACAGCGCGGTAAAGCCGCCTTTTTGCAGCGATCTCAGACAGTTCACTTTTCCTTCCCCTGGGGTTTTTGAAACACCTTTAGACAAAAAAGTGTCCACGAGGGACACTTTTCAGGCTCCTGGCCGAGGACTCGAACCTCGAACCTAGCGGTTAACAGCCGCCCGCTCTGCCAATTGAGCTAGCCAGGAAGGCAGGCGACATTATATAAGCAAGCGGTCTAGCTGTCAAGCGTTTCGCCCAGGACCAGGCGGCACAACGCACTCCGCGACCTGGATGTGGACATGGTTGTTAACATCATCCTCCTGGCTGTTTTGCTACCACCACGCCCAGGTTGTGACGGTGTTTCCGACCACTCTTGAGCGCACCTTCCGAAGGAAACAGGTCCAGGATTTCGGAAAGCCGCCGGAAATGGCTGCGCATCCATGCCAGTTTCTCAAAGAGAGCCAGCAGCCGCACAGCGAACTGATCCACATCCGGTTCGAGGATGACAATTCGTCCACCGGGATGTGTAACCCTCCAGAGTTCCTGGGCAGTCTTCTGCTGGTTACTCACGTGATGAAAGGCATCTACCACCAAGACACGCCCGAAACTATCTCTGGCAAAGGGCAAACATTCCGTATGACAACAAACCACTCTTAAGCCCTTGGCCCTGGCCTGACGCAACATCTTGAATGAAGCATCTGCCACGATAATGGGGATATTCTCCTGCAAGGCCTGGGCCACACGCCCCGTGCCACCGCCAGCGTCCAGGCAGGGTCCATTGCCTGGCAACTGCAACAGTTCCATCAGGAACGGGTCCTCTTTGTAGGAAACGATCTTGTCGTAGAGCGGTGCCAGAAGACTGAAGTGATCGATCATGGTCCCACCGTGATGTAATCCCGTATCTTTTCGAAAGTGGTTGGGCCAATACCTGGCACGTTTTGGATGTCCTGGATTGTCCGGAAAAAACCGTGTTGCAGGCGGTATTCCACTATCCTTTGTGCGGTCGTAGGACCAATGCCTGGCAGGGTAGCCAGTTCGTCCGCCGTGGCCGTGTTGATGTTGACGCGTCCGCCCTGGGTACGGCTGGTGGTGGTGAGAAACGGAATGTGAATCTGGATTCCATCTTCCACCAGGGCCGCCAGATTGACCTGTTCCCTGGCCGCGTCCGGCAGAAAACCGCCGGCGGCCTCCACCGCATCCTGCACACGACTCCCCACGGGCAATTCATAGACCCCCGGCGCGAGGACTGCTCCTGTGATATAGACCTTGAGTGGGGAAGGCGTCGGCGTAGGCAACAGGGTGATTGGTTGAGCCGGCGGTGGAACGACGGCCAGCCAGAGCAAGCCTGCCAGGAATAAGCCAATCAGTATACCAATTACGATATAGAGAACTGTCTTCACGGTCGCTCCTGTCCTTCTGCCGGTTCGATCGAGTATTTCCAGTATAGCGGGAAAGTCTGAACAGTGTAACTCTACCTGTAGCGCAAGTCTCTGACCTATCTATTGTACCCAACTCGTTCGGTTAGCGCAGGATTTGGATGGGCAGGAAACTTGCTCTGGAAGAGAAGAGCAGACAAGAATGAATTGGAGAGGATTGGCCATTTCAGGCGTTCGGACGGCAGTTCAACTGCCGTCCGAACGCAGGCCAAGCAAAGATTGTTTCCCTTGACCAGGTCTTCTGATGGGAAGTGGTTGTGGCGTAAGTCTCCGACTTGCGGATAGACAGGTCTCTGACCTGCGAAATGTGGCAAAATCAGAGATTTGCTCTACGGCTAGGCAGGGCGGCGCAAGTCCCCAACTTGCGGGATGAGGCAAATTTCTACTTATGGGTAATAGACAGGTCTCTGACTTGCGAGCATCGGCAAATCGGAGATTTGCCCCACAGTGCGCCGGACAAGTCTGCGGCCTGTCTCTGGACAGACCAAACATCATACATTACCACATCAAGAATTACCCAGAGCAGGCAGTGACTGAACAGTACTTTGAACCATCTTCCAGGGAACACTCACCTTGTGCTACAATGATACCTGTGATACTGCGCCTCCTCGCGCTTGCTCTGCTTGTCCTGGCCTTTCTCTGGCTGATCGGCATGAAGATCGTCGCCCGCATCGCCGATTGGATTCACTTTGCCGCGCCATGTCCGGTTTCGTTCGGCTGGGTCCTGGAAAGTCCGTTGCGGCGCTGGTATTTGCGGAAAGTGCCGGAGCGCATCGGTTTCCGGGTTGGCGAGCGCGTGCTGGAAATAGGGCCGGGGCTTGGCGTGTTCACACGCCAAGCCGCCGAGCACGTTGGCGCGGCAGGGCAGGTGGTCGCTCTCGACGTTCAGCCGGAAATGGCCAGGCGGCTGGCCCATCGCATGAAAATCGCCGGCCTGGAAAAGGTAAGGATCGTAGTCGGCAATGCGGAGGCTTTGCCGTTCGTCAGCGGTTATTTCGACCGCGCGTTCGCCGTCAGCGTGATGGCAGAAGTGCGGAATAAAACACACGCTTTCAGTGAATTATACCGCGCCCTCAAAGGCGGCGGTATGTTGTCCATTACAGAGGAATTCCTTGATCCAGATTACCCCTTCCCGGCCGAGACATCCCGTCGCGCCGGAGCAGCCGGTTTCCAGTTTGTACAACGCGCGGGTGGACTGTGGACCTACACCTCCAACTTCCGGAAACCCGCGCCCGAAGGTGTACCGGTCTCCGAAGTATAATATTTGGCATGCCATGCGCAAAGCGTTGCTGGGCTCCCTGCCAGTTCTGATATGGTTGCTGTGTATTCCGGCTCGCGCCAGTACAGATGGCAAGGCGGAAATCTATGACTTCAGCGCCGCCTCGTTTCCGACCATGCGGGTTGGAGTAGACATCTTTGACGAGAATGGCGCCGTTATCCCTGGTTTGAAAGTCGAACAGGTCAGCGTCCTGGAAGACGGCCTGTCACGGCCGATCCTCTCCTGGGACGAACAGCAACCCGGCGCACGCTTCGTCCTTGCCTTGAATCTTGGGCCGGAATTTGCCCGGCGTGATGCACGCGGAGAATCGCGCTATGCCAAAATAGCCGCCCACCTGCTGGAATGGGTAAGTCGCTCAGAAAGCACCAGCCAGGACGACCTCCACATCATCACCAATACCGAGGCGGCAACCATTTCTCCCAAGACCCTGGCCGATTTTCGTGATTTTCTTACGGCGTTTCAGCCTGCTCTGCAACGACTTACCCCTGGGCCGGAAACCCTGGCCCGCGCGTTGACTGTGGCCAACGATCCTCTCCCCCGCGCAGGCATGAAGCGCGTGGTTCTGTTTATTACCTCACTACCGTCCTCGGCCCAGGAGCTCTCTGCCTTACAAGACCTGACCGCTCAAGCCCTGGCGTTGGGCATCCGTGTCCACGTCTGGATAGTTGGCTCTACTGCTTACTTTACTACCAGCGGTGCCACGGCTCTGAAAGACCTGACCATCCAGACTGGCGGCCAGTTTACCGTGTTTTCGGGGCAGGAGACTTTGCCGGACATTGAGGCTTATCTGACCCCATTGCGCCGGACATATTCCCTGACGTACGCTTCCGCCATCACTACCTCGGGCGAACACATGGTAAGCGTTTCTGTCACCCATCAAGGCCGGAGCTACGTGACTGCCCCGTTGACCTTCAGCCTGAACGTTCAGCCTCCCAAGCCTTTCTTCCTCTCGCCACCGACTCAAATCGTGCGTCGTTGCCCAGGAAACGAACTGTGCGACTTGTCCCTTTTAATGCCCAAGAAGCAGGAACTGGAGATCATCATTGAGTTCCCGGACGGGCATCCGCGCCCGCTAATTCGCACCATACTATATGTAGATGGACAAGTGGCCGATCAAAACACGCGAGAGCCCTGGGACAGATTCCAATGGGACTTGAGTCAGTACACGACGACTGGCCAACACGTACTGCAGGTCGAAGCCGTGGACTCGCTGGGCCTTGCCCAAATCAGTGCTGGGTTGCCGGTAACGGTCATTGTGACGCAGCCTCCGGCCGGTTGGTTGCGACGACATGTAGGCTGGGTGATTGGTGCGGTGGTATTTCTGGCCGGCGTGGTTCTCATTGCGATCTTGAGCGGCGTCCGCCTCCGGCAGTTCTTGTCAAGTCGTTCTCGTTCTGCCATGGCGGACGTCTTGACTCAGCCGGTTGCTTCCAGGAAGACCAGGCGACCAGCTGTTCCTCCTGCTTCGAGCAAGGCGGCCGCCTTTTTGATTCGCGTGGGCGAGAGCGGTCAACCCTTGACAGCTATCCCACTCCCGTTAACGGGAGAAATCTCGTTTGGCTCCGATCCCGTCAAGGCCGAAATCGTCCTGGATGATCCGTCCGTCTCTCCCCGGCATGCTTGCATCATCCAGGATAAGAACGGGCAGTTTTATATTCGGGATGAGAACTCCCTGGCCGGCACTTGGGTCAATTTCGAGCGCATTGAGCAACCCCATGTATTACGTCATGGCGACCTGATCCAAATCGGCCGTCGTTCGTACCGCTTCCACCTACGTCATCCACCGCCTGCTAAGGCGCCGCGTTTCTCCCAAAAACGTCCGTGATATGATACGCGTTCCCCGCGCCCATCTCCACGTCGTTGCCCGCACACATGCCGGTATGAGCGGCAAACAGAACGAGGATCGCTTTGCGGTCACTGCCTATCGTCTGAACGCCAGGGATTCTATCCCGGCGCTCCTTGCGGTCGTAGCGGATGGAATCGGCGGCCATCGCGCTGGTGAAATTGCGGCGGAGATTGCCGTGAATACGATCAGCCACGTGATTGCTTTAAGTGATGGCTCTCAGCCTCTCGAAATTTTGCAGCAAGCCATCCAACTCGCCAGCCAGGAAATTGCCCGCCAGGCACGAAGCGAGGAACGTCTGGGAATGGGCACGACCTGCGCTTGTGCCCTGATCCTGGATGACCGTCTGTACACGGCCTCCGTGGGCGATTCGCGCATTTACCTCTTACGTCATCACTGCCTGCAGCGATTGACCACAGACCACACCTGGGTACAGGAGGCGATCGAAAAAGGGATTCTCGACGCTACCTCGGCCCGCCAGCATCCTAATTATCACGTTATCCGTCGTTACCTGGGCTCTCCCCATCCCCCTCAGGTAGACATACGTTTGCGTCTAAAACACGATGATAGCGACACCCAGGCGCGTTTAAATCAGGGAACGCGTTTGCTACCCGCTGATGTTTTGCTTCTGTGTACCGATGGCCTAACCGATGAAGTCGAAGAAGGAGAGATCGAGCGCCTGCTGGATACTGCTGTTGGGAAAGAGGATAACCCCTCCCGCCTGGAAAGCGTAGCCAATCGCCTGATCGAACTGGCCTGTCAACGTGGTGGGCGGGATAATATCACCCTGGTCCTGCTGGCTGTACCGGTCGGAACAGCTAAAACAAAAAGGCGAGAGTCTTGGTTCTCTCGCCTCCTTGACTGACAGGGATTAGTGGCGCTTAGCGAATCACGGGTACTGCGGCAAGCGGAGAAGTCAGGCGTTTCCGGCGGGGCAGGGGAACCTCGCGCGGCGGTACCATTCCCCAACGCGAAGCGCCCAGGTACAGGATTTCCAGGATTAAATCCTCGTAGGAAATCCCCTCTGCCTTTGCCATCAGGCAGAGATCAGAGAAATCAGGTGTCAAGCCGGGCAGGGGGTTGATTTCCAGCAGGCGCGGCTGTCCGTCCGCGTCCAGGCGGATATCGGTACGCGAGACCTCCAGCGCGCCGAGGACGATATGGGCACGGTAGGCCAGATGCTGTAGTTTGCGTGTCAGTTCGGGGTCAATCGGCGCAGGGCAGAGATACAACGGCGCGCCTTCCGTACCAATTTCTTGTGACTTCGCCTTTTGGCTATAAATGCCCGGCGTCACTGAGATACTGTTGTCCAATTCCAGCACCGGGAAACGGTGAAAACCGTCGGGGTCGTACCATTCGGGATGGCGTGCATAGAGGGGCGCATCCGGACGTCCCAGAATGCCGACTGTAAACTCTCGTCCTGGCAGGAACGTCTCGACCAGGGCTGGCTGCTGGTAAACACGAATGATATAGGCCACGCGTTCGCGCAATTCCGCTTCGTTGTGCACGACAGCTTGCGCGTCTACTCCCATGCCAGTTCCCTCGCGCGCGGGCTTCACGAAGAGAGGAAAATGTAATTCTGGACGGAGCGGCTCATCGCCGAAAGTGAACTCTTGGAATGGAGCCACTGGCAAGCGTCGATCGCGCCAGATCCGCTTGGTCAGCGTTTTGTCCAGGGCGATCGCATTCGTTAGCACGCGCGAACCGGTGTAGGGGATGCGTAGCATTTCCAGCAATGCTGGCGTCTGTGCCTCGCGCGCATCCCCACCTAAGCCCTCCGCAATGTTAAAACAAATATCCGGCCGGACTTCTCGAAGTGCATAGGGTAAGTCCCGGTCGGCTGGAATAAAGACCGTCTGATGGCCATCGCTTTCGATGGCGGCACGAATACTGTTGACCGTTTCAATGTAGTCAAAATCCGCGCCCGCGTCCGGAGGTACATCCGGCGGAAGGGGCTTACCACGCTCTTTGATATTGGCCAGAACCGCCACCCGCCAGGGACCCGCCGTACGCGGCCGCGAATCGGGAGGCTTATCGGCTTCTTGCTCCTGCAACATAGAGTCAAGCATCACACACCTCCAAACAGAGTTTTCGGCTTACTGGCTGTTAGTATAGTACAATATTCCAAAATGACAAGGGAGAATTTTCCTGGCGATTACCCATATCTTGTTATCTCCCATAGTTGGGCAGAATTCGCTCTTGATAGCAGAACCTGCTCTGTTTAGGATGGCAGTTGAACTGCCGTCCTAACGCCTGAAATGGCCACTCCTCTCCCATCCTTCTTGTCTGCCCTGATCTTCCAGAGCAAGTTTCTTGCCAATCCAAAGCCCGGCCAACCGAACGAGTTGTGTACAATAGATTAGGTTAGAAACCTGCGCCATCGGCAGGCAGTTACCGAGTTATAGATTTGTGGGTAGTCACCAGAGAATTTTTCCACTAGTTGTGGTTCCCTGTACAAGTATCCCTGGGCACGCCCAAGGCTCAGGAAGGCGCGCCGCATTCGTGTTATACTTTCCCTGGAGGTCACGATGAAAACTATTCCTCGCCTTCTCTTCTTAACCCTGGTGCTCACGCTGAACGCAACCCCGGTGGCTGCCGTCTCACAACCACCGCAAGTGCCCAATGTTACGTTCGAATTGCTCACGCCTCTCCCCACCACCTTGAATGTAGGGGAAACCTTTACGGTCGCCGTGCGAGTGACCAGCGAGGCGGAATATCTCTTCGCTATGGCCATGCCTGCTCCGGAATATCCAGGGCGCTATGTGGTCTTCGAGGGCGGCGATCGCTCCGGCCGCGGTGCCTCGGCCATCCTGTATCTGACCCTGCGTGGGAAGGGGTCTACGTTAGCAGATTTCCCGGGTGGCGTGCCAATCCATTTTGTGGTAGCGGCTCGTTTTAAGAATGGGGTCACTGCCTCCCAATGGTATGATTTCCACGTAGTGGTGCCCTGATAAAAACGGGTGCTTCCACCTGGTTAATGGCCGTAAGATCGTTGCGCTAATCATGGATGGGCAACGACGTCCTTCTTTTCCAAAACCGCGCGTGCACTCCGAAAGGTTCTGTTCTCTCGTATGATAACCAAAATCTCTGGCAAGGCGTTCCACCGTTTTCTCGCTCAAGCAGCAACGGCGATAATACTTCTACCCTTTAGTGCGGCATGTACCCTTTCGCCGCTGATCTTCTTCGCTCCCACCCGCACGCCTACCTTCACAGTGACGGCAACCCCAACCAGTACCTTCACACCCACTTCTACCTTTACGCCGACTTTTACTTTCACACCTAGCCTAACCGCGACCTTTACCCTGACGCCGACCGAGACCTTGACCCCTACAGTTACACCTACCCCGACCTTTACCTTTCCTACCTTCCGGGTCAAGATGCAGGCACACTGCCGCTACGGACCCTCGAGGGCCTATCTCCACGCGGCTGACCTGTACGAGGGCGATACCGGCCTGGTATGGGGCCGTTTTCGGTATAGTAACTGGCTGTATGTGCGTCCCGATAAGATTCACTATGCCTGTTGGGTATCTCCCTCTGTAGTCGAGGTCGAGGGAGATATTACACGTCTGGTGTACCAGGAAGTGCGGCTACCTGGCCCGAGTGTTCTCTATGGGCCGCCCGATGGCGTACGTGCCGTCCGCCAGGGGAACGAAGTAACGATCACCTGGCACAAGGTTTGGATGACGGAGGACGACGATCGCGGCTATTTTATCGAGGCCTGGGTCTGCCAGAATGGGGCTTACTTGTGGTGGACGGCTTCGCTGCCGGATCAGTATCACACGACCTATACTGTGATCGACGAGCCGGGTTGCTCTGCTCCCTCCAAGGGCTGGTTGTACACGGTCGAGAAACATGGGTACACCCGGCCGGTGGAAATTCCCTGGCCGCCGCCAGTCAGTGGACAGCCCTAGGAGTGACCAGACCTTATGCCTCGCCATGCACCGTGTGCAAGAGTGCCATATTGGGAGGCCTCAATTCTCCGACCGGATACCCACAAACCAGGACGACCTGCTGCCCTGCCTGTACGCGCCCGCTGGCGCGCAAGGCCGTTTCAATACAGCCGACCATTTCGTCCACGGTCTTGACGAAAGGCACCATGTGTGCCTCTACCCCCCAGGCAAGGGCCAGCTGGCGGTAAACGAAGTCTTCCGAAGTGAAAGCCAGGATTGGGACCCGCGGGCGCGCTCGCGCCATTAACCAGGCGGAACGTCCGCCGCGCGTGAAGACAGCCACGGCAGTCACATCCCGGTCCTCTGCCAGGTCACAGGCCGCGCGCGTCACGGCTAAAGCGTCATCCCAGCGGTCCACCTCCCATTGCCCTTTCCGACCCCACTCAAGGAAATTTGCCTCTGCCTGCCGGACAATCCGATCCATCATCTGGAGCGCCTGCAGGGGATATTTTCCCACAGCCGTCTCGCCCGAGAGCATGACCGCGTCTGTTCCATCGAAAATCGCGTTTGCCACATCGGAAGCCTCCGCGCGCGTGGGCAGGGGGTTATGGATCATAGACTCGAGCATCTGGGTGGCTGTAATCACCAGTTTGCCCTTGCAGTTTGCCGCGCGCACGATGCGTTTCTGCACGCCGGGCACATCTTCCGGCGACATCTCGACGCCCAGGTCGCCGCGTGCCACCATGACCCCATCGGCGGCTTCCAGGATCGCGTCCAGGTGTTCCAGCGCCTCCGGCCGCTCGAGTTTGGCAATCACTAATGGACGATGCGCCGGCGCATGAGTCGCAATTGCCTGCCGTACCTGGAGGACATCCTCCGCGCGACGGACAAAGGACACAGCCACTGCCTCCACCTCAAGGGAAAGGCCAAAGGCCAGATCGAGAGCGTCTTTTTCGGTGAACGCAGGAATATCGAGCGGGACACCGGGCAAGTTAATGCCCTTATGAGAAGACAGTATACCGCCCGTCACCACCTGGGCGCGCAGGCCATCTTCCGCCAGGCTTTCCACGCGCAATTCCAATCGTCCATCATCCAGCAGAATACGGTCCCTTGGCCGTGCTGCCGCGAACAACTCCGGGAAGTCCACCGGAATGGAGACCAGCGAGTCTAGTGATTCCGGTATTCCTTTTTCCTGTGGATAAAGCCATACCTGCTGCCCAGCGGTTAACGTCAGGGGCTGTGGCAACCGTCCGACTCGGATCTTGGGGCCTTGCAAATCCTGCAAAATGGCTAGGGGACGGCCCAAGCGACGCGCGAGTGCCCGTAAACGCGCCGCCCAGGCCGCATGAGTCGCATGTTCCCCATGGGAGAAGTTCAGGCGCGCCACATCCATCCCAGCCAGGATCATCTGTTCCAGCGTGGATTCCTCCTGGCTGGCCGGACCAATGGTGGCAATGATCTTTGCCCGGCGTTCCATGGAGGTTAAATCCAGTTCAATTCTTTGGCTTGCCTTCGCAATTCATCGCGAAATTCTGGATGAGCAATGTTGATGAGCGCCTGCGCGCGCTGACGAATGGACTTGCCGTACAGGTCTGCCACGCCATACTCGGTAATGACGTAGTGGACATGATTACGTGTTGTCACCACACCAGCGCCCGGTTTTAGCGTGGCCACGATCTTGCTGATGAGTTTGCCATCTTTGCCCAGCGTCGTGCTGGGCATGGCGATGATCGGCTTGCCGCCTTTCGAGCGCGAGGCTCCATAGACGAAGTCCAGTTGACCGCCAACGCCGCTGAAGAACTTGGGTCCAATGCTATCCGCGCAGACCTGGCCGGTTAAATCCACCTCAATCGCCGAATTGATGGCCACCATGCGCTCATTCTGGGCAATAACGAAGGGATCGTTAATGTACTCTGTCGGGTGAAATTCACATAATGGATTGTTATGTACCCAGCGATACAGTTTCTGCGTACCGATCAGGAAGCCAACCACAATCTTGCCTGGATGCAGGGTCTTGCGGGCATTGGTAATCACTCCTGCCTCCACCAGCCGCACGACCCCATCCGAGAAGAGTTCTGTGTGGATTCCCAAATCCTTCTTGTTGTCCAGGAAGCCCAAAATGGCATCGGGAATCGCCCCGATGCCCATTTGCATGGTTGCGCCATCCGGAATCAAATCAGCCGCATAGGCCGCAATCTTTTGGACCACTTCGTCGTCTTTGCCCTCATTCATGACCACATCGGGCAGGGGATAATCCACGGGCACAATGTAATCCAGGCGGCTGACGTGGATGAAGGAATCGCCCAGGGTGCGCGGCATCTGCTCGTTGACCTCGGCAATGATGATCTTCGCCGATTCGGCCGGGGATTTCGTCAATCCCACCTCGACGCCAAAGGAACAAAAGCCGTGTTCATCGGGGGGTGAGACGTGTACTAACGCCACATCTACCGGTAAGACCTTGTTCTTGAACAGCAAAGGAAACTCGGAGAGTAGCACCGGTGTGAAATCGGCGCGGCCTTCCCAGATCGCCTGGCGTACATTGGCGCTGATGAACATCGAGTTGACCCGGATGTGTTTCTCCATGCCCGGACGGACATAGTCCGCCGGCCCCACCGATAGTGCCTGACAGATTTCTACATCATGGAGTTCGGGAGCATACTCCACCAGCGCCGCCAGCAATTTCTGGGGCACCGAAACATTACCGGTCATGAAAACCCGATCACCTGGTTTGATAGCGTGCATGGCCTCCTCGGCTGTTGTGATGCGCGAACGATAGAGATTATTCCAATCCATGAGTGCCTCCGCTCAGCAGGGTAAGATTACGCAACTGTCCATCATGGGTGCACACGGCTCTAGACAGCGCGATATTTTCCACAATAGCCTGTTCGATCCCCTTATCCGCGAGCGTCAGGATATACTCCATGGCCGCGTTGACAAAAGCGTGCGTCGCGGCACGTGCCACCACGCTGGGAATATTGGGGACGCAATAATGGATAATCCCTTCCTGTTCATAGGTTGGTTGCTGATGGGTAGTCGGGCGCGATGTCTCCACAGCCCCGCCCTGATCGATGCTCAAGTCAATGATGACCGAGCGCTTTCTCATCTTCTGGACCACCTCGCCAGGAACGACGATCGGCGCTCGTTCGCCCGGCACAAGTACGGCGGTGACCAGCACATCGGCATAGGCACAGGCACGCTCGATGTTGCGTCGCGTGGCAATCATCGTGACCGGCGTGGGAGTCCGTTCTGCCACTCGTTGTAATGCCTTCAGATTCATGTCAAGCACCGTCACATGTGCTCCTAAGCCACTGAAGGTACGCAATGCACAAGTTCCCGCCACCCCCGCGCCGATGATCACCACCTCGGCCGGCGGAACCCCAGGAAGCCCGCCCAACAACGTCCCTTTGCCCCCCTGATCCGATTGCAGGAGACGAGCCGCAATGGTCGCGGTCATCGCGCCGCAAATCTGGCTAAACGGCCGCAAGACAGGCAGAGAATCATCCGTTTCGCGCACCTGTTCGTAAGCAATCGTGGTAATCTTACGCTTCAAGAGCGTTTCCACGCGTTCGCGGGGCGCGGCCGCCAGATGCAACAAGCCGGCCACAGCTGTGCCGGAAGGCATCATTTCTACTTCCTCTTGCGTCGGGCGGCTGACTTTCAGGATCAGATTCGAGCGCATGAAAACTTCCGCCGCGGCGTAGACGATCTGCGCGCCGGCCCGTTCGTACTCCTGATCCGTAAAACCAGCCCCCAGACCAGCCTCATGCTCTACATACACCGTGTGACCATGCTGGCAGAGCAATTCCACACCAGCAGGCGAGAGACCTACGCGGAATTCATTCGGCCTATGCTCCTTGGGAATACCTACGTTCATATCATCCTCCAAACCGGTAAGCTATTCACGACGCCGACCCAGGAAAATCGTTTCTCCTTGCGACGGCGACGTTGTATTCAAGAGAACGCGGCGGATGCGCGGCAAGGCCCAGTCTATCGTTTCGCGTTCGATAATCAACGGTGGTGCGAAACGAATCACATGCTCGTGGGTATCTTTAACGAGGATACCCTCCTCCCGTAACTTGTCGCAAAAGGCTCTGGCCGGGCCGGCCTCTTCCTTCAATTCTACACCCAGCAACAAACCTTTGCCACGCACTTCTTTGACATGTGGGCTGGGAATCTCCGCCAGGTGTTCCAGGAAATACTCTCCCATCGTTGCCGCGCGCTGTGGCAGATTCTCCTCCACAATGACGCGCAAGGCCGCCCGCGCCACGGCCGCGGCCAATGGATTCCCACCGAAGGTAGAGCCGTGCTCCCCTGGAACGAACAAATCCATGAGTGCCGAATCCGCCAGTACCGCCGAGATTGGGTAGAAACCACCACTCAAGGCTTTGCCGATCACGGTGATGTCGGGGCGCACGTCCTCATGCTGACAAGCAAACAGTTTCCCTGTCCGCCCCAACCCGGTTTGAATCTCATCGGCAATGAACAAGACCCGATGTTTCTGACAAATGTCGGCCGCAGCGCGCAGATACCCTGGCGGGGGAACAATGACACCACCTTCGCCTTGAATCGGTTCGACCAGAAACGCGACGGTGTTCGGCGTGATGGCACGCTCCAGCGCTTCGGCATCCCCAAGGGGCACGACCACAAAACCCGGCGTGAACGGCCCGAATTCCTGGCGGTAAAGCGGTTCGGTGGAGAACGAAACCGCCGTGATCGTTCGCCCGTGAAAATTCCCCGCGCAGACGATGATTTCGGCCTGGTAGCGAGGCACGCCCTTGACCACATAGCCCCACTTGCGCGCCAGTTTTAGGGCCGTCTCGACCGCCTCCGCTCCGCTGTTCATCGGCAAGGAACGTTCATACCCTGTAAGTTCGGAAAGTTCCTTGTAGAACAAAGGGAGTTGATCGTTATAGAATGCGCGTGAAGTGAGTGTCAGTCGCGCTGCCTGTTCCTGCAAAGCCGCTAGAATCCTGGGGTGGACGTGTCCCTGATTGAGAGCAGAGTAAGCGCTTAAACAATCGAGATACTTGCGCCCTTCCACATCATATACCCATACCCCCTCGCCGCGCGTCAGGACGACATCCAGGGGACGATAATTCCGAGCGCCATATTGCGCTTCCAGAGCCATGTAATCCTGTGTTCGCATCTTGCCTCTCACCTGTCATGGAGCAAAGAAAACCGTCTCTGCATAACCGGCATCACCTCTTCGCAATTCTGCAGAGACGGTCTCCCCGCAACACAATCACCTCTTATCGGACACCCAGTAGGCGGACAAGGATTGCTTTCTGAGCATGGAGACGATTGTGTGCCTGCGGGAAAATGACCGAATGCGGACCATCGGCGACCTCATCCGTCAATTCCTGATTGCGGTGGGCCGGTAAACAGTGCATGACAATGACATCCTTATCCGCCTCAGCCACCAGGCGGGCATTAACCTGGTAAGGCGGGAACACGGCTTGCCGCCGGGCCGCCTCTTCCTCTTGACCCATGCTGACCCAGGTATCGGTGTAAATGACCTGCGCGCCACGCACAGCCTCGTGGGGATCGCGTAGGAAACGCAACTGACTGCCCGAAGCTGCCGCAAACTCGCGCGCCATCTCCACAGCCGTAGGATTCAGATCGTACCCTGGCGGACAGGCAATTGTGAAATTCCAGCCGAGTTTGGCGCAAATATGCATGAGCGAAACGGCCACGTTGTTGCCATCGCCCACAAAAGTCACGTTCAGGCCTGGTGCGCGCCCAAAGCGCTCTTGAATCGTCAATGCGTCTGCCAGTGCCTGGCAGGGATGGTTGTAGTCACTCAGCCCATTGATCACCGGCACGGAAGACCAGCGTGCCAGTTCCAGGATGTGCTCGTGATCGAAAACCCGCGCCATCAGGATGTGAACATATCCCGATAGGACACGGGCAACATCCGAGATCGCTTCCCGTTGACCCAACCCCACCTCTTGCGGGGAAAGATAAAGCGCGTCACCTCCCAGATGACGCATGGCCATATCGAACGAGACACGCGTCCGCAAACTGGGTTTCTGGAAAATCATCCCCAGCACCTTACCCTTGAGCAGGGGGGGATTGCCGCCGGCGAAATACTCCTGTTTCATGGCGATAGCCAGGTCCAGGAGTTCCTGAATCTCTTCTGGTGAGTAATTGGCAATCGCAAGGAAATGACGCATCGTTCGACTCCTTGTATGACAAACTCAAGTATCTACGCGAATTCATCTTCCGTCAAGTGAGTAACAAGCCAACTGCCATGTGAAAAACATCACATCCCCTGTAAGACTTTCCGCCAATACCGTTGTAAGCCAAGGATGTTCATCCAGGCGGGATCGGCGTGATCGTATTCGTCCAGCACGGTTTCCGCGATGCCCAGGCCCTGTCCTTGCTCCCTCAGCCAGGCGGTATAACGCTCCGCCAGAGCGTCTACGGGCAGTTCCTCGGACATATTGGCTTTCACCCACTGCTCGACCTCATCCAGCAACCGCAACAGGAGGTTCCAGTGGACCGGCGCGTCGGGATAGAGGCCGAAATGGGAAACGGCCACGCGCTGCGCACCGGTCGCCTGTAGCCGCCGGACGCTTGCCCGCCATTTCTCCAGGTGCGTCTCGGGTGGGACGAACGGCGGACGCAGGTACAACGGACCGGGCCGCCGCACCCCGCCCAGGTCACCGGCAAAGCAGATGTCTTCAAAGAGGTACGTGATATGGTGTTCAGCGTGACCGGGCGTATGCAGGGCGCGAACGCGCAGATCACCAATGGTCAGCGTTTCCTCATCCTGCACAGTGATCACATGGGAATCGGGCACGGGCCGGAACTCGCCCCACAGCGCCTCCAGCCTTTCCCCATACAAGCGTCGCGCACTGTTCAACAACTTCTCCGGATTGGCCAGATGCGGCGCACCAAGTGGGTGGACATAGATGCGCGCGCCCCGTTGCGCCAGAAGACCCGCCGCGCCTGCATGATCGAGATGGATGTGTGTGAGCAGGACATGGGTAACTGCCTCCAGCGTGAAACCTTGCTCCTCCAGAGCCAGGCGCAGCCCAGTCAGCGTCGAGGCCGCGCCGCAATCCACCAGCACCAGGCCCCCAGTGTAGGGAATGGCATAAGCCGCGATGGATTGGGGTTGACCCAGAAAGCGTACATCAAGGCAGAGAACAGACATAGCAACTCCTGGCAATACAAGATCGGACAGGCCAGAATTGTATCACTCCCTTTGCCTGTACAGAAAAGTGTCCGCCAGGCAATTTTACCTGGCGGACAGGTGTATCAGTGGATAACTTGTTTACGACCAGAAGCCCGCGCTTTCTGGAATGCGATGGAGATTACTCCTGGCGAAGCGGCGGCATGGGAATCGGAATGTTGAACACGGTTGCGGCTACTCCCATTCCTCCTTCGCAGGTATTGGGTGGCACCGTGCCGACATAATTCCTACGCGCCGAAGGATACTCCGCCGCCCAGAACATGAATCCCAACATGCCCGGCGTCGTACCGGCGCCGTCTGGCATCACGGTCTGGACATATTCGGCATAGGCCGCTTGCTCGGAACTGGCAAAGTTGTTGCAATTGGCGATATTGCCTTTCAAGTACAGGCCGCCCGTCAGTTTTGCTGGAGCCAGAGGCGGTACCGGCGGGGCATAATTCGGTTTGCCACTGATGTGTTCCTGCCAATCGGCGGGGGTACCAGAAGAGGTTCCGGCCACCATAGCGTTCGCGTAGTCAAGCACCGGGTTGGTGGTGGTCAACCAGTTTTCGGTGGCGTAGCGCGTAATTGCCGTGAGCCAGCGGTCGCCAGCGCCCAGGTCTATGGTGAGACGAGCCGCATGATTCTGGCCGGTTGGATCGTAAGGCAATTGCGAACGGTAAGCGTCCACGAAAGCTTGCAAGCCCGCCAGATTCGGATCGGTGGTGCGTTCGTAGTCTATTTCAATACCTACACCCAGCGCTTGAGCCACGGCGGCAGCATTCAGGCCCAATTGAGTCGGGTTGGCTGCCAGTGCCGCGTCCCAGTCATCTGTGTACGTGATTCCGCCAATGGAAAGCATCACGCGAATGCCGCGACTCTTGAAGTAGTTCACTACTTCCTGGGTCATGCCGGCGGGAATCATCCCGTACAGGCCAGTATCGGTGCGGTTGAGCATCTTGAGAGGATTGACGAAGCTCAAGACCACCAGGTTGACCGAGGGACGACCGTCGCCCCGATCAATCAACCAGTGATTGGCCTGATCGAACTCGGCGATATCCCGCACAATGCTCCAGTCGCAGTAATGGTTACCGCAATGCCAAACGCCAAAAATCTGGATGGGTGTTCTCTGGCCGCCGGGAGTAGAGGTAGGCGTGGCTGTTGGTTTGGGCGTGGGCTTGGCAGCCGCTACCGGCGCCGCGGCGCTAAAGATCAGCGTCGCCGCCAGAAACACGACCAACAGAAAGAAACACCATTTCTTTGCCATAGGTCATCTCCTTGGTAAAAGAACGCTGTTAGGGAAATGTTTCTCAATCATAGTAAGACATCGGGAACAAAATAGCAATAGGAAAACTTGCATTTTTTGCGCGATTCCGACGCGGAAAAGGAAAGGATAACCCCAAAGCGCGGTCGTGGCCCTGAGCGACACCCCCTCTGTTGGGGCAACTATCGCCTCAGCGTATCTGACCTGACCAGGGCGCGGCCCAGCGTGGCAGACCTGACGAATGGCCCGCCGCGTTCCGTGAACGATTGACTCACCCCACACGTTTTACTTCTTCAAATCCGCCAGTCGCTCCTCCACGGCCTGGACCTCGAGTTTGAGTTCTGCCAGATAGGCCTCCAGCTCGGCGATCTGCTCGGCCCTGGTCTGGTAGCGGCGGTGGAAGTGATGGCCGCCGCAGCAGTCGCAGCTGCAGTGGCAGTTACAACTGCAGTGGCAGCCGCAATGGCACTCGTGGCCGCCGTGGCACTCGCAGCGACATTCCTCGCCGCACTCGCAGTGTGCGTGCTTGCATTCACAGGTTTTGTTGGACATAGGATCTCCCTTTCTCTCAATTCGATTTGTGAGAATTCGATGGTGGCGCAAGTCTCTGACTGGCGAGGTTTGGCAAATCAGAGATTTGCCCCACGCAACAAGGCGGGTATCACCTAACCTCAGGCGTTAGGACGGCAGTTCAACGGCGTTAGGTAGCGGCGGTGGAAATGATGGCCGCAGTAAGAGGGCGGTGTTTTCTCTTTGCTGTATAATAAAAACATGGCAACTCCGAATCCTTCCCGCGTGAAGATCAAAATTCCTCAGCAGGAGCTGGTGGACTTTTGCCGTCGTTACCAGGTGCAGAGATTGGCGTTGTTTGGGTCCGTTCTCGGGGATAATTTTCGGCCCGATAGCGATGTGGATGTGCTGGTATCCTTTCAGCCCAATGCGCGCATTGGATTGATTACATTCTCGAGAATGCAACGTGAACTCGCCGCTTTGTTCAAGCGCCCGGTTGATTTGGTGCCAATAGATGGATTGAAACCGGTCATCCGCGACGCGGTGCTGTCCGATATTGAGGAAATCTATGCGGCCTGAAAAACTCTATTTAACCGACATCGTTGAAGCCGCGCAGTCCATTGCCAGGTTTGTGCAAGGAAAGAGTTTTGACGAATTCGAGCGCAACGAAATGATGACCAGCGCGGTACTCCAGAAATTGATGGTCATTGGAGAAGCTGCTGCTCGCCTGCCGAAGGAGTTTACCAACCGCTTTCCTGAAATTCCCTGGGTGGACATCATAGCCTTCCGAAACATCGCCGTCCACGAATACTTTGCCATTCGCTGGGATATTGTCTGGATTGCTGCAACCGAAGAAGTCCCCGCATTGAAAGAACAAATCGAGCAAATCCTTAGGGAAGAATTTGCCGACTAGCAGATCGCGCACCGTCTGTAATCTGTGAGTGGGGCGACATGCTCTTACAGGATGCCGCCCCCAACGGTCTGACCCAAACACTGCGCAACCCAACGCGGCAGACCTGACGAACGCCTGCGGCTGGCCGCAAACGATTGACTCAACCCCCACGTTTTACTTCTTCAAGTCTGCCAGCCGCTCCTCCACGGCCTGGACCTCGAGTTTGAGTTCTGCCAGATAGGCCTCCAGCTCGGCGATCTGCTCGGCCCTGGTCTGGTAGCGGCGGTGGAAGTGATGGCCGCCGCAGCAGTCGCAGCTGCAGTGGCAGTTACAACTGCAGTGGCAGCCGCAATGGCACTCGTGGCCGCCGTGGCACTCGCAGCGACATTCCTCGCCGCACTCGCAGTGTGCGTGCTTGCATTCACAGGTTTTGTTGGACATAGGATCTCCCTTTCTCTCAATTCGATTTGTGAGAATTCGATGGTGGCGCAAGTCTCTGACTGGCGAGGTTTGGCAAATCAGAGATTTGCCCCACGCAACAAGGCGGGTATCACCTAACCTCAGGCGTTAGGACGGCAGTTCAATGGCCGTCCTAACGCAGGCCGAGCAGAGATTGTCTCAACTTGACCAGGCCATCTGCATGGGAAGTGGTTGCGGCGCGAGGCTCTGACTCGTGGGAGGGGGGGTAAAGGATTGGGCAAATTTCCAATTTGCCCTACTGGTGGGGAATAGATAGGTCTCCGGCTTGCGGGTTCGGGCAAATCAGAGATTCGCCTCACGCAACAAAACGGGTATCACCTCCGCAATGGCATCACGCACCCGGCGGAAGGCGTCCATGTCGTCCGTTTTGGCCGGGTCGAAGAAACTGTGATGGACACGCTTCCCCTTTCCCAGCCAGACAGGACACTCCTCCGCGGCCGAATCACAGACCGTGACGACCAGATCGAACGCTTCGCCCAGGAACTCGTCGACGTGCTTCGACCGCCCCGTATGCTGGATGCCGATTTCGGCCAGCGCGGCCACCGCCTTGGGGTGGACGTAGCCCGCGGGCTTCGTCCCCGCGCTGACGGCCTGCCACTCGTCCCCCAGCCGGGCGTTGACGATCGCCTCAGCCATTTGTGAGCGGCAAGAATTGCCGGTGCAGAGGAACAGGACGCGCTTTTTCATGTTCCCGCCATTAGTACTGTGGTGACGCAGAGGTGGTCACCTCTGCCGGAAGACACATAGTCAGGTTGCCCAGTCCGCCGCGCAGGAGGGAGAAGAGGAAATCAGCCATGACAATCCTTCTTGCGGCAGTTGGGGCAGTCGCAGGTGGAGGAGGGGGAGAGGGCCGGTAGGTCCACGCCCTGGAGCGCGGCCGCCTGCTGGAGCAGGTCGAGCAGACGCGGGTCTGCCAGCCGGTAGTGGATGAAGCGCCCTTCCCGGCGCGCCAGCAGCACGCCCGCCTTGCGCAGGGGCATCAGATGCTGGGAGAGATAGGCCTGCCGCCAGCCGAAGGCGGTTTCGAGATGGCAGACGCAGGTCTCGCCCTCGCCGATGGCGAGCAGGATTTGCAGGCGGGCCGGCTGGGCAAGCAGGGCGAGCAGGCCGGCAACCGATTCGACGGATGATATATTCGTCATGATGAATATATTTTACCCCCGTTGGCTGTTTTCGGTGAGGAGCAATGTCATCCTCTGCGCAGACATCTGACACGAAAACTCCTGAAGCGGGCGCTTCGGGAGGGCGGGCGATGGCTCTGCCGACCGGGCTTAAGGCTTGCGGCGCTTCGCATACCAGCCGGCGCGCCGCCGGATGGGCGTCAAAATCCGGCACATAAGGCTTCAGGTCGAGCAATGGCGTGCTATCCGGCACGTCCACGCCTGCGATGGGGAGCAGGTTATCCCGGCGGGCTGTCAGGCGCACGATGGACAGGCCGAGTGGGTTGAGCCGGCAGAGGTAGCGCGTGGCAAACAGACCACGCTCGGCATCGTCCAGGAACGGCTGGACGTGCAGGGAGTATCCCTGGCATTGGTGAAACACATACAGGAGAATGATGTGGGAGAAGCCGTCGAGGTCCACCAACCCATCAGCCTGCGTTAGGGTGGCAGTTGAACTGCCGTCCTAACGCCTGAAATGGCCACTTCTCGCAAACCATTCTTTTCTGCCCTTCTCTTCCAGAGCAAGTTTCTGGACAGTCCAAATCCTGAGCCAACCGAACAAGATGTGTACAAATAGTAGGTGTCTGACTTGCGAGCATTGGCAAATTGGGGATTCGCCCACAGTGCACTAGGCCAGTCTTTGACCTGTCCCTGGACAGACCAAAAGTCATACGTTGCCACTACCAAAGATTACCAGAGTAGGCAGTAACGAGGAAAGTCTGTGGAAGGAAGCCATGATATCCCCCGTGCTGATGTCTGGGCACAAAAACGTGGATAGGGCTTCCCGGAAGGCCCCATAGCGAAGTGTGGGCGGGCATTCAGCTTGCCGGCACACAGCCGAGATTCGCGCCACAGTGGTTGACCAGGGTAGGCAGTCCCGTGTCGGTACAGAAGAGTAGATTTCAGAAGTTCAATCAGAGCGAGTCACAGGACTGTCTTCCTGGAATCACTTCCTGCTCATCTCAGACAGGCGTTAAACACATTCTGGTGAACCGACTGTCATCGTTGGTTAGTAAAACGTTCCCCCTCGTTGTTCACAAAGCCCATCTTATGCCGCACGCAATCCGCGTTTTCCTGGCCGGTCAGGTCTGCCAGCAGGCCAAACGCAACGTCCATAGCCGTAGCCGGAGAAGTGGAAGTGGTAATATTCCCCTCGCGCACGATGGAAGCGTCTATCACCTGCACGCCGAACTCGGCCAGTTGTTTGCGTCGAAGTCCATCTCGTAAAGGATAGGTCGTAGCGCGCTGCCCGCGCAGGACCCCACTCTTGCCAATCGGGAGCGCACCTACACAGATCGAGGCCATCGGTTTATGAAGCGCATGAAAGTCGCGGATCAGGTTGAGAACCGGTTCAGAGTAAGCCTCTTCATAGTAACCATATGCCTCAAAACCACCTGGTATGGCAAGGGCATCGAAGTCGTCTGCCTGGACGGAAGAGAGCAGGGTATCAGGAATGATTTTCAATCCAAAGGTTGCCTGAACTTCGCTAGATAGCCCGACGGTCACACACCGGACGGCTTCCGAACCGTATACTCCCGCCCAGCCGAAGACATCGTAAAAGGCGGCCACCTCATAGATTTCAACGCCTTTACAGAGTAACAACAAGACTTTCCTCATCGTAAGATCCTTTCTCGTAAAAAGTCCGCCGGGCGCCGAGTGCAACATGCTGGCGGCCTCCAGGGCCTCGCCTTTTCGAGAATTGGCCTCTTTCTGTTTTGGCAAATACAGTCAGGTACTCTGTTTGAGCAATATCACGAGGGTTGTGTTTCCCGCAGCAGGGATAATAGACACTGTCAGCATATCCGTACCCTTCACAAAAATCATCATCCGCGCGCCCGACTCTCCTTGCCCGGTCGCGAACTTTTCCCACCCCAATTCCGTCAATTGCGCATCGTAGAACGCCGCTACCTCCTCGACCGGCGACTCAACCACGTACGTATACGTTCCGTCTCTTTCTTCCCCTGCGAGTGCCTTCGGCATCACAGGAATATTATCCCAGTTTGCCATCGGTGTTCCGGATGGCATGGGCAGGCCAGGAGAGAGCGCCTCTGTCGGCGGAACAGGCGTATCAGTGAGTGTTGGGATCAACGTAATGATGGCAGGGGTAAAGGTCTGCGTTGGAGGGGGTGTTTCGGTAAAAAGGGAAGGTCTCGTTGAGAGAGAGACCCGGCAGGCCAGCAATCCCATCATAAGAACGATCAGAAACGGCGGTCGGTAAAGTTGCTTCACACAACTCCTCCTCTATCTGATGTTATTCATGAGAACAGCCTGGCTGAAATTATACCCCAGTGAGTGTCTGTGAGTTTGCCCAAAGCCGGGTTGGTGTACACGCATTGGTAGCAGTTCCACTGTTACCAGAACTACGACAGCCTCCGTGATTAGAATGGGAAATGTCTGTGAGCCAGTGCTGGGCTTGTGTCCATTGTCCACGGTCCATGGTCTGTGGTAACGGTCCTTGTCACTCATCCGCGAACGTTCGTAAGAGTTTCTTCGCTTTAGCCAGTTGGCGAGCAGGGACGAAGACCTCCACCCGTCCCAAACCATCTATCGTAACGGGATAGACCCAATGCCCCACACCTTCCTGAAAGAGCGTGGCTTCGATTCCGTGCGCTTCCAAGTAACTTTTGAGCAAATCGGCGCGCAAACGCCCTTGCACCTCGGTGAGTTTTCTCCAGGTAGGAGCGTTCATAGGGGAAAACCTTTCCGGCGACGAAGCCGTTTGACGCTTCACAAGGCGTTTGGAGAGCTTACAGGTTGAGCCATTGCACGGTGGCCGATGGCAATTCGGCCAACGGGCCCACGCGGACGGTACAGCGTGGCAGGGATTCCAGGAACAGTCGGCCGTAGGCTTTGGTGAGCACGCGGCGGTCGAGAATCGCTACCACGCCGCGATCGGATTGAGTACGAATCAGACGCCCGAAGCCCTGTCGAAAACGCAGGATTGCTTCAGGAAGATGATATTTATGGAAAGGATCGTCGAAGGTTTCCGAGCGCGCGGCGACGATTGGATCGGAGGGCACGTCGAAAGGCAGTTTCACGATCACGAGCACAGACAATGCTTCGCCGGGCACGTCCACCCCTTCCCAGAACAAACGCGTGCCCAGTAGCACGGCGCGGTCGCTACTTTTGAAAGTCTCTAGCAAGGCATTCGGTGAGGCTCCTTCCCCTTGCTCGTATACAATGATGCCGGAATTCGCCAGCGGCGGAGTGATGGCGCGCGAGGTCTGCTTGAGTTGGGCGTAGGAGGTAAACAAGGCCAGGGCACGCCCGCCACTGGCACGGCACAACTGAATCAAGGCGCGCTCGACCTGGGATTGATACTCGCGGGTGTGCGGTTCGGCAATGTCATTGGCGATGTATAGCAAGGCGGCGTTTTCGTAGTCGAAGGGGGAGCCCAGGGCGAGTTCCTCCGCCTCGTCGGCCGCCAGTGTGTTACGAAGATAGTCGAAGGTGCCGTGACTGGTCAGGGTGGCGGAAGTCAGGATGACGCTGGCCTTCTCGTGCCAGAGATACTTTTCCACCAGAGTTCCAACGCGTATCGGCGCGGCATTCAGCGCGACCCGGCCGTTATTGGCGCCGGTTTCTACCCAATATACATAGTCCTTGCGAGGAGCATTCATCACCGCATGGAGCATATCGCCGGCCTCGGCCAGGCGGCGATAGACGTTACCCAGGTAACCAATGACATCCTCTACCTCGTCCACGCCAGCGGCGTAAATCTCGCCGGCATCCTGGTGGATCTCGCCCAACAGGCTGGTCAACAGCGAGAGAGTTTCTCCCGCGGCATCCCAGGTGATTTCGACCTCATCCCAGCCGGGAAGTGTGCGCGTGGAGGGCAGGATACGTTCCTGGTACGCGTAGGAAGTGTTGGGTTGCTCGGCACGTTGTGCGGCGAGGAAATCGGTCAGGGTTTCGAAGTAGGCACGCATTTGTTCCTGGAAACGCCAGGCCAGACTGGTGGCGCGCTCGACCTTTTGCTGGAAGATAGCGTAATCGGATGGCCGAATCTGGTTGCGCGTGGTCTGAAGTAGATCGCCAAGGACGCCGCTCGAAGTACTGCCGAGTTCGCGCAAGAGCCGCTCCACGTCCCCTTGCGTCAGGCGCAGACTCATGGCGTCGGTGGTCGCGGCTTCGAGATGGTGCGCTTCGTCCACGATGAGGTAATCGTATTCGGGTAGAACGCGATTGCCGATGGCCGCGTCGGTCAGGAGGAGGGCGTGGTTGACGATCAGGATGTGGGCATTTTGAGCGGCCTGCCGGGCGGTAAAGAAGGGACAGGCCCCGCCCTGGCACTCCAGACAGACTTCGGGGGTGCAGTTCTCGTCTTCCGCCGAGAGGCGCGTCCAGACTTCGCGTTCGGCCGGCCCGTTGAGATTGATGTCCGTGCGATCTCCGCTCGCGCCCTGATAGAGCCAGACCAGGATTTTTCCCAGAACGCGCATTTCCTCGGCGGTACGCGGCCCGTGTTTGCGCAGCATGTCCAGGCGGCGCGGACAGAGGTAGTTCGAGCGGCCTTTGAGCACGGCTGCGCGTAGTTCGAGGCCCAAGGCGGCGCATAAATCGGGAATATCTTTCTGAATCAGTTGGTCTTGCAGGTTAATGGTATTGGTGGAAACGACCACGCGCGTGTGGTTTTGCAGGGCGAACAGCGCTGCCGGCACCAGGTAGGCGAAGGATTTACCCACGCCTGTGCCCGCCTCGACCAGTAGGTGTTGTTGGTTTGAGAGAGCTTGTGCCACGGCGCGCAACATGGCGATTTGTTCCGGGCGGTGTTCGTAACTGGCGAAGTACTCGGCAAAGGGGCCTCCATGTTCCAACAGCGTAGCGACCTCGTCTACCTCCAGGGGGATAATCTCTTCGGGGATGCGCAGGGGTGGCCCTTTGGGTTTCGGTGGCGGCGGTGGGAAGAATTGGGCGCTGTGTTGGGTGCCACGCGTCCGGACGCGTTCATGCTGGCGTTCGCGCAGGATGTGCTGGAAGAGCCAGGCGCCATTCCACTCGATCGGTTCGCTGTGACGCACGATTTCGGCAATCAGTTCGAGCGGCAGGCCGGCGGCTTCTTCGTATAGCCGTAGAAAAACGCCGTGTGTCACACGGGCATCTTCCAGAGCACGGTGCGTGGCTGGCAGGGGGACGCCGAGCGCCTGTCCCAATGCACCCAGGTTGTAGCGACCGGCCGAGGGCAACAGGACCGAGGCGATTTCGTAGGTGTCTATGTGTTCGTTGAGTTCAAAGAGACCGTATTTGCTGAAAAAACTCAAATCGAAACGGATGTTGTGACCAAGAATCGGGGAGGTGCCAATGAACTGTGCCAGGTCATCCAGCACTTCTTGTAAGCGCGGTGCCTGGCGTGCCATTTCGTCGTTGATGCCGGTCAGGGCGGTGATGAATTCGGGGATGTGACGGCCGGGATTGATCAGCGTCGTCCATTCATCCTCGACGCGGTGACCGTTGAACCGTCGCGCACCAATTTCGATGATGGCATCGGTGCGAGGATCCAGACCAGTGGTTTCAACATCCAGGGCAACGATGGAGGTCATGTTGTCTGTTCGGGCTGTGGCAGAACCGATTGGACTGCCGCCAGGGTAGTGGCAGCCAGAGGCTTTTCCTTGGCTCGTTTGCGCAGGAAGTCCTTTAGTTCTTTCGCTGTCAGGGCCGGGAAAGGCGCTCCCTGGACTTCGACGCGGGCGGCCGGGTGATAGAACACGAGCGCGGCCTGGACTGGCACCTCCATACCTTCTAGTTGACGGCGAAAGAAACGTTGAAGGAGATCAAGCTCGCTGCGTGCCTCCAGGTCGGGGCGGCCGATATTTTCAGGCCCGAAGAGACGCATGTAAGACGTAAGGAAACCACCACCGCGCTGACGGTAGCGTCCGCGTTCCCAGGTCACCGTGCCGGCAGAGTGATAAGGAAGCAGTACCCAGACGCCGGCCGGGCCAACCAGCAGGTGTGAGGCAGGGGTGAGGTAATGGTAGAGGCTATATTCCTTTCCCAGACCTTTCAGACTCTTATCCAGAATCTGATCCGGGCGCGGGCTGCGCCCCCAACGGTTGCTGAAGTAAATCCCGATCTGGCTCAGGAAAAAGGCTATGATCATGAGGAACAAGGCGTACACGAACAACTCTGGGTGGCGAAACGTGAAATAGGTGGCCACTCCCAGCATGGCCATGGCGACCAGGGTCGTAATCTGACCGATGCGGGCGTTGCGTTTGACGAGACGGCTGTTAATGAATATTTTCATGGTTACTCCTGGGATTGTCTTGCCAGGCAGAGGCGGCCAGAGATTTCTCGATAGCGTCTCGGACGGCATCCAACACGCGCGCTTCGGCGGCTTCCTTGGCAACCCGGATCGCGTTTTGAATCGCAATGGCGTCGGAACGCCCGTGTCCAATGAAGACCAGGCCGTTCACGCCCAGTAGAGGCGCGGCCCCGTGATCCGATGGATCCATCAGTTTCCGAATGCCTTTCAAGGCTGGCTTGACCAGCAAGCCACCCAATTTGGCACTGGGTGAACCGTTCTGGATGGCATCCTTGATTTTATCCATCAGCAACTTGGCAACCGCTTCCGAGGTTTTTAACAACACATTGCCGGTGAAGCCATCAGTGACGGCTACCTCCACCTGGCCAGAAAGCAGTTCTTTCCCTTCGATGTTGCCAACGAAGTTCAAGCCGCTTGCCTGTAGCAGGGGATAAGCTGCCTTGACCAGTTCCGAACCTTTACCAGGCTCCTCGCCATTGGAGATCAGGCCTACTCTAGGGTGTTGTCTCCCGAGGACTTTTTCGGCGTAGACGGCGCCCATCATGCCGAATTGGAGCAGGTTTTCCGGCTTGCAATCCGGATTCGCGCCGACGTCAATCACCACGCAGAAGCCGGTCGCGGTGGGGAAGAGCGGTGCCAATCCGGGGCGATCCACGCCGCGAATCGTCCCGAGACGAAAATAGGCCGTGACGGCGGCCGCGCCGGTATTGCCGGCCGTGACGAACGCCTCAGCCTCCCCGTTCTTGACCAGGTCTATACCCACGGCCATAGAGTTGCGCGCGTTGGGGCGGCGGGCTTTCAAGACCAGCGCTAAGCCTTTATCTTCCATGGTTAACATTTCCGGCGCGTGCACCACGCGAATCGGCAGGTGTGCCGCCTGTTGCGCGGCTAATAGCGGCTCGATGCGGGCCTGATCGCCTACCAGGATGACTTCCACGCCGTATTCCCTGGCAGCCATGACCGCGCCGAGCACATCGGGTTCGGGAAAGCGATCGCTTCCCATGGCATCTACAACTATACGAGTCATACGTTTGCTCCGCCAAAGGAATAGGTGAATCCGCTTGACAAGGCTATCATCGTGATTATAATACGCCTTGCTTGCGCTGGTGCTGGAATTGGCAGACAGGCATGGTTGAGGGCCATGTGCCGCAAGGCGTGAGGGTTCAAATCCCTCCCAGCGCACTGCAGATAGCACACGGCCAACCGTGTGCTGTTTTTTTATTTCAGCAGGCAGGGTTCGTTGCGTGTGTGCCAGGGTGGATTCTTTCGGCGAACCCTGTACCAGGGTTGCGGCATGGCGGGATGCCCGTCTACGTAAGAGAATGAGTATGGGCTTCCTTTGCCGCCGATGGCCTCGTTCGTGTATTCGTTGGGATATTCGTTGCTGGCCCTCGTTAACTTGCCAACAGAGGCGACTCGTGCGTGGCTCCGGTTTGTTTTCGAGTTGGGCCTTCTTTGGTACAATCAAGACCAGCAGGAGGTTTTGTATGAAACTGGTATCTGTGACGGAAATGCGAGCGATTGAGCAACAGGCTGACGCCAGCGGCTTGACCTACGCGCAAATGATGGAGAATGCTGGCTGTAATCTGGCGGAGGAGGTTCTTCGTTTTGTGCCGGTCGAGGACGAAGAGAAGCAGGTCGTTGGCCTGGTTGGGCCAGGTAATAATGGCGGCGATACGCTGGTGGCCTTAGCACACCTGGCGCAGTTAGGGTGGAAGGCTTGCGCGTACCTGGTCCAGCGGCGCGCGGAGGGGGATGCTCTGGTTCGGCGTTTAGGAGAGGCCGGGGGAAGCGTCGTGCTGGCACATGAGGATTCCAGTTTTGTTCGTCTGCAAGCTCTGGTTGCCTCCGCGGATGTATTGCTGGATGGCTTGTTGGGAACCGGTTTCAAACCGCCTTTGAAGAAAGAAATTAGTCAGGTCTTGACGGCCACACGTCTGGCCATGGAGGCATTGGAATGGCCGCCGCTTGTGGTAGCGGTAGATTGCCCTTCGGGGGTGGATTGCGATAGCGGTGAGGCGGTCGCGGAGTGTTTGCGTGCGGATCTTACAGTGACGATGGCCGCTGTGAAGCGAGGCTTGCTTCAAATGCCAGCCTACGGACTGGTCGGCGAGTTGCGTGTTGTGGGAATCGGGGCGCTGGATGGCCTGCCGGCCTGGCAAAGCATTCGGGATGAAGTGATGGAGGAGAGAGAGACGGCGCGTCTCCTGCCCAGCCGCCCGCTGGATGCCCACAAGGGGACGTTCGGCACGGCGGTGATCATAGCCGGTTCGGTCAATTACACCGGCGCTGTTCTTCTGGCTGGTGAGGCGGCCTATCGCGCCGGCGCGGGTTTGGTGACTCTGGCTGTGCCGACGCCCTTGCATACAGCCCTGGCCGGGCACCTGCCCGAGGCAACCTGGCTGTTGCTCCCGCACGAACTGGGCGTAGTGGCGGCTGACGCGGCGGAGGTGGTCCATAAACACCTCGAGCGTGCTACGGCCCTCCTGTTGGGACCTGGGCTGGGTCTGGAGGATACCACTGCCGAATTCGTGGAAGCCTTACTGGAGGGAGGCGGCGGCAAGGCTGTGCGTGGCCAGATCGGTTTTGTGCGTCGGGAGGAGATGAAAGAGAGCAGGAAGCTAACCCTGCCACCGTTGGTGGTAGATGCGGATGGTCTGAAGCTGTTGGCCCGCCTGGCCGATTGGATGCGGCGACTCCCCGCGGAGACCGTGTTAACGCCTCATCCAGGCGAGATGGCGGTCTTGACAGGGCTTTCGGTGGCAGAAATTCAGGAAAACCGGCTGGAGATTGCGCGTCGCTTCGCGACGGAGTGGGGGCATGTCGTGGTCTTGAAAGGGGCATTCACAGTTGTCGCGGCGCCGGATGGCCGAACTACTACGATTCCGGTCGCGACGCCGGCCCTGGCGCGCGCGGGCACGGGGGACGTGTTGGCCGGTCTGATCGTTGGCCTGCGCGCACAAGGAGTCAGTGCCTACGATGCGGCACGCGCCGCGGCCTGGATTCATGCTCAGGCCGGTTTGCGCGCCGCGGAATGGCGCGGCAATGCAGCGTCTGTGCTGGCCGGGGATGTGCTGGAGATGCTCCCTCACGTCCTGGCAGAAATCGAATCGCACCGCTAGCTGGGTAGTTCTGTTCAGGGTCCTTGCAGAAGCGCGTCCAATGGTTGCTCTGGTGATGTCGGGTGGCTTTTAAGCCAGTCTACGATCGCCTGGCGCCAGTCCTGGGCGCATTTTGTGATGGTCAGGTCGGCAAGTTCGCGCAGGTCGTAGCGGATGTATACGGATTCCGGGAAAACCACGCGATAGCGTGTCTCTGCCTGCAATGGGGTGCCATCCTCCAGCCAGTACTGGCCGTCTTTCTCAAGGAGGCCACCATAAAGGGGACGCTGACTTTCTATCAACTGGATGATTTGTTTGCCGGTCAGGAATGTTTCCAGGAGAGCGTTATTGGTGGGGAGGATGTCAAGCCAGGTGGCCGGAGTAAGAGGGCCGGCCGGCACAGGTTGAGCGATATAGCGCGAGGTAGCCAGGATGATCTCGGCTGTTGAGCAAGCGCTTTGCCATGCCAGAGTCAGGAGGCGGGCCATCTCTTTTGATTCGCGGCCGACTGGCTGGCGGAGATAACCAATCGGCTGATCCAGTTCAGCGGGCAGGGCCGCGCGCCAGCGGGCGATTCGGGAGCGGGTGGATTCGTCGCTTTTGCCAGGCAGATTACGACGGTAGGTGGCATTCATCTCGACCACGCGCTTGGCCGCGAGATCGAAGTAGACATCCACGCGGATATATCCATCGGCGAAGGCACCGCTTTGTACGAGCAGTGTGCCATTGACGGTGTCGTTGACGATTTCATGACAATGCCCGCCGCCGAGGACGGCGATGCCTTGTTCGGCGGCCAGAGGCGCCAGGCGGTAGGCCTCTGCCTGGCAGAGATGACCGATGAGAACGAGCAGGTCGGCGCCGGCAGAGCGTGCCTGTGCGGCGGCTTCCCAGAGAGCCTCTTCATAAGAGATCAGGCGGAGATTCTCTGCGGCTTCTGCTTGAGTATCACTGAGAAGTTCGCTGGTGGTCAGGCCGAGAATACCCACGCGAACATGGTTGACCTGGATAATCGTGAAGGGTGACAGGAAGTCGAGGGGATTGCCGTTCTTGTCGCGTACGTTCGCGGCCAGGAGGGGGAAATGAGCTTGCCGGGCGCGTTGACGCAGGGTCTCAAGCCCAAAATCGAGATCGTGATTGCCGAGGGCGGCAGCCCGGTAGCCGATCGCGTTCATCACGTCTACTGTCGATTCGCCCTGAAAAGTAGAAAGGACAGGGCCAGTCCACATGTCGCCGCCATCCAGAAGTAGGAAACGATCTTCTCCGCCGAGGCTTTCCTTGCGCCAACGGTATGCCATTCCTACCAGACCGCCGCTATTCGACGTGGGCTCCAGATGGCCGTGGACGTCATTCGTGTAGAGAATGACGATATGTCGGACAGTCTCTGTTTCTATGGGCCGAGGCAAGATTTGAAAGATACGAAGGGCAATCCACAGGAAAAACAGACCGGCTGTTATGGATAGGAATTTACGCATCCTGGCAATTCCTTTCATCCTCCGTCCATCGTCTATTCATCCTCCGTCCATCGTCTATCGTCCATCGTCTATCGTCTATCGTCCGTCAATCGTCCCTTGCCCCTGTTGGTGTACAATCGTTGCTGATTTCCTGGAAGTCATAGGGAGAGTTGTAGGAGGAGAAAAAACTTCGATCTTCCAGCAAGGGGTACGTTGTATGAAAGTAGTTGTTCAGAATCAACCGGAATGAGTTAACCGGCGAGATGGAAGGGTAGGGAGATTCACTCGCGGCTGGTAAATAATAGGCATTCAAGATTTTCATGCGATCGGCCCAGGAGGAGAAACCAGGGCCATGGTCGCCCTGCAGGAGGATGACCACGGGCCGGGGCGAGTTCGTCAGGATGGATTCCAGGACAGGGATAAGGCGTTGGTTGATGAAGGCTACCTGCTCAGCATAGCCGCGCCGGTATTCCGCCAAGGAGTATTGGCTCTCTAATGTCTGAGCACCGTTTTCTCTGACCTCGCCGTTTGGTCCGAAGACAAAAGGCGGATGAGGCACGATCAGGTGGGCGAAGACGAATTTTGGGCCATCCCATGCGGCGATCTGGGGTAGAGTATCCAGGACGTACAGGGTTCGCGCGCGGAAAGAGGAGGCACCCTCGCGGTTGAGGTGGATGAGGCCGGCGTCCAGCAGTGCCAATCCGAAGGAGGAACGCAGCAGGAGAGTTTCGAATTCCGAGAGGTGCCCGTGCAGGGGTGGTGAGAGGTACACATCGGCGTCCGGCCATTCTGACCATACGAAACCGGAAGCGAAATTGATGACTTGATAGCCCTGGGCTTCCAGGAAACGGCGGGTGCGATTATAACGCGAGAGCGCGATCAACAGGGCATCGTTTTGGGGGTTGCCGCGCACCACTCCCAGATTTTCGAGATAGTCCAGGTTGAGGGTAGAGGCCAGTGCCAGGGAAGTTTGGGCGTAGTTGCTCTGACTGCACGATGCAACGGAAAAGCCCATCTCGGTCAGTTGTTGGAGGAAATCCGTGTTATCTACGCCGTAGGCAGTTGCCAGCGTATCGGAGCGGCCGTAGGAATCGAGAGTAATGTAGTAAATGTCCGGTTTGTGCGCCAGGTCCGTTCCGGTATTGACCTCGTTTGACCAGGTTTGCAAGTCTGGTGTTCGAGCCTGTTGCCGCTGAAACCAGAAGATCTGGCCGGCAGCGAGCAGAGTCAGACAGGCAGCGATTCCATTGCCAATAGGGATAATGGATCTCAGGGGGAGCGATGGGCGCGTGGCGATGAAGACAGACAGAACCGCCAGCAATCCCCACAAGGGGACCAGGTAACGGCCGCGGCCGACCTGTGGACTGATTTCGCGCAGGAGATGATAGACGTGCCCATAGGAATAGAATAGCACGAGAAGCAAGACGCTCAAGAACGCTGCGCGACGCCAGTCACGGAGGCCGAGAATTAACGCTCCCCATAGAACACTCGCGCCGACGACTGACAGAAGGAGCGGACGCAGGATCACGACGATACGGATCTGGTCCACATTGGCCGCCGCCAGTGCCAAGACCGGGTAGGCGCCAAACAGGATCACAAGCCAGGGATAACCCGCCCATCCCTTAGCCAGGCGTCGGGAGGGAGATGTCATGAGGGATACCCAAACCTTCGAGGAGATTCTTGATGGTATTCCAGTGGACGCGTTCCCAGGCCGTTGGGCTGGAGTTGGAATTATGCGGAGCCAACATGACGTTATCCATTTGACGCAGTGGACTTTCCAGAGGGAGAGGTTCGACCTCGAAGACGTCCAGAGCAGCGCCGGCAATGATGCCTTGTTGCAGTGCCTCCACCAGGGCTTGCTCATCCACAATGGGACCGCGTGCGGTATTGATCAACACGGCATGGGGGCGCATCAAGCGCAAGGTGCGCGCGTTAATGAGATGGTAGGAGGTGGGATTCAAATCGCAGTTGACGGATACGAAGTCAGATTGAGCCAGCAACGTTTCCAGGCTGGTCACGCGAATACCGCTTTCGGCGACGAAGACATGGTCAATCTCCACGATGTCATTGCCGAGAATGGTCATTCCGAAGGCGCGAGCACGACGGGCCACGGCTTTACCGATGTTGCCAACGCCAATGATTCCCAGCGTACATTCACTCAAGGAACGTCCAGGTATTTTTTCCCATACCCCGGCCTTCACGGCTTTGTCCATCCAGGGCTGACGGCGGGCAAAGGCCAGGATGTAGCCCAGGACGCTATCGGCAACCGGCAGGGTGAAAGCGTTGGGTGTGCGATAGACCTTGATCCCCAAGCGGGCGGCTGCCTGAGTATCAATCGAATCAATGCCAGTACCCCACTTGGAGATTACTTTCAAGCGCGGCGAGCAGGCCTCCAGGACGCGCGCGGTATAGCGATCATCGCCGCAGATGGCACCGTCGAATTGACCGGCGTGTTCCAGCAACTCGGCCTCCTCCATGCGCTCGTGCACCTCAGGCACGATCAACCTCAAGCCATAGCGTTCCAGCACTGGCCGGAAGCGATCGAGAAAAGGGAGCATGTACGGGGCGGAAAGCAAGACGGTTAGCATTCTATTGACCTGGTTGGCAAGGGTTGGGGACAAAGGTGAAATTGTAGATGTTCGGCGCTGGCGACAGGTAACTGTAGTCCGGCAGGAGAGGGTAGTCGGTGCCAAAATAGGCGTTGAAGAGAATCCGGAAGGAATTGACCGGCGAGATGGTCGGGTAGAGGTCACTGGTGTGGCCGGGCAGGTAGTAAGCGTTTAAGATATCGAAGGCACGTGCCTTCGGTTGCAGCCAGGGGCCGTGATCGCCCTGCAGGATGATCACAGGCGGGGTTTCTGATTCGCGGAGGATACGTTCCAGAATCGGTAGCAGTCGAGCGTTCAGGAAAGTTATAGCGGCTGTGTAGCCCTGGGCATATGTCTCGGCAGTGTATTTCCCTTCTTCATTTACATACTGGGAGGCATCCACTTCTTCACCATTGGGACCGAAGACGAAAGGTGGATGGGGAATGATCAGGTGCGCGAAGACGAATTTGGGGCCCGGCGTGTGTGGTAGTTCTGGTAGAGTATTCAGAACCAGCAAGGTTCGTTCCCGGAAGTTTGGCGCTCCCAGTGGATCGAATTCGATGATCTCTTCTTCCAGGAGCTCGCGAACCAGTGTGGTGCGCAGGAGGAGCGTCTCGAACTCGTTCGGATTGGGGCTGAGGGGCGAGGGGGTAATGTATTCTGCGGCGTCGGTAAGTTCGCTCCAGGCAAAGCCGGTGGCAAAGGCGATGGTGCGATAGCCGTTTTCTTCCAGGATTTGTCGGACGATACTGTGTTTAATATCTTCGAAGATCAGGGTGCGGTTGATCGTTTCGGGCGTGAGTTCGGGGTGGAGGTGTTGAATGTAATCCATGTTCAGGGCAGATGCTAACGAAAGATCAGTCCGCCCATAATTGCTCTGACTGCAGGAGGCTACATAGAAGCCCAGGGCTTGCAAGCTCTCAACGAAAGAACTGTTATCATACTGATAGAGGGCCTGTAGGCGGTCGGCGCGCGCATAGGAATCCAGGACGATATAGTAGATATCGGGCAACGGTTGGGAGGCTGATGCCTCTTCTTCAGAGGTAAGTCTGCTTTCCTCCTTATGTTGTTCTACACTGGCCGACCAGGCAGTGAAAATGGTCATTTGACCAGCGGTGAACAGCACTAACCCTAATGTCAGGCTATTGAGCAGTAACGCCCCGCGCGGGGAATTGAGCGGCCGCGCCCTACTCATCCGCAGGCTCAGCAGGGTGAGCGCGATCGTCAGGAGGGGCAGGATGAGGTGGGGATCGGCGATATGCTTTTGTTGCAGAAAGGAATACGCATGACCATAGGAGAAGAAGAGAATCTCCAGGAAGAGCAGAGTGAGGGCGGCACGGTGTTGCTGGTGGTAGAGACGTTTTAGGAGAAGAAAGAGCAACCAGGCCAGTAAAGGACAGAGTGCCAGAGAGCGCAGAGCGGCGCTCCAGCGTACTTCTGTGATATTCTCGGCTAGCAGGGCGAGGATAGGATACAGACTGAAGAGAAAGGGGTAGCAAGGCTGGCGGAGGAGACGAACAAGGAGTGGCTTCATCTGCGTTTCCAGGGAAAGGGAATCAGGCGGTTCGTTGGCTCAAGAGAAAATCACAGATGGCGAAGTCCAGTTCTTCGTCAATGTCCCAGGCCTCCGCGGCTTCGATCTCGAACATGAAGGGACGCTCTCCCAGGCGATTGCGTCGTGCCAGCAGATTCTGACGGGTAAAAATGTACAGGCAGGAATTTTCCATGAACGTGGGGGGTAAATCCTGGGTTTGTAGCAGGATGGCCGGATTGTGGTTGATAGGGCGTGTCAAAGCATCCCACAGGCGCACTTGCAAACGCGTGACCGAGAAAAGGGAGTCGTAGGCCGGGTAGTTCGCCAGGAAGGTCTGAACGGCGCGCGAGATGGTCTCCGCGCGCAAGAGAGGGTTCGTGCTATGGGTCTGGAGATAGAAATCGGACGGGACCTGCTCGGTATCGTAGGCCAGAATCTCATTCATAGGCACAGTATCGGCGCGGAGATGGGGCGGGCGTGGCAGGAGGGTTACCTGAGGGAAGGTGCGCTGCAGCCCATCCATGATTGGTTCTGAATCGGTATCCACGACGATGCGCTCCAGTTCTGGCACGCGCAGTAAGGTCTCGATAATGTGCTGGTACAATGGTTTGCCCGCCAGCGGCCGATAGTTTTTGCCCGGCACGCGCTGACTGTGGTGACGCATGGGGACCAGAGCGACAAAAGAGGGCATGGTGCGAAATTACTCCCGGAGGATTGTTGTAATTATAACGCTCGCCTGGAAAAAGAAAAACCGGCCATGAGCCGGCGGAGAAGTCGGGGCGGGCGGAATTGAACCGCCGACCTCTGCGTCCCGAACGCAGCGCTCTAACCGGGCTGAGCCACGCCCCGCAACAAGCAGGCGAGATTATAACCTTCCCCGTGCGATTTGACAAGCGATTTTCTCCGTTGGTGATTACCCACATCTTGTTCACCCCCGCATTGGGGCAGAACCTATCCTGGCCACGGGTAGATCTGCCATAACTGCCTGCCCACAGGCGGTTCTCCCAGGACCGATTGTTTACTCAACAACCACCTATCCAGTGCAGTCGTGTGGGGCAAATCTCCGATTTGCCGATTTACGCAAGTCGGAGACCTATCTATTGTACACATCTCGTTCGGCTGGCTCAGGCTTTGGATTCAGGCGTTCGGACGGCAGTTCAACTGCCGTCCGAACGCAAGCCAAGGGCTGAATCCGTCGCGGGGGCGTGGGCGGGAGATTCGGGGGCGGCGGTCGCTGCCGGGGCCGGCGGCGCGCCAATGGTCCATTTCGTTGCCAATTTCCCAGTAGCGGACATAAGGCCCGTAGCGTTCGATGACCGCTTCGAGGTAGGCGCGCTTCGGGTCCGAGCGTGCGCTGGAAACGGTCGGGGGAGGTCTCCCAAGGCAGGTGGGGGAGGCGTACTGCAAGCCGAACAGGGTGACGATGGGTTCGAAGTCGGCGTTGGGGACGACCGCATCAGCCTGGGCGAAGTTCCACGCGCCGGGACCCGGCTGGATGATGCCCCACCACCGGTCGGCCATGGTCAGCTGGCGATAGGCCTGCACGCCCAGGGCGCGGAAGTCAGCGAAAATCCAATCGGGCTGGAGGTAAGGCGTGTGGGTGTCCAGCACGCCGCGTGTTCGCCGACGTAGAAACGGATGAAGTTCACGCCAATTTGCGGCTGGCTTGTGCGGTGGACGGGAGGCGGTGCCAGAACAGTCTCGGTGAGGCGGGTTTGGAGAGTGGCTGTCCTTGCGGGTGGGACGAGTGTTGCTGGCGGAGTTGGCGAGAGGGCGGGGAGGTTACAAGCAAGAGTGAGGATCAGGGGGAAAAGAAGCGGAAGAAGTTTTTTCATGCCAGGCCTCGCGTGTGGGGAAGGTGGGTCTATTGTACCGCTCTGTCGAGTCTGGTGGCTGTTCTTGCCGGAGAAAGTCCGTCGTAGAAAGACGCAGCGGCTACCGAACTGGGAAGAAGTTGGATGCAACAAGCGTTTTTCTGCTTACTTCGACCAGTCGGCCACCAGGTGTTTGCGCCCGCGCAGGAATTTGTCTACGGCCATGCCGGCAGTAGCGCCTTCCGCCGCGGCAATGACTGCCTGTTTAATGTGGTTGCACAGCACATCGCCGACGGCGAAGACGCCCGGAATGGAGGTCTGGAATTCCCGATCAACTGCCAGACAACCGCTCTCGCTCAACTCCAACTGCCCCTGTAAAAAGTCGGTGATAGGCTTGCCGCCGTGCAGGTAAATGAATGCACCACTAACCGGCAAAATCCGCTCGGCCTGTCCGCGCGGTGCAAAGCGCACGGCTTCCACCTTGCCATTGCCGATAATTTCGCGCAAACTGGCGCCGGGGTAGAATTTGACTTTAGGGTGTTGTAGCAATGCCTCAGCAAGGTGCGGCGGGGCCTTCAATTCGGGCGTGGGCGAAAGAAAATGCACGACGCTGGCAAACTGAGTCAGGAACCATGCTTCCTCGATGGCTTCGTCGCTGTTGCCTGCTACCAGCACTTCTTGATTGCGGAAGAAAGCCCCATCGCAGGTGGCGCAGTAGGAAACACCATGCCCAAGCAACGCTTCTTCCCCTTTGACGCGCGTCCCGCGTCCCATGGAGCCGGTGGCGATGATGACGGAACGTGCCGAATAGGCCCCCTTGTTTCCGAAGACCGTTTTCGGGTTGGAGTGCAACTCCACGCCGATGGCCTTATCACTGACGAATTCCGCACCGAATGCGCGCGCCTGGTCGCGCATGCGCGCCAGCAATTCCGCTCCGCTGACTTCACCGGGCACGCCGGGGTAATTGGCGATTTTGGCCGTGATGCCCAGTGCGCCGGCGGTCAGGCCTTTGTCCAGCACCAGCGTTTTCAGCCCGGCGCGGGCGGTGTAGATGGCGGCCGTTGTCCCGGCCGGCCCGCCGCCAATGATGACCACGTCATATAGCGTATCAGCGGCCTGCTGAGGATACGATTCGAGAGTCATTCCTGGTTCCTCCTGATCTCATTTCCAAGAGAGCGAGTTAACGTTCCTGGTTTTAGATGTTGTAAGACAGGAAAAGTGACAGAAAACAGCCGACCTCCGTTTCGTATAGCACCATGTTCCAGGCATTTGCGTGCATGTGTGACGCCTTCAAGTGTCTGCTCAATGACCTATCTATGTACACATCTCGTTCGGCTGACTCAGGATTTGGATTCAGGCGTTCGGGGGAGTGGGTGGGGGCGAAGGTGGTGCAGCCGGTGCAGGAAGCCATTCCAAAAGTGATGAACTGGGTGGATCAGAACCAAACTGCGATCGCCGTTGGTATCGGCATTGCAGCGGGTGTAGCGGTGATTGTCTTGAGCGGCGGGGCGGCCACGCCCCTGGTTGCCGCCACCTGGATAGCCGGTTCGGCGGCGGTGGCTGGCGGGGTGGTGGCGCTCGGCACAGTGGGGTTGAATGCCTACTTCCAGCGTCGGTTGACCACCAACCTGTGGAGGAACGTCGGGTATGCGGCTGGGGCGGCGGCGCTCACAGCAACGGTGGGGTTTGCGCTGGGTGGGGGAGTGGTACAGCAAGGGCTGTACACGGTTGGGAATACTGCGACTCGCCTTTGCGCGACTCATCCTGCTGTCTGCACCCGTGTGGGCGCGGCGCTGGCGTTGTGGGATAAGGTAGAGGAGGTTGGGCTTCACGCCAAACTTGCTATTCAAACCATACAGGGTGACCCGCGCGCCGCCG
>FWPU01003219.1_pt1 | contig 41924 bp, 35 predicted proteins | sample 2228361 | NCBI WGS metagenome assembly FWPU01 (sample SAMEA103939777, study PRJEB20133) | metagenome | reverse complement strand
ATCCATCCTCTACCACTACCTATACTGTAACAGGAACAACTAATGGATGCTCTTCTACCAAAACAACTACCGTCACCGTTAATCCTAATCCTAATATCTCTGTAAATACATCAACCATTTGCAGTGGACAAACCGCTACTCTTACCGCCACAGGTGCTACCTCTTATACATGGAACACAGGAGCAAACTCTGCCTCTATCCCAGTAAATCCATCCTCTACCACTACCTATACTGTAACAGGAACAACTAATGGATGCTCTTCTACCAAAACAACTACCGTCACCGTTAATCCTAATCCAACATTTTCTATTAACACCACCAGTGCTACTGGAGCTGGCTGTACAAATGGTTCAGCTACAATTACTCCATTAGGAGGCACATCACCCTATACTTATGGATGGAATCCTAATGTTTCTTCATCTAATACTGCTAATAATCTTACAAGTGGAACTTTCTATACCGTTACTATTACAGATGCCAATAATTGTGCTGCTGTCCAAAGTTTTTCCGTAGATTGTGTAACAGGTATCTCATATACTAATTCTAATAACAACATGAAAATATATCCTAACCCAAATAATGGAGAATTTTTTATTCAAACAAATAAACCAGTTCAATGCAAAATATACAATAACATAGGACAGTTAATTTATGAATCGCATATCCCTCAAGGAAAAAGTACTATTAGTATTACTAATTATAGTAAAGGCATCTATAATATTATACTTGTTGACGAAAAACAAAATGTCTTAAACTATAGGCTCCTTATAGAGTAAGAATAAATCTTTTATTAGATGAGATTTATTTAAATCAAAAAAACTTTTTCCATAAACAAGGAATATCTTATTCATTTCTAAAATTTTCTAATCCTGTTTTATTCTATCATTTAATAATATTTTTTAGGAAATAATTGATACCTAAGTAATTATCATCTTAAAAAATTTAAAATTAATAAATTTTATATAATAAAACTTTTTTCCTTATATTTGAGCCCAAACATTTTATTTAAAAATTATTTAAAATAAAATTTATGAGAAAAGGTTTTGTTATTTTAATGAGCATAAGCACATTGGGATTTGCTCAATTAGGTTTAAATTGGGAAGAAGTAGGACCCAATAATATAGGAGGAAGAACAAGAACTGTGCTCTACGATAAAACAGATGCCACAGGAAAAACAATATTTGCTGGTAGTGTTGGGGGTGGCGTGTTCAAATCATTAGATGGTGGATTATCATGGTCACCTGTCAACGACCAATCAGGTGTTTTTAATGTTTCTTGTATGTCTCAAGCAGCAGACGGAACTATTTATGCAGGAACAGGAGAAACATTTTTCTATAGAAACATGTCTGAATACAAATCACAAGCATTCAAAGGAACTGGCTTATATAAATTTTCACCTACAGGAAATACATTTACACTAGTACAAGATTCTTCTCTTTTTGGAGATATTAATGAAATTGCAACTCATCCTACTAATGCCCAAATTATTTATGTAGCATCTACTAAAGGATTCTTTATATCCACAGATGGGGGCGCTAACTTTACTCTAGATAATACCGCCCCTGCACAAGATGTAAAAATAGGAATAGATGGGCATGTTTATTGCGTTATAGGAGATTATACTACTACTAATAATAAAGTATTTAAAAGCACAACAGGAACCCCAGGATCCTTTACTGATATAACACCTACTTCTACTGTAAATCCCAATGTTAATAAAATGGGGCGTATTGAAATTGCTATTTCTCCATCTGACCCAAATTATGTATACTTGTTAGTTTCTAAAACTGGTACTACCTCAACCACAAATATTTATGCCCCAAAAGATCAAGACTTAAATGCTGTATATGGTTCAAATGACAAAGGTTCTACGTGGACTATTATTACACTTGGAAGCTATGGACAGTTTGATATATTTCAGCAATTTTATGGAACTGATGAAGGTGGTAATTCTAAGTATAATTACTATGGTGCATTTGCTAATACGATTAAAGTACATCCAACGGATCCAAAAAATATATTTATTGGGGGATATACTTTGTATCAATGGAAACAAAATCCTTCTGCATCTTTTGGTAACGGAACATGGAGTCAGGTAGGAACGGAAGTTTTTGCAGATGCTTTAGCTCAATTTTATCTACATCCCTTTATTCATGATATTTCCTTTAAAATAAACAATCCTAATGAATTTATGGTAGCAACCAATGGTGGTTTATATAAAGGACTCTATAACAACAATACTTTTAATTTCTTAAGCGCTAATAGGGGTCACAATACAACCCAGTTAAACACTCTTGGAATATCTAACTTTCCAACCAATATAGGAACAGGAAGTCAAGCAGTTCCTTCAGGAGGTGTAGTAGGCGCAAGTTTTAGCGAAGGTCCTCTATACATAAAAGGAAGTGCTACTCCAAGTTTAGCACTAAATGCTCAAACTTATAGCCAACAAGATGCTTATGGAATGGAGTTTTCTAGAATTAATAATAAAACAGCTTTTGTCTCATTTAATTATGGAAACATCCAAAGAAATACAAATATCAAAACTAATCCTTTCGCAGGATTTACGGATGTCCTTTATACATCAGCCGTAGCAAGCTCCGGCACTAAGCCATCTTTTCCGAGTTTTTCAGGATTAAATACACCTCTATCATTGTTCGAAAATTGGGGACAATTAACAACACCACCTGATTCATTTATATTCTGGAATAAAGTAGATACGCTATCTATAAAACTATCTGCAAGTAATAATAATCAAAAAACATTTGTTTTCAATTACACTCGTCCGCAAAAAAACGCCTATTACGATGTAGTAATAGTAAGAACAGGACCAACAAAAACACAAGCAACTTCAAGCCCTTCACAAATTTATACAGTTTCGCCAGTTTATACAGGTACTAACATTACTAGTTACACATTTGCAGGTACAGGGTTTGACAATTCAAATTCTGCTAACCATTCAATATCATTAAAAGCAAATTTATTAGACTCTATAAAAATTACACTATCAAGTCCACCCTTAAGTACTAATGATAGTATTGTGATGATTTGTGTTGGACTAAGATATAATGCAGGTGATTGGCTTTATGCTGAAAATACTGATTTAGGAATAAGTGGATACACACACATAGATAGCATACAACTCTCTTCTGATTTATCATACACGGCTACCCCTTCTATAATCAATACTGTTAAAATACCCATGACTCGCTCAGCAAGACTAGCAGTAGGTATTAAAAAAGGAGTAATGGTTACAAAACGTCCTCTTAATGGGGATATATCTCCACCATGGGTTAAAATCGCAGGTTCTAACTCAAGAATTGACGATGTAGGAGGAGTGCCCTCCTCTACTTTTGTGGCAGTAAAGGGCGATGTAACTAATCTTCAATGGGCACCAGCAGGAACAGAACTATACTTTTCTACCTATGATGCTACTACTAATTCCTATTATCTGTATAGAATATCTCACATAGGCTTCATTGGTGATAATGACTTTAGAGATTACGGACCCTTATTTACCTCTGACATTGACTCTGCATTCACTAAAATTTCTGGTTCATCGGTAGTTGCAGATAGAACTAAGAAAAAATACATCAACCCTATAAGAACTACAGCTATAGGAAAATTCAACTATCCCATCACTAGCATTTCAGTAAGTGATAATAACCAAACAGTACTTATTACATTAGGAGGCTACAATACTACAGGCGGCAGAGTGTTTGTAACCAACAGTGATGCAAGACTATTACCAAGAAACGAAACAGATGCTTCTAATTTCGTCGATAAAACTGGTAATTTACCTAATATCCCTGTATATGCCTCTCTCTTCTTACAGCAAAATAATAATACCGTACTCATTGGAACTGAAAATGGTGTTTATTCTACATCTGATATAACTGTAAGCTCACCTACATGGGCTCAAGATAATAACGGACAATTACCCCTTGTACCTGTATATCAATTAAAACAACAAACTTTACCACCATGGTTATGCTATAACTCAGGTTATATTTACGCTGCCACACATGGAAGGGGCATATGGGCAACTTCAAAATACGCTACTCCTTATATCGTTTCAGTAAACGAAATCGAACAAAGAATTTCAAATAATGATGCTCTATTTATTTATCCTAACCCTGCTAGTGATTATACAAAAGTACAATTTAATTTACCTGCCGGCTCTCATAATATAAATATGATGATTATGGATATCACAGGAAAAATCATAAGTTCTCAAGCTACAAGAATAAATAGTACAGGAAATACAATAGAGTTAGAAATCAATACCACTAACTTAAATTCAGGAATTTATATCATACAATTAAAATCTTCAGATTTTGTAAAATCTGGTAAAATGATTATTGTAAGATAATTCTTCTTGACATTATATTAAAAAATCCCTTCTTTTGATTTTAGAAGGGATTTTTTATTTTGTGATAGTATGTATCTAAAAGAAATTAAAATATCCGAACTAGAATACCCTAATGATTTACAAACATCATTATCTGTTTTTCATCAGAAAAACTTCTTAAAAATTTATGAACCTTATGTTCATGTAATAGGCATATTCAATAACAATAATGAGTTAAAAGGAGTATTTTATTATTTCAAAAAATCAAAAATGGGTATTACATACATTATTCCACCACCATTTTATCCAAACAATGGATTAGCATTTCAAATAGACGCTCAAAGTGAACACAGGAAAAATTCCGTATACAAGGAATTACAGCAGTTAATATCAGATTATTTTCTCAAGAAAGAACGAGCTAATTATTTCTATTTTGTAATTCCTTCCAAATTTATAGATACCCAAGTCTTTCAGTGGAATAAATGGAAAGTAAAAGTGCGTTATACATATCAAATAAACTTAGAAGAATCAATTGACGAACTATTTAATAATCTCTCATCTGAAAAAAGAAAAAGCATAAGAAAAGCAGAAAAAGACGGGATAAACATCGTAGAAGAAAAAAATTATGAAACAACAAAACAATTGGTACTAAAAACTTTTCGAAGACAGAATAAAAAATTCAATAAATTATACTTAGATAAAATATTTAATGAGTTTGCAAATGAAAAAAACAGCTTTGGGTATACTGCATTCTACAAGGAATTTCCAATAGCTTCTACATTTTTTGTATTTGATAATACAACTTGTTATTACATCATAGGCGGATATGATAATAACCATGCTCATCATGGTGCGGGTGTATATTGTATGTGGAATGGTATTTTAAAAAGTAGAACAATAGGATTAAAAAAATTTGATTTTTTAGGAAGCATGATTCCATCAATAGAAAAATATTTCAGAGACTTTGGTGGAAAATTAATACCCTACTATACTTGTGAGAAAATAAAATGGTTCTCACTTTAAAAATAATTATTATTATTGCAATAAGAAAATTAAATTTATATGAAAAAGAGTAAGAAATTAGTTTTGTTTGGAGATAGTTCTTTTGCTGAAATTGCCTATGAATACTTTACTTACGATTCTGATTATGAAGTAACTGCTTTTACTGTAAGTAGAGCATATATCAAAAAAGAAACGCTTTTTGGATTACCTATAGTTCCTTTTGAAGAAGTAGAAAAATTATATCCCCCTACTGAGCACGAAATGCATATTGCTTTAGTATATAATACTTTGAATAGAAATAGAGCTAAATTTTACTACGAAGCCAAAAATAAAAAGTACAAATTAGCTAATTATATAAGTAGCAAAGCATTTGTGTGGAGAAATGTAACCATGGGCGATAATGTTTTTATATTTGAAGATAACACCATACAACCTTTTGTAAAAATGGGATGCAATATCGTACTATGGAGTGGGAATCACATCGGACATCATAGCGTTTTAGGTAATCACTTGTTTATTTCTTCTCATGTAGTTATTAGTGGACATTGCACTGTCGGAGACTACTGCTTCTTTGGCGTTAATAGTACAGTGGGCAACAACATTAACATAGGAAACGACTGCTTAATAGGCGCTGGCTGCTTAATCGTAAAAGATACAGGTGATGGAAAATTGTTTAAAGGACCTGCATCTAAGCCCGATGAAATATCTGTTTATGAAAAATTTGGAATAACAAAATAAACATTTTATTTAATTTTTCCCCTTAAATACAATGAAAAAAAATGTTCTAATATGGGCAGGATGGTACCCCGAACATCATAATGACTATTCTGGTATATTTATAAAAAAACATATTGAACTTATAAGCTCTTTTGTTAATATCCGCATATTCAGCATCAAACACAAAAACAATCTACTATGGTTTAAAAAAAAGAATGTTCAAGAAAGTTACGGGAAAGTCAGTTACTATTTTATTCCATCATTCTTTCCGTTAAAATTGATAGGCTATTTTCTTATACCATTCATAGAAGCTATTCATGCAAAAAAAAAATTCAAACATATAGATGTATTTCATCTACATATCTCATATCCTTTTGTCATTTTTACTTTATTGTTAGACTGTATCAAAATTAAAAAATGGATACTAACAGAACATTGGAGTGGTTACACTTCATTTGACAATTCATATAATAGATTATCCAAAATATATCAGTATATCATCCAAAAAAGACTTTCTAGGTTCCATAAAATTTCAGTGGTTTCTGAGTTTTTAAAAACTGAATTAGTAAAACAATTTCCTCATTTACAAAAAAAACTACTTATTACTAATAATGTAATTGAATCTAGTAACTATGTCTCTCACCCAAAAAATGACCTGACATTTAAATTTCTTACTATTTCAAATTTGATAGATAATCCCAAAAATATATCCTTTTTATTGTCAGTATTTGCAAGTATTATTAAAGAACATCATAATATACAATTAGATATTTATGGTGAAGGAAAGGATAAACACAAACTAATAGAAAAAGCAAAAGAATTAAATCTTTTGAACATACATATTTTTTTTAAGGGAAAAATTAACAACCATGACATTCATCAAGTATACTCAAATTATCACGCTTTTATCTTATTAAGTAAATTTGAAACCTTTTCTATTGTTACTGCAGAAGCTTTAGCTAATGGACTACCCGTAATTATTACAAAATGTGGAGGTCCCGAAGAATTCGTAATAGATGGAAAAAATGGATACATAGTAGAAATTAATGATATGCAAGCAACAAAAAATGCTATCATAAAACTCATTAAAAATTATCATTCATTCGATATAACAAAAATACAAGAAAGCATTAGAATAAAATACTCTACAGAAAAAATTATTCAGCAATTTATAAACTTATATGATTAACTTTTTAGCCCAAATCACAAGAAGATTATATTGGTTACCCGGTAATTACTTCATATATCTTTTATTTTCAAAACTTTTTAATTCAAAAATCAAAGCCACTGAAGTAATTGTTTGCACGCCTCTACATTATAAAATAAAAGTAAACCCTCAGAGATATATTGGAAACAAAATATTTTGGCGCGGAGCTCATGAATGGGATATCATATTTATATTATCCAAACTGTTGAAAAAAACTGATATAGTGTTTGATGTAGGAGCTAATATAGGTGAAATTTCCTTACATAGTGCATCATTAGTATCACAAGGTAAAGTATATGCCTTCGAACCTGTTTCAATGATTCGTAAAGAACTACAAAACAATATCAACTTAAACCCACATCTTAAAAATATAACTATTATTCATCAAGGATTAGGAGATAAAATAAACTCTTTACCTATTTATCATGAATCCACAGAAAAATATAATGAAGGCATATTCTCAATATATCCAGAAAATCCACTAAGTTCTGAATGTATAGAAAATATACAAATAAATACTATAGATAATATACTTAACGAACAAAAAATAAATCGTGTTAACCTTATTAAAATAGATGTAGAGGGGCACGAACTAATGGTACTACAAGGAGCAAAAAATACCCTCCTTAAATATAAACCATATTTAATTATTGAAATATCCCAAAAAAATATAGAAACTGCAAAATACAAAGCTGAAGATATACTGTTTTTCTTAAACCAGTTAGGATACAAAAACTTTTATATTATTAAAACCAGAGGAAAACTAAAACCATTTACATCTGTTGAAGAATTACCAGAATTTTGTAATATATTAGTAAATTAACAACTCTAAAAATATCACATTTTCATAGACTCTGTTTATTCATTACATTTAACCTTTTATCTTTGCCATAAAAAATATGAAGTGGATTAAGAAAGGTAGAATATTCGAACCAAAAGGACAAACTCCATGGATGAAAAAATACGGAATTTTACCCACTCCTATTTATATAGAAAAAAATAACATCATTCGAATTTTCTTTGGCACCTCTGCAGAGGATAATATTTGTAAAATAACCTACCTGGATGTAGATGCTGATAATCCATCTAATGTTAAATATCTACACTTAAAACCTTTACTCTCAGAAGGCAACTCAGGCTTATTTGATGAACATGGATTAAATCCTTCTCAAATTGTTTTTATCAATAAAACTCCTCATTTATTTTATATCGGTTACCAAAGATTACACTCAGTACCTTATTTATTATTTTGCTCCTATGCTACTTTAAATGAAAGCATAGACACCATTACTTATAGAAAAAAAACTCCTATATTAGATAGAACAGATACCGAACCTTACATTCGCTCGGCTATAACCATTGTTAAAGAAGAAGATATATATCACTGTTGGTATGTATCTGCATATCGATGGGAACAAATGAACACTGAAATATTTAAAAACAAATTATTACCTAATTATCATATCAAATATGCTACCACAAAAAATTTTACAGATTTTCATATTCACGAAAAACCTGTCATAGAAGCTCAAAATGATAACGAATTCGGATTTGGAAGACCTTGGTGTATAAAAGAAAATAATATCTTTAAAATGTGGTATTCATTAAGAAGAAGAAATATCTCATATCGCATAGGTTATGCTGAATCACAAGATGGTGTTCATTGGATAAGAAAAGACAATGAAGTAGGTATTGATGTTTCTCCAACAGGTTGGGATAGTGAAATGATTTGTTATCCTGCTATTATTAGAGTAAAAAATAAAACATACTTGTTTTACAATGGAAACAATAATGGTGCCACAGGGTTCGGTTATGCTGAGCTTTCAAATGAAGTATAAAATTTTAATAAAAAGATAAAATTAACTTCCTAATATCTCTTTTAATTTATTCTCTAATTCCTCTCCTCTCAATCCTTTTGCTATTATCTTACCATCTTTGTCTACCAGAATAGTATATGGAATAGATTCCACATTAAATAAGGGAACAACTTCACTTTCCCAAAATTTTAAATCACTCACTTGTGGCCAGGTGATACCATCTTGTTTAATAGCCTGTACCCAGTTATCTTTATTCTTATCTAAAGACACCCCAAAAATTTCAAATCCTTTATCCTTATATTTCTTGTATAAAGCAACTACACTAGGCATTTCTGCTCTACAAGGCTTGCACCAACTTGCCCAAAAATCTATCAATACTACTTTTCCTCTATAAGAAGACAATCTTAATTCCTTTCCACTTGGATCAGGTAACACAATTTCAGGACACGGTGTGCCCGGTGATAACGCCATCTGTCTGGCAACCATTTTATGCAACATCTGTACCGTTGGATGAGTAGGATACTTATTACTTAGTGACTTATCTAGCTCTTGGTATACATCCAAATACTTTTTAGGGTCTAACATTTGCAGTGCAATAATACATGCAAATTTATCTTTATTCTGTTTTACCTTTTGAGCTAACTCATCTGCCCAATTAGAAATAATCCCTTGATATATTTTGTCTATATCCTCTTTCAACTGATTAATCTTAACTGAATCGTTAGCGCTTTTCATAATCTCAGTTTGAAAAACCTGTTGCAAAGAATCTATAGATTTTTTATGCTTTTTTCCAATAGCATTCAGTTCATTAAATACATTTGTTTCTTCAGAACCCATAACTTTGGCCTCCGCAAGATTTTTCGCATCAGCGTTATATACTACTTTATTTGTAGAGTCCAATATCAATATGGAAAAATTTTGTGGCTCAAGACGAATACGATAAAAATTAAGACTAGGCTTAAATTTAGTAAATTCAAAATGTCCATTTTCATCTATTACTACACTATCAACAGTCACCACCGATTGGGAATTAAGCTGCTCCAAATAGATGGTTTTCTTAGCTCCATCCTTTATCTCCCCACTTAAATAAGCATTTGAATTTTTGTTATCACAGGCAACCATAATAATGCCCAATGAAACCAATAATGGTAAATTAACTATTCTTTCCATTTTTTATTTTTGCCCAAATGTAAGAAAAACTATTTTGAAAAATTAAAATATATTTTCCATTGTTAATAAGTTTTATTGAAATTACTCCTTTTATTAAAAACTACTTCCGTAAATTTGTCCTTTCATTTTCAAAACTATGAACTTCTTAAATGATTTAAACACCGCACAAAAAAATTCAGTAGAATATATCAATGGTCCTTTAATGGTTATTGCAGGTGCAGGGTCAGGGAAAACAAGAGTTCTTACATACAAAATAGCATATCTTATTCAAAAAGGATGGGAACCATATAATATACTTGCCCTTACTTTTACTAACAAAGCGGCTAATGAAATGAAGGAGAGAATTGCACATCTTGTAAATCCCACTGATGCTCAATATGTATGGGCAGGAACTTTTCACTCTATCTTTGCTAAAATACTCCGAAGAGAAGCAGAAAAAATTAATTATACCTCTAACTTCACAATATACGATACCGATGATAGTAAAAAAATTATTACCGATATTCTAAAAAAAATGAAACTCCATGAAAATGAAAACTACAAACCCAATCTCATATTATCCAAAATTTCTAGATTAAAAAACAACCTTATATCCCCCACCAAATACGAAATGAATCCTAGCTTCACTTATGAAGACAGAGTGCAAAATAGAGAATACTTCATTGAAATATATAAAACATACCAAAAACAACTAAGTAAAAATCATGCAATGGACTTTGATGATTTACTTTATTATACCAATGTATTATTTCAAGATTTCCCCCAAGAATTATCAAAATACCAAAATCTTTTTCAATACATACTTGTAGATGAGTTTCAAGATACTAACTTCGCTCAGTATCTATCTGTATTCCAATTAGCTAAATCTCATCAAAATATCTGTGTAGTAGGTGATGATGCACAAAGTATTTATAGTTTCAGAGGTGCAAACATCGATAATATCATTAGAAACTTTCAAAAAGACTTCCCTAATTATAAATTATTTAAATTAGAAGAAAATTATCGTAGCACAAAACATATCGTTGAAGCCTCTAATTTTGTTATCAAAAAAAACAAAAACCAAATAGCAAAACAAATTTATACCAATAATCCAGAAGGCGAACCAATTACCATATTCCCCTGTATAGATGAAAACCACGAAGCACAGCTTATTGCTAAAGAAATACTTTCTCTTACACAACATGAAAATATCTCTTTTTCTAATATCTGCATACTATATCGCACTAATGCCCAATCAAGAGTATTTGAAGACATCTTTCGTACTTATCGTATTCCCTATAAAATATGGGGTGGATTATCTTTCTATCAAAGAAAAGAAATAAAAGACCTACTCGCTTACTTCCGAACAGTAATTAACCCAAATGATCAGGAAGCTTTACTTCGTATCATTAATTTTCCACCGAGAGGTATCGGTGATACCACCATAGAAAAAATACTTAATTACGCCTATGATAACCAAGTTTCTATTTTTGAAATACTCAAAAATTGCCGCCTTATTCAAGACAACCTCAATATAAGCGATAGGCAAATGAATACCATTGAAAATTTTGTTGCTCATATCGAAACATTCAGAGCCATTTCACAAAACACTCCTGCTCATATATTAGCTCAAAAAATCATAGAATTTTCAGGAATTATCAACTTCTATGAAACACAAACCAATCAAGAAAACAGAGAAAAAATACTCAACATTAAAGAATTATTAAATGCAGTGTATCAATTTACCAAAACTCAAACAGTAACCTTCAACCAATCTACTGATGAATTACAAAATAGCCTTGAACAAAGAACATTACAAGACTTTCTTCAACAAGTTAGCTTACTAACCTCCCAAGATATTGAAAATAATAACGATATTTCGCCTAAAGTTTCTTTAATGACTATTCACCTTTCTAAAGGCTTAGAGTTCCCTTATGTGTTCATTGTTGGTATGGAAGAAAACCTATTTCCGTCTTCTCTGAGTATAAGTAAATCTGATATAGAAGAAGAAAGAAGATTGTTTTATGTAGCAGTAACCCGTGCTAAAAAGAAAGTCAATATATCCTTTGCACAAAGAAGATTTATTAACGGTAGAACTAATTCTTCCCAACCAAGTAGATTTATCAACGAATTACCACAGGATTCCTTGAATATAAAAGAATCAAACTCGTACTATCAGCACAAAAACAATGATTATCGTGATACTAAATCAACCAAAATCCAACAAAACAATAAGGCTCATTACCCTAAAAAATTAATACCCTTATCCCATATAAAAAGCCAAAATATAATATCAGAAAATAAAAACCTCCAAAAAGGAGATAAAATATACCACGAAAAGTTTGAAGTAGGTACAGTATTAGAAATATCAGGAACATGGCCCAATAGCAAAGCCATCATTCAGTTTGAAAAATACGGGCAAAAATTATTGTTACTAAATTTTGCTGTTTTAAAGAAAATTTAACAAATTACTCTTGTTATAGTCAATATTATTCTTTAAATTTCCGCCAAAAAAATTTATGAAATTTTTATTAAAATGTTTTATTATTGTTATAATTATTTTTTCTCAAAAAATACAATCTCAGACTATGAAATGGGCTTTCATAGCAATAAAATCTACAGAATATAAAGAATATGTTATTAGCAAAATTAAAATCAATCTAAATCTAAAATATATCGCTTATTGTAACACACACCAAGGTTTTTTTATAAAGTACAACACGAGTATTTATGCTACCCCACATAGCCTTATTGCCGAACTTCGTAATAGCGACGAAAAACTAAAAGAAATTCTATTAGAAAAAACAAATATGGATAATGAAGATGCTGTATTAAATCTTATTCATCATTGTGACTTTGATGAAACTAACGGTACACTCATAAAACAAGAACTACAAAATTAAAAACATGAAAAAATATCTATACTTTATACTTCTCATAAAAATCTCTTATGCCCAAATTTCTTACAATTTCACCGCACTCTCTGGAGCATTCTCTGCACTCAGTGGAAGTGGTATTACAACAGTACACTCTGCTGGAGCTGATGATGCTATTAGTGCTGTTGTTACTCTTCCATTTACTTTTTATTATGGCTGCCAACCATATACTACCTGTCAAATAAGTACCAATGGAGTAATGTTCTTAGGAACAACAGCCGCAGGGTCAAACCTCACTAATGATTTAACCGGAAGTACAGACAGACCTGCTATTGCCCCATTATGGGACGATTTAGCAGTAGGAACAGGTGGGAGTGTAAGGTATGAAACCACAGGAGCTGCCCCAAATAGAGTGTTTACTATAGAATGGTTAAACATGGAGTGGAATTATGCAGCAACTTCTGCCGTCATTTCTTTTCAAGTAAAGTTATATGAAACAAGCAATAGAATAGAATTCATTTACAGACAAGAATCTGCAGGTGTAAATAACGGTAGTGCCTCTATCGGTATATCAGGACCAACAAATGGTGATTTTTATTCCCTTGATGGAACAGGAGCATCTCCTCTTGCCAGTAAAACAGTTGAAACCACTAACCTGAACACTAAGCCTGCTACGGGACAAATCTATAGATGGGATTCTCAAACATGCTCAGGTACTCCATCAGGATTTACAGCTAATGGTTTTCCCACCAATAACTGTGCAGCTTATATCACTACCTTGAGTCTTACAGGAGGAAGTGGGGGGTGTGGTATAACTTATCAATGGCAATCAGCATCCAATATCAATGGACCTTATACAACCTTTTCTACCACTCCTACTGCCACATTTAATGTAACCTCTACCACCTACTTCAGATGTGTCATTACTTGTACCAATTCAGGTGGAAGTATGAATACCAATACCGTTACAGCAAGTATAAATCCTGGCACACCCTGTGTTTGTGATTTAATTCAAATTCCTTCCTTACCTTACAATAGCGGAAATGTAACCACTTGCGGCACAAACAATAATGTTACATCTGCTAATGTAACAAATGTATGTGGTAGCACAAACTACTATGGAGGTGAAGATGCTGTATATAGCTTTACCCCTACCTCATCAGGTCAGGTTCAGATATCTTTAACTTCAGGAGGCTCATATACAGGTCTTATGTTATATAACGGATGCCCGCTTACAGGCGGCACCTGTGTCGCAAATAGTCAAAGTTCCACAGGAAATAAGCAACTATGTGTAACAGTTACAGCAGGCACAACATATTATCTGGTAATAGATTCATGGCCACCTCCTAATTGTAATCCATACAGTCTTTCCATTTCATTGCTCAGTTCAGCATCTTGTAATATGAATTATACTCCGTCTTCTGTAACATATAGTTTTGAAACTTTTACCGGCACTGCTTTACCAATGACAGATGATGTGTTATTTAACACTAGTATATCATTTGGCTTTCCATTTTGCTTTGATGGATTGGCATATTCCACAGGATATCCTGCAGCCAACTCTTCTCTTGTTTTTGATGCTGTTGCATGTTTCCCAAATATTGAAACTTCTACTTATGCTGCTCCTGGTGTATGGACAGGATATTCAATAACTTCTGCTGCACCTGTATTTGGAACCAGTATTCCTAGAAATGCAGTGCTAGGACCATGGCACGATATTAATCCAGCCAGTTCCGCAACTGTTGCCACAAGTAGAATTCAGTATGCTACTTTTGGAGTCGCCCCTAACAGAAGAACTGTTATCTCATGGGAAGACATTCCTTACTTTTCCTGTAATTCTTCCTTATTACCATATTTTTCTGGTCAAATTAAAATTTTTGAAAATGGAGATATAGAAATTCATATAAAAAACAAACATGTTTGTGCATCATGGAATGGTGGTGATGCTGTATTAGGATTACATAATTATGACGGCACCATATATATTCCTCCTGTTAATGCCACTGCTCATAATTATCCTACTGACTGGACAATGACCAATACTGCATATAAGTTTACATACAATTGCTCCGGATGTTCAATACTACCAATTGGATTTAAATCCTTTTATGGAGAAAGAATACAAAAAGTGAATCACATATACTGGGAAACATCAGAAGAACGAAACTTAATGTCTTACGAAATACTGAGAAGTAATGATGGAATTCATTTTGAAACAATAGGTGCTCAAAATCCTAATAATACTCCTTCTAAATATCATTTCGAAGATAAAACAGCTCCACTTGGAAAAGTAAGCTATTACAAAATAAAAGCTATTGAATATGACGGAAAAGTAAATGAAACCCGTATCATCGATATATATGCACAAATGAGCGAAGTTTTTGTAACAAACATCTTCCCCAATCCAATCACCGATGAAGTAAACATTACAATAGAATCCCGTCTTACAACCACTGATGGGATTGTAAAAGTGAATGTGCAGAATGTTCTTGGGAAGCAAGTGATGAGTGAAGAAATAAAACTATTAGGCGGTATAAATAACTATAAAATTAATACCAGTGATTTACAACAAGGTGTGTATGTTTTTGAAGTAATTGTCAATGAAAAAGAAAAAGTTATCCAAAAAATAATAAAACAGTAAACAAATTTTTATAATTATTTTATTTGTATTTGCAACATTCCACTCACAAATGCAATTTATCCATTTGATTTTAAAAAATTATTGATTAAAAAAAATTATATTTGCCCGCATTAATTAATTATTATTAAAAATTTATGGCAATTAAGATAACAGATGAATGTATCAATTGTGGTGCTTGTGAACCCGAATGCCCAAATAATGCCATCTATGAAGGTGGAGCAGAATGGCGATTTTCTGATGGAACAAAACTTTCAGGAACTGTACATGGTAAAAATTCAGGAATAGATACAGATGCAGATGCTCCTCAACCACCAATCAATACAGATGTGTATTATATTGTAACCGATAAATGCACGGAGTGTGTTGGTTTCTTTGATGAACCACAATGCGCTGCTGTGTGCCCCGTAGATTGTTGCATCAAAGATGAAAATAACCCCGAAACTCCTGATGAGCTTCTTCAAAAGAAAAAATATCTTCACGGAGAATAGTTAATTTTTTTATTCGGTTTAATGTCTGGATAAACGGAATAAATATTTTCCATTTGTTTATTTAAACTTGCAAAAAAGCTATAAAAACTAATTTTATGAAAACCATTTCTTTTTTCCCCCTTAGAGAAATGATGTCTTATTTTTTCTCAACAACTTTGTTTTTTACTACTTATTATTTAAATGCCCAGGATTGGATACAACTGCGCGAGCAAAATGCTAATTATTACGATATCAAAAAAGCATTTGAAAAACAATATAAAAATAAACAAAAATACAACAAGAAACTAAACATAGAAAAAGAAGAAGGCGGCGATAATCTCTTCAGGAGATGGGCATGGTATGCAGAACCAAGAGTATATCCATCTGGCGAATTAAAATATGCTTCACACGGTTATGCCCTTGAGCAATATAATAATTGGTTAAATGAGCATGCCATCTACAAAACAACAAGCGGAAGTGCTGCTGCACCCACAGCTACCACAGCTAACTGGACACCCCTTGGTCCATTTGGCGATCCCATAGGAAGCAACGCAGGTAGAATGGTCTGTGTAAGATTTCACCCTACTAACCCCAATACTATCTATGTAGGAACCGCTGCCGGAGGAATGTGGATGAGTACAGATGGAGGTAACACATGGTCAACAACCACAGATAATCTAGGTTCTCTCGGAGTATCAGATATTGCCATAGATCCATCTAATCCCAATATCATTTATATCGCTACAGGAGACTACGATGCGGGCGATACTTATTCTATCGGTGTTTACAAATCTACTGATGGTGGTTTAACATGGAACCCCACAGGACTTACATTTACTACCAACCAAGGTAGAAGAATAGGACGTTTGCTTATCAATCCTCTCAATCCAACTACCGTTTTTGCCTTCACTTCCGCTGGTATCCATAGAACAAGAAATGGAGGAAATACATGGACGCTTGTTACGGCCGGAAATTTCAAAGATGGAGAATTTAAACCCGGAGACACCACCATAATATATGGTGTTACAAGTTCAGGATTCTATCGCTCTACAAATGGAGGCAATACATTTAGTACCGTTTCTTATGGAGCAGTAGGAAGTATCATTCGTCTCTCTATTGCTGTAACCCCCGCTAATCCAAATTATGTGTATTTACTAGCCAGTAAAAACGATTATAGTTACGGTGGTGTTTACAGATCTACATCTTCAGGTGCAGCAGGAACATGGAGTGTAATGAGCACTACTCCTAATATTTTTGACTGGAGTACAACTGGTAGTGGAACAGGAGGACAAGGCTGGTATGATATTGCTATTGGTATATCTCCTACTAACCCAAATGAAATTGTATGTGGAGGAGTAAACACATGGCGATCTACAAATGGAGGTTCTAGTTGGACATTATTTACCCACTGGTATGGCGGAGGTGGAAAACCTTATGTTCATGCTGATTTACACGATGTTCAATATACATCCTCTAATACCATCTACTTAGCTACAGATGGAGGCTTATTCAGAACAACTAATGGAGGTACAAGTTTCTCTGCTATTAACGGAGCTATGAATATTGCACAAATGTACAAACTTGGTATATCAGCCACTTCTTCCTCTCTCATTGTAACAGGTCATCAAGATAACGGGACTAACAAATGGAATGGAACATTATGGCAAGAGATATATGGCGGCGATGGTGCTGATTGTTTCATTAGTTGGAATAATAACAACACCATAGTCGCTTCATATGTATATGGCGATTTTCAAAGATCTACTAATGGTGGTCTGAGTTGGACATCTATAGCACCTTCTACATCAGAAAGTGCAGCGTGGGTAGCTCCTATCATTCAACATCCTACCAATCCTAGTATCTTTTTGTGCGGATATGAAAATGTATGGATTTCCACTAATCAGGGTACCTCATGGTCACAGCCAGGTGTTATAGGAAGCGGAACAGGAGATGTTCTTGGAGTAAAGGTAGCTCCATCAAATACTAATGTTATTTATGCTTTTAGATCCAATACTCTATACAGAAGCGCTAACAATGGTGGCGCATGGACTAATATATCTACAGGATTGCCTGTTAGCTCTGCTGCTATTACAGACATCGCCATAGATAATACCAATGAAAATAATGTCTATGTAACTTTCTCGGGATATTCTTCAGGAAATAAAGTATTTCACTCCACCAATGGTGGTACATCGTGGACAAATGTATCTACTGGATTACCTAATATCCCTGTAAATTGTATTGTTTATACAAAAAATTCTCCTGATGCTATTTATGTCGGCACCGACGTGGGCGTTTATTACAAAGAAACTACAATGAGTTCATGGATACCTTACTCACAAGGACTTCCTAATGTCATTGTAAGCGATATGGAAATTGACTATCTAAATAATAAATTAAGAGCTGCTACTTATGGAAGGGGCGTATGGACAACAGATTTATATAGTAATACAGCCGCACCTCCAAATAGTTTCTTTACCACTTCGTATTCTGTTGCTTGTGTCAATAATCCTTTCCAATTTAATGATGCGTCTTCTAATAATCCCACCTCATGGTCGTGGAATTTCCCTGGTGGAAATCCATCCTCTTCTACTGCTCAAAATCCATTAGTAACTTATACAAGTACAGGAACCTATACTGTATCTCTTACAGCTTCTAATGCTAATGGAACTGGAAATACTTACACATCTACAATTACTGTAGCACCTTCTCCTACGGCAGCGTCTTCTTCTGCATCTCTATGCTCAGGATATGGAACATATATTACAGCAAATACCAATGCATCTTCTGTAAGCTGGAATACAGGAGCTACCACCACATCTATTTATGTAAGCCCTACCATAACTACTGTTTACACATACACTGCAGCTAACGGACAATGTCAAGTAAGTGCTAATGTCACTGTAAATGTATCTTCTATCCCACCACAGCCTACAATTACCACCAGTGGCAGCACATTAACCTGTATTCCTCCTGCTACTGGATATCAGTGGTACTTAAATGGTTCTCCAATAAGCGGCGCTACTTCTCAAACCTATCTTGCTACTCAAAATGGTTGGTATAGTGTATGGGTAAGCAATAGCTCAGGATGCCAAAATTCCTCTTCATCTGTATATGTTTCTGTTACAGGAATACAGAACATCTCATCTGTACAAGGAATTTATATTACCCCCAATCCAGCATTCGACTACATAGAAGTAACTTCCTCAAAGCATAAAAACATCATAATAAGAGTTATGGATTTAAGTGGCAAAGAAATCTATAAAGACAAATTAAATTTTGAAAATATAGAAAAGCAAACATTAGATATTTCAAAATTTGAAAGCGGTGTGTATCTGATAGAATTTTCGAATGAGAATGACCTAAAAATTGTCGAAAAAATAATAAAGAAATAAGGTTTATCAATTTTATTGTTGCATTTATACATATAATTTAAGCCATATAAAAAACTTCATGCGAGTGTTGTTTTTATCTTTCTATGTATATTTTTTACCTTTGCGGCTTCAAAAATTAATTCTATGAATAATAAAGGACCTATTTCTCAATTCATTGAACATCATTTTAGACATTTTAATGCAGCTGCGCTAAAAGATGCAGCTAAAGGATATGAATCGCACATCAATAGCAATGGCAAAATGCTCATTGCTTTAGCTGGAGCAATGAGCACAGCCGAGTTAGGCATATCATTAGCCGAGATGATCCGTCAAGATAAAGTCCATATTATTTCTTGTACAGGTGCTAATCTAGAAGAAGATCTTATGAATTTAGTCGCTCATAAACACTACAAAAGAATACCTAACTATCGTGATTTAACCCCTCAACACGAATGGGAATTATTAGAACAAGGATTAAATAGGGTAACCGATACTTGCATTCCTGAAGAAGAAGCATTTCGCCGGCTTCAAAAACATGTATTTGAATTATGGAAAAAAGCAGATAAAAACAACGAAAGATACTTCCCACATGAATATATGTATCAACTTATAAAAAGTGGTGTTTTAGAACAATACTATGAAATAAACCCTAAAAATAGTTGGATGGTAGCTGCTGCTGAAAAGAACTTGCCTATCGTTGTAGGTGGATGGGAGGATTCAACAATGGGAAATATATTCGCTTCTTATGTTATCAAAAAAGAATTGAAAGCAAGTACAATGAAAAGTGGTATTGAATACATGGTGTGGCTTGCCGATTGGTATAGAAAGAATTCTGATGGTAAGGGCGTAGGATTTTTTCAAATAGGAGGAGGTATTGCCGGTGATTTTCCTATTTGTGTTGTTCCTATGATGTATCAGGACCTTGAATGGCACGATGTACCATTCTGGAGTTATTTTTGTCAAATTTCTGATAGTACTACATCGTATGGCTCATACAGTGGGGCTGTTCCAAACGAAAAAATTACCTGGGGGAAATTGGGCATTGATACTCCAAAATTCATTATAGAATCTGATGCTACGATTGTTGCGCCACTTATTTTTGCGTGGGTTTTAGGGTGGTAATCCCCTTAAAAAATTATAAAAAAACTTATATTTTACATTTTAATGTAACATTTTAAAATCTTATTCGTTATATTCTAGTTGAAAACCAATAAAATTTAAAATATGAGGCAATTAAAAATTACCAAATCTATTACAAATCGTGAAAGTGCTTCGCTAGATAAATACCTTCAAGAAATTGGAAAAGAGGAACTCATAACGGCAGAAGAAGAAGTCCAATTAGCAAAAAGAATTAAAGAAGGAGATGAAGAAGCCTTAGAAAAATTAACTCGTGCTAATTTACGATTTGTGGTATCGGTGGCTAAACAGTATCAAAATCAAGGGTTAAGCTTACCTGATTTAATTAACGAAGGTAACCTTGGGCTTATTAAAGCCGCTCGTCGTTTTGACGAAACCAGAGGGTTTAAGTTTATTTCTTATGCTGTTTGGTGGATTCGTCAATCCATATTACAAGCACTAGCAGAACAATCTCGTATTGTTCGTTTACCCTTAAATCAAGTGGGTTCTTTGAATAAAATTAATAAGGCATACTCTAAACTTGAACAAGAACACGAAAGAGAACCAAGTACAGAAGAACTGGCTGAAGCAACCGATATTCCTATTGAAAAAGTCGCAGATACTTTAAGAGTAAGTGGAAAACACATAAGTATAGATGCTCCACTTATTGCAGGAGAAGAAAGTACATTGATAGAAGTTATACCTAATAATGATTCTCCAAGTGCAGATGCTGCCTTAATGAAAGAATCTTTAGAAAGGGAAGTGGATAGAGCTTTATCTACTTTAACAGAAAGAGAAAGAGATGTCATAAAGTTATTTTATGGTATTGGAGTAGCACATCCTTTAACATTAGAAGAAATAGGTGATAAATTTAATTTAACTCGTGAAAGAGTAAGACAAATAAAAGAAAAAGCTATCAGAAGATTAAGACATAGCTCAAGAAGTAAGTTATTATTACCTTATCTGGGTATTTAATATAGATTTTATCTCAATAGCAAAAAACCTTGAAGTTTCAAGGTTTTTTTGTTTTAAATAACACATACTATTTATTTATTTTTTCGTATATTTGTAAGTCAAAACATATTCATATGAAAACAATATTAAAATTGTTGAGTGTCTTTTCAGTATTAATTTTATTGATAAATGCTTGTGCCTCTTTAAGAACCATCTCTTTTTATGAAAACACCGACAGTTATGTGGATATGAAAAAAGAAAGAATTAAAAAAACAGCTATGTTGGCTCAGCAAAAAAAACAAGAAGAAGAGAGACAAAAATATATCCAGGATTCTATTGCAAAGGAGAATGAAAAAATAAATAATAATCCCTACTATAAAGAACCAAATTACAACAAAGATGATTATTACGATTATGAATATGCTGCAAGAATCAAACGCTTTTACAATCCTGTCAATGGTTTAGGGTATTATGATAATTGGTATACCAATTATGGCTTTTACGGAGACCCTTATTATGGTTCAAGTATTTACACAAGTTTTGGAAATTATTATCCATGGAACACTTACAATTATTGGAGCCCTTATTTTTCATACGGATTAGGCACCTGTTGGGGAAATCCTTATTTCTATCCTTCGTATTATGGCATGGGTCCGTGGTATTCTCCTTATTATGGCATAATAAGTTATAATTACCCTCCTTTTTATTATAGCCCATTTCCTTACTCTGGTATAGGATATGGATACTACCCTTACGGATACTTCAACTCTTATGATGTCAATAGTGCCACTTATGCACCACGAGGTTCTCGTGAGGGATTTAATTCAACCAGAACTGTGAACAATATCTCCAGAGGAGAAAACAATTTTTCAAAAAATACTGTTTCTATATCTCCTGAAATGAATATCCCAAAATTTGATGAAACTGCAAGACCAAAAACTATCTCAAAAATAGAACCAAAGCAAATTAATGCCGTAAATGCTCCTTTAATTCATCAAATTAATACTAATCCCAATATGCCAACAAATATAATCCCAAAGAATAATGTAAACATTACAAAAGGAAATAGTATAAATAATACAAGTCATCCCGGAAGACCTAACAACAATGGTATAAGTAAACCTATTCCTGTAGAGGTTGCTCCAAAGGGAAATAATACCTTTAATAATAATTCCACACAAAAGAATTTTAATAATAACTTTGGAGGAAATGGTGGTAATGGAAGCTCCTCCCCAAGAGGTAGTAATAGACCGAGATAAAAATCATAATAAAAATAATGAGATGAGATTTGTAATTTTCTTTATATTAACCATTACTTTATTATCTTGTGCTAAAAAGCCTAATTATTCTGAAATACCACAAATTAGTTATAAATCATTTAATATCTTGTCACAAGATAGTGCTATCATTACTATTACATTTTCAGATAAAAATGGAGATATAGGAAGTCTTAATCAAGAAGGAAATTTTTTTATTACATATTATTTCTGGGACAACTCTTTGAATAAATATGTTGTGTTTAGCGATACCACCTTGTTAAATGATACTATTGATGCTCGTTCTTTTCCATCCCCGTCTGATGCCTATAAAAACAAACCTATCAGCGGAGAAATATCTTTATTGATGTATCCCTATAGAATAGATAATACAATAAAAAAATTGAAATATACTTGTTACATTAAAGATAATGCTGGAAATCAAAGTAACATTGTCCAAACACCAGAATTATATGCACCGTAAAATAATTATCTTTTCATCTATTTTCGGATTAATTTTCTTATTTTCATCTTGTAAAAAAAATAATTTATCTTATTGGGATGTAGATTTAGCATTTCCAATTGCAAGAGGTACAATGAATATTAAGAACTTTTTTGGTGACTCTCTATTTCAGTCAGATAGTAGTCATGTTTTACACTTTAAATTTTCAAATAAAGTAGGAGATATAAAAATAGATTCATTAGTTAAACTAAAAGATACCACTATCAATTATTCTTTTGTTGCTTTTTTTACAGCTACTGTGAACCCAAATACTATGTTATTTTACAAAACTGAAGAAGTAGATTTTCAGATTCCTAACGATGCAAGAATAAAATATGGAATATTAAGAGAAGGAACATTAAAAGTAAAGTACATTAATACTTGTCGTCAACCTCTTTTATTTCAATATGAATTAACTTCTGCTCAAAAAAATAATACTCCTTTTTATATTACTGAAATTATACCTCCGGGTACCACCCCCACCATTAAATACTACAATTTTAATAGCTATGATTTAAACTTAACAGGACAATATGGTAATAAATTTAATACCATTGTTCACTCCTTTACAGTTTATACTGCACCTAATGCTCAAGCTGATAGTATAAAATTTGGTCAGGGTATTCAAGCAGAAATTTCATACGAAGATATTATTCCTGAATACATTGAAGGCTACTTTGGACAACAAGATATAGTTATTCCATATGATTCTGCAGTAATTGGATTATCTAAAACATTAGAGGCTAGTAACTTTCAAATAAATTCCGCATCTATCAACTTTCAAATCATTAATGATTTTGGCGTAGATATTCAGGGGAAATTAGACACAGTGAGTTCTATTAATACTACCAATAATAATGTTGTATTTTTAAATGCTCCTGCTCTTAATAATATCAGTATAAATCGAGCTACAAAAACAGGAAATTGGACAAGCCCTGTTAATTCAACAACAGCAAATGTCTCTATTAATTCTAATAATAGTAATCTTAAGCCATTTATTGAAAATCTTCCAAATTACTTAGGGTACAAAGGAAAGATAAAAATCAATCCTATGGGAAATGTCTCTGGGACCAATGATTTTGCGTACTATAACACAGGTATCCGAATATTTACAGATATTGATGTGCCGCTAATTTTTAGTGCTAACTACTTTAAATTGCAAGATTATTTAGATATTGACTTTCAAAATGTTGCTCAACTTAATAATCTCAATGAAGGTAAAGTTATATTCAATATATCGAACCATTATCCCTTCAAAGCAAAATTACAAGCCTATCTACTAGATGAAAATAATACCTTATTAGATTCATTATTATTACAAACAAACAACTCCATTGAAATGGCTTATACTAATTCTAACAATGATGTTATCGCTCCAAAAAATTCAATACTCACTGCATATATGAACAAAACAACCATAGAACATCTTAAAAAAAGTAAGAGAATAAAACTTATTGCATATATGTATTTACCTCCCTCTCCACCAGATATTGTCATTTATGATAATTATTACATAGATGTGATTATCACTGCAGATATTAATTACAGAACTATTGCTAACTAAAAAAATGAACGCACTAAGTAGAAGTCTGTTTATAGTACTTTTTCTAAGTACTTACTTTAGTTTTGCTCAATATAATTCAGAGTTTAACTTTTTTCAATATACAGGAAATTCTATCTCCTTAAAAGCAGAGTTTGATGCAGGATCAAATCATATTAATGCCTCGATGGTTAATAAATTATTTTTTGGTGGTTATATTGACAAAAATATGAAAGACGAAGCATTAAAAAAATCTCTTGGGTACAATAGAGCAGGTGCCTACTTAAACTATAATATCCATAGTTTCTTTTCACCAAAAAAAAATAAAGACAAAATCTCTTTTTTAGTAGCCGCCAAACAACAATACCTCATACATGCAGGATATACAGAAGATTTTTTTCAATTAGCATTTTATGGGAATAAGCCTTTAGCAGGAAACACCGCAAACTTAGCACACTCTAATATCAATACGATTACTTTTAACGAATTAAAATTTGGGGTGTTATTCAAAAAAGTAGATAGTACTGCAAAAATTGGAGTATCATTCTCTATATTACAAGGCAATAGATTGATATATTTTGCCTTTGGAAAAAATTCATCTTTGTTTACAAGCACTTCTTATGATGAAATTATTTTTAATTCTAATTTTAATGTAACAATCAGTGATACCTCTCAAAAAAAATGGTATTACCTCAATGGTATTGGTGCCTCTACAGATATTTATTTTGAAACACCCTACAAAAGTAAATTAGGAAAAATGAGCGCACTCTCGGTTAACATCAATAATTTTGGATTCATCCATTGGCTTCGTAATAGTGTAAAATATAGTACAGATAGTATTCTTAAATTCAATGGCTATCACATTAATAGCATTTACGATGTAAAAGATTCTACATTAAATAAAATCAATGCAGATAGCATATTCAAAGAAATTACAAATGCCAGAAAAGGCGGATTTAATACCAACATCCCTACCAATATAATTCTGTATAATAAGATATTCTTCAAGGACCTAAAACCAAGCTTAGGAATAGGATTTAGATACATTTTCAATGCTAACTACAAACCTTATGTTTTTATGGAACCTGCTTATCAACTTAATTCACATTTTCAAGGAACCCTTCATATAGGGTATGGAGGATATTCTTTATTTAATTTTGGGTTATCCTTGATGTATCAAACCAATCAATGGCATTTTTACATAGGCAGTAATAATTTGCAAGGATGGATATTACCTAAAATATCATACGGACAAGGCTTATTTTTTATGATCAGTAAAAAATTAAAATAAATATGAGTCCCTATAAAGTTTTTTTCATTTTTATTTTCTTCCAGATAAGCACCCTCTTTGCCCAGCAAAAATGGTATAGTAAATTTGGTTGGTGGGGAGTAGATATAGGTTATGATGTCATAGAAACATTAGATGGACATTACTTGGTAACCGGTTATACAAGTACTTTTACTAATGGCAATAGCGATGTACTGATTGCTAAAGTGAATAAACAAGGATGGCTTATGTGGGCAAAAAATATAGGAGGCTTAAATGTAGATATTGGCAAAGGAATAATATCTACTATAGACTCAGGATTTGTCATTGCAGGATACACTAATACCTACGGAAACGGCGGATATGATGGCTATCTAATAAAAATCAATAAAAACGGTGACTTTGTATGGCAAAAAACATTTGGAGGAATAGACTGGGATATATTCAACTCTCTTATTCAAACTACTGATACAGGATTTGTAATTGTTGGTTACACATATAGTAACCCATACAGCAGCAAAGATGCATGGATTATAAAAACAGATTCTTTAGGAAACTTACAATGGGAGAAAAAAATTAGTGGCGCTAATGATGATGAATTCACAGCTGTAGAACAAATTGCTGATGGAAGAATAATTGTTGCGGGAACAACCTCTAGCTTCAATGACAACAAAGGAAATTACTGTATATATAAAACCAACTTAAATGGAGATTCATTATTCTTTAAAGACTTTGGTACCTCAAACAGTATAGATATCACTCATGATTTTTTTGTAAGACCTGCCGACAAAGCTATGGTTATTGCTGGTGAATCTCAATCACCCCTTAATACTGATAGTACTTACTTTCATTTCATAATAGTGGACTCTACTATTAACTCAACCCTTTCAGAATTCAAGTTTACACATGGTTATTTGAAAAATCAATTTGTTGCTACCAATTTATATGGCAAAGATAATTTTCATTATGAAGTAATAAACTCTTCTGGTTTCGGAGCAGGTAAAATAGAATCTGCATTTCATATCTTCAATGATAATATATTTTATGGTGGTAGTAGTTATGGCTCTTCAGAAGATGATTTTATTTATTCTTGTAAAAGAACAAGTGATAAAGGTTTAATCTGTGTTGGCTATACAAAAGGATTTTATGCTTTACAAGAAGATGTTTTTATAGTTAAGATGGATTCATCAACAAGTTATTGTAATAATGTAGTTGGAATAGACAATCCAACACTTATAACAGAAAAGTATTTAGTGTATCCGTCTATCACTGCAGATTATTTAACTATTCAAAAACAATCCACTAAGCCAACTATATTAAACATATATAATCTAAACGGAGAACTGTTATTAAATACAAATTATCAAGAAAAAAAATTAAAACTAGATATTTCAAATTTCCCAAATGGAATGTACTTAATAACGCTCCAAACAGATTATGAAATACAAACATACAAAATAATAAAAACTAACAAATAAAAGTAAATTACATTTAGATAAAAAAATCTCCAGCTTAAAACTAACCTCTTTTTCAATTTCCCCCCGCACATGCCTTATTTTATTTAATAAATTTATTTAATTTGTGCTTTGCTCATTATATGAAAACCAAACCAATAATCATTTGTATTTTATTCATCAAATCATCTCTACTATCAGCCCAAAGTAATTTTACTGCTTTATCTTTTTATTCTGGATACGGAACAGTCCTTCAACATACAAACAAAATAGGAAACCTAATAACAGAAAGACCCTTCTTTGTAGAAATAAATATCTTTAAAAGAGCTTCAGGCTATTACCAATGGCATCATACTAATAACTTTCCTGACTACGGATTATGCTTTAATTATGAAACTCTTGGAAATACTAAAAAATTAGGACAAAGTATAGCAGCAGGAAGCTACTTAGAATTCCCCTTTCAAAATAAAGAAAAAAACATTCTATTTAAAATGAAAATGTGCTGGGGAATAACCTACATCACAAAAAAATTTGATATAGAAACCAATCATAAAAACATCGCTATAGGCACTCATCTTAATACATTTATTCAATTTAGATTTTTATGGCAAATTAAAATAAACCAGCACTGGTATTTCAATCCAAACATAACTTTCATCCATGTTAGTAATTGTAGATTCTCCGTACCCAATCTTGGTATTAACACCTTATACCCATCTATTGGAATAACCTATCATTTTAAAGAAAACAATAGATACAATATCCCACAAGATTCCTCATCTAATAAAAAATCTAAACACGAGATATTCTTATTTTCTGGCGTTGGTGCTAATGAAGTAGAACCTCCTACTCATCAAAAACTATTGGCACTTACTGCTGGAATCAACTATTATTATAATATCCATCAAAACCAACAAATAGGAATAGGTACAGATATATTTTACGAACAAAGTTTAGCCCATGAAATAAAAAAAACAGACACTTCTATTGTAAAATATGACTTTGCATCTACTTTTAGCAATGGAATAAAACTAGGTTATGCATATAATTTTGGAAGAATTTGCGCTCTATTAGAAATGGGTTATTATATCTATATGCCCAACAATTCTTTCCCCAACGGAATTTTTTATCATCGTATAGGATGTAGATATTATTTTAAGAACAATTGTGTTGCCCATCTCTCTCTAAAAACTCATTTCGCCATAGCTTATCATATAGAAGCAGGGATAGGATATAGAATACCCCTTCTAAGTAACTGATGTAATTAAATTTATGACAAAAAAAATAAATTATATCATTATACTTTTTGCAAGTCTCATTCATTTGCTAATATCTATTGCCTGCAAAAAAGACAATAATTTTCACTGTACAATCTCTGCGGGAAAAATAATTACAGAAGAAAGAACCTCTCAATATTTTCATACTATCATCATTAAAGATAAAATAGATGTGTATTTAAAACAAGATTCAAAATTTAGTATCAGCATAAAAGCAGGAAAAAATTTAATAAAAAATATTATTACCGAAATAAAAAATGAAACTCTTTATGTTTCTAATAGCAATAAATGCAATTTCATGATAGACCCAAAGAAAAAAATAGAAGCACATATCCATTTGCCTCAGATAAAATATCTTAAACATATAGGAAGTGGAAATGTCTATACCTTAAACACATTTATCCAAGATAGCATTATAATAAGAATGGAGACTCCGGGAGATATACATATGCAAGTACAAACAAGCTACTTTGGCGGAAGCACACATGGAAACGGCGACCTATACATATCAGGACAAACCAATTATTTTTATTACAACTATAATGGCACTAATTTCATTTATGCAAATAATTTGAAAATAGATAACTATACTTATTTAGAAAGCCATTCCGTAGGGCATGCTTATGTAAATATCAATAACGCCGGTATGGATGCCGCTTTATTTTCCAATGGTAATATCTATTATTCAGGAAATCCCACCTACTTAAAGTATACTTCAAAAGGTAAAGGAACAATTATAAAAAATTAACCTAAAAATACCCAAAATCCTCAAAATTTAACCTAAAAATCAAAAATTACTCCCAATTTAATACTTTTTATTAAATATCACCGCAATTTTTTTATTATCTTCGCAAAAAATTTTAGTTATGAGTATCTTAAATAGAAGAAAAATGAGAGTGCTTTATGTATGTCAGGAAATAGCACCATTTGTAGAGGATCATCAAATGTGTCATACCACCCGCCAACTACCTAAATCGATACAAGATAGAGGAAGAGAAATAAGAACATTCATGCCAAAATTTGGCAACATTAACGAAAGAAGACATCAATTACATGAAGTTATCAGACTATCAGGAGCTAATATCGTTGTAGATGACATAGATTATCAACTCGTAGTAAAAGTAGCCTCTATGCCCGGCGTCAGAATGCAAGTCTATTTTATAGATAACGAATTATTCTTCCAAGAAAGAGGAACTCATTACGATTATGACACACACAAAATATACAAAGACAATGATCAGAAAATGATTTTTTTCGCAAAAGGAATTTTAGAAACAGTAAAAAATCTCCAATGGCATCCAGATATCGTTCATGTCATAGGATGGTATGGTGCTTTACTTCCTGTATATATTAAAAAATTCTTTGCGGATGAACCCTACTTTAGCGAAGCTAAAATTGTAACTTCTGTATATTCTCACAACGAAGAAGATGTAAAAATAAACCCTGATAAACTCATTAAAAAAATATCCTTTGACCAAATACTTAAAAAAGACCTAAAAGCAATATCTGAAAGTGCTACCGTTACCAATTTATACAAATTATCCATAGATTATTCCGATGCATTAGTATTAGGTGATGAAAATATAAACGAAAATCTTATAAAATACATTCAAAAGTCAGATAAACCTTATGTACATCATTCTAGCCAGCCTAACATGTTTGATGTGTATGACCAACTATATAACGAAATAAACGCCATTGTAGATGCAGATGCAGGATTTTTTGGCGTATAAAAAAATTTTACCATACCTTTGCCAGTAAAAACTATCATAATATATGAGTATATTAGTAAATAAAAATTCAAGGGTTATTGTTCAAGGATTTACCGGATCAGAAGGCACTTTCCATGCTACACAAATGATAGAATACGGAACTAACATAGTAGGAGGTGTTACTCCAGGAAAAGGTCAAACAACACATCTAAATAAACCTGTATTTAATACCGTTCATGACGCTGTAGAAACAACGCAAGCTAATGTTTCTATTATTTTCGTACCTGCACCTTTTGCTGCAGATGCAATCATGGAAGCCGCCGATGCAGGTATAGAAGTTATCGTCTGTATTACAGAAGGCATTCCTGTAAAAGATATGATAATGGTCAAAGAGTATCTGAAAGACAAAAAATCAAGATTAATAGGACCTAATTGCCCAGGTATTATAACACCAGAAGAAACAAAAATAGGAATCATGCCCGGCTTTGTTTTCAAAAAAGGAAAAATTGGAATTGTATCAAAATCTGGAACTCTTACTTACGAGGCAGCTTATCAAATCGTCAAAGAAGGATTGGGAATATCTACAGCCATTGGAATAGGCGGAGACCCCATCATAGGAACAACAACAAAAGAAGCTATTGAGTTATTCATGAATGACCCTGAAACAGAAGGTATTGTAATGATAGGTGAAATCGGTGGAACACTTGAAGCCGATGCCGCCAGATGGATAAAAGAAAACGGAAACAAAAAACCAGTTGTTGGATTCATCGCCGGACAAACTGCCCCAAAAGGCAGAACAATGGGACATGCCGGAGCCATCGTTGGAGGTAAAGAAGATACCGCACAAGCCAAGATAGAAATTATGCAAGAATGTGGTATTCATGCATGTCTATCACCTGCCATGATTGGAAAAACCATAGCTCAAGTAATGAACAAAGTTGCTATTTAACATCTGATTTACTTACTATTCACTATCATAGAAATATTAAGTTAATACTTAAATATTAGAAAAGTTCTTTTTTCTTAAAATCCGAATTGGAAAAGTTTTCACCCAAAAATTTCACAGTGACCAATGAAAATTTTTATATTAAATGATAAATACATAGAAAAAAATATCTAAAAATTTAATGTATATTTGCCACTCTTACATTATTTTAAAATAAATATGGAAATACAAGCTAATGATATTACAAATAAAATCAAACAGGCACTTAATGATATTTTACCATATTTACAAGCAGATAATGGAGGTATAGAACTAGTAGATTATGCAAATCATAAAATAAAAATTCGCTTTACAGGTACATGTAAAAATTGCAATATGCAATACTACACATTTAAAGCAGCTATAGAAGAAACAATAAAAAGTAAAGTACCAGAAATTTCATCAATAGAAATTGTACCATAAATTATATTATGAAACTTGTTGATATCATCAAAAAATCTAAAAAAACTTTATTCTCCATAGAAATTTTACCCCCACTAAAAGGTAAAGGAATTCAAAGCATTTATAATACTATCGATCCATTAATAGAATTTAAACCGGCTTTCATTGATGTAACTTACCACCGAGAAGAATATGTGTATAAAAAAAGACCCGGTGGTTATTTAGAAAAAGTAAGTGTAAGAAAAAGACCGGGAACAGTAGGAATATGTGCTGCCTTGATGTATAAATACAACATAGAAAGCGTGCCTCACATTATATGTGGCGGATTTAATAAAGAAGAAACCGAAAACGCTTTAATAGACCTACACTTTCTGGGAATACAAAATATCCTTGCACTTCGTGGAGATAGCATTAAGTCTGAACCTTATTTTGTACCAGAACCCGGTGGGCATGCTTATGCTATTGATCTGGTAAAGCAAATTTCTGCAATGAACAAAGGTATTTATCTTGACGAAGAAATGAAAGATGCTGAACCAACAGACTTTTGTATAGGAGTAGCTGGTTACCCTGAAAAACATTTTGAAGCTCCCAATATCCAATCTGACTTAATGAATCTGAAACAAAAAATAGATGTCGGTGCTCACTATATCGTTACCCAAATGTTCTTTGATAATAAAAAATATTTTGATTTTATAAAAAAGTGTAGAGAAATAGATATTAATGTTCCTATTATCCCGGGAATAAAAGTATTAAGTTCAAAAAAACAATTACTTACAATCCCCAAGACCTTCCATGTAGAAATACCTTATGAACTATACAAAGAAGTAAATAAATGCAAAACTGATGAAGATGTTGTAAATGTAGGAGTTGAATGGTGCATTCATCAATGTAAGGAACTCATACAACATCAAGTACCTTGTATTCATTTCTATACAATGGGAAAATCAGAAACTACAAAAAAAGTTGCTCAGCAAATTTTTTAATAATGAAAACCTTTAGTCCTTCATCTATTACCGTTATTATTAGCTTATCCTTAGTTCTGTTTATGTTAGGCATTACCTCATTGTTATTATATAATGTACAAAAAATAACCATTTATATTAAAGAAAATATTGGTTTCCAAATCTATCTGAAAGACAGTATCCCTGATGCTGAGTTAAATAATATACAAAAAGAATTATCTCAAATGCCATTCACAAAAAAAATAAATTACATTTCAAAATCAGAAGCCGCAGAACAACTAAAAAGAGACTTAGGAGAAGATTTCATCTCTTTTTTAGGGTATAATCCACTCTCTTCATACATAGATATTAAGCTCCATGCAGAATATGCTAATAATGACAGTCTACAAAAAATAGAAAGAATCATTTCAGATAATTCTTTCGTTAAAGAACTTACCTATCAAAAAAATTTAATAGATAAAATTAATAAAAACACTCGTATTATTGCTCTATACCTTATAGTTTTTGGAGTATTATTACTTATAATATCCATTACTCTTATCAATAACACCATTCGTTTATCGATATACTCGCAAAGATTTTTAATTCGTACAATGTATTTGGTAGGAGCAACAAAATTTTTCATCGGCAAACCTTTCATTAAAAAAAGTATTCTTTATGGAATTATCGCCTCTTTAATCAGTAGCTTAATGGTGGCAGGAATTTGGTATGTAACCACTCAATATATTCCTCAAATAAGCATATTGCAAAGTACCATTATGTGGGTCATTATGCTAACAGTCATATTTACATCAGGTATTCTTATTACTGCAGTTAGTTCATGGGTTTATGTATCTTACTATCTCCGATTACAATATTCTGATTTATATCTATAATTTTTCAAAAATGAAATTTGACTAAAAACTAATTTTTAATAAACTTTGCACAAGTATAAACTACAACCTTTTTATGAATATCAGCGAAAAAATACGATTAACCGTTAGAGAAATCCCTAACTTCCCTACAGAAGGTATTATTTTCAAAGATATTACACCTATTTTTGAGAATCCTTCCTTGTGTCAAGAAATTGTTCATGCATTTACATCTTCCTTGTCCTCTAAACCTGATGCTGTTCTTGGTATAGAAAGCCGCGGATTTTTATTCGGTTTTTTATTAGCTTATCAACTACAAGTACCTTTTATATTAGCAAGAAAGCCCGGAAAGCTTCCACATAAAACTATTAAAGCACAATATACATTAGAGTATGGTTCATCAGCTATTGAAATACACGAAAACAGCATTCAGGCTCATCAAAAAATCTTAATCCATGATGACCTACTAGCTACAGGAGGAACTGCAGATGCCGCTGCACAATTAGTAAAACATCATCACGCAGAAGTTCTGGCATTTACCTTTTTAATAGAACTCTCTTTCTTAAATGGAAAAGAAAAATTAATTCCATACACCAACAATATTATTTGTCTTACTAGCTATAATAAATAACTATTAAAAACAAAAAATATGAACTTTGAACTAACAGAAAATCAAAAAATGATTAAAGATATGGTGCAAGCTTTTGCAAAAGAGCATATAGCACCTTATGTGTTAGAATGGGATGAAAAACAATTTTTCCCCGTAGATACATTCAAAAAGATGGGAGAACTTGGCTTGATGGGCGTACTAGTACCACAAGAGTATGGAGGTAGTGGATTCGGTTACTTAGAATACATAACTGCTATCATTGAACTCGCTAAAGTATGCGGTGCTATAGGATTGTCTATGGCCGCACACAATTCTCTGTGTACAGGTCATATTTTACAACACGGCAGCGAAGAACAAAAAAGAAAATATCTTCCCAAGTTAGCCACAGGTGAATGGATTGGCGCATGGGGACTTACTGAACATAATACTGGTTCTGATGCAGGTGGAATGAATACAACAGCTGTAAAAGATGGTGATTATTACATCATCAATGGGGCTAAAAATTTCATTACTCACGCCATTAGTGGAGATGTAGCAGTTGTTATAGTCCGCACTGGTGAAAAAGGAGACAGCAGAGGAATGAGCGCCTTTATCATAGAAAAAGGAACCCCCGGTTTCTCATCTGGTAAAAAAGAAAACAAACTGGGAATGCGTGCCAGTGAAACTGCAGAGCTCATATTTCAAGATTGTAGAGTACACAAATCACAGATGATAGGTCCTGAAGGTGATGGATTTATCCAGGCTATGAAGGTATTAGACGGTGGAAGAATATCTATTGCAGCTCTATCTTGCGGAATAGCGCGCGGAGCATACGAATCAGCACTAAAATATGCACAAGAGAGAATCCAATTTGGAAAGCCTATCATTCAACACCAAGCCATATCTTTCAAATTAGCAGATATGGCAACAGATGTTGAAGTTTCTGAACTACTCACTTACCAGGCCGGTGATCTGAAAAACAGAGGTAAAAAAGTAACCAAAGAAAGTGCTTTTGCAAAATATTACGCATCTGAAGTAGCAGTTAAAGTAAGTACAGAAGCTGTACAAATCTTTGGTGGATACGGTTATACTAAAGATTTCCCCGTAGAGAAATATTATAGAGATAGCAAACTGTGTACCATCGGAGAGGGAACAAGTGAAATACAAAAACTCGTAATATCAAGACAAATTATGTCTTAAATAATAATTAGAACTCTTACCCATAATGAAAAATCATAAATGACCTATCCTCTCTTAATATAATAACAATCAATAAAACCAATGAATCCTATCAAAAGAATATCCATTGGCAGTGACCATGCAGGATTTGAGTTAAAACAAGAACTTATCAATTATCTTAAATCTAAAGGATTTGAGGTAATAGACAAAGGTACACACTCCACTGAATCCGTTGATTATCCAGACTTTGGGCATGCCGTAGCATGCTCAGTGAAAAATAAAGAGACAGATATAGGCATTGTAATTTGTGGAAGTGGTAATGGCATCAATATGAGTGTCAATAAGCACAAAGGTATTCGTGGTGCTTTGTGTTGGACACCTCAAATAGCACAATTAGCCAAACAACATAATAATGCCAATATCATCGCACTACCGGGTAGATTCATTGATAAACAAACTGCTATTGATATTATAGAAGCATACCTCAACACTCAATTTGAAGGCGGCAGACATCAAAAAAGAATAGAAAAAATAGATAGTTTTAATGACCTGTGTTGATTTAAACTTAAAAAATGAATGTTTACCAACAATTAATCATTATTTTCTCGCTGTTATCATTTGCTTTCATTCAGAATGACCAACCACAATTAATATCCTTTGACTTTTCATCTAAAAATATAGAAAACAAGAAAATAATTACCACAGAAGGCGAGGTATATTTTAATAAAAAGAATTTTCAAATGGTAACTCATCTCAAAAAACCATTTGAATCAGTAATTTTTGTAAATGCTGATGGTGAAGTAAAAGTATATGATTTTGAAAGTAATACAGTAGTTCAATTTGCTTCTTCTCTTGCCTCATCAGAAAGCAGTTATTTTTGGTACTTTTTTACAGGGCAATATCATGACTTTGGACTAGCTAAAAATGGTTATTCAATCAAAGAAACTAAAATAGAAGAAGGTGTTTTAGTAAATACATGGGCACCTTTAATAGGTAAAGAAAAATATGCTACTAATCAAAAAGTAATTATAGCTAGTGAAAAAAACTTACCCATTTATATTGAGTTCTTTAAGGATAAAAATACATCCGCAGGAAAAATATATTTTTCAGAATATCAGAAAATACATGGTTATTCCATTCCCCTGAAAATAGTCGAAATTTACTACAAAACAAAAAAGGACTCAATAGTAACTATAAAAAAATACTTTAATCCAAAAATAGGGAAAGATGTTACTACGAAATACATAGACTTCAAAATTCCTGGTAATGCTAAAAAATTTACAAAAAAATAAACTACTTGTTTTTCTTATACTCCATTGTTTTTATACTTATTCCCAAAATGAATATGATATAAAACTACTTGAAAATAAAACTATATACAAAAACATTTACGAGTCAAAAAGAGAAGTAAGCTATATGTTTAAGGATAAAAAATGGTTTGTAAAGTATAATCCTATTAGTCTATTTTTTGGTGGAGCATTGATAGTGTATCAAAAATATATTTCATTTCAGATTGGCGCTGCTTGTCCGTACGAAGTTAATTGTAGTAACTTTGCAAAAAGGTGTATTCAACAATATGGATTACTATATGGTGTCCCACTAACCGCAGATAGACTAACAAGATGCACGCGCCTCGCATCCTTTGATTTAATCAAAGGTGTTGATTTTAATTCTAAAACAAACAAAATTTACGATTCCCCGGATGAATATACCTTCTGGAAAAAAAAATAATAGCCCATTTCTAATTATTCTAATATCTACTTATGCTCTTTTCTCGCAATCTCATGTAGATTATAATTTCACATACCAGCTAATAAAATTAGGTAAATTAGAGCAAGCAATTTATTATCTAAGAAAATTTCCCCACTCTTTTTCAGAAGATTCATTAAATTTCTTAATAGGTTATAATTATTACCTAATGAAAAAACCAGACAGTGCTTATTATTATCTCAATAAACCTTCTCAAAACTTTCACGCATATTTTCTTAGTAGAACATTAGCTTCTGTTAATGCTAATTATGCTAAAAAACCATATCATGCTTTACAAACCATAAACTCCATATCACCATCAGATGATGATTTTCAATCGCAGTACAAATATCTACTCCAAGCTGGCACTTATTTGCTCATAAAAGATATCCACAAATTTGACTCTGTATCTGTTTATTTTAAGTATGATAACCTAAACTACGAAGCAGAGCAAAAAAATCTCATTGAAATAAAGAAACGAATCCTCAAACTAAAACAAAAATCCCCTTGGATAGCTGGTGCTTTATCTGCTTTAATTCCAGGACTTGGCAAATTTTATGCAGGACAAAAAGGTGCAGCATTATCAACCTTCACCAGTAATGTGATATTTGCAGGTATGGCCATAGAGACTTTTTACAGAACCCAAAACCTTAAAAGCCCTTCATTTATCCTTTTTACTTCTTTATTTACATTTTTTTATACAGGCAACATCATTGGCAGTATTCATAGTGTTAAAAAAAGATACAAATCATTAAGTAAACAAATAGATAATGAAATACTTATTAATATGCATATTCCTGTGGCTCGCCTCATTGAATAAAACAAAATCACAGGACAGTTTTACTTTTACAAAAAAGCAAATTGACTCATTATTGTCAATGAAAGATTATTATAGTGCCGCTATACTTTATCAAAAGTTAGAATTTATCTCTCAAAATGAACAAGAAAAAAAACAATATAAAATACTGTCAGCGGAATATTTTAAGCAATGCAATAAATACAAAGATGCCGTAGATATATTGAATACAATTGATTTAAGTTCACAAAATGACTCTATTACATTCAAGGTAAAATTTCAATTAGCCCTACTCCATTATTTAATAAATGATTTTAATAGCGCTTTTTCACATTTACAAGAAATGTACTTGCTCATTTATGATTCTTCATATCACTTTCAATCTTATCCATTGTATGTCCTTATTCTAAACAATCTGTATAATTGGAAAGAAGCAAAAAAGTATTGCTATAAAATAAATCAGTATTTCTGTAGTAAAAATCCCTATAAGTACGAAAAAAATAAGAGAATCATTGACTCATTATATCATGAAAAAAAATACCCAAAAATTAAAAATCCTGAAAAAGCAGTGTTTTTATCTACCTTTTTTCCCGGAGTTGGGCAAATATACTCTCACCATTACTTAGAAGGAGCTATTTCTTTCGTTTCTTTATCTGCAATTACAGTAATATCTGTAATAGGTGTTTTAAACCAATTTTACTTTACCTCGATTGTTGCAGGAAGTTATCTTTTAGCAAAGTTTTACCATGGTGGTATTATTCAATCTGAGTTCCTATCCAATAAATACAACTACAAACATACAAAAGCATATAACGAAACTCTTAAGCAATTTATTTTGAACATGATAAAATAAAAAGGGAGATAATACATCTCCCTTTTTATTTGATTAAGTGAAAACAGCTTTTAATTTAACCAAACAATATACTTATCATTGTTTTCGTATTTCTTATAGAACTCAGAGTTAAAAACAGCTCCCCAGAAATCTACAAATGCAGTAACTCCACCTACAACAGGAATGCAAAAATACAAAGCCCACATCCACTTTTCATTAGTACCCATGTAATAACGATGTAATGCTATAGCACCACAAAAGAATGCTCTTAATAAGTAGCCACCTCTGGTTTTTTCTCCTGGTGTTGCAATCATGAAGTTTACCCCGTTAAATTGATTATTCATTTGAGTATTCAGATATTCCGCACTCACTTCTGTTGATTGGGCAACAAGCTTATCAAGCGATGCTTCATCTACTTTGTACTTTGCTGCATGAACAGCCTGGCTTAAGCCTAATGCAACACTTAATGATAAAATTACTTTTTTCATTGTTTTAAGTTTTTGTTTTCAACGCAAATATACAAAAAAAAAACTATTCTAATTATCCAAATTTAAACACAAATTTTTTTTAATCCTTCACTAATTCTAAAAATCCCTTCATCAAATCTTTCCCTTGCCCGTCCAGATCAATTAAATAATAATAAGTGCCGGATGTAACAGTAATAGGATAATCCTTAGCCCCCCATGCTTTAAGACTATTATCATATCCTTTAATATGAACAATTTGTTGACCCCATCTATTGAATATGTAAACTTCATTCTCAGGATATTCCTCTATATTTTCAATAACAAAAATATCGTTCTGCCCATCATTGTTAGCACTGATATAAGTGAATGGCTTTATCTTACATGGTTCAGAAGAGGCAAAAATAACAATATCATTAATCACAACTGTATCTATAGGATTCACTCCATCATAAGCAATAACCATCACACTATAAGTGCCGGCAGAAAGTTGGCTTAATACATCACAATCTTTATTAGGACACAATGTCGTATCATTATTCCATATAATTTGATAACTCAAGGATTGTGGCACCATTCCCGTATAGTATTTGGATATTACAATGCTACCATCTTTTTTCCCTATACAGGATATTGGAGAAACTGTATAACTGGCTAATAAGTTAAATTTTCCATAAATAGGTTGTAAAAAACCCTGCGTAATAGTATTAGTGCCGTTTCCAATCGTCGAAATCAAAGGCTCGCCTATGTTAAAATACAAGTCCGCTCCACCTGTAGAGCCTCCCCCACCTGTAGTGTTAATAACATAAGGAGATATACTCTGAGAGTTCATTATTTCTGTGCTTAAAATCATTATCAAAATTAAAACAATCTTTTTCATATATTATGCTTTACTTATTCAATAACTATGTAATTAAATTTAACAGTAAAAGCAGCAAGAGAATTTACTATCTCCACTTCAAAGTATTGAGGAGTGATATTTGTAATATAAGCAGTTGGCACACTATTACCCATTTTAATCGGAGAAATAACTACTACAGGTCTTTGCGAATAAGGTTTATTAAAAGTAATTTTTACAGTTATAGTGGTACTTAGTGCTATTCCCGTTACAGAACATGTACCTTTGATGTCTGTAGAACTTGTATCTAAACTAACTGAGGCAGTAGTACCAGACTCTATAGTATAAGTAATTGTAGGAGCAGTTCCCATTGATTTAATATGCCCATTATGATTAATCATAATATTTCCTTCGTTAGAATAGACAGACCAATTAGTATAGCCATTGATATTATCCGTACCCGCCTTCACATCAAGGTATGCACCTATATTAGTACCTCCACCATTTGTTAATACCTCCAAACCCCGCTTTTCACCACCAGAAAAATTAAAATGACTTGCAAGTCCCGTAGATGTCCCTGTAAAACCTGAAATTGCTGCTTTATTTACCAAAATACCATAGCTATCTATTGTGGCTAAACTATCATAATGATTAATCTTCAATGCAGAGGAGGAAGAGGTATTATTTTTGTTTACAAAATTTATATTAAAAGCATCTTTCGCTCCTAAATAATAAGCCTTCGTACGCCCATATATATTTATTGTATCGGGAGAATACAAATTTATACTTTTCTGAGTACCCAAAAATAGGTTCTTCTCACCATCTATCACAATACTATCCTTTGTGAATAAAGTTATTTTTTTATTTGAATACAATAATAAACCTTTTTTCCATGATGAAGTTATAATACCCGTATCTTGATTTAAAGCACCACTTCTTAAAATGATACCCGCATAACCACCCGAATTATATATATCTACAAGACTTGCATAATTATTCTTATTTCCGAAATAAGCCAATACCGTATCTCCTACATTTCCAAAAACACTGAAAAGAGCTCTTGTTGGTAGTAAAGGGGAAGGATCTCCTGTTATCAGTACTTTACCGCTTTTTGTAATGAACATTCTTCTAACATCATCGGTTTTAAATATTAATGGTCTATCATCTAAAGTCCCAAGAAAATTTTGTAACGAATCTGTTTGATAATTACCTTGAGTGCTCCACGCTGTAGCAGTTCCTGTATTAACCACCTTCTCCGCTTTCTTACTATACAAGGCATACGGTACAGATACTAACTGCTGAGTGCCTATTGATGCATAGGATGTTCCTCCGGTCGGATCCATCTGCACTTCTAAATAATATGGACCACTTGCCCAATCTATATTCTGGAAATCCAAAGTGTCTATCGAGCCGATAAGTAAAGAAAACAAGCCCAAGCTATTTGTAGTAACTGCATGTGCTTCATTAAATACTGAAGCACCTCCAGGTGAACCCTGATGAATAATAAGCTTCAATCCTATAGGTTGATTGACAAGTGGATTACCGCCCGCGTCTCTTGCTATGCCCTGATAAGAAATATATTGAGGTGACTGAGCAATACT
>FWPU01003218.1_pt1 | contig 41936 bp, 35 predicted proteins | sample 2228361 | NCBI WGS metagenome assembly FWPU01 (sample SAMEA103939777, study PRJEB20133) | metagenome | reverse complement strand
AAAAGGGAGGGCAAGGCTCCCGCCGCGCCGAGGGAGTTCGGCAGGAGCCTCACTCTCCCACCTGTCAATCCTCCCTTGACGGAACAGTAGTCTGCGAGAAATTGTTGTTTGAGCGTGCGCGGCAGACGCTTGTAAACGTGATGGGTGAATTCGTGGGCGAGGGTGAGAACGTTGAGGTAAGCGGGAGTCAGGAAGGTGAAAAACGGCGGACATTCAAGCCCCGTTGGCTCACCTGTACGTATCCATGAACCAGTGCCCGGCACCCAGCGCGGTGTGAATGCCGCCATCTTCGCCGCCAGCCATGCCACGCCATCCGGCGGCTGAATAATCCACGTTCTGTCCAGAATCCGCCGCGCTTCGTCGGTAAAATTCCCAAAAGCGTATGCCTCCTCGCGCAGCGACGTGCGAACAACGCTCCAGCCGAACCAGCGAGCGAAGAAAGATTGCAGCGCGGAGGATGATAGAGACAAGGCAGGGAGTGAGGGTGAAGAGTTGAAGGCTGGGGACACGACATAACCCCTTCCCCCTCAACCCTTCCCCCTTTCTACGTTAGATGCTCTCGCGGGTCGGCAATCGCGCCCTCCACGGCGGAGGCGGCGACGGTGAGCGGCGAAGCGAGATAGACGCGGGCTTCTTTGTGCCCCATGCGTCCGGGGAAGTTGCGATTGGTGGAGGAGATGCAGGTCATGGGTTCATTCAGGCGTCCGAGCGTGTCCAGCGGTCCGCCCAAGCACGCGCCGCAGGAGGGCGGTCCGACGATGCAGCCCGCCTGCTCGAACACCTGCTTCAGCGTTTGCCCATTCAGTTTGAACTCATCCAAGCCGCGTTGAATGTCGGTCGTGGCAGGGACGATGAAGGTCGGCACTTTGACCTGTTTGCCCTTGAGCACTTTCGCGGCGGCGATGAAGTCGGTGATTTTACCGCCGGTGCAACTGCCGACGTAGGCGCGGTCAATCAGCGTGCCCTTGACTTCGCGGACTGTCGCCTTGTGGTCGGGCGAGTGCGGCTTCGCCACACGCGGCTCCATGTTGGTCACGTCGAAGACTTTCTCGTAACAGAACTGTGCGTCGGAGTCGTTTTGCACGACGTGAAACTCCTGCGGGACGTGCCCCTTCGCCGTATGCTGGCGGACGTAATCCAGCGTGACGTCGTCGGGCGCGATGACGCCGTTTTTGCCGCCCGCTTCGATGACCATGTTACACAGTGTCATGCGCTCTTCCATATTGGCGGGATGATTGTAACCGGCGGCGATTTTTCCTAACTGGTAAATCGCGGGACCGGCGAACTCCATCGCCCGATACGTCGCGCCGTCCACGCCGATTTCGCCGATGACGGCAAGAATCAAGTCCTTGGCCATGATGTATTCCGGCAGTTCGCCCTCAAACACAAAGCGCATCGTGGGCGGCACTTTCACCCACAGTTTGCCTGTGCCCATCACAAAACCGGCATCGGTGTTGCCAATGCCGGTGGCGAACTCACCGAACGCGCCCGCCGTGCAGGTGTGGCTGTCGGTGCCGAATAACACTTCGCCGGGGCGGGTGTGTCCCTCTTCAGGCAGGGCGATGTGGCACACGCCTTTGTAGTGCGTTTTGTTCGGGTCAACGTAGGGGCTGGGCATACCTTCGCTCTGGAGGAAGTCCGGGTCGTAGTAATACTTGATGCCCTGCGCTTTGACGAACTCGCGCAGAATCTCGATGTTGCGACGCGCGTGCGGGTCGGCGGTGAAGATGTAGTGGTCGGGGATGATGACGATTTTGTTCGCGTCCCACACCTTCGCGTCTTTGCCGAACTGCTCCTTGAAAATGCCAATCGTGCCCGGACCGCACACGTCATGCGTCATCAACACGTCGACGTGAATCCAGACGTTATCGCCCGGTGCAACGCGGTCACGTCCCGCCGCTCGCGCCAGAATTTTTTCCGTGATGGTCATGCCCATAATTTTCCACCCCTTGCAGGAATTGCCGTGTCGTGGCATATTATAGCCTGATGTCGGCGTTTGCGCAAGGGAACGACAGGGGAGGAACGATGAGCAGACTGACGTTCGGAGACAACTTCACAGACCTGAGCACAGACAATACATTCCAGTTTGAGTTCGCCTGCGATCACTGCGACAAGGCGTGGCAGTCGCCGCCCATTCCTTACGACACCAAGCCCGCGACTATCAGCGTCAACAACACCGCCGAGTCGGCGGTGGGGACGAGAGCGGTGATTGAGGGCAAAATCCAAGACGCTGCCTACGAAACCGCCCGTTCTCACGCGCTGGACGCCGCCGTGGAGCAGGCGATGTGGCTCTTCAATCAATGCCGTCTGTGTGGCAACTGGTTTTGTGAGAAATGCTTTGACAGGAATTACGTGATGTGCGTGAATTGCCGACCATCATAGAACAGCGATTGTCATTCTGAGCGCAGCGAAGAATCTCGATGCAACATGAGATTCTTCGCTGCGCTCAGAATGACAATGGTGCACGAACTGAGGTTTGAGTCACCCTTGAGATGACTGAGGAGGTTTCGTGAGCGAAATTGCATTTCACAACAACTACGGCGATTTGAGCGACAGCGCGGGGTTTCAGTTTGAGTTCTACTGTGAACACTGCCACGATGCATGGCGGACGGAGTTCAAGCGGTACGCGGCGGCGACGGCAAGCGGGATTTTGGACACCGCCAGTTCTTTTCTGGGCGGCATTTTCGGCGGCGCGGGGCGCATCGTCGACCACGCCCGCGACGCGGGGTATCGCACCGCCAAAGACAAGGCGTTTGCCGAAGCGATTGAGCAGGCGAAGGATCATTTTCACCGCTGTCGTCGGTGCGCCAACTATTTCTGTGCGCAGTGTTTCAATCCCAACTTGAACCTCTGCGTAAGTTGTGCGCCGTCCGTGGAAGAAGAAGCCAATGTCGCCGCGCGTCAAGCGGAAATCGAAATGGCGCGGACCAAAGCGAAAAAGGCGGTGGAAAGCGGTCAACTCAAAACCGACGAGAACGTTGTCTGCGACGCCTGCGGCGCGCGCGTGAAGCCGTCCAAGTTTTGCTCCGAATGTGGGGCGCCACTGGCGAAGAAACATTTCTGTTCGGAGTGTGGCGCGGAACTCAAATCCGACGCGAAGTTCTGCTCGGAGTGCGGGGCGAAACAGTGAGCAGTGAGCGGCTACTGCATTGGTTTCCATTCGCCTGCGCCCCACGGTCTCTCATCCAACCGCGCCCAGAACGCTAACGCGATCCGGCGGTCTATCTCTTCGCGATGCCGGGAACGCCGATGTCGCGGTCAACGTGATTGAACACCCCATCCGTGCCGACTGGACGTTGCCAACGAATGAACTCCTGACCGACGTAAGGCGTGAGCCAATCATTCGGCGCGACAGAGGCGGCGTTCAACATGCAATGCCCCGCTGCCCCGCAGGCGGTGGGATATTTGAGAATCCATTGCGTGTTGCTCTCTGCTTCAATCAAACGCATGACCTCTGACCTTCAATCAAACGCATGACCTCTGACCACGAATCCAGCAAGTGGGTTCGCGGGGTGCGAACCCCATGACGCGAGAACAGTTCGGCGTGCCGTCGCTTGTCGGACGCGATGAGAATGGAGTCGTAGGGGATGAACATCTGCGATACGGGCGGCTGCGGTCTGTCCCAGCCAAGAAGGTAAATGTAATCGGCTGGTTCAGGTGTCACTTCCAGCCACAACGCCGCCGCCAAACGTTGAGCGTGTTCTTCAAATGCCCACGCCCTGGAGCCTTGATTGACGATGGCACACGATATTGGTCGCATTTTCCTTTCAGGGCAACGCTTCAATTGTCACGTTGCCACCGATTGTCACCTGAATTTGCAGGCCATATCCGTCGAGCAGCGACATGCCGACAAGCGCGCCGCCTTCGGCTGCCAGCACGAAGACATCGCGCTCTTGCCCATCCCAAAGGACAGTTCCGAGGTGGACATCCAAAACGACATCGCTGCCGTCGCCCAGGGTGAACTCCTCAGTCTCCAAAAAAAGCAGTTGAAGCGCGACAACCTTTTCAGGTGGCAAGGTCAGGAAGCCGTCAAAACCTGTATCAATCGCAGCCTCCATCTCTTCCCTCTGCCCGCTCGATCCGTGAACTTGAATCGAGATGACCGCTTCAAGATGAGCGTTCACGGCGCCTTGTATCATCTCTTTGCTCCCGCAAACTTGGCTCCAATGCGCCCCATCGTGCGATAGCCGATGCGCATGGCAAATCGCGCTCCGTCAGGATGTTTCTCGTAGGCGCGCTTCGACGCGGCGAAGTGGTCTTCATCAATTTCATACTCGCCGGTCTCAATGTCAATGACGATATATTTGCCGTGATGCTCGGCTTCGACCTTGGCGCGGATTTCTCGTTCGTAAAATGCCTTCGCCCGCGCTGCAATTTCCTCTTTGGTGTAACGTGGATGTCCTACCATTGAAGTTTGCATATTTGCTCTCACCCCTTCGTCACCGTCTCATCCAAATTCAAAATCACACTTGCCACCGTCGTCCACGCTGCGGTTTCCACCGCGTCTAATTTCTCGTTGCGCTTCGACAGCCCCCGGTCATGTCGGAGGGATGCTGGTATCGCCAGACTCATTCCGCTTGTTGACGCTCGGTAATCTCATCGAACGCAGACCAGATGGCTTGCATCACCGACTCAGAAACCTTTCCTAAACGTTCGCGCAAAAAACGCTTGTCTAACACGGTCAATTGAAATGTCATTGCAACCGAGGGATGGCGTAGCCCATTTTCTTCCTCTGGTTCGACGAGCACCGTGCCGGGGAATCGCAACGCTTCCTGTTGTGTGGTCAAGGGGATGAGCAGCACAGTCGGCAGTTGGGCAGTGGCAGTGGCTCCTTGCACGATAATAGCGGGGCGACGCCCAGACTGCGCCCGCCCCGCGCCCGCAGGAAACTCAACCCAAAATACATCGCCGGCATTCATGCCTTTCTTTCCTCGTAAGGAAACATTTCCCACGCTTTGGCACTCAGAGACTGCCACTCCGCCAACTCTTGCGCTAACTCTTCACTCATCGGCTCATTCGTCAGCGGCACAAGCAGAATGCCGCTGCGGGTTTCAATGACGCGAATTGGCGTGTCTGACGTTAGCCCATAACGTTCGCGCAATGCGTCGGGCAGCACAATCGCACCACCGCGCCCCATCATTAAACTCGTCATAGCCTGTCACCTCTCTTAGACTTATCTCATTATAGCACAACCGCCTTGCACCCTCAATCTCTGCGCCCGCATGGTCTTGGATAAGGGAGGTGATAATGCTACCTCATTATCCCTTCGTCATCATCTCATCCAAATTCAAAATCACACTTGCCACCGTCGTCCACGCTGCGAGTTCCACCGCGTCTAATTTCTCGTTGCGCTTCGACTCGCCGATGCTCAACAGTTTCATCGCTGACGACGGGTCTTTGTGGAACGCGCCCCGCTGCTGGTTGAGGACGGTCATCAGCACGTCAATTTCTGCCTGCTTGGGCGGGCGCGAAAGCGCAAGGCGGTAGGCGAACTTGATGCGGTCATAAGGCGAGGCACTCGGCGCTTCGGTCAGGATGCGCTCGGCAAACTTGCGCGAGGCTTCGACGAAGCCGGTTTCGTTCATCAGCACCAGCGCTTGCAGGGGGGTGTTGGTGGTGCTGCGACGGACGACGCAGAACTCACGTTCAGGGGCATCGAAGGTCTGCATCGTGGGCGGCGGCACCGTGCGTTTCCAGAAGATATACATGCTGCGGCGATACAGCGCGTCGCCGTGGTCCTGCTCATACTTTTGCGCGGTGAACCCGCCGCCGAACGCCATCTCTTCCCACAACCCCGCCGGGTGATACGGCTTCACCGACGGTCCGCCGATTTTCTCGACCAGCAATCCGCTGACGAACAACGCCTGGTCGCGGATGAACTCCGCCGGCAAACGAAATCTTGGGGCGCGGGCGAGCAGCCGGTTTTCGGGGTCTTTCTCTAACAGTTCCTTCGTTACGCGAGATGATTGCTTGTAGGTGTTGGAGGTGACGATGAGTTTCAGCAGGGCTTTCACGTCCCACTTGTTAGACGTGTGGGAGTGTGGGGGAATGGGAGTGTGGGAGACGTTTCGCCCATACTCCCATACTCCCATACTCCCACACATGAACTCCACCGCCAGCCAGTCCAGCAACTCCGGATGACTGGGACGTTCACCCTGAAAGCCGAAGTTTTCGGCGGTCTTTACGAGGCCCGTGCCGAAAATCATCTGCCAGAAGTTGTTGACCGCCACCCGCGCCGTCAGCGGATGCGACGGGTCCACCAACCACTTCGCCAGACCGAGACGGTTCGGTGGCGCATCTTTGGGCATCGGCGGCAGCGCCTCCGGCGTGCCTGCCGTTACCTTCTCGCCCTTTTTGTCGTATTCGCCGCGAATCAGCATGAACGTCTCGCGCGGCTTCTCCATCTCCTGCATGACCATCGTGGTCGGAATCGAGGCATCCAGTTCGTCGCGTTTCTTCTTCCAGTCGGCGAGTTCAACCATGAGTTGTTTATAAGGCTCATCGTAGTTCTCAAGGTAGAACTTAGCCAAACTGATAGTTTGGTCCACGGTGCGCTTGTCAGGCGCGGTGACGAGGATTTGCCGAATCGTTTCCAGACCTGCAAGTTGCTGCACTTCGGCGGCGGACAGTTCGCGGTGGTAAATCCGCACGTCGTCAATCATGCCCTTGAACGGCGCGCCAGGCGAGCGGCGTCCGAGGCGCAGCGGGACGGAGGTTTGAATGGTGTCGCTCAGTTTGTCGTGCGTCACGTCCAACTCAGCGGGTTTGCCGTTGATGTAAATCTTCACACCCTTCACCTTGCTGCTACCGTCGTAGGTGGCGAAAACGTGCGTCCACTTGTTTGTCTCAATCGGTTGCTTGGTGTTGACGCGAATCGCGTTACCTTCCCACCGGTGAATGAGGTGGACGAACACTTTGCCCTCGCCCAGATACAAGTCCCAGCCGCGAAAGTTCGCTGCGTCGTCCATGCGGGAGAGAATGGTCATGTGTTCGTGGCTGGTCGGATAAACCCATGCGCCGTAAGAGAACTTTTCCGTGCGTTCAAAGTTGCCCCCGCGGCTGATTTCCACGTGCGTGTTGCCGTCGAAGTTCAACGCGCCGCCGAATTTGCCTGTTTTCCAGTCGGCTTTGCCGCGAATCGTTCCTATCGGCTGCTTGCCCGACCGGTCGTGCGCTTGTTCCCCCTTCATTTCATCCAGCGCGTAGTGCGCCAGTAAGCCGACGGAGGCGACGGGGGATTTGTTCAACTCCGCCAGCGCGGTCTTCTCCCATTTCGCCTGCTCCATCGCCGTCTCCGCCGCGCGCGTTTTCATTGCCTCTTCGACTGCGGCGACTTTCTTGGTCAACGAGGCGAGTTGTTCCGCTTGCTCGGGGCTGGGGACTTTGAGGAATGGCGCGGCGTTGCCCTTCTGACCGTCCAAGCCGCTTTCGGGCACGTTGTGGAAGAAGGCGTAGAAACGGTAGTAGTCCTTCTGCGTGAACGGGTCGTACTTGTGGTCGTGGCACTGCGCGCAGCGGAAGGTCAAGCCCATGAACGCCGTCGCCGTCGTGTCAATACGGTCCACGATGTAAGCCGTGTGATACTCTTCGGGAATCGCGCCGCCCTCGAAGTTGATGGGATGGTTGCGGTTAAACCCCGTGGCAACCTTCTGTTCCAGCGTCGCGTTCGGTAGCAAGTCGCCTGCGAGTTGCTCGATGATGAACTGGTCATAAGGCAGGTTGCGGTTGAACGCGCCGATGACCCACTCGCGCCATTTCCACATGTCGCGGTGGCTGTCAATGTGAAACCCGTGCGTGTCGGCGTAACGCGCCGCGTCCAGCCACACCAGCGCCATCCGCTCGCCGAATCGCGGCGAGTTCAGCAGGCGGTCCACCAAACGCTCGTAAGCGCCGGGCGCAGTGTCTTCGAGGAAAGCATCCACTTCGGCTGGTGTTGGCGGCAAGCCGGTGAGGTCAAGGCTCAAACGTCGAATCAACGTCACGCGGTCCGCCGCTGGCGACGGTTTCAGACCTTCCTTTTCCAAACGCGCCAAGATGAAAGCGTCAATCGGGTTGAGCACCCACGCCTTGTTTTTCACCGTCGGAATCTCCGGGCGCTGGGGCGGCACGAACGCCCAATGCTTCTCGTACTTCGCGCCCTCTTCCACCCAGCGGCGCAAAGTTTCGATTTGCGCGTCGGTCAGTTTCTTGCTGGAGTTGGCGGGCGGCATGGTGCGCGTCTTGACGCGCAGCACCAGCACGCTCTTATCGGGCTTGCCCGGCACAATCGCCGTGTTGCCCGACGGTAGTTTCGCCGTCGCGCCTTCAGGCGTGTCCAGCCGCAACCCCGCCTTGCGCGCGTTCGCGTCGAAGCCGTGACAGGCGAAGCAGTTCTCCGACAAAATCGGCAGCACGTCGCGGTTGAAGTCAACCTTTCCCTTCGACGACTGCGCCGATGCGCTCAAGCCCGCAAAGACAATGCTACATAGAGCAAACCCCAAAACACCAGACTTCATTTTTTCCCTCCGAGCGTATGCTACCCTTTTGACAACCCTGCCTGCCAAGCGTTGCCGCACAAAAGAAAGAGCCTCACGTCTGGGACGTGAGGCTCTCGACCGGCATTTTCCTGGCGCGCTCCGCCCGCGCCCGCCTGCGCCGATGAATCCGACTTTGAGCATGTTGAAGTCCTTTCTCGGCAGATGGTAGTAACTCGAATTTAGACAAACGCCATTCCCCTGACGGTTCGTCAGGATGAGAGAGAGCCCCTTCCCCATTGCATTTCAAGCGGTTTGCGCCTTTGTGACGCCCTTTTTGACCACCGCAGAGCGCTGCTTGGGCGTGCGCGGTTTGCCTTTAGGCCAGCCGGGCGGTTTTCCGCGCGGTTTGCAGCCTCGCGCCGGGGAACGGTGCTGTCCCTTAAAATTGCACATGAGATTCAGCCGGCAAGTGGCGAGACGCGATAACTGAGCAACTCCTCCATGGTCCAAATGTGGTCAGTAATCCCGGCTGCCATTGCCGGGGTGCGGGGCTGCCACTTCTTGGGCGAGCCGCTTCCCTTCGTGGGGAGCGGAGGCTCCAGCCGCAGTCGCAAACTCTCGTGCGGCAGCACAAAATGGTCGTAGGCGAAGCACAAAGTCAGGGGCTTCTCCAGCCCGTCCCGTTCCTTGGGAAACCCATGGCTCTTGCGCGTCAGTCGCCGACCATGCTGCCGCCAAGACGAGTTGCCGCGTTCCCCGTGTGCCGTGTTAATGCGTTGACTCACGCCCGCCAAGGCTCAACGCGCCTGCACCGCAGCGGGGTCGCCAAACACCACCCGCGTGCTGACTTTCACCACCCGATTTTGGCGGTAGTGCTTGACGACGACGGCATACAGCAAGTCCGCTGGGGCCACCAGACGCGGGGGGGGGGATGACGCCCCCGCGCCCCTTGGCGCACAGGTTGGGGCCAGACCCCATACTGGTCGAGCAGCGCTTGCCGATGGTGCAGCAACTGGTCAGACAGATACAAGGGTTTGCGCCCATTGGTGGCGGCTGCCACCCTGGCAATCAGGGTGTCGGCTTCCTCCGGAGTGCGTTTGCCGACGACGAAAGCGGACACCAGTTTGAACTCGGGGGCCAAGGCAACCCACCCCCACGCATCGCCATACTGCCCTAACACCCGCTCCAGCGCCGTTAAGTTGCGCTCCTTTTTGCGCACGAAGGACCAGAGTTCATCTAACTGGCACTCGCCCAGCGGCAGGTTGTTGAGCAGAGTGGCGGCGACGCGGGCACAGTGGCGACTGGCGACGTCTAACCAGTGACATACGTCGTCTTTATCCCCGCCGAACACCCGGGCGGTCGCGCGCAGGCTCCACCCTTCCGCGAGGGCTTTCAACGCCCGGCCCCCCCGGTCGCGGTCGGCGTGCAGGTGCAGCCAGGCGGTGTCATGTTGGTCGCTGAACAGTTTGCCGCACATGTTACATTGCCACTGGCAGCGCAGCAGGGATTTGACGACAATGAGGCCGCTTCCCATCTGACCATAACGCGGGCAGTCGGGGTTGGGACAGAAGCAAGTGCTTTTCTCCATAGCACAGATTTTAGACTCACGGCACCCATTTCTGGTGGAGAACCACACCGAAACGTGGAAAGAGAAATGCCGTGCCGAGTCTGCTTTCTGCGCTTGAGCAGCCTGTTCATCGGCTCTCGGCTGTGCCAGCGATTGCCATTTTAACCGAATCTCATGTGTATTTTCAAGGGACAGCACCCGGGGAACGGTGCTGGGGGCAATTGCGGTCGCTCAAGCACAGGCAGGCTACCAGAAGGAAGCAAAGGTTACTTTTGCCATTGCTCTCAACCATGCACAAAGTCACATAGTTAGCATAATAAAGAGCATTTCAAACAACTTCTGACTCCTTACGCCTTCTATCTGGACGCCGCTTACAAAATATACGGCTTGCTGGCGCGGCTGTATCCGGAGCAGGCAGCGGCGGTGGCGGAGGTGGGTGCATTACGCGGAATTTGCCGCTCTGCTGCCCCCGAATCTGCCACCGAATCGAATTCGGTGTCTAAAACGCCGGAACGAAAGTCTGCTGAATCAGACTCGTTTGTCGTTTAGCCTGCTTTTAGCAGGCTTTGTCGCCGTTGTAGCCGCCGAATTCGATTCGGCGGAATGAGGGCTCCACTTTGTTGTCGGGGAAAGGATTCCCCTCCTACCGTAACCCCGAATCGAATTCGATTCAGCGGGATGCCGTTGTAGCCGCCGAATTCGATTCGGCGGGATGAGGGCTCCAGCGGGGCGCAGGACGTAAAATTTGCCCCCTGCCTCCTGACCATTCTCCGTCGGAGCAGCGACTCCCTACGAGGGTTGCAAATTTTACGTAATGCACCCGCGGCGGTTGTGACAAGCGATGGTCTTGTGATAGAATGAGAGGCGTCGGAAGGAGGTTTTCCCGATGGTGGAATTGAAGATACGCGGTTTTGATACCGTCAACCTGCCTTACACGGTGCGACTTTACGGCGTCACGGAGGAAATGTTTGACGAAATCACCGATGAGGACACGAAGGCGGAGTTGATTGATGGGGTAATGATTGTGCATTCGCCAGCGTCGTTGCAGCATGAGGACGTAGGTAGCTTCTTAGGCGGCTTGATGAGTTTCTACGCGGACGCGAAGGGGCTGGGGAAAGCCATTGCCAGCGGCAACGGGATCGTGCATCTGGCAACATGCCGCAAGTTCGCGCCGGATGCGTTTTTCATCCGCCAAAACCGCGTGCCGTCGCCTCTGCCCAAGCAGTTTGAGGGCGCGCCGGATTTGGTGGTGGAGGTGCTGTCGCCGTCAAATCGAGATAATGATTTGGAGGACAAGCGACCAGCGTATCACGAGGCTGGAGTGGAGGAAATCTGGTTTGTAGACACGGAGTATCAGGAGGTCATCATTGACCGCAAACGGGACAAAAAATACGTCCAACAGATCGTGACCGAAGGCAGGGTAACTTCGACAACGCTGAAAGGTTTCTGGGTGGACGTTGCGTGGTTGTGGTCGGAGCCGCTGCCGAATCGGATGGCGTGCTTGCAGGAGATTTTGAGGATGGCTGATGGTTAATGGTTAATGGTTGACAATACCTCATCAACCATCAACCATCAACCATTAACCATTGAACGAGGCGTTGCGCGATGCCCAAGAAAGACAACTTGCCCCGCCTGACCGAAGACGACGTGCGCCAGATGACGGACGGGCGGAGTTTTGAGCGGGGGGAGAGTTATTACGAGGCTGGGGCGATTATCGAACCTGTGCGGCAGGGGATGGAGTTGCGGGCGGAGTGTCAGGGGTCGCAGTATGAGCCGTATCAAGTGAACGTCACGCTGAACCAGAAAGGCATCGCGTCCTATGATTGCTCCTGTCCGCGCGGTGGGTTCTGCAAGCACATCGTCGCGCTGATGCTGACTTACATTCACGAGCCGGAGGCGTTCCGCACGCTGCCGCCGTTGGAAGAGATGCTCGCACCGCGCAGCAAGGAGGAACTGATCGCTCTCGTCGCGGAGATGGTGAAGCGCGAGCCGGGTTTGATGTCGCTGGTGGAACTGTCCGCCTCGATAACATCGAAACCGGGTAAGCCGGTGGACGCGGAGGTGTATCGCAGGCAGGTGCAGCGCGTGCTGCGGCGTTCGGACCCATGGAATATCGAGAGGGAACTGCGAACCTTGTGCAGCAACGCGAATCGCCTGGCGCAGTCGGGCGATTGGTTGAACGCGGGCGCGCTCTACGACGCGCTGCTCAGTGGCATCTCGGAACATTACGAGGACGACCTGTGGGGCTTGGACGAGGACGGCGATATTGCCGCGCTTGCCAGCGATTGCGCGGAGGCGTTGGGCAGGTGTCTCACGCAGGGTCGCCCCGATGAGGACACACGGCGAGCGTGGTTGACCGCGCTGTTGGAGGGGACGCTGACGGACATTCGACTGGGCGGAATTGATTACGCCTGGAGCGCACGCGACGTGGTTTTGCAGCAAACGACGGATGCAGAGTGGGCTTGGATGGAACAACGCATCCGCGCCGAGATTGAGAGAAGCGAACGTTGGAAGCGCGAGTCGCTGGTGGGCTTGCTGATCGAGCGGCGTGAACACGCCGGACAGAGCGCGGACGCGGCGGAACTCATCCGCGAGTTGGGCACACCCGAACAACGGACGTGGTTGCTGCTGCAAGAAGGCAACGTTGACGACGCGGTGGCGATGGCGCGGGAGTATCTGACGGGTTTTCCCGGCACGATGATAAAATTCGCCGACGCGCTGGTGGAAGCCGGCGCGGGAGAGGCGGCGGTTGCGCTCCTGTCGGAGCAGACGGCGCAGGGGCGGGGCTACGAAGGATGGCTGGCAAAATACTTCCGCGAACACGGCGCCCCGCACGCCGTGCTGGACTGGCAGCGGAAAGTTTTCGCAAGGCAACCGTCGGTCGAACACTACAAGACGCTGCGTGAAGTGAGCGAAAAAGCGGGCGTCTGGGAGCCGGTGCGGTTGGAAGTATTGAGGGATTTGGAAGATGGTGGAAAGTTCGGCACTCTGATTGAAATTGCCCTGTATGAAAACGATGTCGGGCGGGCGTTGGAGTTGCTGCCGAAATTTCAGCAAAAGGCATACTACGGCTGGGCGCAAAGTTACAAACAATTAGTTGCCAAAGCCGCTGAAAAAGACTATCCACAAGAGTCGCTTGCGCTTTACAAAGAGTTGGTGGAGCGAGCGATTGGGGAGAAGAATCGGAGTTCCTACCAATCCGCCGCGCAGTTTCTCAAGTGCATGAAAGAACTGCACGGACGTTTGCACACGGACGCCGAGTGGGACGTTTACATCGAAACCTTGCGGGCGCGACACGCCCGACTGCCCGCGCTGCAGGATGAGTTGCGGAAAGCGAAGTTATGAACTGTTTGGAAAAGTCCCACGGATGGCGCTAACGCGGATGAAAAACGATATTGCGAATTGCGAATTTCAAACTTTCAATTCCCGTTCGTCGTTATCCGCGTTAGTGCCATCCGCGGGACATCAATCAAAGGAGCCGCTCATGCCTGTTCTTTCCACTCGCATCGAATCCGTCACCGCTTACACCGACCGCGCGCAGGTGACGCGACGGGGGAGATTGAGTTGGCGGCGGGCAGCCATGTCGTTCTCGTCGAACTGAAAGCCGAAGGCAAGTTGAGTCTGGAACTGCGCCATCAGGTCAACCATGCGAGTGGGCAGCCGCTCTACGACGTTCGCCTGACGGAGGACAACGGCAAAACAGTGTGCCACCAGATTCCCGTGTCGCGTCACGAACTCGTCCGCGTGCGCCGTCAGGACGTGACACCGAAACCCAACGAAGAAACCGACATGGGCGAAATCAAATGGACGCTGGCGCTCGCGCCGAACGAGACGCGGGAAATTCGTTTCGGGTTCACGATTGAGCAGCCTCGCAACCTGCCCCTGACGGCCTGCCCCCTTTGAGGGAGTGAGGGTGCATTACGTAAAATTTGCAACCCTCGTAGGGAGGCGCTGCTCCGACGGATGTGGGGCAGGAGGCAGGAGGCAAATTTTACGTCCTGCGTCCCGCTGGAGCCCTCCTCCCGCCGAATCGAATTCGGCGTCTACAACGGCTGGAAAGTCTGCTCAAAGCAGGCTGAACCGCAAACGAGTCTGCTTCCGCAGACTTTCGTTCCGGCGTCTTAGACACCGAATTCGATTCGGTGGCAACAGGGCGGCAAATTCCGCGTAATGCACCCGGGAGTGAGGAAAAACCTGTTGACCGTTGAGATAAGTCTGGAGGACTTGCGTGTCCTTGATGTCGTCCACAGGACAGGTGAGGAGGTCGCGGTCGACCACGATGAAGTCCGCCAACTTGCCCTTTTCCAGCGATCCCACTTGCTTCTCCCGAAAGAGAAGGTAGGCGTTGTTAATCGTATAAAAACGAATCGCCTGCTCGCGGGTCAGGGACTCTTCAAGATGCAGCGCAGCGTCATACCATTTCGCCTTGCGGGTGATGGCAACCCACATCCCCAGAAACGGATTGTAAGGATTGGTTGCTCGCAGCGAGCCAATCTTCTGCATGTGGTCCGAACCGCCTCCGGCGATGCCGCCCGCGCGGAAGATGCTTCGCAGCGGCTGGAAGTAGCGCAGGCGTTGCGTGCCGAACTGGGCGACCAGCGTGCGGGTGTCGAGGTAAAGCCACGCGGGTTGAATGTCCACCACAACGCCGAGTTGAGCGAGTTTCTCCACCGCCTCGCGGCTCATAAAGTTGGAATGGGTGATGCAGGGGCGGGTCGCTCGAATGGGGATTTTCTTGTTGACTTCCTCATAAACGTCCAGCAAGGTGTGGACGGCTCCGTCGCCGACGGCGTGGGCGGTGAACTGAAGTCCCGATTCAACAGCGGTTTGAACGATGGGCAACAGCCGCCCCTTCGGGATGAATAACAGCCCCCGATAGTTGGGGTCGTTGATGCCGTAGATTTGGCTCACGCCCCACGGCTCACGCAGGTAGGCGCTGCCGGTGAGCATCCCGCCGTCGAGATAAGTCTTAATCCCGATGATGCGTAGCATCGCATCCTCTTGGCGCAGGGGATCTGCCGCCACCGCGCGGATGTTTTTCTGTATCTCCTCCAACGAGCCAATCGTGTCGACGTGACGCGAAGCGGCGATGCGAACCGTCAGACGCCCGTTGTCGCGCAACCTCTTGTAACGTTGCAGCGCAGCCGCGCTGGCATCTCGGTCGCAGATGCTGGTGATGCCGACGGAGTTGTAGTCCTTGAACAGTTGGATGAGCCTTTCATCATAGTCGCTTTCGCTGGGCTGTTTCCCGGACGCCCGCACCTTGACGTAACGGGTGCAACTCCGCAGAATTCCCGTCGGCTCTCCAGTCTGTGCATCCTTCTCAGCATATCCGGGACCGCCGTCACTCACCTGAAAGTTCTTATCAATGCCGCTGAGTTTCAACGCCAGCGTGTTGAGCGACGCATCGGGACCAGTGGAAAAGATGACGGGATTGTTCGGCGCAGCGCGGTCGAGTTCTTCTCTCGTCGGATAACGCTGCTCCCGCAGACGGGTGATGAAAACCTGACGCACCTGAATCCATTCGCCATCGTGCAGCGCGTCCGCGCGTGATTTGAGGTAATCCAAAACGTCCTGGATTGTCTCCATCTGCGGGATGGGATGGTCAAACTCCGTCATGCAGGCTCCCGACGGATGGGTGTGGGAGTCAATCAAACCCGGCAACACGGTCTTCCCGCGCAAGTCAATAACTTGCGTGCGCTCCCCTTGGGTCTTCAAAACATCGCGATTTCGCCCGACGCGGAGAATGCGGTTTCCTTTGACGGCGAGGGCTTGCTGAACGGAGAACCGCCGGTCAACGGTGACAATCTTCCCGTTGTGCAGAATTAAATCGGCTTCCGCTTCGTTGGCAGGCACGATGACGTGGTGCGTGCTGCCGCCGTGCTTCCAATCGGCGGGAGCGTTCTTGGCGACTGACCCCGCCACCAGCACCAGCAAAACGCCCCAACTCATCGGCTTCATGTTGACTGACCTCCGTCTGTCCCATTATAGAAATCAACTTTGCGCTCCACGCGCCGAAGCATCTGACCGTAGGACTCCTTTTCACTCTTCCCACGAATAGCCCTGCTCAACTATCATCGCTCGTGTGATGCTGGAAAGTTCTTTATCCCTTGCTGTGATAGCAAGGATGAACTCTCGATAGTTTGGGTCGTTGGGGTTGTGGCTTGACAGGTATTGAGAAACTATCCACAACCGTCCAAGCCGCTTGAGGATGTGATGACGGTCATTCAGCCTTAAGTCAGCAATCGTTCGTTCCGCCTTCTCTCGTTTCGCCTGAGTGAGTCCCTCTTTCGGCAGTATCTCGCCGGTCATCGTGTCGAAATCGAAGAAGTCCTCTGGACTCTCCTGAGCGGAAGTGGAACAAGGGTCAACGTAACCGCCTTGCCACGGTCTGGCACTTTTCGTATGGTTGCAATCGTGACATGCAAAAATCCAGTTCGACCACCAATAGACGCGCTCAGGGAACTGACTTTTGGGACGAAAGTGGTCAACTTCCCCGTTACATATCTCCTCGCAATAACCACAAAGACCGGAGAACCTCTGAGAGAGCGTCGGCTTAAACCCCCGCCAGTGGTCATCAGTGGGTTCTTTGCCCTTCTTTTTGCGGTAGTAGTTGACCCATCCCGGCGTATATTTGCGGCGGATGGCTTTGAGTTCTTTCGGTTCACGACCACGATTGACGGAGTGCATACAGAACCTCTGCCGTAAGTTTATGCCTTGCGACTTCTACGCTGTCTGTCGGGTTGCTTCTTTTTAGTCCGCGTATTCTTGGTGACTTGAAGTGAATTGATGGTGTCCCTGAATTGCTCCAGTTGGGCTGCTATCGGACCCGAAATCAGGTCTCGATTGATGGTGTGTCGCAGGTCCTCAAGTTCTTCAGTCTCGCTTGGAGTGAGTTTTGTTTTCCTCCTGAGTTCTTGGAGTCGTTCGATATGACGGGTAGTTTCAAGGTCCGTCGGATTCCGCACGTCAAGGAAAGTCCTCAAAATCTCGTCCGCCGACCAACCCTTCACGTCGGTTTCATTGCGCGTGACTGTGACTTTTCCTTTATCATCCCGTCTCAGCAGATGAATCTGCCCCTCCTTCAGCCCCGCCAGCATCAGCGGCGAATGGGTCGAGCAGAAAATTTGCAGACGCGGAAAAGCCTTCGTCAACGCCGGAATAATCCGCCGCTGCCACGACGGATGCAGGTGGGCGTCTATCTCGTCAATAATCAGGATGCCGGGTTTTTCCGTCAAGTCTTTGGGGTAGTTGTAGTATTCAGCATATCCAACGATGAGGTGCGTCAACCATTGGATGATAGATTGCGTTCCTTGACTCAAGACATTGAGAGGCAGGCTGCCATCCTTGGTTTTGAACTCTGGGAAGAGACCCCGTTCATCTTCTCCAATTTTCGAAAACGCACTCACGAACCCCTCTGTAATTTCAGAGGCTATCTTTGCTGCCCAATGAATAGGGGCACGGATGGCGGGATTACTTTCACGGTAGGCTTTGTAATCAAGATCAACAATAATCTGAACCGCTTCTTCATCACGTATTAGTGAAGGATTCAGATCAAATAGATCCGTTAAGGCAACACGCTTGGCAATCGCTGGAGGAAGATCCTTATCCTCTGTCGTTATTTCCACAGTTTTCTCTTGTTTCGGGATTTCTTTTTGGGATTCCGTTAGCGTAAACTTCTCACCTTGACGATTGCGTTTGATGGTAGGAGTTTTCGCTCGGAAATCGGTGTTCCAACGAAGGGCGGGTATAAAAGTCGCGTATCCTATGCTTTCTACCATGTCAACATACGGCTTTACACTTTCCCTAGCCACCCAATGAAACCAATACTTGTCTGTTCCTATTGGAAGTATTCCTTGAAATGACTTCTTAGATTGACCAGCAATATAATGCGCTTCAAATCTAGGATGTTCTACCCGAAAGAGTTTCTGAGGTATACCGAGCCCAACGACAATATCCCCCAACACCATTAACACCGTAGACTTCCCGCAGTTATTCGGACCAACGAAGACATTGACCTGCTCATCAAACTCAAACTCTATCTCATCAAAGGGACCGATGTTGGCGAACTTTAACTTGGTAATCGGCATGATTCTCGTCCCCCTCTCGGATGGGTTTGCTGCAATGCTGCGCTGTTTTTGCTAAACTTGCCACGCACGATATTATAGCACACTGAACGACTTTGCAGAAATTCCAAAGGATATCGCTTGCTTGATTCTCGAACCGACCGGTGGACACTTCGGGCGTATGCCACTGCGCGAGGGTTTTCTCAAAGACTTGCGCGAGGTGACGGCAGGGGTGGTCGCGTCATCGCCCCACGCTTTTGGCTTTCCTCCCGAACAACTCCAACCACGCCAGCATCAACGCATCGCCAATCGTTGGCAATTGACGACATTCCTCAGGCGTCTTTCCCCAGTAAAACCCAATCCAACCCGCAGCGACCTTCTCGGATTCGCCAATGAAACGTTCCAACTCTTGTGGAGAGCATTTGAGCGGGAACATCTCCTCGATGACGACCGGCTTCCCCACCGCGAACCCTTGCAGCGTCTTCATCGCCTCATCTAATTTCCCCTTCTCCGGATAAATGTGGACGCTGATAAAGTCCAGGTCGCTGCACGTCTTCTCCGGCACGAAGCCAGACGTGAGACCGGGGCGGTCAAGGCTCCACGGCACGAGACCGACCGTGATGAGGTGGCGGCGGTCATGCTTGCGGATGGCGGCGGTCAGGTGTTGAATCCATTGCCGGGCAATGGCAGGTCGGGGGCGGTCTCCCGTCTCCAACGTAATGAACTGAACGAAGTGTTTTCCGGCGAAAGACGGACCGAGCCAGTCGTTCTGTTTGGAAGCACCGGGAACAACTGGCTCGTTCATCAGGTCATAGCAAAAGACAGCGGGACTGTTGGCGCACCGCGCAGCGACCGCTTCCCAGAACCGCGCCTGCGCGTCCCAGCGCGCTCTCTCCGTCAGTTCGTCATACCAGCGCGGCACGTCCTGTTTGTGGTAGCAGCCCAGGCCGGTGAGGTCGAGATACAGGCGCAATCGTTCCGCGAGTTCAATCAACCGACCCAGTTGGCGCAAGGCAACTTCACGCGGCTTGTCGGGACTTTCCATGAACTTGCCGACCTGAAGATGCACCCGCACGACGTTGGCTCCGAGTTGCTTCATCTCGCGGAAATCTTCCTCCACCTTTGCCCATTCGCTATCCCAATAATCTTCGATGAGCCGACCCTTTTCATTGTGGTCGTAGTTGAACCCCCACGGCACGAACTTGTTGCCTGACGGTTCAAGCACAAAGGCGCGTTTGTCGTCGGACACGCGAATCCATTCCATGTCAGCCCTTTCCTGCCATTCCTGAAAAGTTCCCTGAAACTCCAGCCAACTGACCGTCAGCCAGTCGCGCCCGACGTTGTCCAGCGTGATGCGGTGCTGACCAGAGGGGATGACGAAGGTGAATACATGATCGTATTCGGCGGCGTCTCCGTCGTTCTTCCCGTCCCGGTCGGGGAGGTCCACTGTCAGTGTCGTTTTGCCGTCCACGCGGTATGCCAGCCGCGCCCCGGCGGCTGCCACCGCGCGAACCTTGATGGACAGTTTCGCTTCGCCCACCGCGTTGATAAGGAACGTCGGCGGGTTGCGCAGGTGTGTGTGGAGCATCCCTTGAAGGAAACCGTTGAGTTCGCGGGCGTGCTCCACCGAACCACTCGCTCGCACCCGAAATTCGCTGCGCGCCGGACGCGCCCACATAGAGACGGGCACCACCCGCGCCGGGTCTTTGACGCGGCTGAGGTCAACGTCGCCCGCGTAGTGGCAGATGACGACGGCGTAAGCCTCCAAATCGGTCAGCGTCACCTCAACACCGTTGTCAGTCTTGCGACTGGTGGCAGGGCGCTCGCCCTCCCAGTCGGGGGAAATGACCGTGACCTTCTGAGGAACTTTGTTGATGGGGACTTCAATCCCAACATTCTGCTGGGGCAACAGACGACCTTCCTTGAGGTTGCGGTTGATGACGTGCAGGAGCAACGCGCGTGGCTGGTCGCTCCACCATGCCGCGAGGCTGAGAGGCTCAACGTTTGAACACAAAGGCTCACTGCCCAGATAACGCCCGCGAAGATACAGGTCACGATGCGCCTGGTAGAAGCGGGTCTGTTGGGCGATGGTGGGCAACGTGCCGTCCTTGCCTGCATCACACCCGAACGGTCCCAATACCGGGAAGGCAAAGAACCCACCGGCAGCATAAATCTCCGCCCCGCGCGTCCGCATCCAGACCTCTCGCTCCGACGGCGGCACCGCCAGCCACGGGAAGGGCGGGTCGCCAAATCCCCAGTCATGGAAGAGAACCACCGGCACCCGCTTCTCTGCCACCTCCTGCCCGCGCATCACCAGCGACCGCCAGTAGGGGAGTTGGTTCTGCGTCAGGTCAATGTGACCGTCCTTCGTCACCCACTGTCCCCAGACGCCTAAAACTTGCAAGTCCACGTACTTCGCAATCCCATTCGCGCTGATGAGCACCGTCCGCCTCTTCTCCCTCGCGTAGGCGCGGATGCGGTCGGTCAGCGTCTTCCAGGCGCGATCGTCGCGGTGCGCCCGAAATTGATGCCACAGCACAGAGAGCGGGTTGTTCGCTCCCGTTGGATTGTCCAGACATCCTTTGGCTTTCAGGTAAGCCCGATAGTTGAACGACTCCATGTTTCCAGTCGGGCAGATTTGCGGGTCGCGCAGGTCAATCAGTAGCGGCGGTGTCTCGTGCCCGCCCTTCATCCATCGTGCATCATTCGGCGTCCAGCCCCGCGTCTGCGGACAGTCCTGCAGAAGGTAACGGCGGAAGTCCGATAAGGAATGGTCGTCATAGCCCTCCAGCCCGCTGAGGGCAGCGGTGTGCTCGTCCATGAAGAGATAGTCCGCCCCGGCGTCAATCTGTTCCCGACACCAGCGGAACAGATAGTCGAGATACGCCGGGCTGGACAGCGAACCGTGCCGAATGCCCGGTGTGTCCCATGCGTCAATCAGTTGCCCCGCCGGACCGCGCGTCGCCATGTCAAGCAATTGCGCCTGCGTGATTCCGTTCTCACCGTCATACAGCGCGCTGCACGTGATACCGCCGCCGAAGAGCGCGCCCATCTGGTGAACCTTCGCCGGAACGTCTCGGTATCTCTGCACCGGCGGCGCCTGCGCCCACTTGAACCAGCCGCGAATCAGCACGTCCGACCCTACCTTGCGAGCCAGTTCCACGGCATCGTTGGACGCGGTGAACTCGTTGACCGTGAACACAACCGCCTCGTTGATGTCGCGCACCGGCTCACGCCTCCGCAGCGCAGACGGAAAATCTGGCAGCGGTCGCGTCCATTCCTCGGGCACGGGTTGAGAGATGGGGCGAAACGCCTTCACCAGCGACTCTCCCTCTTTCACCAACCGCTCCACATGCGCGGCGTTCGTCGGGGTATCCGCGTGGGGGAAAGGCGCCAGCCAAGCCCACAGGGGCGACTGGGCGCGGGCAACGGGGGAATAGCCGGCGTAGAGCCACAACGCCGTCGGCGTGTGACGCTGGAGGAACATCTGCGAGCCAGCCCATCGGTCGGCATAATGAACGAACACAACGCCGAGGTCGACACCCCACGAAGACGATTTCACAATCAGCGCAGGATGATTTGCTTCCAGCGTCCTCACCGTGTCCCCCAGCTGCTCCCACGGCGACACCCCGGCGTAGGCAGGAGGGGGAGTGAGGTCAGCGATTCGACCTTCATGTGGTTTTCCGTCAGCACCCCAGAACAGATACCCTGTCCAGTCGGCGAGTGACAGCCCCATGCGCGGAGGCGACCAGAGCCGCCCCTGCCCATCATCTGAGATGCGTTGCGCCAGCCGCGCACCGAGCAGCACGCCGGAGTCTGTGCAGAGGTAGTGCAAATCGAGGATAGTAGTCGTCGCAGGGTCGAGCACCACCCGCTGACCGATGACAACCGCCCGGTCGCTCCGATGCACCGTCCACGTCGCCCGCAATCCGCCCGCCGTGTGGCTTTCATCCCCCCGGAAATAAGCGAAGGTGACCGCGCCGCGTTTGACTGCGGGATGCCACTGCCCATCCGTTCCCCTGAGTTCAAACATCACGTCCATCGTCTCGCGCACGAAGGTTACACGGTATCGCTCACCCGTCACTACCATCCCCTTCGCCTCCTCCTGAACGGTCGGAGCCGCCGCCGCGAAACTCGCGGTGAAGAGGATGCCCACGTAACATGGGAGATAATTCAACAATAGACTCTTCATGCCCTTCATCTTCGCCGTTCTTCTGCCCCGTCCTCTCACAAAGACCACGTAGGTCTCTGCCCCACTATCTCATACTGTTTGACCTACCCCAACTCCGTTTCCAGTTCCGAGCGATACTCCCGATGCTTCCCTTGACTGAGCGCATGAAAGAAATTCGTGAAGTCGTTGGGCGAAAGAAACTTGAAGTAGTAGCGGCGTGTTGCGCCTTCCTGCTCTAAACGTTGGTTGATGTCGTTAAAATGGCGTCGGGCGTAGCGCAGTTTGGCGCGGTTGATTTCGGTCATGTCGTCGTCGGCTTTGATTTCGACGGGCAGCACGTCGTCACCGACCAACAGAAAGAAGTCGGGATTGAATGCCCCTTCTTTAGAGTGCGTGCCTGCTTGATAGGTGTAGGGGATGGAGTAGAAACCGCTGTCGGGCGATTTGACCCATGCGGTGACGTGCGGTGCGTTCGCTGCGTCCACCAGCCGCCTTGCGAAATCGTGCTCGTTATTGTGCGAGAGGATGACGACGTTGAGCGGACACTTGAACAGGTCAGGGCTTTTGACTTCAATCACGCGGCGGCGCGGGAGTTCCTGAAAGATTTCCTCAATCTGCTTCACATCTTCAGGCTTTGATAGGTTGACTGATTCCCCCTCGTAGATGAACGATTTCGTGTGCCGCAGTTCGCCTAAGCCCACGCTGGTTTCCCGTATGTCCCGCGTGCTGACGAGTTCCAACTTGTCCGCTTCCCGCTGCGGCACGTTCGTTCCTACGGCGCGTCGCTGCATGACGTTGTAGGCGTCCTCCACCCGCTTCTTGTTCTCCTTCGCCAGTTTGCCCGAATCGTCGCCAATGTCGGCAAGGGAACTCTCAATGACGCCGACAATCTGCCTGAGTGAAATCTGCTGCGCAAACGAAGGGTCATAGCAAACCAGTTTGTTGTAAACGTCGCGTGCGACCTCACGCACCGTCCACGCTTCCCGCTCCACCTGAACCACCTGCGTCGTCGTTGCGCCGCTGGTCGCAGTGACGTATTCCACCTGTCGGGCAATCACTTCACCCTGACTGCTCAGGTTTATCTTCTGGGGGAAACTCGCGTAAGGTTCTGGACGTTGACGCAACACGCGGGGCGTGTCCTTTTGCGTGTAAGAGAGGTTGTGTAACTCGAAATGGTAGTCCTGCGGCTTATCCACAAGGTAACTCCTCAGCCGCGTCTCAATCCCGATGACCTCTTCCACGATGCCCTTGACCTTGGAGCTCCAAGCATCGTGATTGAAAACGGTCACGATGGGCGGCTCTGCGCCGTTCGCGTAAACGGGCGGCACGCGCAAGCCGCGCCCCAACACCTGAGCGACCAGCAACTTGGAGTTGAACGCCCGCTCTTCGTGCGGCACGATTTGAAAGACGTTCTTCACGTCCCACCCTTCGGTCAACATGCTGACTGACGTAATCCATTCGACAGGGTTGTTGGGGTCGTCTACTTTATCCAGCATCGCCACGTTTGCCTTGTGCCTGTCGCTGGACGTGACAACGATGACCTTTGCCTCTACTTGCTCCCGCGAAATTCCTTCCCGCTTGCGCAGGAACGCCCGAATGTCCTCCGCCAACCGCTCTGCGCCCGAAATTGTTTGCGTGACCAGAATCGTGAGCGGCTTGACCTTTGAGTATGTTTTCTGATTCGCCCGATGGTTCTGGTAGATGACCTGCATCCGCTCATCCCAGTTCTTCGTTTCGTCCTTTTGAACGTAGTCAATGACCTTGATGAATCCCTCTTGCATCGCTTGCATCAGCGAGTAGCGATAGACCACATCGGGGAAGTAGTCGTTGCCGACATAGGGGGTGCCGCTCAAACCGACGATGTAACGGAAGCCAAAGTAAGGACTGGCAAGGAACTCGCCCCACTGGTTAAGTGCAACGTCGCCGCTGCGGTTGTAGATGTGGTGCGCTTCATCGTTGAGCACCAGCGTTCGCCGTCCTCGTCCGTTGAGGCTGTAATCAATCGAAGAGCCTGTCCGCTCGTAAGTGGCGTGAATGTTTTCAATGCAGATGTCGCCCTTCTGAATCGTGACCGACGAGTTAACGATGCGCGGGTTGACGATGCCGTTGCGCGGGGGCAACGTTGCCCGCAGGTTGCTGTCTGCTGCCAACTGTCTGAACTTGTCGGTCAGCCCGCGCTCAATCGTCGTGGACGGGCAGAGGATGAGCACCTGGTCAACCGCGCCTTCGCACAGCATGATTTGCGCAATGGCATACATGACGAAACTTTTGCCCGTGCCCGTTGCCTGGTCAACGGAGCAGGCAAGGCGGTCGCGGAAGTGCAGTCGGCGCACCAGCATATCCGCAGAGCCATAGAACTCTTGCAGGGCAGGACTCTGCGCGAAGTTTTCCCGCGCTAATTGTTCCGTGCTGGCATACGCGCCCGACAGGAAAAAGCGCGTCACCTCTCGCGCCGCTTCCTTGTTGTAATAGCGGTGTTCGCAGAGGTAGTCAAGGAAGTCGTCATACAGCGTCACGTCGTAGGGCGGAGTCTCCGTCCCCGCCTTGTGGTCATGCGACACCTTCAACACTAAATCGTCAACCTTCACGTTCATTGCGCATCATCCCGTAGGGCAGAGTCTCTGTCCCCGCCCCCGTCTCGTTTGCCGCCGCGCCAATGTAGGGCGGAGTCTCCGTCCCCGCCTTTGTTTCGGTTTGCGAAAACCTTGCGGCAGGCAGAACGAAGGCAGGGACGGAGACTCTGCCCTACACTCACGCCGCCGTTGTTTCGCCTTCCCGCAGCATATCGGTTATCGCAACAACGGCGGGGATGGAGACACCGCCCTACCATTCGTCCATAATCCCCGACCACGGATATTCACTCCACTCCTTCACCAACTCTTTTCGCACAGGATTCTCAAGCGTGTAACGGCATTGGTGCTCAAAATCCTCGCGTTCCCACGCAATGTGGTCGTAAAAATCCCGCTGCCACAGTTTCCCGTGCAAACCGTTCTTCCACGCCACCTGCGTTGTAGTGTACCGTTTGAAATTGCCAACCAACTTCATCAAATCCTTCGGCGACTTTTCTTTTTCCGTGCCCCGTTTGACTCGGGGTTGAATTGTTGCCCGCAGCAAGCGCAGAACCGCGTGAAGATGGTCAGGCATCACGCAATAGGCATACACCGCGCACAGTCCTTTGTCGCGGTAGAACCGCAGCGCATTGACGATGCCTTCCGCCATTGCAGGTTGAGCAAATGGCGTCCCCTGATGCCGCGCGCAGAGCGTCACGCAGTAGACCAGTTCAGTCGTGGAGTAGTATTCAGCGGGCAAATGGTGTGGTTTGCGTCTGCGCGACCGTTGCTCATCCTCCGCGTTCAGAAACGCCACGAGTTCCGTCAAATCTTCGGGTTTCATCATTACACCTCCGTTGGTTGTAGGGCAGAGTCTCCGTCCCTGCCCCCGTATGGTTGGCCCCTTCGTATCGCACGCAAGCCATTGTAGGGCAGAGTCTCCGTCCCTGCCCCCGTATGGTTGGCCCCTTCGTATCGCACGCAAGCCATTGTAGGGTAGAGTCTCCGTCCCTGCCTTTGCTCCTGCCGCAACGTCTCGGCAAACGCAACGGGGGCAGGGACGGAGACTCTGCCCTACGGTCGTTCCGCCTGCCATCGTTTTCGGCAAACGCAACAATGGCGGGGACGGAGACTCCGCCCTACACTCTGCGGCGCTTGCGTTGCTTTTGTTGTGGTGCGAAGGAAGGCAGGGACGGAGACTCTACCCTACGATGAAAATCCCCCCGCCGCTTGACCTCCCGCCGCTCGTTGCCCAGAACGTCCATGAACACCATCATCAGCCGTTCGCCCAGACCATCAGCGGGGATGCGCGCGGTCATATCGTCTTTGCGGATGGCGTCGCCCCAGAAGGTGTCGGTCAGGTTGAATACTTCGCCGTTGTAGTTCCTGTCCACGAACACGGCGGCTAACGCCTCGCGCCAGTCGCTAAACTCCACAGGCTTGCGCGTGATTTGCACAGGCTCAAACGACGTGATTTTGACGCAGAGCGCGTCCAGTAGCCCATCTTTGCCCGCGAAGTATTCGCACTCCACCATCGGCGGGTAGATAAAATCGAAGCCCACTGCGTCCACGATTTGGTTGATGTCGCTCTCGCTGGTGGGCTGCTTGAGCCGCCGGAATCCGCCTTTGTGCAACTCGTCCACAATCGAATACGGAATCCGCAGCACGACGTAGGTTGCGCCGTCGCGCTCAAAGATGTCCTGAAGGAAGTAAACCCGATTCGCAGGAGCAATGAGGTAAAGCGTCTTGCCGTTGAGCAGATGTCCAACGGCTTTGTGCAGCGCGTCAATCGTCTCTTCGGTGATGGAGTCGCTTTGCGTGTAGATGCGCACGGGGCAGTTGCGCAGCACGCCGTCCATCGCGTAGCCGCTCAACGTCGGCGGGTTGTGGGTGTTCACCTGAAACAGTTCGGCGGCAAAGCGTTTGTATTCGTCGGCGGGTAACTGCTGCACGCGGTCATACTCGTAAAGCCCCGCGTTGTAGAGCACAAACGGTTTGGGTTTGAGCGACTTCCCCTTGTTGCCAATCTCGGCTTTCAGACTGAGCATCCGCTTCTGCATGGTGTAAACGGCGAACTTGGACGAGTCAATCGCAATCCACCGCCGCCCCAACTTCTCCGCTACCGCCGCCGTCGTGCCGCTGCCTGCAAAACAGTCCAGCACGATGTCGCCTTCGTTGGAGAAGGATTTGATAGCGCACTCAAGCAGGGCTTCGGGTTTTTGAGTGGGGAAGCCGATACGCTCACTTGCGACTGGATTGATTATGGGAATCTCCCATACGTCTCCAACCTTCCGTATCTCCGCGCTCATTGCGTATATTCTCTTGCCCTCATCATCGCGTAGCCAGACGCGCTTGCCCTCAACTTTTTGGGTAACAGGTTGAAGTTTCTGAACCTTCACAGGTTTGAACTGCGGGTTGTAAACGTGCCCGCTCGATTTTCCGTAGACGTAGAGCGTATCGTGGTGGCTGTCGAAAACATCACCTCCCGTGCCCAGTTTATTCTCATAATACCAGATGATTTCATTTTTGAAGTTACTCTCTCCGAATATCTCATCCATAAGTGCTCTGACATAATGCCCCTTCTTCCAGTCCAAATGAACGAAGATACTCCCATCCTCCGCCAGCAGTTCGCGCAGGAAGATGAGCCGCTTGCGCAGGAACTCAAGGAACTCTGCCCCTGCAACCTTGTCGGCGTAAGCACGTTCGCCGCGTGCGCCTTGAAACTCCTGCTTGGTCGCAAACGGCGGGTCAATGTAAACGAGTTTCACCCGACCTTTCACCTGTGGGTCATTCATCAGGTGTTTGAGGGCTTGGAGGTTATCACCGAAGATGAGTTTGTTGACCCATTGAGATTCTTCGCTACGCTCAGAATGACGGTCCGCTGTCGCGTCGTTGTAGGGCGGTGTCTCCGTCCCCGCCGTTGTTGCGTCCGCCGCCGCGCGTCGTGGTAGGGCAGAGTCTCCGTCCCTGCCTGCGTCTCGTTTGCCCGCGACGTCTCGTTCAACGAAAGAAGGCAGGGACGGAGACTCTGCCCTACGGGTGGGTTCGCCAAACGATTTGACAGGCTGAAAGGGCACAGACCACGTATCGGCTAAGATGTCCTCCTCGCGCTCCTTGCAGCCGTAGGTCAGTTCATACTCCATCGGCTTGCGCTCAGGTGGGAAGAGTTCATCGCGCAAGTGCGCAGGCAGCGGCTTGCCTTCGCGTAAAAGTTGACAGATGGTTTCGATGCTGGCTGTGTCCATGCGTGACCTCTCAATCGGTGAACAGTTCGGGCAGATTATAGCACAGCCGCGCAATCGTCGTCAACTTCCCTCTTCTCCTACCTTTGCCCTCCGTCGTTCTTCTGCGCTGCGCGGGGGGTGCTGCGTCCATCGCGTTTGTATCTTTCGAGGAGGTCTTTCAACTCGCGCACTTTGTCGGGATGCTCGGCGTAGAGGTTGCGGCGTTCGGCGGGGTCAAGGCGCAGGTTGAACAGTTCGCCCGGTTGATGGTGTGGTTGATAGCCGCTCTCTCTTTTGAACCACTCGGGCTCCCGGTTGTCATCGCCGGTCGGGAAGTCAATCAACACCCAGTCTCCTTTGCGGATGGCGAAGTGTCCCCTGCCGCTGTGGTGCACCGTCGCTTCGCGGAGAGGCTTGTCGAGCCTCTGACCCAGCAGCGCGGGCAGGATGTTGTCACTGTCCTCGCCCGCGTTGTCGGGAAGTTTCACGCCAAGTATCGCCGCCACGGTCGCCATGAGGTCAACGTGGCAGATGACCTCGTCGCTGACCGTGCCGGGTTTGATTCTGCCCTGCCAGCACGCGATGAACGGCACCCGATGTCCGCCCTCCCACAGGTCGCGTTTGGCACCGCGCAGTCCGCCCATGCTGTCATGCCCGTATCGCTGGATGCGGTCGTAGACGCCGGGGTTCACTTCGCCGGTGACTTCGGGACCGTTGTCGCTGGTGAAAATGACGAGCGTGTGATCGGCGACGCCTGTGCGCTGGAGCGCGTCCAGCACCTGTCCGACGCTCCAGTCCACCTGCGCCACGAAGTCGCCATATTCGCCCGCCTGACTTTTGCCCTTGAACGCAGGTGCAGGCACGACGGGATAATGCGGCGCGGTCAGCGGGAAGTAGAGGAAGAACGGCTGGCGCGGCGACGCTTTGGCGGAGTCCTCAATGTATTTCACCGCTCGCTGAGTCAGGTCGGGCATGATGTTGACCCATTCCCATTCCGGCAGCATGGGACCGGGGCGGTTGAACTCCAGTCGGTTGGGCACGCTGGGGATGCCGACGGTGCGGTCGTTCTCAACGTAGCAATAGGGCGGGTAGTTGGGGACGTCGGTGCCGAAATAATAATCTAAACCGCGCGTCGTGGGTCCATCGGCGATGGGCTTCGTGAAATCCACGTTACTGAGGCGGTCGCGTCCGCTGGTCGGCGGCTGGCCGTCCTTCGTCGCCCACTTCCAACCGAGGTGCCATTTGCCGATGCAGGCGGTGGCGTAGCCGTGCTGTTTGAGCAGCGACGCGACGGTCAATCGGTCGGCTTCAATGAGCGGCGCGCCCCACGGAGCGAGCACACCGGCGGAGAGCCGCGTGCGCCACGCGTAGCGACCGGTGAGAATCGAGTAACGCGTCGGCGTGCAGACCGACGCGGGCGCGTGCGCATCGGTGAAACGCACGCCTTCGGCGGCGAGCCGGTCGAGGTTGGGGGTTGGGATTTTCGACTCTTTGTTGTAGCAGCCGACGTCGCCGTAACCGAGGTCGTCCGCGAGGATGTAAATGATATTCGGGTGCGACGGCTGCGCGTTGGCAGCGAACAAACGTTGAGGCAACGTTAGCAGCAGGACGCAGCCAGCAAGAATGAAAAACTTGACTTGCATTTTCTTACGTCACCCCTTTTTGACGTAGAATCCTATCTCACCTATTCCGCCTGTCGCCTTGATTTCCTTTGAGAGACAGCGAGGAATGTCCGCGTCGCCGTCGAAAACAGATGAGACACCACGCAAGAAAAAAGGAGCCGAATTATGAAGACGATTCGTGTTGCCATTCTCGGTCAGGGCAGAAGCGGGCGCGACATCCATGGCGCTTATCTGTCCAGAGACAAAGAGCGATTCCAGATTGTGGCGGTGGTTGACCCGCTGCCCGAACGCCGCGAGCGGGCGCAAGCCGAATACGGCTGTGAGGTCTATGCGGATCACACGCCGCTGATGGGGCGAGACGACCTCGACCTCATTGTGAATGCTACTCCCAGCAAGTTTCACGTTCCGTTCACTCTTAAGTTCCTCGAAGCGGGTTTTAACGTGCTGTGCGAGAAGCCCCTCGCGTCCACCGTCGCAGACGTGGATCGTCTGATTGCCGCTTCGGAGAAATCGGGCAAGTTGCTGGCGATCTTTCAGCAATCGCGCTTTGCCCCTTACTTCCGCAAAGTGCGGGAGGTCATCGCCTCCGGCGTCTTAGGCGACATCGTGCAAATCTCCATTGCCTTCAACGGATTTTCGCGGCGTTACGACTGGCAAACGCTGACGAGTGAAATGGGCGGCAACCTGCTCAACACCGGACCGCACCCGCTGGACCAAGCCCTTCAGTTATTCGGGACGGATGTCATGCCGCAGGTGACGTGCTTCATGCGTCATACCATCAGTTACGGCGATGCGGAAGACCACGTGCTGTTGATTCTGCACGGTGAGGGGCGTCCGCTCATCACGCTGGAAATCTCGTCCTGCTGCAAATATCCCCGCGACACCTACAACGTCTACGGCACGCGGGGCGGGTTGCGGGGGGACACCAAGCGCATCGAGTGGCAATACTACGACCCCGCCGCTGCCCCGCCGCTGCAACTCATCACCACGCCCATTCAGCACGCGGACGGCACACCCGCTTACTGCAGTGACTCGCTGGGGTGGTTCAAAGAAGAGTGGAACGCTCCAGAAGGCGGTGGGCTGTTCGCCACCATGTCCCACGCGTTCTACTCGATGCTCTACCGCACACTCACGGAAGGGGAGCCGCTGGAGATTACGCTGCAACAGGTGCGGCAGCAGATTGCCGTGATTGAGGAATGCCAGCGGCAGAATCCACACATTTACCGCAAATAGGGGGAGATGCGATGACGGCAAACCCTTGAGCGGCGCGCTGGTGGGCTGCCTTCACATCAAAGCCGATACGGTAAACGTTGCCCGACTCATTTTGAAGAGCAACAGCGCGCCCCCCGCATAAAACCGCAGGGGCGGCTCGGAAGTGGCGAGCGAGTTGCGCGCAAACTGTTCGTCCGCCAGCGCGTCGGGAATGACCAACACATCACGCCGCAAGAGGACGAGGAAATAAAAACCAGCGTCGCGCGTATCTGGGAGACCGTTGAGGGAGGAAGTCAAATGCTTGAGCCGCAGCGCGATTTGTGATATGGTAAACGGCATGACGGAAAAACTCAAAAACAAGGTGGCTCTCATTGTTGGGAGCAGCAGCGGCATGGGACGCGCGACGGCATTAGCGTTTGCGAACGAGGGCGCAGCTGTCGCGCTCGCGGCGCGGAACGGGACGGCGTTGCGGGAAGTCGCCGATGCGATTCGGCAGAACGGCGGGCGCGCGTTGGTCGTGCCGACGGATGTGACAGACTTGGCGCAGGTCGAATCAATGGTGCAGCGGACGAAAGACGAGTTCGGGAGGATTGACGTTCTCGTTTACGCGACGGGCACAAACGTTCCCGATCGCGCGCTGACAGCGCTGACGCCGGAGACGTGGGACATGATGCTTGCCACGAACTTGACCGGCGCATTTTACTGCACTCGCTCCGTGCTGCCGGTCATGCGCGAGCAGCAAGCCGGTCTCATCATCTACCTCTCCACCGGCGCGGTGCAAAGACCGGACGTTTCGGGTGTCGCGTATCAGGCGAGCAAGCACGGTCTCAGCGGCTTGGCGCACGGCACCATGCAGGAGGAGAAAGCCAACGGCATCCGCACGAGCGTCATTTTCCCCGGCTTGTGCGACACGCCGCTCGTTCTCAAACGCCCGACACCCACGCCGCCGGAAATCATGGCAAAATCGCTCAAACCCGAAGACGTTGCCGCCGCCTGCCTCTTCGTTGCCGCCCTACCGCCCAGAACGTACGTGCCGGAGTTGATTCTACTGCCGAGCGGGTTGGTCTAAAAATGCTTAGTCGTCAATGGTGAATGACCACAACACTCATTGACCATTGACCATTGGCCAATCAACCATCAACTATCAGCCATGAAGATTATTGACTCCCACCTCCACGTCTGGTCGTCCGACTTTGAGCGCTATCCGTTCGAGGGGCGCGATGAGTTGAAGCAGATGGACGCCTCCGCTGAGTTTCTGCTGCGCTGCATGGACGAGGCAGGCGTGAGCGGCGCGGTCATCGTGCAGCCCATCACGTATCGCTGGGACCATCGCTACGTGACCCAATGTTTGCGGCGGTGGAGCGACCGTTTCGTCGGGATGTGTCTCATCAACCCCAGCGACCCGAACGCGCCAACGACCTTGGAGCGTCTCGTCACGGAAGACGGCTACCGCGCCGTGCGCATCAACCCCAATCTCTACCCGCCAGGCGTCGGTTTGGACAGCGACGTCAGCGACCGCATTTTTGAGAAGGCGGCGGAGTTGGGCATTGCGGTTGGCTTTCTCATCAACCCCGAACACTTCGACGGGGTAGACGCTTTGCTGACGCGGCATCCTAACGTCGTCGCCATCATTGACCACTTCGGTCACTGCCACGCCCGCGACGGCGGACCGGAGACGAACGCGCACTTGCAGAAGTTGCTGACGATGGCGCGGCACCCGCGCTTGCACGTCAAACTGTCCGAATTCCCCCGCGCCTCCTCGGAGGATTATCCCTACCGTGATTTGCACTCGTGGACGCACGCGCTCCTGCGAGTCTTCGGGGCGCAGCGGTTGATGTGGGGCACAGATTTCCCCTTCATCATCGGACAGTGCGGTTACACGCGGGGGTTGAAACTGTTGAGCGAAGAAACGCCGGATATTGACCCAGCGGACATGAAATGGTTGCTGGGCAAAACGGCGGGGAAAGTGTTTGGAGGGTAGCCACGGAATCACACGGAAGTTCACGGGAGGTTTTATCCACGAAGGACATGAAGGGACACGAGGAAATTGTTGCCGCTCAAAGGCGCCGGGATTGAGATTCTTCGCTTCGCTCAGAATGACATGCGCCGGACTGTCATTCTGAGCGAAGCGAAGAATCTCGTCCCATCGGTTTTTATAATCTCCCTTCGTGCTCTTCGTGGACAAACGATTTCTGTATCCTGCCGTGTGGTTCTGCGGCTGAAAAAGAACCATGCAAAAAGCCCGTCTCGGTTTCATCGGCGCGGGGTGGTGGGCGACGTCCAACCATGTGCCTCTGCTCGCACAGCGTGAAGATGTCGAACTCACGGCGGTGTGTCGTCTGGGCGAAGACGAACTGCGCGTCGTGCAGGAGAAGTTCGGTTTCCCGTATGCAACGGAGGATTATCGCGCGATGTTGAACGACGTCGAGTTGGACGCCGTCGTCGTCGCCTCGCCGCATACGTTACACTACGAGCACGCGCGCGCCGCGTTGGAGCGTGGACTGCACGTGATGTGCGAGAAACCCATGTGCACGCAAGCCGCGCACGCCCGCGAACTGGTGCGCCTCGCGCGGGAGAAAAATCTGCACCTGCTCGTTCCCTACGGCTGGCACTACAAGCCGTTCATTCAGGAGGCGAAACGACAGATGGACGCGGGGGCCGTGGGTGAGGTCGAATACGTCCTCTGCCATATCGCGTCGCCGATTCGCGCTTTGTTAAGCGGCGAACAGATGAAGATGGACGACATCGAAGGACAGGCGAGCGGCTCGCTGTTCGACCCCAGCCCGTCAACGTGGGCAGACCCGCACATCGCGGGGGGCGGCTACGGGCACGCGCAGATTTCGCACTCGTCGGGGATGCTCTTTTGGCTGACAGGACTGCGGGCGCACAAAGTCTTTGCGATGATGACCGCGCCGCAATCGCGGGTGGACTTGTATGACGCGATTTCCGTCCAGTTCACTAACGGCGCAGTCGGCACGGTGTCCGGCGCGGGGACAGTGCCCACCGACCAGACGTTTCAAGTCGACCTGCGCATCTTCGGCACGGAAGGGATGTTGCTCCTCGACTGCGAACGGGCGCGGATGCAATTGCGCCGTCACGACAAGAACCACGTTGAAGTCGACGTCGCTCCCGACGCGGGCGGTTACAGTTGCGAGGGTCCGCCGAATAATTTCGTGGATTTGGTCGTCGGCAAAGTTGCCGTGAACTGGTCGCCCGGCGAAGCCGCGATGCGGTCGGTGGAGTTGCTGGATGCGGCGTATCGTTCGGCAGTGTCAGGACAGGTGGAGGTCGTTTAGAAAATCCCCTTAAAATTGCGCCCGGCATTGACAGGACGCACCCAAATATGTTATAACGAACCCCACAAACGCCGTTGCACAACATTACAGGATGAAGGAGGAGTGTTCGGAATGTTGAGAAAAGCAGGTTTGTTGGGAGTTGGACTGGCGCTGCTGTCGGTGGGGGGGCTGACTCCGCGCGTGAGCGCAGCGCAGAAAGACCCGATGCAGCATGGCTTGGCGGAACTCATCAGGTCAGCACGAAAGAGCGCGTCGCGGGCGCAGGTGTCGGACGCGGCGTCGTTCGGGCAGGATGTTCAGCGCGACATGGTTCACGTCCGCTATCCGCTGACGATTTTCCACGCGGGGCGGGCGCAGCACGAACGTTGGTTTGCGCGGGGTGCGATGATGGCGAACCTCATTTACTTGTCGGAAATCTCCGCGCAGAACCTTTATTTGCAGAGCCTCGCAACGGGTTCGATGGTCTGGCTCAAGGAGAACGTCACGGCAGCGGGCGGCAACATTGAGCACATCGCGGGCGGCGAGGCCGCAGGAAAATATCTCGATGCGGCGGCAGCGGCGGTTCGCGCGGGCAAGGGACGCGACGCATCGGCAAATGTAGCGGCAGCCGCGCAGTCGCTCCAGCCGGGGTTCTACTCGTGGTATTACATCGCGGGCTTTACCGTCGCCTCGCTGCAATGGGACGCGCGTTTGCACAATGCGAAGGGCGTTCGGAACGCGCATCACTCGATTGACGAGTTGCTCAAGCAGGCTCCCAAAGCCGGCGCCAGCGACGCGGTGACGGCTTCTATTGAAGTGCATCCGGGAATGTATCCCAGCCTGCGCCGTCTGATGAGTCTGACGGCTGAGGAACAGCCCAATTACCGCGAAATTTTGCGGGAGTCCACGACGATTCAGAGTTATGCGGTGACGTAAAACGATGGGTCAATTGGTTCATTGGTCAATTGGTCAATTGGCTCATTCATTGACTAATTAACTAATGAACCAATTGACCCATTTTCTACCCGCCCCACCACACTCGCCCCCACACGAGTTCCATCGCCATCGCCAGAAGAAACCCCAACGATAACCCGACGCCCCAGGGCATATAGACTTTGCTGGCGGGTGTCAGGGGGGTGTCGCCGCCTAACATCGCTTTGCTGTAAAGGAAGACAAACATATTGCGGAACGCGGGGCGCAGATAGCCGCGCGCGGCGAGATAGGGAATGGCAATCAAGCCATGAATTGCCGCGCCGTAGAGGAAGCCGAACAGCAGAAAATACCACCCTTTGAGCGCGCCCACTGCCGCCAGCAACTTCACGTCGCCCGCTTTAGCCAGCCCCATCTGCCACGGCAAGAACTGAATCCCTAACCCCACGAGCAAGCCGATGATGCTCAACTTGAATCCGTCCCAATGCCCCAGCGCGGCGTTGATGCCGATGCCCAAGCCGATGGCGGGAAACGTGACCCAGTTGTAAATTTTGCCGTGCCGCGCGTCGGTGTAAATGATGATAAGCAAGGCGACGGTCAGAATGGCGTCCAGCACAATCAGTTTTGGTTCCATGAAACTCTCCGTCCATTGATCAATTGGTTCATTTATCAACTATCGTCAAAACGCCGATTTGCTTCCAGGGGGATGGATGTCTGTTGATGGTCAGACGGGCGAAGACGCGAAATTTGCCAATCATAGAGTCGTCGCGGACGTCGACGGAGAACGACTCCTCCCACACGCCTGATTCATCCCCGCGCAACGGACGTTCTTCGCGCCACGAAAGAAATTGCCGGTTGATGGCGAGCGCGCTGGACAGCTCGTGGTGAGCATGTTGGGAAACCGCCCTTACGGCGTCTTTGCCCAGACTGGCGTGGGCGAAGAGAAGTTCAATTTTCGCGTTGTCAAGGGGGGCGTGGAGTTGCCAGCGTATCGTCAAGGTGAGCAGGTTGCTGCGTTTGATAGTGCTTGGGGAAAGGAACGCGCTCCAGAGCGTGCCGTGACGGTCGTGGTGAATTGGCTTGCCCGTCGGGGGCGCGACGCGGCGCGGCGGCGGTTGCTGCGATAGGGGCAGCACCTCGCAGGCGGCTCCGCATGGGCGCAGGTAGTAACGTCGGGCGAGCTGAGGGTCGTAGAAGTTGAGGAACACGCGCCCTTGCTTCAAGTCGGAGGCGACGCGATGGGGCAGCGTGCCCTTTTGCCATCCGCGAATCAGGGCTTTGCCATAGAAGATTTTTCGGTCTGTGCCTCTCCCTTCGACGTTTTGGAGATACCACAAGCCGAACAGCGATTCGTCGCCTTTGATGAAGAGCGTGCTGTTCGGCGCCGTCGCGTCCAGCAAAGCGCGGGCGTCTTCGTAGGCGCGGCGGTTGCCGTGCATGTTTGTTCGCGGATACGCCGCCCACGCTTGCAGCGCGGGAAAGCCCAGTAGTGAAATCGTGACCAACGCCGTCGCGGGACGTGAGATGGACGTGAAAAACCTCCGCGCCCACTCGCGCAGCGCGGCGGCTCCGAGTCCCACGCACAGCCCGAAGGTGACGTAAACAGGAAAGAAGAAATTCCACAGATCCAGCACGTCGTAACTGACGTAAACGACCACGTCGAACAACGCGCCCAGCATGAGAACGATGCCCCACCTCTCCTGCAACAGCCGCCAGCCGCCAATCAATCCCACCGGAAACGCCAGCAGGAATTGCAGCGCCATCAAGCCGCCCAGCGCGAGCAAGCGGTGCGGCAGCATAACCATCGGCGTCGCAAAGACGTGTGGCTGATACAGTTTGCCGCTGACGTGCGCCCAGAACGCGCTCCACGTCGCCGGGTTGCCCCAGTTCATCGGCGGGTTCGCCTGCGCCCGCAGCGGAAGGTAGAGGTAGAGCGTGAGAGGAAGAAGGAAGAGGAAAAGCGTAGGGAAGTATGGGCGTATGGAGGTGCGGGCGCATGAGTCTCTCTTCGCCCGCCCCCCTACACGCCCATACTTCCCTACGCAATACACCCCCAGCGGCACGCCCACAAAGAGAACGGGCAGGTGGTTGGTCAGCCCCAAGCCGAACGTAAAAGCCGTCGCGCCCAGCCAGCGCGGGTCGTTGGTTTGGATGAAAATGACAGCCGTCAGGATGAGCAGGGCGATGAGGAGGGCGGAGAGTGCGTAGACTTCCGCGATAATGGCTTGCGTCCAGAAGGTATAGGCGCACGCGAGCGACCACGCGCCGATGAGCGCAGCGAACCCGTCGCGGGTCAGGCGAAAAACAGCAGCCGCTAACACCGCCGCCGCGCACGCAGCGCAGAGGGCGGAAAAGAGATTGTAGCGGAATGCGATTTCACCGACGGGCAGAAAACTGAAGAGTTTCCCCAGCAGAAGGTAAAGCGGGTATCCTGTTGGATGCGCGTTGCCCAGCACGTAAGAAGCGGCAATGAGTTCGCCGCAGTCTCCGCCGTAGGTCAGCGTCGGTGACATCGTTGCCAGATACAAAATAAACGGAGGGAAAAAGGCGAAGGGCAACAGCCACTTAGGTTGTCGCGTTGGCACAGCGTCCATGTGATAAGAAACTAAATGAAACACAGCCCGTCCCAATTGCCGGGACGGGCTGAAACCGAGAAGAGAGGCGCTACAACGCTTCCCTGCTCAAGTGAAGATGACATCGTGTCACAGACTCATTTGACTGTCTATCACTTTTAAACTCCCCGATTCAGCGGGGCGTGTCCTACAAAACTGTCAGGGGATGTCACGACAAGCGTTGGCTCGTCCTCTTCTACCCTCAGACGCTCCGGCAGCGCGTCTATCATAGCCCCACAAACAACTATGTGGTGCTCTTCAATCCAGTGTTTACGTTGACATACACGTCGCGCACTTTCTTGCCCAGAACGGTCAGGATGGAAATCACGACCAGCGCAATCAACGCGACCAACAGACCGTACTCCACCAGCGTCTGTCCTTCTTCTTCCACCATCAGGCGTTGCAACATAGAGTCACCTCCTTTCGGAGCCAATCTCGTGAGCGTGCGTTGCCCGCGTAATGCGTTTATACCACAGGCAACGAAACTTTTGCATAGATCGTTAAGAAAACGAGTTGCTATGCAGTGCTCTTCAACCCGCTGTTTACGCTAACGAACATGTTGCGCACTTTGCCTCCAATGACCGTCAGAATCGCTACCACCAGCATGGCGACGAACGCCATAAACAAACCGTACTCAATCAACGTTTGCCCGTTCTCGTCGTTCATCAGGCATTGCCACATAGATTCACCCCCCTTCGGAGCCATCCATGGGCAACGTCCCCTTCGCGCTTGATTGTTAAAGGTTTATACCACAGATGGGAAATTATTCTCATGCGGCGCGCATCTGCGCGCTGAACTTTTCATCGGTCTCGCGGCGTCTAACGTTTAGAGAGGAAAAAACGGGGAACACGCTCCATCGCTACAACTCAGCCTGCCAACAGCGACAGAGCGAACGCGGGCGCACGATGAATCGCCGCTGATAGTCGCCTGCTGCTCAGGAGACGGGCGCGCCTTCGCTGAACTCGTGCGTCGCTATCGGGCGCAGGGGGTGAACTTCGCGTTGCAGGTGCTGCGCGAGGCCGACGAAGCCGAAGACGTGACGCAGGAATCGTTGCTGCGTGTCTTCGCAGAACTGCGCCACTTTCGCGGCGACGCGGCGTTCGGGACGTGGCTCTATCGCGTCGTCGTCAACCTCTGCCTCTCGCGCCAGCGCAAGGCGACGCAGCGCATGGCGGTTCGACTCCCCGCCGCTGCTGCCGCACACCGGCGTCATGCTCGCGCTTCTGTGGTTGATGGTTGAGGGCGTCGTGAAGGGCAAGCGTTTCTTCTGCGCGCTCTGCGCTCTCTGCGGTGAATGGTTTTATGTGGTTGAAGCGGGCTTTTCGATGGCTTTGCCGCAGCGGGGGCAGAATGCGGCGTCGGCAGGAAAAATCTGCCCGCACGCGCTGCAATGCGGAACGGACGGGGTGGAACTGGGCAGGCGCGCTCCGCACTTCACGCAGAAGGAATGACCACTGGGGTTGACCGTGTTGCACTTGGGGCAGCCGACAGCGATGGGAACGCTGACCTTGCGCCGCTTGCCGGTGGCTTCTTCCACGTAATCTTCGATCACGCGCCACGCGCCGTTGATAAGTTGCTTCTGGCGCAACATGCCGTAACCCGCCGTCGCCAGCGTGGGCCACAGAGTCGGGATTTCCGCTCGGAAAAAAGTCAGCACCGTGATGCTCGTGGCGGCGGCTTTGTCCAGCCATTGTCCCGAACCGACGGAGGCTTCAAAGCCTTCCGTTGTAGATGAAAGTTTCACCGTCAGCGCGTAGCAAGTGCCCAGCACCAATCGGGCAAGCGATTGGCGACGCCCCTGAATCGTGATGAGGTTCTTGCCCTCCTGAAGAATCTGTATCTCCAACCCGTGCTCTTCCATCCAGTTGCCCAGACGTTGAGACAGTCCCTGCAAGTCAGTTTTTTCGACGGCATACGTGCGCGTTTGCATTTCGGGCTCCCTTCGATAGTCAAACGATTTTGGCAGTGCCGCATTTCGGGCAGAATTCGTAGTCCGCTTCTAATGAGACGCCGCAGTGCCGACAGGATAGAGGTTGTTTGTCTCGCACGGCAAGGCGCGCGCCGCACTTGTGGCAGAACGCGGCATGGGTGGCGACCTTCACGCCGCAGTGGGAACAGGCATAGGGCGAGGTGACAATCTCGTATTCGGACTCCGCATAGGAGCGCAGCAACTCCTCGTACGCGCCGCTGTCAATCCACTCCAACGTCTCTTTCGCCCGCACGGCTAAAAACGGGTGGGTGCGGTTCATCAGTTGCAGCAACTTATAGAGTTTGTTGAGGTCGTCCTTTTCCAAATCCTTGAGTTCATCGGCTTGCTGCAAAAATGCTTCGCGGTCCAACTTTTCGCCTAACCTGTGACTGCCCCCCGCTAACTTCATGTTGATGGACACGACGGTATCGGGATCCTGCACGACGAGCAGTTCGGCGCGGTCGGCGCTGGTTTCGGCTTTGCGCATCCATTCTAACAGCGGAATGAGCAAGCCTTTGAAGATGAGAGGAGCAAAAGATGACAGCATCGAAAGAATCGCTGCCAGCGATTGCGCGACGGTCAGGTAGAGCACGTGCCCGCACTTAATGTGCCCCAATTCGTGCCCGATGACCCCCAACAGTTCCTCCTCCGTCAGCAGGTCCACAATGCCCGTCCACAGCACGATGAACGGCTTTTCCGAACCGAAGGTGTGCGCATTGGGCAGGGGGTTCTGCTTCAGATAAAGTTCGGGTTCGGGCATGTCCAAAATGGCGCACGCTTCCTGCAGGAGTCTGTAAATCTCAGGGCACTGGCGCGGCGTGACCTGCACGCTGTCGCCGATGTTTTGAATGTGCAGGTATCGCTCAAACCCATGTTCAAACAGGAACCGAAAAACAGGTTCAAGTCCCGGCGCTTTTTTCAACGTTTGCATCGCCAGCCGGTCGCCGGGATGCTGGAAATCTTTTGACTGAAGACCTCGCAAGCGCACGCGCTCACGTTTCGCTGTCTCTGGCACGAAACTCCCTCCCCTCTTGAGGCTGCCTGATTCAGATTATAGCACGACGCGGGAACGAAAACAACTTGACAGAAGAACGGGGGAGACATATAATCACGGAGTCAATTGGTCAATGAGTCAATGAGTCAATGACATGAACCCATTGACCCATTGACCCATTGATCCATTGACTTATGAGTGCTTTGCCTCACCACACCTGCTATTACACCCCCCACCCGATTCGGGTGGACGGGCACTGGGAGAAAGCCGCGTGGCGCGACATTCCGCCGACGGATGAGTTCGTCAATTACGACGGCAAACCCGCATCGCAGGAAACCGTCGCGAAGTTATGCTGGGACGAAACGCATCTCTACGTCGCTTTTTTCTGCGCCGATGATGACGTGTGGGGCACGCTGTTTCAGCGCGACGACCCGATTTACAACGAGGACGTCGTCGAAGTTTTCCTCAACCCCTCCGCCGACCTCACGCGCTACTACGAGTTTATCATCAGCCCGCATAACACGATTTACGACGGCTACAATTTCAACCCCGGTGGCGTTCACGAAACGCTGCAGGCGGACAAATCCTGGACGTGCGAAGGTCTCGTCACCGCCGTTCAAGCGCAAGGAAAGATGGATGATTTGACCGTGCGCGATGAATGGTGGGCAGTGGAAATGGCGATCCCGTGGAGCGGCATCGGTCAATCCGCGCCTCACCCCGGCGACGTCTGGCGCATCAACCTCTTCCGCATCGAACGCGACCGTCGCAACGAACGCGGCGGCGATGAGTACCTCTGCTGGTCTCCCTCCCTGCGCGACCGTCCCGATAATCACGTCACCGCGCGTTTTGGATTTCTGCGATTTGCGAAGCGTGAAACGTGAAACGCGAACGTAAAGCGAGACTTGAGAGACAGTCACTCATGTCCATCGTCAACCACGCGAGGAAGTGTCTCAACGTTAAACGGCTTCGCGGCGTCCGAGTCTACCCAGCGCGTTGGCGGACTGTCCGCGCACGTAGGGATGTTCATCGTTGAGCGTCCGACAGAGCGGTTTAACTGCCCGCGCGTCGCCAATGCGCCCCAGCGCTTCCGCCGCGCCGCCGCGCACGCCAGCGTTCTCGCCTTCCAACGCCTGACACGGGTGCATTACGCAGAATTTGCTGCCCTGTTGCCACCGAATCGAATTCGGTGTCTAAGAGCCTATCCGAAAAGTAGCGCCGACATCCTGTCGGCGGGCAGGCAGGATGCCTGCGCTACACTTTTCGGATAGGCTCTAAGACGCCAGAACGAA
>FWPU01003217.1_pt1 | contig 41937 bp, 37 predicted proteins | sample 2228361 | NCBI WGS metagenome assembly FWPU01 (sample SAMEA103939777, study PRJEB20133) | metagenome | reverse complement strand
CACCCGCCAAGACCCTTGAGGTCGGGACACGTGCGTACCGGCTGGTTCGACCATTCCGCCAGCCAGGGGACATGGCAGAACACGATCACCGACGTGAGACCTCGAGGGTCGGGCGCGTTTTCCACGTTCGCACGTTCGCACGTTCGCACGTTCGCACGTTCGCACGTTCGCACGTTCGCACGTTCGCACGTTCCATGTGCGTGTACCATTCCCGCTGTCAACGAATGGAGAACGAATAAACGAATGCAGGCGCACCTGCGCGCTCCAGGGGAGAACTCCGTCGGGGCACGGCGCCGCCGCGCCCCAACTCGCCAGCACGGACGAGAACGGATTCCTCAGAACTATCAACCGCCTGCCAGGGGAAGCCTGGTTCAGTCGTTGATCTTCATATCAGTGGTAAGATGAGATACCGTCATACCTGGTACCCGCGCAATCTTGCAAGACTGCGCTGATGAGCGCTGGCATCTCAATCAGAACCGGTGCACGGTCTTACTCGACCCTGCTGGCGCGTTTAACGCGAACCGGATCCCGTCTTGCAGAGTCGCTTTCGTCGTCATGTCACGCAGTTCAGCGCCGATGTTCGTCAGTGTCTGAGCAATCTCCGGGCTGATCCCGGTCAAGACCACCCGCGCGCCAAGCATGCGCGCCGCCTGCGCCGCACGGAGCAAAGCCCCGGCAACCTGCGTATCCACCACCTTGACCCCGGTAATATCGATGATGGCGATCTGCGCGTTGTACTCAGCCACGCCGAAGAGCAGCGTCTCCATAATCTGTTGTGCGCGATTGCTGTCGATTGCCCCAATCAATGGCATCACCACCACGCTATCGGCAATCGGCAGGAGCGGTGTGCTCAATTCGCGCAGCGTGGCCTGCTGCGCCTGGATGATCTGTTCCTGCATGGCAGCCCGTTCGCGCTCAGCTCGCCGCTGCTCGGTGACGTTGCGCGAGAGGATGAGGACATCGTTGTTACTGAGCGTCATGCGTGCATCATATTCTTCGATCCGGTCACCGAACGGAAGTTGATACGTGAAGTTCTGTATTTCACCGGTGCGCTGAAGCTGCTCGACATGGCGCATAACCAGATCGGCGAGAGGCGGCGGCATCACGTCGGTGACTCGCCGACCCAGAAAAGTTTCGGGCGGCTGCAGCATGGTTCCGCTTGGGTCATCTTTGTAATCGAGAAACGTACCATCTGCGCTGAGCAAAAACATGAGATCGGGGATAGCAGCAAGCAGTGCGCGATTGCGTTGCTCGCTGCGGCGGAGGTTCTCCTCAGCGGCGATCTGCTCACTCATGTCGCGATCAATCGACACATATCCGATCAGGTTGCCGTGCTGATCACGCAGCGCCATCGCTGAGGCCTGCACAGTAATGATAGCGCCATCGCGCCGTACATAGCGAATGGTCACCGATTGCAAACTCTGACCTTCGGTCACCTGGCTGGCAATCGTCTGGAGAGTCTCGATGTCTGGCGGATATACGAATGATGCCACCGACATCCCGGCGAGTGACGGGTACCCCAGCATGGCGTGCAGCGCATGGTTCGCATAAGTGATGGTAAGCTGAGTGTCGGCGATAGCAATCCCATCGGGTGCGAGTTCAACCAGCAGCCTGAAGGTGTGCAATTCCTCCGCCTGCCGTTTTTCCTCAGTAATGTCTTCGTAGATGCCCAGGATGCCCATCACGGCGCCATCGCGCGTAAGTGGCGCTTTACTGGTGCGAACCCAGGCTATGGCGCCATCGCTCCGCGTGACCTGCTCTTCGATATGCAGCCGCGGTCCCTCGGCCATCACTGCTGTGTCATCAGCCCGATACTTCTCGGCAAATGCAGCCCATGGCAGGTCGAAGTCAGTTTTGCCGACCAGGTCGGACACTGCATGCAAACCGGTATCCTTGAGCAACTGGCGGTTGCCGCCAAGGTAGTGTCCCTCCCGGTCTTTCCAGAAGACTGCCTGCGGCAGCGTATCCATCACCAGTTGCAGCATTTCCCGATTGGTCTGCGCTTCGCTTCGCACACGGTGCAGCTCGCCGATGTCGTGTGCAATCGAGGTGGCGCGCACGATGCGCCCGGCATCGTCGTAGTGCAGCGTGATCGCCCACAGCGTGTAGAACACTGTGCCATCGCGATGCACGACCCGGTTTTCGACAGTGACTGTTCGCTGCTGGTGTTGCGCCCACTCCGCAAACAGACGCATCGCCGTCTCGCGGTCATCGGGGTGGAGAAATTCAAGCGAGACGCGCCCAAGGCATTCTTCCGGCGTGTACCCAAAAAACCGGTGTGCGGCCGGATTGACGTAGGTGAAACGTCCCTCGGCATCGACTTCGGTGATGAGTTGATCGGTTGTTTCGGCCATCGTGTGGAACCGGTCCAGGCGAGCGATCCGTTCGCGCAATTGTTCATTTTCGGCGATGAGGGTTGCAAGATCGTGCGCTGACATACGCAAACTCCTGTGAAGCAATGATACCTGCGCATGGCGGCAAGAGCGCCATCGGAGGACTGATCGTTCAGCGGGGAAGATGTGGTGCTGGCAGGCGGGGCAAGCAGTTTCAGTATAGCACCGTGCGCATCAGTGGTCAATATGTTTCGGCGGTTGATGAAATGCCGTGGTATTCGTACACGCGCTGTTTCGATGACGAGATTATGAGATTATGGGATGACGAGATGAGATCGTCGTTTGAGTACGTTCGACGCTCCACGTTCGCACGTTTGCACGTTGAGATTGCGTGATTACGCGATTGTCCGGTGATCACGTTCCCGCGTTCCACGTTGAGATTACGTGATTACCAGATTACGTGATTGTCTGGTGATCACGTTCCCACGTTCCACGCTTCCACGTTCGCACGTTCCCACGTTCGCACGTTCCACGTTCCACGTTTCCTCATTCCACCCGCCAAGACCCTTGAGGTCGGGACACGTGCGTACCGGCTGGTTCGACCATTCCGCCAGCCAGGGGACATGGCAGAACACGATTACCGACGTGAGACCTCAAGGGTCGGGCGCGTTTTCCACGTTCTACGTTCCCACGTTCGCACGTTCCACGTTGAGATTACGTGATTACCAGATTACGTGATGGTCTGGTGATCACGTTCGCATGTTCCACGTTCTACGTTCCCACGTTCGCACGTTCCACGTTGAGATTACGTGATTATCAGATTACGTGATGGTCTTGTGATCGCGTTCGCACGTTCCACGTTCGCACGTTTGCACGTTCCACGTTCGCACGTTCCCACGTTCCCACGTTCCCACGTTCCACGTTGAGATTACGTGATTACCAGATTACGCGATGGTCTTGTGATCGCGTTCGCACGTTCCACGTTCGCACGTTCGCACGTTCTCGCGTTCTACGTTCGCACGTTTGCACGTTCCACGTTCGCACGTTCCCACGTTCGCACGTTCCACGTTCGCACGTTCGCACGTTCGCACGTTCCACGTTGAGATTACGTGATTACCAGATTACGTGATGGTCTTGTGATCACGTTCCCACGTTCCACGCTTCCACGTTCGCACGTTCCCACGTTCCCACGTTCCCACGTTCCCACGTTTCACGTTCCACGTTCGCACGTTCCACGTTCGCACGTTCGCACGTTCCACGTTCGCACGCTCCACGTTCGCACGTTCCACGTTCCCGCCTTCGAGTATAATAAAGCCTGGAGAGTTCACGTGGATACTCGTCATCTACCCAACCTGCTCGGGCTGTTTCGGATTGTCACGACGCCGTTGCTGTATGTTCTCATTGCTCTCGGTACGCCTGCTGGCGATCTGAGCGCTGTGGTTCTGTTGTTGTTGATGGCTGTCAGCGACATTGCCGATGGTCGCATTGCGCGCAAACTGCAGGTGGTGTCGCCGCTTGGCGTGTTTCTCGATACTATTTCGGACAAGATCTTCGTTGCGGGGGCGCTGCTGCCGATGGTCGAACGCGGTCTGATCCCGGGTTGGGCGGCGCTGATCATTATCATTCGCGAATTTGCGGTGTCAGGGTTGCGCTCGTATGCCGCTGCCGAAGGCGAGGTGATCGCTGCACGCCAATGGGGCAAACAGAAACTGGTGTTTACCGTGGCAGCATTGATCTGGTGTCTGGTCGATGCGGCGGTGCGCGCTCTGCCCGGCGCTCCAGAAGCGCTCCTGCTCGTGGCGTCGCTCTGGCCCCTGGTGCTGGGCGTCGCGCTGATCTGGACGGTCGGTTCCGGCGTAGACTATTTCTGGAAGGCGATGCCGTTGTTGCGCCGGTGAATGGAGAAACGTTGAACGTGGGAACGTTGAACGTTGAACGTGCCCGACCCTTGAGGTCTTACCTCGGTCATCGGGGGCTGCGACTGCCCCGTTTTGGCGGAATGGTCGATGCATCCGGCAGGAGCGCGTCGCCGATCTCATGGGTGGTGCGGGTGGTGAACGCGCCCGACCCTTGAGGTCTCACGTCGGTCATCGCGGGCTGCGACTGCCCCGTTTTGGCGGAATGGTCGATGTATCCGGCAGGAGCGCGTCGCCGACCTCATGGGTGGTGCGGGTGGTGAACGCGCCCGACCCTTGAGGTCTTACCTCGGTCATCGGGGCTGCGACTGCCCCGTTTTGGCGGAATGGTCGATGCATCCAGCAGGAATGTGTCCATGACCTCAAGGGTCTCGGAGGGAACGCATGTCATCCGTCGAAGCGCTCACGAGTGATATTCTTGGCGACGCGCCGGGCATCTCCGCCATCATCCTGTTTGGCTCGGCGGCGCGTGGTCAGTTGCGCTCCGATAGCGATGTCGATATTGCGGTGATCTTCGAGTATACCAGCATCCCATCCGATGAGGAACGTCTGTTGTTGCGCCAGCGCCTCGAAGAAGCGCTGCAACGCGATGTCGATCTGGTTGTGCTCAATGATGCGCCGACTATTCTCGCCTACCAGGCGCTCAAATACGGAAAAGTGATCGCCCGTCCCAACCCGCGTGCGTACCACGAGTTCGTGATGCGTCTGGTGACCGAGTATGCTGATTTCAAACGCATCCGTAAGCCGATCGAAGATGCCGTGATCAAACGGAGGGTGCTGCGTGGTTGATCGTGATATCGTGCTCGCAAAAGTATCGATCATTCAGCGCTGCCTGGCACGAATCCGGACGGTGACGCGCATGGACCCGGCGAGTCTCGACGACATCGACCGGCAGGATATTTTCGTGCTCAATCTGCAGCGTGCTGTGCAGGCTGCCATCGATCTCGGCGCACATACGCTTGCATCATATGGGAATGACCTGCCAGCAACACAGCGCGAGATTTTTGCAGCGCTGGAGCGGCAGGGTTTGATCTCAAGCTCACCGGCGCACGCCATGCAAAAGATGTGTGGCTTCCGAAACATCGCAGTTCATGACTATCGCCAGCTTTCCCTTGCAATTCTGAAATCCATACTGGTGCATCATCTGGGCGATCTTGAAGCCTTCTACGGTGAAATCCTGGCATTGTTGCCGTCACCGCCGAATCAGGAGCAACTGGACTGAACAAATCTGGAGGATGAGCGTGATTGCTGCTGCGCCTGAACACCACACTCGTGCACCATCTCCGGTCTCCCCCGATCGTCTGGCACTGCTGGACTCGATCCAGCGTCGTATTCTCTGGCTGGCAACGCTCATAGTCCATCATGCCAACCACGTGCGCCCCAACCCTGATGGCACGAAAATCGGCGGACATCAGGCATCCTCGACATCGCTCGTGACCATTCTGACGGCGCTCTACTTCCATTTCCTGCGCCCCGGTGACCGGGTGTCGATCAAGCCGCACGCTTCGCCAGCCTTCCATGCCGTGCACTACCTCATGGGCCGTTTGCCGCGCGAGTATCTGACGACGCTGCGCGCCTACGGCGGTCTGCAGGCGTATCCCAGCCGCACCAAAGACCCTGACGATGTCGATTTTTCCACCGGTTCGGTTGGGTTGGGCGCAGTTGCGCCGGCATTTGCGGCGCTGGCGCATCGCTACGCAACGATGCATTTCGGGCGCGTCACCTCGCGGCGCTTCATCGCACTGGTCGGCGATGCCGAACTCGATGAAGGCAACGTCTGGGAAGCGATCCTCGATGAGGCGCTGGAAGGGCTGGACAACCTGATCTGGATAGTCGATCTGAACCGTCAGAGCCTTGATCGCGTCGTGCCGGGCATTCGCGCTGCCCGCCTGAAGCGTCTGTTTGCCGAAAATGGCTGGCAGGTTCTCGAAGCGAAGTATGGCCGCCGGTTGCAGGCGTTGTTTCAGCAGCCCGGCGGCGATGCGCTGCGCCGCCGTATCGACGACATGAGCAATGAGGAGTATCAGGCGCTCATTCGCCTCCCCGGGCACGAATCGCGCACGCGCCTGTGCGCCGATCCGTCCAGCGGCGGCGATCAGGTTGCCCGGGTTATCGCCGGGGTTTCCGACGACGAATTGCCGGCGGTCCTCGCGAACCTCGGCGGACATGACCTCGAAGAGTTGTTCGACGCGCTGGCGCAGGCGGACGCCTCGGCAGGCAGACCAACCATTATTTTTGCCTACACCATCAAGGGGTGGGGGCTGCCGATCGCCGGGCATCCGCACAATCACTCGATGTTGCTTACTCCTGAACAGATCGATGCGCTGCGCGTTGCACACGGAATCGCGCCCGGTTCAGAGTGGGATGCATTTGCGCCGGGTACTCCCGAAGCCGATCTCTGTACCGAAGCTGCAGCGCGCCTCTATCCACCTGACGAGACTCCAGGCGTCGCCTGCGATCCGTCGCTCGTTCCCGCCGAGCTGGATGTCGCCGTCCCGGATCGCACGAGCACCCAGGATGCGTTTGGGCGCCTGCTGGTGCGTCTTGCGGATACAGCTGTCGGTGAGCGTATCGTTACATCCTCCCCCGACGTCTCCGTTTCAACCAATCTGGCAGGCTGGATCAACAAAACCGGCGTGTTCACACCCGTTGAGCACCCTGATTATGAGACCGAGTCGTACCGCCTGTTGCGCTGGAAACGCGGTCCCTCCGGCAGACACATCGAACTGGGCATCTCCGAAATGAATCTGTTCATGTTGCTCGGCATGATGGGATTGTCGGCGGAACTGTGCGGGCAACTGCTGATTCCGATCGGCACCGTGTATGACCCGTTCGTCTGCCGTGGTCTCGATGCCCTGATCTACAGCGTCTATTCGGGTGCAAAGTTCATTTTTGCGGGTACTCCATCCGGGATCACCCTGTCACCCGAAGGAGGCGCGCACCAGTCGACGATCACGCCGTCGATTGGGTTGGAATTGCCGAAATTGCGCGCGTATGAGCCATGCTATGCGCAGGAAGTCGAATGGTTGCTGCTGGAGGCGATTCGTGAGTGTTGCGACCGTGTTCACGGGCAGGCGACCTACCTGCGCCTCTCGACGCGCCCTGTCGATCAGACGCCGTTCACCGCTGCGCTGCGCCGTTTGGGGAAGGGTGAACTGCGGCGGCAGGTTCTGATGGGCGGGTATCGTCTCCGCGACTGGCGTTTCGGCGATCAGACAGCCTTTGTGCGTCGATTGGACGGACAGCCGTATCGGGTGGTCATCGCCGCAGCCGGCGCTATTGTGCCCGAGGCGCTGGCAGCTGCCGATCTGCTGGAGCGCGAGGGGGTGGCGGTCACCGTTCTGAACCTGGTCAGCCCGAAGCGCGTCTTCGAGCGCTGGCGCGCAGGACGCGACCACGACCCGCTCGACTGGTTGATTATGCCGGAAGAACGCCATGCGCCGATCGTCACGGTGCAGGACGGCGCATCACACAGTCTGGCATGGCTGGGGAGCGTATATGGGGCACCGGTGGCAGCGCTGGGCGTTGATGACTTTGGTCAGTCGGGGTCGCGCGCTGACCTCTACCGTCATTTTGGCATCGACCCGCTGAGCATTGCTGAGGCGGCGTTCCGCGCACTGGACGAATAATTGCAGCAACAAGCAACCCTGCACGCCATTGTGCAGGGTTGCACGAACGAGATTCGGTTGCGCTTACGACGCCCCGAGTCTCAGGATGAGAAAGCGATATCAGGTTGTTGCCGGTGGGTTGCGGCGCGCCTCGATGAATGAGCGCACACCGAGCGCAACATACACGCCACAGATGATGGCCATGACGATGTTGGCACCGGTCGCTGCGTTCAACTCGAATGAACCAAGCGACGGGATAATGCGGCTCATCGGCGCAATGAACCCGAGCGCACCAAGCGCGACGGCGATATGCATCATTGTCTTGCGGCGCTGCCCGTTTTGCCCCAGCCAGCCAAGCAGGATGAGAGGCACGCCGAAAAATGCCGGGATGAGTGCTGTGATGCTCGACATACCGGTTCCGAAGTATGTTGACAGCGCGAGAATTGTTAGCGCTGCTCCAGCGATAATCGTTGTCTTTGGCATGGGTTTCCTCCTGTAGATGACATGTATTTATTAACCAGTTCGACCGACTTTGCACTATCAACGGGCAATTATCAGTTTGGTTTGATCTCTATGGGCTTCGCTGGCGCTCTCGCGTCTGCACCGTTCGAGACGAGGCGCCTGGCATATGCCCGTTCACTTCTGAACGTTATGTGGTCGTCTGTGTTTGTCAGATACAGAACTTGAACACTTCTATTGTAGCATGTCCAGCGCCTGTGCCCAGAGAGAGCTTCCCTGTTCAGTATGTGAATTTCTTCCCGAACACCTGAAGGATGGTACGATGAGCCGCATTGCCGACACGTTTGCCCGTCTGCGTACTGCCGGGCGTACTGCATTGATGCCCTACCTGATGACCGGCTATCCTGAGCGCGACTCGGCGCTCGAACTGGTTCCGGCGCTGGAAGACGCCGGCGCCGATCTGTTCGAACTTGGCGTCCCATTCTCCGACCCGCTTGCTGATGGCGCAACCATTCAGCGTGCTGCGGAGCGCGCACTGGCGAACGGCGTTCGCCTGGAGCATTGTATTGCAACCGTCGCGGCGCTGCGACAACGTGGCGTGCGCGCGCCGATTGTGCCGATGGGGTACTACAATCCGTTTTTGCAGTACGGTCTCGTGCGTCTGGCGCGCGACATGGCAGCTGCAGGCGCAGACGGGCTGATCATCCCCGATCTGCCGCCGGAAGAGGCGCAGGAGTGCCACGCCGCCTGCCAGGCGCACGGTCTCGACCTGATCTTCTTTGTGGCGCCAACGACCCCTGACGAGCGCATTGCCCGTATTGCGACGCTCGCCAGCGGGTTCATCTACTGCGTCTCACTCACCGGCGTCACCGGTGCGCGGCGTGAACTGTGGAGCGGATTACCCGCCTTTCTGGATCGTGTGCGCCGTCACACCAGTCTGCCGCTGGTCGTTGGGTTTGGCATCGGCTCTGCCGATCACGTTTGTGAGGTGGGACGGTACGCCTCCGGCGCAATTGTGGGCAGTGCGCTGATCAATGTGATCGAACAGTCGTTTCCCGGGGACTATGTCGCGCGCGCCGCCGGTTTTGTGCAGTCGCTGCGTGAATGAACCCGTATGCGCCTGATGCTGCCGGGGCACGGCGGGCCGCGTTCCTGGCGCGCCCGTTGAACCTCGTTGGGGCACGGCGCCGCCGTGCCCCAACCGGGCAAAGCCCGCTGGCGCGTGAGCGAGAGCGGGTTTTCCGCGCACAGAGCTGCACTGTGCCGCCGTGCCCCAACCGGGCAAAGCCCGCTGGCGCGGGCGAGAGCGGACTCCTCAGGACCATCAACCGCCTGCTGGGGTATACCTGGCTTCCATAGTTGATCTTCAGAGCACGTGCCAGAGTGCGCATACAGGCATTGTATGCCGGGTATGCTATAATTGCAGCATCAATATGCCGTCTACAGGATTCGACCGTGCCGTCGCTCGCAATCGTTATTGTCAGTTATAATACCTGTGATCTGTTGCGCGCATGTTTGCGCTCCATAGAAGGGAATGCCGCACGCTGTGCAATCACAGTCTGGGTGGTCGATAATGCGTCGACCGATGGGAGCGCTGCAATGGTGCGCGCTGAGTTCCCGCAGATGCGCCTGATCGTCAGTTCGCGCAATGGCGGTTTCGCTTATGCCAACAACCTGGCGCTTCGGGTGATTCTCGCTGAAGCGGATTGTGCTGCAACACAGCAGACCCATACGGTGTCGGGCGCCGACTACATCATGCTCCTCAACCCCGATACCATTGTGCCGCAGGGTGCGCTCGACCGGCTGATCGACTATATGGAGACGCATCCCGATGCTGGCGCATGCGGTCCCAGGTTGCTGTTGCCCGACGGTTCGCTCGATCTGGCATGCCGGCGTTCGTTCCCGACGCCAGAAGTTGCATTCTATCGGATGATCGGCCTGTCGCGCCTGTTCCCGCGCCATCCGCGTTTCGCGCGCTATAACCTGACGTACCTGGACGAACATTGCGAAACGGAGGTGGATGCGGTGGTTGGTGCATGTATGCTTGTGCGGACGAGCGTTGTGCGCGAGGTTGGCCTGCTCGACGAAACGTTCTTCATGTATGGCGAAGACCTTGACTGGGCATATCGCATCAAGCAGTATGGCTGGCGGATCATGTATGTTCCGTCGGTTACCGTTTATCATCATAAGCGAGCGTCGAGCAGCCAGCGCCCGGTTCAGACGATCCGCTGGTTTTATGATGCCATGCGCATCTTCCATCGCAAGCATTTTGCCGCCACCACGCCAGCGCTGCTCAATGCGGTTATCGAGTCCGGTATTACGCTGAAGGAGTATCTCAGCCTTGGCAGCAATTTCTTCCGCCCCCCGGTCGAGCGCCGCCCCAGGTAAAACCACGCGCCGGCGCTCGTGGATGGTGCGCACGTTGCTGATCCTGGCGCTGCTCGCCTGTGACTCGCTGGCGCTCAATGCGGCGTTTGTCGGCGTCTTTCTGTGGGCAGGACGCACCGATGCCGAATTCGCTGCAGCCCTTGTTGCTGTCGGTCCGCTCACATGGCTGACATCATTGCTGTTCCTGAACCTCTCCATGGCGGCGGCATTCGTCGGGAGCAGTCTCTATTCGCTCCGGCGCGGCGTGTCGCGCGTAGACGAGTTCTTCAAGGTTGTCGTTGCTGTCTCGCTTGGCGCATTTGCCACACTCATCCTGAATGCGATGCAACCGCAGTTCGGGCGCGATCCGCTTCCCTGGAATGAAGGGGTGCTGCTGAGCGGATGGGGCGGCGCTGTGGCGGGTGTGGTGACGCTGCGCCTGGTGCACCGTTCAGTTCTTATAGCGCTGCGCAAACGCGGAATTGATGTGCGCCGCGTGCTGATCGTCGGGACGCGCGATCCGGGACGGGTGGTGTTCAACACGATCCGGCGTCAGCCTGAGATGGGGTATCATGTCGTCGGGTTTATCTCGAACTCGACGCCGGTTGGCACGCTGATCGACGATGTGCCGGTGCTGGGTAAACCAACTTCGCTTGGGCGCGTCATCCGGGCGACGCATGCCGATGAGGTGATTATTGCGGTTTCGGGGCGAACGCCGGCAGAGGTGCTGGACCTGGTTGCGCTCGCAGAGGACGAATCGGTCGAAATCAAACTCTATCCCGACGCATTCCAGTTGATTACAAATAATGATGTCTCAATCGGTGATGTCAGCGGTCTGCCGCTGATCGGCATCCGTAATGTTGCGCTCGATAATCCGATCAACCGCGCGCTCAAACGCGGTCTCGATCTGGTGGTCGCGACCCTGGTGCTGACCCTTGGCTCACCGGTGATGCTCCTGATTGCACTGCTCATCAAACTGGAGTCGCGCGGTCCGGTCTTTTTTGTACAGGAGCGCGTCGGTCTCGACGGCAAGCCATTTCCCACCTTCAAGTTTCGCACGATGCGCGTCGATGCGCCGTTGATCGGCAACTGGACGACGAAGGACGATCCACGTGTGACGACCCTGGGGCGCTTTCTGCGGCGTTATAGTCTCGATGAACTCCCGCAGTTCATTAATGTGATCCGCGGTGAGATGAGTGTCGTCGGACCGCGCCCCGAGCAACCGGTGTGGGTCGAGCGGTTCAGCCAGAGCATCCCCCGTTATATGCGTCGCCATAAGCAAAAGGCCGGCATTACCGGCTGGGCGCAGGTCAATGGGTTGCGCGGCGATACCAGCATCGAGGAACGCACACGCTATGACCTCTACTATGTCGAGAACTGGTCGCTTTTGTTCGACATAAAAGTTATTATCAAGACGATTGTTGACATCCTGGCTGGAAAAAATCGAGGGTACTGATGACGCCTCTCTATCAGTTGACGCTTACGCAGGCGCGTGAGGCGCTGGCACGCGGCGAGATAACATCGATGGAGTTGACCGAGGCGCTGCTGGCGCGTATTGCTGCTGTTGAGCCGCAGGTGCGCGCGTTCTTGACGATCGATGCCGCTGGCGCCAGGGCGCAGGCGCAGGCTGCCGATGCGCGTCGCGCCGCCGGTGATGCATCGCCGTTGCTCGGTATCCCAATCGGCGTCAAGGATGTGATTTCGACGCAGGGGATGCGCACGACCTGCGCCTCGAAGATGCTCGAAAACTATACGCCGGTGTACGATGCGACGGCGGTTGCGCGGTTGAAGGCGGCAGGCGCGGTGATCATCGGCAAACTTAACTGCGATGAATTTGCCATGGGGTCATCGACCGAGAATAGCGCCTTTCAGCAAACGCGCAATCCCTGGAATCTCGAACGGGTTCCCGGCGGTTCATCCGGCGGTTCGGCAGCAGCGGTCGCTGCCGGTGAGGCGCCTGCCACCCTCGGCACCGATACCGGCGGCTCGATCCGTCAGCCTGCAGCACTCTGCGGTATCACTGGCCTCAAACCAACCTATGGGCGTGTGTCGCGCTATGGTCTGGTGGCGTTTGCGTCGTCGCTCGATCAGATTGGGCCCATGGCGCGCACGGTGCGCGACTGTGCGATTGTGCTGCAGGTCATTGCCGGGGCGGATCCGCTCGATGCAACCTGCACCAGTCACCCGGCGCCGGATTACGAAGCGGCATTGACCGGCGATATTCGGGGGCTGCGCATCGGTGTTCCGCGTGAATTCTTTGTCGACGGCATGCAACCCGAGGTCGAAGCGGCAGTGCGTGCTGCTATCGAGGTTCTGCGCGAACAGGGCGCCGGGGTGCACGAGATAAGCCTGCCACACACGCCGTATGCGCTACCGGTCTACTACCTCATCGCTCCCGCCGAAGCCAGCGCCAATCTTGCACGTTTCGACGGGGTGCGCTACGGTCTGCGCGTTTCAGGGGAGAGCTATTTCGATGAACTCGAACGCACCCGTGGCGCCGGGTTCGGTCCAGAGGTGCGGCGACGCATCATGCTGGGAACGTATGCGCTCTCGGCGGGCTACTACGATGCCTACTACAAACGCGCCCAACAGGTGCGCACCCTCATTCGCCGCGATTATCAGCAGGCGTTCGAGCATGTCGATGTGATTGCCGCGCCAACAACGCCGACGGTTGCGTTCAAGATTGGCGCGCATACCGATGACCCGCTCGCAATGTATCTGGAAGATGTCTGCACGCTGCCGCTGAACCTGGCAGGGTTGCCCGGGCTGGTTGTACCGTGCGGGTTTGCGGAAGGGTTGCCGATCGGGCTGCAACTGATCGGGCGGGCATTCGACGAGGAGACGCTTTTGCGAGTCGGCGACGCCTATCAGCGGGTTACTGACTGGCATACGCGGATGCCGGAGCTGGCAGCAGAAGAAAGACCGTAGTACTACAACGAGACATCGCGTGATGATCGCACCACAAAGACACGACGTCCACAAAGGCTGCGCTTCCGAGTCTCACGTTTTCGCGCCCGTTGCACCTGTGCAGGTAACGGTTCGCAATCGGGGGAAGCCCCCGCGATCACGCATCGGTGGCGAGATGCTTTCGCAAGCGTCACAAGACGCCGCGCCGCTGACGCACAAACACCACAGGCGCGATACGTCTGAATACGCGCCTTTGTCGGATATAGAAATCTCGTTGTAGTGGTAGTCAGTGCGCCGTCTCTGTGTCTGCCGCCTGCAGGCGTTCCACGAATGCGGTGTGCGCCGGGTCTGCCAGCCCGCGTTGCAGCGTGGCAAGGAGCGCGGCGGCATCGCCCGCCCATAGTGCGGCTGGCGCGAGCCACAGTCCCGGAAAGACGCGACTGCGCAGCGTGCCGTCGGCTTCCTGCGGCAGCGGCGTGAACACCCCTTCGCGCAGTTCCCACCAGTCCACGCGCTGCTCATACGCCTGCGCCACCAGATACTCGCGCACGCCGCTGCGGGCATAGACGCGCTTCTTGTCGTGCAGGTCGTAGGCGGCGCTGCTGGCGGCGACTTCGACAATCAGGTCGGGCGGTCCTTCGATGTAGTCGTCGCCGGAGACGCGCGAGCGTCCGCCGTGGTGCGGTTCGAGGCGCAGCAGCGCATCCGGCTGATGTTCGTTCTCGAAGTCGAGTCGCACGGTTGCGTTGTCGCTTCCGTCCACACCGGGAGTTGCTGCGCTGTAAACACCCAGCCAGGTAACCAGGAGCAGATGGACTTTCCCGTGCTGCCGGTGGCGAACAGGTGATGCCACGTACACAACTCCGTCGATCAGTTCAGCCTTCGTGATTTCCGGGTGCAGCGCATAGCGCCGGGCAAACTCGGCGCGTGTCAGACGGTCGCCGGACTGGAGCGGGGGACGGGGATCGGGTGTGAGGCTGGCAGAGGGACGAGATGTCGTTTTGGTGTCAACACTCATTGCCGGTTCTCCTGGTGCAGGCGCTCCACGAACGCGGTATGCGCCGGGTCTGCCAGCCCGCGTTGCAGCGCGGCAAGGAGCGCGGCGGCATCGCCCGCCCATAGTGCGGCTGGCGCGAGCCACAGTCCCGGAAAGACGCGACTGTGCAGCGTGCCGTCGGCTTCCTGCGGCAGCGGCGTGAACACCCCCTCGCGCAGTTCCCACCAGTCCACGCGCTGCTCATACGCCTGCGCCACCAGATACTCGCGCACGCCGCTGCGGGCATAGACGCGCTTCTTGTCGTGCAGGTCGTAGGCGGCGCTGCTGGCGGCGACTTCGACAATCAGGTCGGGCGGTCCTTCGATGTAGTCGTCGCCGGAGACGCGCGAGCGTCCGCCGTGGTGCGGTTCGAGGCGCAGCAGCGCATCCGGCTGATGTTCGTTCTCGAAGTCGAGTCGCACGGTTGCGTTGTCGCTTCCGTCCACACCGGGAGTTGCTGCGCTGTAAACACCCAGCCAGGTAACCAGGAGCAGATGGACTTTCCCGTGCTGCCGGTGGCGAACAGGTGATGCCACGTACACAACTCCGTCGATCAGTTCAGCCTTCGTGATTTCCGGGTGCAGCGCATAGCGCCGGGCAAACTCGGCGCGTGTCAGACGGTCGCCGGACTGGAGCGGGGGAAGGGGAGCAGGCAGCACACCGGCGTCAGTGCAGATTGTGGGGTCAGCCTCGCCATTCATCTGATTCTCCCACAAGAAGTATAGCCAGTTCGCGCGGGAAGTGCAACTTCTCTCAGAGGACTTACCGTGCAAGAAAGACAACCGCCAGCGTCACTGCAAAGAACCCCAACGAGACGGCGAACAACCCATACCAGCGACGGTAGAGGAACGGCGGGCAGGGATATGTCAGCGGGCGGATGAAGACCTGAATGTACGCCATCGTCGCCACGAACTGCGCGATGAATAACCCGACCTTTGTCAGCACCCATGGCGTCCAGCCGGTGTAGAGTTGCGCCAGAACGATGCCGGAAATGAGGACCCCGGCAAAAACAGCATCGACAAACTTCACCTCGCGGCGGATATAAGCGCGCAGCAGGGCGGCGTCAGCCGTAACATCTCCATCACCCGTCGTCAGGCGCGGCTCGAAAGTCCGAACGACCAGCAGCGATGCTGCAACAGCTCCCATCCATAGCGCAAAACAGGCAACGTGGATCAGAAGGAGAAACTGGTACATTTCAATTGCTGTGTTGAATGACAGAGACAGAGTTTCATGATTGGATTAGGTGATTGTTGGGATTACGTGATTGTTGGGATTACGTGATTGTTGGGTGACTTCGTTCGCCAATCTGCCTGTTCTTACATTCTACATTCCCCGTTCCCTGTTTCCCATTTCCCGTTCCACGTTCGCACGTTCCGCGTTTCACGTCCCCATACTATCCCCGCTGTCAACGAATGGGGAACGAATAAACGAATGGGGCGCGTTCCTGCCCTGCCCGTCGCGAGATGGCTCGTTCGCACGTTCGCACGTTCTACGTTTGCACGTTCAACGTTCCCACGTTCCACGTTTCCTCATTCCACCCGCCAAGACCCTTGAGGTCGGGACACGTGTGTACCGGCTGGTTCGAGCATTCCGCCAGCCAGGGGACATGGCAGAACACGATCACCGACGTGAGACCTCAAGGGTCGGGCGCGTTTTCCACGTTCCACGTTCGCACGTTCAACGTTCCCACGTTCCACGTTTCCTCATTCCACCCGCCAAGACCCTTGAGGTCGGGACACGTGTGTACCGGCTGGTTCGAGCATTCCGCCAGCCAGGGGACATGGCAGAACACGATCACCGACGTGAGACCTCAAGGGTCGGGCGCGTTTTCCACGTTCCACGTTCGCACGTTCAACGTTCCCACGTTCCACGTTTCCTCATTCCACCCGCCAAGACCCTTGAGGTCGGGACACGTGTGTACCGGCTGGTTCGAGCATTCCGCCAGCCAGGGGACATGGCAGAACACGATCACCGAACGTGAGACCTCAAGGGTCGGGCGCGTTTTCCACGTTCCACGTTCCCACGTTCCCCGTTCCCACGTTCCCACGTTCGCACGTTCCACGTTCCACGTTTCCTCATTCCACCCGCCAAGACCCTTGAGGTCGGGACACGTGCGTACCGGCTGGTTCGACCATTCCGCCAGCCAGGGGACATGGCAGAACACGATCACCGACGTGAGACCTCAAGGGTCGGGCGCGTTTTCCACGTTCGCACGTTCCCACGTTCCCACGTTCCACGTTCCACGTCCCACGTTCCACGTTCCACGTTTCCTCATTCCACCCGCCAAGACCCTTGAGGTCAGGACACGTGTGTACCGGCTGGTTCGAGCATTCCGCCAGCCAGGGGACATGGCAGAACACGATCACCGACGTGAGACCTCAAGGGTCGGGCGCGTTTTCCACGTTCGCACGTTCCCACGTTCGCACGTTCGCACGTTCCCACGTTCAACGTTCCACGTTCCACGTCTTGAGCCACGCGGTCAGGTCGAGTAACGCATCGAGGTTGATTTCGTGCGCCATGGGGTATTCACGGTAGGTGAGCGCCACGCCGAGCTGGCTCAGAAAGTCGCGACTGGCGCGACCGTGCGCAACCGAGACAACCTGATCGTGGGCGCCGTGGATGACCAGGAATGGCTTACCGGTCAGTGCAGCGCGGTCTGGAAGTTCATCAACAATTGCCGAGGGCACAATCCCGCTCAGCACCGCTGCGCCTGCTGTCAGATCAGGGCGTGTGAGCGCCGTCAGCGCCGCCATCGTTCCGCCCTGGCTGAACCCTGCGACAATCACTCGCTGCGGGTCGGCGTGGTACGCCTGCGCTGCCTGTTCGACAAACTGCGCCGTCAGGTGCGCTGCGTGGCGCGCCTGCACATCATCGACCGCAATCGTGCCATCTGGTGTGAAACCGATCTCGAACCAGGCGTACATACCGGGCATGAGCACGAGCGGTGCACGCGCGCTCAGCACCAGAAATTGCGGATCGATGTAGGGCGTCAGACCAAACAGATCCTCCTCGTTGCTGCCATACCCGTGAAAGAGAACGAGCAACGGCGGTCGAGGATCATTGCCCGCTGCGGGGCGCACCAGATGATGAAGCGGCAGGTTACGCGGTTCCACGTTCATGATCCTCCAGTGGTTCGCCGCTGTACGCCGCATTGCGACAGTCGGAACCAAAACTCAGAACGGCCAGTCCGATGACGCCGCCAAGCATGCTGGCAGCGGGTAGCCAGGGCGCTGCCAGACCAGGTAGCGCCACCAGGAGTGCTCCGGTCTCGGCGGCGTGCAGCAGCTGGACGCCAAGCGCAATCGCGCCAAAGCAACTGACCTGTAACGGGCGCAGTCGCGGACCCACGGCGCACGCCGCCGCCTGGCGTCCCTGTCGCAGGCGTACCGCCACCCCGCCGAGCAGCACAGTGAGCGCCAGCCAGACCCCTCCAGCGCCTGGAACGAGCACAGTGTCGAGCCAGGTAATGACCAGCCAGGCGACCAGCCCGCCAGCCGCAATCAGGGCGAAGAGCGCTCTCCAGTCTGCACGGCTCATCTATGCCTCCAGAATACCGACAGTTGTATTGTACTCGAAATGGGAATGCCAGTCTCCAGTCTGCACGGCTCATCTATGCCTCCAGAATACCGACAGTTGTATTGTACTCGAAATGGGAATGCCAGTCCACGTGTCACTCCGGCGCTTCCCTGAAGGTGCGCCGTGGCAACCAGATCGCTGCCACGAGCGCCAGCGCGCATGCTGCCACCGCAAAGAGAAACGTTTCCCCTACGACCTGCGCCGCCACATCGATCAGAAACATCCGCGCCCGGTCAAAATCCATGAGCATCGCCGGATCCGCAGCGCGTCGCAGCGCATCCTGACGCTGCACTCCCCACAACGTCAGCGTCGAGACGCCGGCGGTCATGCCGATCAGCCGCAGAATGATCACCAGCGCCGACGCTGCACCACGTCGGTCGGGTCCGGCAGCCGTGATGATTGCCGACGCCGTGGGCGCCAGCGCCATCCCGATGCCGCAGCCCGCCAGCGTCAACCCGACGACCATCGTCCAGTAATCGGTATCCGATTGCCAGCCACTCATTGCCAGGTATCCGATCGTTGCCAGCGCCAGCCCGATCAGCGCCGGGAGACGTTCACCAAACCGTCCTGCCAGTCGACCGCCGGGCCATGCGAGCAGCGCGAGTGCCAGGGTCAGCGCTGAAAGCACCAGACCGGTCTCCCAGGCAGCGCGTCGCAGAATGCCAGGGTCGGTCGGGTAGAGCAGCCCCAGGCGTGTGTTGATGAATAGAGGAACATTTGCAATCGCCAGTGCCAGCACAAACCCGATCAACACGTTCACAATCGATGCCGCCACAGCTGCGCGCTGCCGGAACAGCGCCAGGTCGAGCAACGGATCGCGCACCCGCCGCTCAACCCAGATAAACGCTGCAAGGACACCAAACGACGCCAGCGTCAGTGGCAGAGCATAGGGCGGTGGTCCGGGACGGTTGCCATAGAAATCGGTCTGCCCCAGCTCGGCGCCTGCACCCATCCCAATGTTGAATGCCGTCAGACTGATCGAGATCAACACCGCCCCGCGCCAGTCGAAACTGCCCGCTGCGCGGCTGACGACCACGCGCCGCAGCGCCAGCCAGGTCAGCGCCAGGGCGATCAGTCCGAACGGCACATTCAGCCAGAACAGCAGCCGCCAGTCATCGAATACCCGCATCAGCGCGCCGCCATAGACATGTCCAACCATCCAGCCGGCGGTATCCACAGCGGCAATGGCACCCAATGCCGCTGGACGGCGTTCTGGCGGGAAAAGATCGCTCACCAGCGCCATCGAAATCGGCACCAGCGCTCCGGCGCCAAGCGCCTGCACCACCCGCCCCAGTACGACTTCCTCCAGTGCAGGCGCAACGGCAACAACAATCGAACCAACAGTAAAGATCGTCAGGCAGATCAGGTACGCGGCGCGCCGTCCATACAGGTCGGACAAACGTCCAGTGAAGGTCATGCTGATCGTATACGCGAGCAGATAGCCGGTGATGATCCACGAAGCGCGATGGAGTTCGGTATCGATCGACACGCTTAGATCGACCATGATCTTCGGCAGCACCGCGGTCACAATCGTCAGATCGACGGCGCCGACGAAAACAGCGGCGCAGACCAGAGTCAGTGCAACCGAGGGCTGTTGAAGCCATGCAGCGATACCACGTTCTCCGGTCGTCGGTGGAGCATTGCTCGTCGTGGGTTTCTGTTCGAGCGCCAAGCAACACCCCCTCTAGACGCTAACACGACAACACTCCCGATCGTGAATAGTGACCTGCGAAGGCACAATGGGCCTGGAAAAAGCGCGATCGCTAAGTGCCTGCCCGAAAAACCGCATCCTGAGTAGCGCGCAGCGTGTATCGAAGGAGCGATTTTTCGATATCCTGTGGTATTCGGATAGGCGCTAAGCGTGACCTTTGTAGTGCGATCATCAAGCGATGTCTCGTTGTCGTACTAACACTCGATTGGTGCGCGGACATCGACCGGTTGATCGTATGCACTGAACAGCAGCGTCCATGTGGTTGGCTCCTGGGCATCCGGCGCCTGATCGACCAGCACAATCTTCGCCAGCCGGAATGTCTCCCGGTCTGCCCAGATGTCGGCAGTGACTGCAGTGGCGCCGATCAGCCCGCTGCTGATCTCCGCCAGCCGTTGACCGGGAATGGTTCCACGCAGATGGTAGGTCAGACGACCGTCAAGGTCTTCCTCGCCGACGAGCGTGATATTTTCGATGCCATCCTGGAGCAGGCGTTCAATTCCCTTTTGTGGGTCGAACAGGATGGCAACATCGAATGCCTGCCCTGGCGCCAGGCATTGCCAGGCGCGCGTCAGGGGATTGGTGATGTACTGCTTCCCGGCCAGCGAGACGGTACGCACTTCGCTGACACCGGCGGCACTGCGCAGTCTGAGCGTCGCCAGCGCCCCGTCGGGTCTCTGGAGCGCACCTTCGATCGATGTAATGACGAAGACGCGGGAAGGGTCGCTGTACACCGGCTGCCCTGTCACCGCAATCGAAAATGCCATGCTTTGCGCCGCACTCGTCGCCTGCCCGGCGCGTGCGCCGATTTCGGCCGGCGTTGGTGTCGGCGTGGGGGTGACGGTCGGCGCGCCTGCGCCACATCCTGCGAGGAACAACGCTATGGCTGTTATCAACAGCATCTTGTGCACGTGTCGAGGCATCTGTCGTCTCCCTGGTCTATGCTCAGACGTGTCCTCGCGGGTCAGTTCGCAAAAGCGAGTGTCATTCGGGTGGTTGGGGGCAGGATGCCCGCGCACCCGGAAAACAAGCCCAATCCGGAGTGTTCACTCTAGAGATGCCGTATCATCAACATCTCGTCATCGTCATCATAACCCAATGTCCGATAGAGCGCCAGAGCTGCGTCATTGTCGCGTCCGGTCAGGAGGCGCAGTTCTGTGGCGCCTGCCTCGCGCGCCAGTCGTTCGGCGTATGCAACGAGCGCCGTTGCCACCCCGCGTCGTCGAAACGTTTCGACAACGAACAACTCGGTCAATTCCGCATACGTGACACTGTAACAGAGCCATGGTATCAGACGCAGACATGCGAAGCCGACTGCCTCATTGCCGTCGTATGCCATCAGAGCGCATTCGATGCCGCTGCATCGGGCAAGTTGCTCCGCCATGCGCTCCGGTGACAGGCACACATTGTTGAACGCGGCGTTCAATCGGGCAAGCGCCGTAGCATCGGCAGCCGTCGCAATACGAATTTCCATCGTGCGCTCGTGGGGTATCGTTATTCCGTCTGATGCATTATACCTGGTGTTACCCGATGTTGCAGAGGAACGTGAAACGTAAAACGTGGAACGTGCGAACGTGGAACGTGGAACGTGGAACGTGGGAACGTTGAACGTGCGAACGTGCGAACGTGGAACACGCGCCCGACCCTTGAGGTCTCACGTCGGTGATCGTGTTCCGCCATGTCCCCTGGCTGGCGGAATGGTCGAACCAGCCGGTACACATGTGTCCTGACCTCAAGGGTCTTGGCGGGTGGAATGAGGAAACGTGGAACGTGGGAACGTTGAACGTGCGAACGTGCGAACGTGGAACACGCGCCCGACCCTTGAGGTCTCACGTCGGTGATCGTGTTCTGCCATGTCCCCTGGCTGGCGGAATGGTCGAACCAGCCGGTACACACGCGTCCCGACCTCAAGGGTCTTGGCGGGTGGAATGAGGAAACGTGGAACGTGGAACGTGCGAACGTGCAACGTAGAACGTGGGACGTGCGAACGAGCCATCTCGCGACGGGCAGGGCAGGAACGCGCCCCATTCGTTTATTCGTTCCCCATTCGTTGACAGCGGGGATGAGGCAGGAACGTGCGAACGTGCGAATGTGGAACGTGGAACGCGAGTGCAGACGCGCGAGGGTGGCGACACTGGCGCATGGAGCGCGACCACATTCGTTTATTCGTTCCCCATTCGTTGACAGCGGGGATGAGGCAGGAACGTGGAACGTGGAACGTGGGAACGTTGAACGTGCGAACGTGCGAACGTGGAACACGCGCCCGACCCTTGAGGTCTCACGTCGGTGATCGTGTTCTGCCATGTCCCCTGGCTGGCGGAATGGTCGAACCAGCCGGTACACACGCGTCCCGACCTCAAGGGTCTTGGCGGGTGGAATGAGGAAACGTGGAACGTGGGAACGTTGAACGTGCGAACGCGGAACGTGGAACACGCGCCCGACCCTTGAGGTCTCACGTCGGTGATCGTGTTCCGCCATGTCCCCTGGCTGGCGGAATGGTCGAACCAGCCGGTACACACGCGTCCCGACCTCAAGGGTCTTGGCGGGTGGAATGAGGAAACGTGGAACGTGGAACGTGCGAACGTGCAACGTAGAACGTGGGACGTGCGAACGAGCCATCTCGCGACGGGCAGGGCAGGAACGCGCCCCATTCGTTTATTCGTTCCCCATTCGTTGACAGCGGGGATGAGGCAGGAACGTGCGAACGTGCGAATGTGGAACGTGGAACGCGAGTGCAGACGCGCGAGGGTGGCGACACTGGCGCATGGAGCGCGACCACATTCGTTTATTCGTTCCCCATTCGTTGACAGCGGGGATAGTATGGGGACGTGAAACGCGGAACGTGCGAACGTGGAACGTGGAACGTGGGAACGTGGGAACGTGGAATGCGGGCGAACGAGCCATCTCGCGACGGGCAGGGCAGGAACGCGCCCCATTCGTTTATTCGTTCCCCATTCGTTGACAGAGACGCCCCGGAACGTGGGAACGTGCGAACGTGGAACGTGGGAACGTGGAACGTGGGAACGTGGGAACGTGGAATGCAGGCGAACGAGCCATCTCGCGACGGGCAGGGCAGGAACGCGCCACATTCGTTTATTCGTTCCCCATTCGTTGACAGCGGGGATAGTATGGGGACGTGAAACGCGGAACGTACGAATGTGGAACGTGCGAACGTGCGAATGTGGAACGTGGAACGTGGAATGCGGGCAAACGACTATCTCGCAATCACGTAATCTCCCAATCCCCCCAATCACGCAATCCCCCAATCACGCAATCCCCCCAATCACGCAATCCCCCCAATCACGTAATCTCCCAATCCCCCCAATCACGTAATCGCAACAATCACGTAATCCCCCCAATCCCCTACTCCTCCTCAACACAAATCTTTCGCTGAACGATCGCCGAGATCGTGCGCAGCAGCAGAAGAGCGATCACCGCCGTCAGTACCATCAGCAGCACATACGCCAGACCCTGGAAAAACGGCATGTCTGTTTTCGACGCCATCAACACTGTTGCGATCGTGATCGCCGCCATGGGAAACGAATATGCCCACCAGGAGAGATAGAAGGGGATTCTGACAAACTGACGATATTGCGCAAGTATCACCACAAAGATAAAGAGCGCAAAATAATAGAGAATCCTGGCGAAACCATCCAGTTCAAAACCACTCATCTCATGTTCCATCAACCTGAGATACGAGATGAAGCCAATCGCCGGCGGCGCGATCATGATGAACAGAGTCGGCGCAAGACGCTCAGGAAGCGGATTGTGGAAGAACATGCGGTACAGAAAAAGAATGAACAGTGCTAGCCAGAATATCAGACCGATGCTGAAGAAAAACCACGAGATCTCGACCGAAGCATGCTCAACGCCAGCAATCGGGACGATGATATTGCCAACCATTGGGATGAACCAGGCAGGATTGATGTGCTGAATCTGGAGCGTTGACCGCTGCATCCAGGCTGAAAGAATGGCAACTGTGAACAACAGATGAACGACGACGCCAGCCACCCAGAAAGCGCGTGAAATCTCGCTATTCAGCCGCAGGAATGCAATACTGAACAGCAGTAGACTGATCGAGATCGTCGGGAAGAAATTGATCTTGATTGGATGAGCGAACTCCCGCCTGACCGCATCGCGGTATCGTGCCGCCTTCAGTGCATAGAGGGTTGCGATTGCAAGAAAAACTGCAAGTGACACAACCAGCAAAACATTGCTGATCGCAAATGGCAGACCCAGCAGTCGCTCGGCGCGCTGGAAGGCGATGGTCGTTCCTGTCAAACCGAGTACTGCTGCAAAAAACGAAATCGGAAAGTATTGCAACCGCGGACGATCTGCTGCCCTGCTCTGATCGCCTGTCGCAACATGGATCGATGACTGGTCCATCATACGCACCCTCCTGGCATACCGGAACATCCATGTGATGCAGCGCAGGCGCTTCGGGTTACAGTGCTCCACGGTATGTTGCGCGGCGCAAAGCACTCGTGCCGGTTCAACAGTCGTCTGCCCGCAATCAGGCATCGAAGTGCCCTTGCACGTTGCAGTCTTTATTGACATAATGTATGGGCCCGGACTGCATTCGAGGTATAATGGTTATGAGAAACGGCGCAGTCGCGCCTCGCACGGTCGAGACTGAGGGGGGTGGTTCGTGTGCTGCCCGTTTCGTCCCTCCCGGTCGCCGGTGTGCTGCTGCTGATTGCAGGCGCTGTGATCCTCATCGCTGCTATCCGGCGCAGCGACAGACCTCGACGCAGCGTTTTCGTCGCCGGTCTTCTCCTGACGTTCTCTGGCATCATTGTCATCACGGCAACACGTCGCGCTCTGCCGGATGAGTCGTTGCCGATCGCGCAGGTCTCGCCAACGGCATCTCTTCCGCCAGTCACGGCAGTGCCGACGTTGACCGTCGTTCCGCCATCGCCTCCCCCCGTGCCATCCGCGACCATCGTTTCACCCTCGCCCACTGTCGTCGCCGCGCCGTCGACGCCAACGGTCGATCAGACGCTGCCACCAGTGTGCGCAACATATATGCGAACGCTGTCGGTCATCATTCCCACCGGCAATACCCGCGAAAGCGTAGACGTTCCCCGGTATGCCGGCGGCTTTGGACCGCAATCATTCGGGGTGGATCGCCAGGGAAACATCGCCATATGCGACACAGCCAATCGTCGGGTGCAGGTGTTTGCCGCCGATGGAACCTATCGGACGACCATTCCGGTCCAGGCGCCTGCTGCGCCAGCGGATATTGCTGTTGATGATGCAGGCAATCTCTATGTGCTCGATGACACGCAAGGAACGCTGGATCGGTATGATTCTCAGGGACGCCTGCAGCAGCGTATCGCTGTCATCGTCGAGCAGCCGCGAGGACCACTGCACATCGTTGGTGAGACACTGTACCTTTCGGGCGAAACCGGTGATCGCCCCGTCGGCGTCATTACGCCCGGGGGGCTGGCGCCTGTCGCTGGCGCATCCGACATCATGCCTGCGGGTAATCTGCCGGGCATTGTAGGGCGCACGAGCAGTCGCCTGTATGCGGTACGAAAGGTTGATCCGACGAAGGGAATCGTAGAGGTGGTCGACGCTGAAGGAACGTCGATGCAAACGATCAGCGTCGTTGTCCCACAGTTAGCGTCGATCCGCTTTCTGCAGGAAGATGCCGCCGGGACGATCTATGTTCAGGTCGAACGGAACATGCCCGAAGGGACAGGAGTGCTGCTGGAAGTCCATACATTCGATGCCCGGGGACAGTTTATCTGCCGCATTCCAATCCCGGAGAACGAGTATGAGACCTGGACGGTCAAACTGCTCGATGTCGGCGTCAATGGGTCGATTTACCAGTTTATCCCGCGGTTCGATGGTTCACATCTGAACGTGTTTTCACCGCAGAAATAGGATGAGCGCCTGCGCCAGCAGGATTTTGGCAATCATCGCCATCGGATAGACGGTGGCATAGCCGATATTGGGCGCATCGTTCTTTGCTTGTTCGAGTGCAAAGGCAAGCACAGCCGGTTGGGTCTGCAACCCGGCGAGCATGCCGATCAGCAGGCTCATCGGAATGTGCAGCAGCTTATGCCCGATCCACAGCGTCAGAAATGCCACGCCGCACGTAATGAGGGCGCCGGCGATGAACAGGACGACCCCGCCGCTCTGGGAGAAAGTGCTGACGAACGCATAGCCGGAGCGCGTGCCAACACCTGCCAGGAACAACACCAGTCCGATCTGGCGGAGGGTCAGGTTGGCGCTGTAAGGAATATTCCAGACCAGCGGTCCTGTCCGTTCGCGCGCTCCCAGGATCAGCGCCATCACCAGCGGTCCGCCGGCAACGCCGAGGCGGAAGGTTGCGTCGCCGGGGAGCGGGAACGGGACCATGCCAAGCAGTAAACCCATTGCCAGCCCCAGACTGAACGTCAGGATGTCGATTTCGCTCAGAGCGCGGTACGAGTCGCCAAAAAAGTCGCTCACTTCGTCCATGCGATCGCGCAGCGCAACGACGCGCACCCGATCGCCGAGTTCGAGCACCATCTCACCGTGGGGCAGCAGTTCCATATCGCCGCGGCGCACGCGCGTCACCAGGGCGCCGTAGCGCTGCGGCAACTGCAACTCCCGCAGCGGTCGCCCGACAACCCGTGGGTTGGACACGAAGATGCGTCGGAAGTCGAGTTTGCTGCGGTCGAGTTCCAGGCGTTCGTCCGTCATCTCTCCCAGGAATGCGGCTGCTTCGGCAATCTCCTCCTCAGTGCCGATGAGACTGACCAGATCGCCCTGCTGGAGATGGGTGGCGCCGTCGACGAGCATCATCTGCCCATTGCGCAATGTTCTGCCGAAGATCACGCGCCACTGCTTGGCGCGCAGCAGTTCATCAACAGTCAACAGGCTGATCTCCGGGCGCGTGATCCGCACCGTGCGGTTGACCAGTTTCTGCCCCATCGCGCCGAGATCGCGCAGCCCCTGCGCTTCGCTGGTATAATCCACACGCCAGACGCGCTGCAGCGTGGCTATTGTGACGATCATGCCGATGACGCCGATGGGGTAGGCGATCGAATACCCGATCACCGGGTCGGTCAGCAGCTGGTCGCGTGCATCGGCGGGGGCGATGGTTTTGATCTGTTCGAGTACGGCAGCCAGCGCCGGGGTATTGGTCAGGCTTCCGGCGAACAATCCGGCGGCGAGGGTTGGGCGCAACCCGAAGGCGTACTGTACTCCGGCGACCGCAAGTGCAGCGACCATCAGCATGCCGACAATCAGCAGGTTGTCGCGCACGCCTTTGCGCTGGAACGACGCAAAGAATCCGGCGCCGCTGCTCAACCCGATGGTGTACACAAAAAGCACCAGACCAAGGGTATAGACGACCTCCGGCAGTTTCAGATCGGGATCGAGCGCTCCAATAGCCAGACCGGCGAACAGAACCGCAGCAACACCGAGGCTGTGCCCAAACAATCGAACACGACCGAGCGGGTAGCCGATTGCAGCAACGACGAACAGGAGCAGGAGCGGATTGCTCTTCAGCAATTCGACGAACCACACCATAATCGGTAACTCACACAAAAAGAGCGCCGTCCGCTTGTGCGGCGGCGCACACGCATATCCTGGCGAAAGCCGCGCCGATTATACGCCGATTGCCGATTCAGGACAAGAGGGATGCATATGCCAGAACAACCATCAGGATGGGAAGGAACTATTCTGGCGTTTGTCGTGATTGCGACGGTGCTGATTGGGAGCGCCTACAGCATTGCCCTTGTGTATGAGATACCGGTGCCGTGGGCAGTTCTGCTGGTGATCGCCGCCATTGCAGCACTCTGGCTGCGACGCCGGAGGCGGAAGTGATGCCGGTTACTGTGGAGGAGCGCCAATCTCATTGGCAGCGACCGGGAGCAGACTGCGCGCGAGGTTCACAAAATCCTCGATCAGAAACGGCTTGGCGATGTAGTCACTGACTCCGGCTTCACGCGCCTGCCGCTGCAATTGAGGGGTGTCGTAGGCGGTAAAGAGCACCGTAGGAATGTCGGGTTTGCTTTGTCGGATGGTCGTGAGTAATGACAATCCGTTCATCCCGCGCAGGTTGTAATCGCTCATCACAAGATCGTAGGCGTTCTCGTTGAACAGATCGAGACCTTCTTCGGCTGAGTAGGCGGTGTCGAGCAGGTAGGGCACGCCGAGCATACGCAGTCCAAGCGCAATAATGCTGGCAATCATGCTGTCATCTTCGACGAGCAGAATGCGAAGCGGTTTACTGGGGCTCATAGCAGCCTTCTTCCATGATCGACAAGGGTGCACCTGGAGGTGTGCACGCTCGCTCTGTTCGATGTCTGGCAGGAGCTTCTGATGCAGCTGTTCCGCCTGTTCTATGGTACCATGCCAATAGTTAAATGCAAGTGACGATATTCGGCTATGTCATCGTATTTTTCTCATCCTTCTATCGATCCTGTCGATCTTGAGGTGTTTCGCAACCGCTGCGCTGCGATCGCCGAGGAGATGGGGGCGGCGCTGGGGCGCAGCGCGCTCTCTGCCAATATCAAGGAACGGCGTGATTTTTCCTGTGCAGTGTTCGATGCGCAGGGTCGAATGGTCGCCCAGGCTGCGCATATTCCCGTGCATCTGGGAGCAATGCCGCGTTCGGTCGAGGCGGCGCTGGCGCAGTTTACGCTTGCCGCAGGTGATGTGGTTCTCCTCAACGATCCCTACCTCGGCGGCACCCATCTCCCCGACCTCACGACGGTCGCCCCGGTCTATGCCGGTCCAACGCTGGTCGGGTATACCGCAACACGCGCTCACCACGCCGACGTTGGCGGTATGACCCCTGGTTCCATGCCGATGAGCCGTGAGGTGTATCAGGAGGGATTGATCATTCCGCCGACCCTCCTTGCGCGCGGTGGTGCGCCTGATGAGGCGATCATCAGGCTGATCTGCCGGAACTCACGCACCCCTGATGAGCGACGCGGCGACCTGGCCGCTCAACTGGCATGTCATCGCGTCGGTGCGCAGCGCCTGGCGGAACTGGCGGAACGGCATGGTCCGGCATGGGTGGCGCAACGCATGGATGCGCTCCTGGCATACGGCGAACGACATATGCGCGCGGTGATTGCCGCAATTCCCGATGGCGTCTACACATTCGAGGATGTGCTCGACAATGATGGGGTTGACATCGACCCGCTGATCATTCGGGTGCGTATCGACATCCGCGGCGATCGCGCCATCGTAGATTTTGAAGGAACGGCGCTGCAGTGCCGTGGACCACTCAATGCCCCGCGTGCAGTGACCGAATCGGCAGTGCTCTACTGCTTTCGCTGCCTTGGTCCGCCTGATATGCCGTCGTCGGCTGGGGCGTTTGCGCCGCTCGACATTCGTGTTCCCGAAGGTAGCATCCTGGCGCCGCGTTCGCCTGCCGCTGTGGCTGGCGGGAATGTCGAAACCGCGCAGCGGGTCGTGGATGTGGTGTTCGGCGCTCTGGCGCAGGCGCTTCCCGACCGCATCCCGGCAGCATCTGCAGGAACAATGAACAACTGGACGTTTGGCGGGATTGCTGCTGATGGTGCATCGTTTGCGTATTACGAAACGCTTGGCGGCGGCATGGGCGCTCGTCCGACGCTTCCGGGGCTTGATGGCGTGCAGGTGCACATGACGAATACGCTCAATACCCCGGTCGAAGCGCTGGAGCGACAGTTTCCACTGATTGTGCGCCGATATGGACTGCGTCGAGGTTCAGGCGGAGCAGGTCGGATGCGTGGCGGTGATGGTCTTGTTCGGGAAATCGAGTTCCGCGCTCCGGTTACGGTCAGTGTGTTGAGTGAGCGACGGGTCTATGCGCCCTACGGGTTGCATGGCGGCGCTGCGGGCCTGCGTGGACGCAACGTGCTGGTGCGCAACGGCGAAGAACGGCTGCTCCCTGGCAAAACCACCATCGACGTGTATCCAGGTGATATTCTGCGCATCGAAACCCCTGGCGGCGGAGGGTTCGGTTCACCGTAGCGACGGCGACCATACGTACAGATAAAACGCCATAGCACTGTGCGGGTTGCGCCATTCGCGAACCTGCTCGAGTTCGGGGAAACGGCGCTCGATATCGAATGCCACGACTTCTTCGGCGTCGAGGAGCGCAAAAACCGGGCGTTGCCCGGCGATGTCGCCGATCAGGGCGCCGGCGTCGGGAGAGCGAAAGTCGACGTCGGTAAAGGAAATGAGAGGGTCGTTTTGGAGATAGATTTTGGGACCGGTGTGGACGACACGCTCATGGACGGGGCTGATAATGGTAATGCCGCTTTTTTCGGTGGCGATTGTCTGAAGTGTGTCATACACATGCGGTAAGTTGTACCCTGCGCTCCACTTTTCGATGTACTGGCGTCGGTCGATTGCGAGGAGAGGCGTGTCTGCCGGGTTGCGGGCATACTGAATGGCAAACATAGCGCCCCAGACTGAAGCTGCTGCCAGCAGCATGATGCCCAGGTTGCGGCCAGCGCCAGTGATACGGAACAGGTGGCTTGAACCCAGTCCGGCGGTAAGAAGAACCAGGGGCCATATCGGCAACAGGTAGCGCGGGTAGAGCACGCTCCCGATGACGACCAGGGCGGCACAGAAGAGACCGGCTGCAGCAATGAGCATTAATACGAGGCGGCGCGTCTGTCGCGCGCTCATTCCAGCGCCTGCCAGGAAAAGCGCTGGCAGTGGCAACGCGACCGCTATCCATTCGCCGACATGCCATACGTTGTCGAACACGCGCGCGATCTGAGACTCCAGGTCGCGTGCGCCGACCTTGTGACTTTCGGCGCCGCCATAGTTGAAAGGCGCAAAGGCAGCCGGCGCCAGCAGGGTGACGATCAGCGCCGTGCGGAGCAATGCCCATCGCCGGGAATTGCCGCCTGGCGCTTCCGTTTGCGTCAGAATGACCAGCGCGGGGAGCGCGAAGAGGAATAAGCCAGGAAGCTTGACCAGTGCGGCCAGCGCAACGAGTGCGCCAGTCCCCGCTGCATACCAGCGGCTGGTCTGAGGAAGGTTGGTCAGGCGCAGGGTCGCTGCCAGCAGAAAACTTGCGACACTGCCCAGCATGGCATCAGGGATAGCAAGGCGATCATGGACGATGGCAAGAGGTGAGAGGATGTACAGGAGTCCGGCAAATGCGCCAGCCGGCGAATGCCCAATCACCTTGCCGCTCAGCCATAACCCGGTCACCGTCAGTCCGCCGCACACGACCGACAGCAATCTTCCGGTGAGTAATGGGTCCCACGGCAGGCGTGACAGTGCGGCGAGGATCAGTTCGTGGATCAGTTTGCCATCATGGATCGTAAACATGAATTGTGCAGGGAATTGTTGGGCGCGGTACAGATAAACCGCTTCGTCGTTGAAGAGTGGCAACGCCAGGATGCCTGGCAGTCGTGTGAGCAGGAACAGTATGCAGAGTGAAACCAAAACCAATCGTTCAGTGCGTATTGTGCAATCCGACTCCATATCACCCTCGCCGCTGTTTCGGTTGCTTTCCCTGGTATGCTTTTTTGCCTACTGTGCGGTCTTTCCAGGATCAACGATAACTGTCGCGCTCGATGCGGTGCCATCCTGGGGTCTCTGGATGGGCGCAGCGATGCTGATCGTTCAGGGGCTGGCAGTGATCTTTTGGGCTTTGGGCATGTACGGCGCGCGCGGCGGTGTTGCGGTCACGCTGGCAGCTGTGCTGGCATGGGCAGTTGAGCATATCGGCGAAACAACCGGCTGGCCATTCGGTCGCTATCAGTATACCGAAATGTTGCAGCCGCAGATACTGGGGATCGTACCGGTTCCGATCACACTTGCGTGGCTGATGGCTGGTTTCGGGTCGTGGCAACTGGCGCGCCTGGCGCTGGGCGCGCGTGGTGGGCGCCTCGGTCTTGCAGCGCTCACCGGCGTTCTGATCGTCGTGCTCGATCTGCAGATCGAAACGGTCGCCACGTTTATCAATGCTTACTGGGCGTGGATCGACACCGGTCCGTATTACCAGGTGCCGCCGCAGAACTTCGTCGCCTGGGGAGGGGTCGGGTTTCTCATGGCGCTGATCGTCACGCTTCTTCTGCCGCATGGAGCGGGCGTCGAACCTGTCACAGCGCCGTCGGCGTCGAATCCGTCGCCATGGGCGCGCGTGCTGCCGTTCGTCTGGCATCGCCTGCCTGCGTTGCTCTACATCCTGAGCAGCATCTTCTTCACCGCCGCGAATCTGGCGCGTGGGTATCCGCTGGCGGGTCTGGTTGGCGTGGTCTTCCTGGCAGTCGCTGTATGGATCGGCGCCACACTGCGACGACGTCCGCCCACAAACGACTGATGTCGCGCTTGCCGCGCACCAGTGTGCGGTAACAATCCAGACGCTCTTCGTTGACTTCATCGCGCAGTGCATCGACCGCAGCCGTCAGGCGCGCCTGTACGTCGGCGACAATCTCCTCTTCTGGAGCGCCCAGATCGCTGGTGTGCGGCGGTCCGACGCGGATGAACGCTTCGGGCCGCTGCTCACCGCGAAATTCGTAGCGGAGCGCGACGGGCCAGAAGAGCACATCTCCCACCTGCTTTGCAATCCGTGCAACTCCAGGGTACACCTTCAGCGGCCGGCGATCGTTGGGGACGATACGACCCTGCGGCAGAATCCAGAGCATGCGATCGCGCCGTTCGCGCAGCAGACGGCTGATGTAGGCGATCGAGCGTTCCGCTTCACCAGGACGGCGCCGGTTGACCGAGAAGGCGCCGCACCAGGTGAAGAACCGATAGACGCGCAATTGCTTCTCTTCCATCATGATGTAACTCTGGAACCGCTCGTCGAGGACAATCTTGTCCAGCAGGAATGCCATGTACCCGTCCCACCAGCCTGGATGGTTCATGTAGACAATGACCGGACCTTCAGCCGGGTGGGGGACGGGTCCCTCGATGCGCACCCAGACCCGATCGAACATCGAGCGGCAGGCGGGCAGCACCAGCGTGCGGTAGATCAGTTCCTTTCCCAACGCATTGCGATTCGCGGGGATCGCCGGCATGGCGTCATGTCGAAGAGCTGGCGGTGTGGTTTGGATGCTGGTCATAGATGTATCCTGATCCCGAGAATAGAGGCATCCTGTCTTCACGAGAAGACGCATGCGGACATGTGTCCTGTGTGTCCAGGCTGAGGTGCACACAGCCGCCGGGTGCGCGGGCGTGTCGCTCGCATCCAGGTGCACGGGCGTGTCGCTCGCATCCAGGTGCGCGGGCGTCTCACTCGCATCCAGGTGCGCGGGCGTGTCGCTCGCATCCAGGTGCGCGGGCGTGTCGCTCGCATCCAGGTGCGCGGGCGTGTCGCTCGCATCCAGGTGCGCGGGCGTCTCGCCCGCATCCAGGTGCGCGGGCGTCTCGCCCGCATCCGGGTGCGCGGGCGTCTCGCCCGCATCCCCAGGTCTGTATGCATCGCGGCGGTGTGCGCCGTGCGCACGACCATCTTGTGTAATAATCGACGATCCGAAATCTCCGATCTGAACGGGATATCTGGTGCAGCGCGTTGCATACGACCGTTACCTTGCTCGCAGGCGCACCCATCCGCGCCGGATGGCGATTTCGAGGGGCCAGAGCAGCGCAGCCAGACCGATCAGCCAGGGCCACAGACCGGTGTCGGGCAGCCGTTCGACACGGGCGATTGGTCTGCCTGGCGCACTGATCGAACCGCCGCGCAGCACGCTCCCGCCGGTAATCGCGCTGATGTCGTTCATCAGTCGCGCACCAGTCTGAGGATCGGCAGGGGGGAGGTACTCGTCGGAGTAGCGTTGCACGTAACCAGCCTGCGCCACGCGCACTTCAGTCCCTTTTTGCTGGCGCACTTCGATGGCATAGGGGCCATCGGCGGGCAGGATCAACGCCTGTTCGTAGCGTCCCGGCGCTGTCTGTCGCAGGGTGATCAACTGCGAGGCGCCGTCGGGCAGTACAATCGTCGCCTGAGTGTCTGCCAGATCGAGCGGTCTGCCGCCCGGCGCGATCGAATCGGCCACAATGCGCACGCTCTCACCGTCGCGCACAACGCGCACCTGGAGCGGTCCGCTATCCGGTTCGGGCAGGGTGTAACGGATCATCTGCGACCAGAAGCGACCATACTCAGGCCAGTTCGACCAGTCGGCAGCCCATGGCGCTTCTGCGCCCGGCGTCCAGGCGGCAGCGCGCCCCAGCCCATACTGCCAGACCGCCAGCACCGGATCGCCGTCGGGCGACTGCAATACCAGATCGGCGCCGGGTTTCAATGTCGTGGCGACATACCCTTTCAATCCGGGTATCCGTTCCGGTGCAAAATCGCGCAGCATTGCGTGAGGGGCGGGTTGTTCCGCCCGGAAATCCCCCTCGACCTGCGGTTCGGTGCGCACGATTTCGCTTTCGAGCAGCGTCAGGCGCGGAATGTCGCCCGGCTCGGCGGCGAAGTAGTAGCGTCCGGCGCCCCAGCGCGCCAGCACCTGGAGCAGATCGATGTCCGCGTCGGTTCCAATCGCAATCGTCGAAAGGGTAATATTCTGGCTGCGCGCCTCTGCGATCAACGCCTGGTACGCCTGCCGGTTGTCGGTAAAAGAACGACCATCGGTGAGCAGCACGGCGTGGCGTACCCGTCCCGGCTGGCGCGCCAGTTCCGGCAGCCCCGTCTGCAATGCGTTGTAGATGTCGGTGCCGCCGCCAAGGGGCAGTGTGCTGATCCGGCGCTGCACATCGGCGAGGCTCAAACCAACGCCAACCGTCTGGAAATCGACCACCCAGCGCGTCGATACGTCGAATGCCAGCACCCCGATCCGATCCTCTGCACGCAACGACTCGGTCGCCATGATTGCGGCCTCTTTCGCCATGGCGAATTTGGAGAGACCGGTTTCCGGTCCCATGCTGGCAGACTGGTCGATGATCAGGAGCAGTGTCGTGTCGGAGCGCTCCGGACGCGGCGGCGGGACCATGGTCACAGGCAGCGTTTCTTCGAGCGGCGTGTCCTTGTAGGCGCCAAGCGTAAAACTCGATCGTCCACCGATGGCGAGCAACCCGCGCCCCTCGCTGCGCACGAACTCGCGCAGCGTCGCCATCTGGTCGAGTGTCAGCGCGCTGGCGGGAACATCGATCAGCACAATCCCGTCGTACAGACCGAGCGCCGAGATCTGCGCAGGCAGCGATGCGGCATCCGCCACATCGGTGATGACGCCAGCCTCCCGCAGTGCGCTGCGCAATGGCGCATTGCCGGCGTTATCCGGTCCTTCGACTAGGAGAATGCGCGGCATCGGCGCAACCAGCACTGTCGCGCCTGCAACATTGTTGCGCGTCAGCGTGTCCGGTTGACCGGTCAGCGTCGCCTGCATGCGCAGAATGCCCGGTCGTCCGGCGCGACCGGTGTAGGGGACGGCATTCTCGCCCGGTGTCAGGCGTATCTGTTGCGTCAGTACGCGCTCATCGCCGGCGGTCAGTTCGAGTTGAGCATCGGCGGCGACGGTGCTGAACATGACGATTCGGGCGGTGAACTCCTCACCTTCACGCAACGTGGCGGGCGTTTCGATGGCAGCGACCCAGAACTCTGGTCGCGCAGGCGTCTGGTAATATTCGGTATCGACCGGAATGCCCGCAAGCGCCAGCGCTCGCGCCTCGGCAAGCGCGTCGCCCCGGGTCTGGAGTCCATCCGAGAGAAGCACCACACGACCGCCACCGGCGCCGATCAGACCGCGCGCGGCGCGCAGCGCCGCAGCAATGTCGGTCTGATCGCCGGGTGGGGCGCTCTGTTCTGCGGCCGCCATCGTTCCAAACGTGATAATCTGCACCGGGCTGCTGCTGGTGGCGGCAAGCGTTGCAGCGCGCGCGCGCAATGCCGCCTTTCCTTCGTCGGTCAGGCTGTCCGATTGATCGACCAGCACCACGACGAGCGGCGCACCGGCGCTTTCGATCCGCCCCTGCAGCACAACCGGGTTGGCGAGCGCGCCGACAATGAGCGTCACAATGATCACCCGCAGCACAAGCGCCGCTGCAGGCAAGCGACTGCGTCGCCACAGCCAGCCGCCGATGATCAGCGGTATGAGCGTCAGGAGCAGAAGAAACTGCGGGTTACGAAGGATCATACAGGCACTTTCTAGCGTCGGCGCAGCACATACGCCCATTCCAGCGCCAGAACCAGGAGCGCAGCCAGCGCCAGCCAGGGCCACAGGTCGAGCATCTGTTGGTTCGAGGCGCTGCCCGGGTCAGTTCCCGGCGCGCGCAGCGGCGGCGCACTCTGCGGGCGCAGGTTCGACTCGATCGCCGCCCCTGCATTGACCCCGACGATGCCGGCCAGAACTGTTGCGTTGTTACGCTGCTCTTCCACCTGATACAACCCCGGCTCAACCAGTGTATCGAGGGTGACGACCGAGGCTGCCGGTATGGTGATCGACTGATCGCCGGGTCCGCGCAGTCGCAGCGTTGTCGTGCGCGGATCGGGGCGAATGATCAACGGCTCGCCAGCGCGCACCGCCTGTGGCAGCGGCGGCGGCGCAAGGTCGCGCACCGTGCGCGCGACCAGCAGCGGAAATGCCAGGCGCGTCGTCAGATTGCTGCTGGCAGGGTTGAACGTCCAGACGGCAATTTCGTGATTATCGACCCGTCCTCGCAGGATCAACGGCAGATTGCCGGACGCCAGCTGCACCTCTGCCCATTGCGGCGTTTCCATCTGTCGGACAGCGCCGAACACCACGCCGCCAAACTCCAGCCCTTCGAGCGTGCGTCCTCGTTGTTGCAGCGGTTTTCCGGTTTCGAGTTCGCGCACCTCTGGAGCGACGCTCAACAACGATGAACCAGGCGGCGGAGCAATCGCCAGAACGGCGCCTGGGGGCCAGGTCTCCGGCAGAAAGCCGTCGAAGATCGTCAGATCTGCAGCAGCGCGCTCCGGCGCGGTTGCGTAAGCAGATGGAGTGGTAACAGCGACCGTCACCCCAGGAATAACTTCGAGCGCACGCCGAAGGGTGGCGGGTTCGTTCGATACCAGCAACGCCAGAATCGGGCGACCCTGGGACACGCTGAGGTAGGCGGAGTCGTCCTGCGGCAGCGCATCGTTTCCGTCGATCACGGCGCGCAGCGCGCCATGGCTGCCGGTCAACGTCCAGCTTACCTCGGTTTCGCCGTTTGGCGCGATGGCGACCCGTTCTTCCGCGACAACCTGAGCGCCGGAGAAGACCCGGAGCGTCCCATTGAAAGGTGCAGCATTGTAGTTGGCAACCCGCACATACACCTGGAGGCGACCGCCCCAGGGACGGCTGGCAAAGGCGATGATGGCGCGGTTCGGCGCATTCGAGCCAATCGTCTGCCATTCGAGGGGCACAAGCAGATCACGTGCGGGTTGCGGTGGCAACGCGCTATCGGTCAGAACCACGATTCGCCGGCTGAACTGCGGGTCGAGCGCCGCTTCTGCCAGCGTCAACGCCTCATCGAGCGCCATGCCGACGCCGCCGGGTTGCAGGCGACCCAGCGCGGCAGTGATCAGGAAGGGGTCGTCGCCGGAGGCAACGATCTGCGCCCGCGGTCCGGCGGCGATCAACGTGATCCGGTCGCCGGGAGGAGTGGACGCCACAATCGCGCGGGCGCGCTGGCGCGCCTGTTCGAAGCGGCTGGCGCCGCCATCGACAGCCGCCATACTGGTGGATGTGTCGAGGATGATGGCGGTATGGCGGGCATCAGGCGTGAGCGCGCCTGCAATCTGCGGTCCCCCCAGCGCCACGCCAAGCAGCGCCGCGACCAGAAGGTGAAGGAGCAACAGCAGAGTGAGCGGCAGGCGTCGGCTGCGCTCCCCTTCCACACGTCGCGGCAGATTTGCCCAGAGCAGCAAACTTGGCGTCGGCACGCGCCGCCGCCGTTCGCGCAGGAAATGAAGCAGCACGATAATCGGCAGGGCGAGCAGCGCCAGTAATCCGAGTGGCAGGAGAAAACTCATGGGCTATGTCAGTATCTGGCGTGCGCGGAGATACGGGATGATCTGGCGCTCGAGCGGCCACGTGCCGAGCACACGCGCACAGGTAGCGCCCCGTTTGCCGCATGCCGACTCGATGCGTCGCTGCCAGTCGGCCAGATTGCGACGGTAGTGCGCAAGCGTTTCATCATCAACAACCAGCGGCAGCAATTTGCCGGTCTCCAGGTCTTCGAGTTCGATCGGACCGAGTGGCTCGGGGTTCAACTCGCCCGGATCGAGCAGATGGATCACCAGCACCTGCCAGATCGGCGGCGAGTAGGCGCGCAACCCGGCTTCGAGACCTTCTGGCGCCAGCAGATCGGAGCAGAGCACCAGGAGTCCGCCGTGCGGGTTACGCCGCGCATATCCTTCGAGTACGGCGCCAAGGTTCGTTTCACCGCCGGGTTGCACCTGTTCGATAAATCGCAGCATCTCGATCAGTCGCGATTTTCCGTGCGCCGGACCGAACTCGCGCTGGATTGTCGCAGCGAACGGCGCCACGTGGAGCCGGTCGTTGTGCGCCAGCGCAAGGTACCCCAGCGCCCCGGCAAGCAACTGCGCCGCGCGCAGTTTCGGCGGAGACCCCCACGTCATCGAGCGCGACACGTCGAGCAGCAGATGAACGTTGACATCCTGCTCGATTTCGCCAAGTTTGACAAAAAGCGCATCCTGGTGCGCATAGACATTCCAATCGACATAACGATAGTCATCGCCGGTGCTGTAGGGGCGATGGTCGCTAAAGATCGATGTCGGCAGCAGGCGGTGACTGAGATGCGCCCCGCCGGAGGGCCGACCGCGCAGGGTGCGTTGCGCCTGCAGGCTCAACCGTTCCAGGCGGCGGAGAAACGCTTCATTGAACAGCGGCGGAAGCGCCGCCTGCTGTTTAGGGCTGAAAATATTCCTGAACCACATCGCGTTCATCGAGAGGAATACGCAGCGGGTCGGCGCCGATTGCGCCGCCTGTTCCCGGCTGCCCGCCAAATGCCGTGCCGGCGCCCCCCTGGAGGGTTGCGTTCGGATTATTGCTTGCACCTGTGCTCTGCCCACCCCCCTGCGCCTCGATCGTCACCGGTTGCCCCTCGACGCCGAGTCGTCCGGCAGGGGCGATTGGACGCTGCTCACCGGAAGGATTGTTGCCGGCGGTGCTGCCCGATGGACCCGTCTGACTCTCGCCCTCTGCGCCGGGTTGACCGGATGGACCGCCGGGACTGCTCGCCTGTCCCTCATTTCCTGGTTCGTTCGATGGCGAGGCGCTGCTGTCCGCCGCCGATTCACCCATCTGATCGATAGCCTGCGCCAGCTCCTCGAGACCCTGAGCAGCGCTCTGCTGGCGCGCCAGATCGCGCGCCGACTGGCGCACCTGCCCGGCGAGCGCCGGGTCGCGGCGTTCGATGTCGCGCGCTGCGTCCTGCAACTCGCGGCTGAGCGCCTGGCGCGCCTCTTCCGAAAGCGCGCCGGCCTGATCGGCGAGTTCGCGCAGACGTTGTGCCGCAGCATCGGTGTCGCCGCGATCAAGCGCCTCTGCTGCCGGACGGGTGGCGCCCAGGTCGCGCAGCGCGTTCGCCAGCGCTTCGAGCGTCTGCGGGTCTGCCTGCGACAGCGACGCTTGTTGCGACGGCGCCGATGTCGATTGCTGATTTCCAGCGCTGACGCCCGGTCGGAATGGCAGCATCTCCTCGCCGCCATCCAGCGGGATCAACTGGTCGCTGCCGGGCAACGGATCCATCCCTTCCATCGGTAACGGCAGAGGCGCGCTTTGCTGCGGCAGCGTCGGGAGCGACGCCACCGACGGGTTGAGCGACAGGCTGCCAATGCCCGCCATAAGCGCCAGTCCACCCGCAACCAGCAGCAGCGCCAGCAGCGTGAAGAGATCAGTCCAGGGCGCTGTCTGTTGCCGACGCACATACTGGTGCACCTGCTGCACAGTTGCCGTCGATCGGTCGAGCAGGCGCGCCGTCATTGCCGATGAACGCGGATCGACCTGCACCATCTCGACGGCGGTCGCCAGTTGCTCATTGAGCTGGAAGCGCCGGTCGAGCCGGCGCGCAACCTCGGCGGGACGCATGGGCGGGCGGAGCAACGACAGCAGCGCAACACCGACGATCGCCAGCGCCAGCGCCGTCAGTTCCGGCACGCCGATATTCCAGTCCCATAGCAGGTTTGCGCCCATGCCGGCGCACCAGACACCAAGCGCAATCGATGCGGATTGCAGGATGGTGCGCAGGGCGCGCCGCGTCCAGCGTTCGGTCGCAAGGCGTTGCAGGCGCTGCACCAGCGGATGCTGACGTTCGGACATCACCATACCTCCGTCTCACGCACGACCAGACGCCGGGTGAAACCGACAGCAATGCCCCCCAACCCGATGGTAAGGAGGACGATGCCCGCCAGATTCTGCACGCGGTCGATTTCGGCGCGCAGCGTCAGCGCGCGTGCCGCATTCTCCTGGTTCCCAAGCGAGAGAAACTCCGATGCAGCCTGGTCGGCGACAACCCGCGCATCGGCGAAGGTGCGCCAGTCACCGGCAAGCGCGGTTGCCCGTTCGAGCAACGCCGTCGCGCGCAACCCGCGGTCGGCGATGGCTGCGTAGACGGTCAGCGTTTCGACACGGCTCTGGTTGTCGAGGGCGACATACGCATCGAGTGCGCGGCGCGCAAGGCTTGCCGCAGTCGCGTAATCATTCGCCTCCAGCGCTGCGCGCGCCTGCCGCGCCAGGTCTTCGGCATACAGACCGGACTCGCTGCGCGCCAGCAGGTCCTGCGCACGCGCCAGAACGTCGTTCTGCTGCGTATTGCGCAACCAGGGAATCGCCAGTTCGAGTTCGCGTTTCGCATCCGCATAGCGACCATCGGCAACCAGTGTTTCGATGGGGGTCAGGTCATACTCTGTCAGCGCATTGTGACGGAAGCCGCCGTCGAGATACGAAGGCAGCCATTCGCGCCACATGCGCTCAAGATCGGTCGATGGCACGCCATACGTGCGTTCGAGCGCCGAGCGGTACCCGCTGCTGCGCGCGCTCACCGTAATGAACTCGCGCAGTTTGGCGAACGAATAGCGTTCGACCAGAAACGCAACAATCGAGAGGGTCTGTGGATACCCGATCTGCGGGCTGCCATAGATCTGATCACGATCATCGAGCGCACTCCACGGGAGGAGCGCGTCGCGCTCCAGCGCCTGCCGCAGCGCTGCCACCTTGCGCTCCAGGTCGGGCGAAGGGCGCTCGACATACTGCGCAATGCCTTCGTGGAAACCAACATTCAACCGGTTCGATGACAGGTCCGCCAGTACGATATGGGTCAACTCGTGGCGGACGTTATTTTTGATCTCTTCTGGTGACTGATTGGTCGTCTGATCGAGAATGACTACCACCTCATTGCGGCGAAAATCGGCGTGCGCAATGATCCCCTGCACCGGGGCAGCCAGCGGATTAGCGGCATCGTAGGCGCGGCGGTCTGGATAGAGACGCAGCGTCACCGGTGTTGGCGCAGCATGGCTGAAAATCGATGTGATCTCGTCATACACCTCGTCAACAAAGGTCGCATACTCCTCAGCCTGCGCCAGATCGCCATCGGCGTACAGGATTGCAAATCTCTGGGTGCGGAGTTCGTACCACTGTGGCAGCGTCGCCTGCGCCTGAGCCGTCGCCGGCATCAGATATGCTGCAAGCGCGAGAAGAACGACTATCGCTACCGCCAGACGCGCCAGCAAGCGCATGCGCCTCTCCTTTGCGTGGGGAATTGGACGGACGTTGACAGGATTGTATAAAAAGTCTACCACAAGACAACGACTTCTGCCTGAGATGATGGTGAGAAAGTTGGGGTTGAACGTGGGAACGTGGGAACGTGGGAACGTGGAACGTGGAACGTGGGAACGTGGAACGTGCAACGTGGAACGTGGGAACGTGGGAACGTGGGAACGTGGGAACGTGGAACGTGGAACGTGGGAACGTGGGAACGTGGAACGTGGGAACGTGGAACGTGGGAACGTGGAACGTGCAACGTGGGAACGTGGGAACGTGGGAACGTGCGAACGTGCGAACGTGGAACGTGGAACGTGGGAACGTGCGAACGTGGAACGTGGAACGTGGGAACGTGGGAACGTGGAACGTGGGAACGTGGAACGTGGAACGTGGAACGTGGAACG
>FWPU01003216.1_pt1 | contig 41941 bp, 41 predicted proteins | sample 2228361 | NCBI WGS metagenome assembly FWPU01 (sample SAMEA103939777, study PRJEB20133) | metagenome | reverse complement strand
CATAGTAGAGGGGTAGAAAATCGTCCCGAATCTTGTTAGCGTTCGAGAAGCCGAACAGAAAGTTAGAGGGGATAATGTAGGTCATGCGCTGAATGCCGTGGCGCAGGTCGTTGATGAGGGCTATCTGGTAAAGGTCTTGATAGCCATCGTTCAGACCTTTGAAGTACTCTAAGTAGCGTTGAGTTTCGGGATGTTTCACGATGTAGCCGATATAGAGATAGGGCGGGTTGGTCACATGCCACACAGGGAGCGGCGATTCGAGTATCTCGGTGGGGTAGTGGGCTAAGGTGTCCTGTTGGCGAATATGCTGGCGGGCAAGTGTTTCAGGAATACCTAATTGAACGGCGCGCTGGATGCAGTACTCCACCATTTCGGACTGAATGTCGTAGAGGCGAATATGATATTCGAAGAAGTCTGCACGCTCTAATGGCTCAATCTGCTCCAGTATGGGGAAGATGAGGTTTCCCTTGCCTGCGAACAGGTCGACCCAGCGATATCCGCGCAAATTGGGCAGAATATCAGGTAAGATGTAGGTCTCGAAAACGGTGGTGGGCGTGAGATGCTCCCCATAAGTGCGCCGTCGCTTCCGTGTGAGCGTGCTGTCCATACGAAATGAGTTTACCTCATATTCCCTGCAGGGCGAAAAACGGTAGAGCCAGCAGGAAAAACACCATCCATATTGAATACCTATTCTCACTATGGCATTACAAACGGCTCTGATTGGCGCAGGTGGGATTGGGCGCCATCTCGGTCGGCAGGCACGGCAAGTTGAAGAGATTGAGTTGGTGAGTGTATATGACCCGATCTACGATTCGGCGTCGGAACTCGCCTATGAGTTGGGTACGACTTTTCAGATGAACCTACCAGCTATCTGGGACGACCCCACGATTGAGGCGGTCATTCTCGCCACGCCTCCTCACACGCACCACGAACTCTGCCAGCAGGCGTTTGCACACGGCAAGCATGTGTTCTGCGAGAAGCCGATGGCACTGAGTTTGGAAGATTGCGATGCGATGTTAGCCAGTGCAAAACAGCACGGGCGCGTGCTGATGGTAGGACAGGTTCTGCGCCTGTTTCCGCTGTTTCACCAGTGCAAGCGCTGGGTAGAGGAAGGACTCGTTGGCGAGTTGGTGGGCGTGAACATTCGGCGGTTCGAGAACGCTGCGCGCCTGTTCAGTATCGGCTGGCGCGCCGACCCCAAGCAGAGCGGGGGCGCACTGTTGGAGATTAATGTGCACGAATGGGACTATCTGCGCTGGCTTGGGGGCGACTATCGCATCGTGTCGGCACAGGGACGCCAACCCCTACCCGAACCAGCCTTCATTCAGCACTGGCACGCCCAGATTGAGTTCACCAGTGGCGCAATCGGTCAGATAGAGGCGAGCATTATCGACCCGTTAGGTGAGTACTCTGTGCGCGTGCAAGGCACGGAGGGTGTGATTGCTTTTCGGGGGTTCGGCGACACGATTACCTGCCGTACACGCAACGCTGAAGAGCAGACCCTTACCGCCGAGCAAATCAATCTGCCAGACCCCTACTGGAACGAACTGCGTGCTTTTGCGCGCGCGGTGCTTTATAACGAACCCCTGCCTTTCGATGGGCACGATGGGCGTGAAGCGGTGGCAAAAGCGTTGGAATGCCTTGCTGTAATGGGCGCAAGTTGGTGAGGTGATCTATCGTTCGTGGTGCATGCATCGAGCTTAGCGTCGAAACGGAGCGTAGGAGTCTCATCTGTGGGCTTTTTCAGCCCTCACCCCCTGCCCCTCTCTCGTGCTGTGCTTACTGCACGACACTTTTTTGAGGGAGAATAAAAACAGGGCGCACACGGGGGTGCGCCCCTACTCAACCGCCTCACCTGTAGGGGCAGACCCCCGTGTCTGCCCCGCTAAACAGAAGCCAACCTCAGGCACAAGTACGAAAAACTGTCGTGCAGTAAGCCCACGCTGTGGGAGAGGGGAGTTTTGCTCCCTCCCTCTCCCGAAGCGTCGGGAGAGGGAGGGCAGGGGTGGGTGAGGGTTGACTAAAACGATTCCTTACGCACTTCGTCTCTACAGTTGCCCGCCTGCCACGCGATACGCCTCGCCCGTGATATAACTCGCTTCGTCCGACGCAAGGAATACCGCCAAGTCCGCCACATCTTTGTAGGTACAGCCCCGACCGAGCGGAACCTGCGCCTCATAGTACTTGCGAATTGCCTCTTCGGGCAGTCCCCACTTGCGCGCATACTGCTCGAACAGCGTCCCCTGCCACATCGGCGAATCGAGCAGGTTGCCCGGACAGATGGCGTTCACACGAATTCCGTAGGGTGCAAGGTCCATCGCGATACTCTGCGTTAGCCCGATACCCCCGAACTTGCTGGCGGAGTAGGCGCAGTTCTTATAACTGCCTTTGAGACCCGACTTGGAGTTTATCTGGAGGATGACTCCGCCCCTCTGCGCCTTCATCACCTTCGCCACCTCCCGCGCGCACAGGAAATAGCCCGTGAGGTTCACATCGATCTGCCACTGCCAATCCTGCAGACTCATTTCGGTCAGCTCGGCGGACTGGATTACCCCTGCGTTGGCGATGAGAATGTCGATTCTGCCGAACTGTTGGACGCCCACTTGCACCACATGGGCGACCTGCGCCTCATCACGCACATCGCACACCAGTCCCAGCGTTTGACAGTCGGGGTGTTGGGCGTGAACCGTCTCGGCGACGCGTTGGATAGGCTCCTGCTGAATGTCGGTCAGCAACAGCCCCCGACAGCCTTCTTGGGCGAATCGGTAAGCGAGTGCTTCGCCCAGCCCTTGAGCCGAGCCTGTAATCCACGCCACGCGCCCTGCCAAGCGCATCGTTAGCCTCCTGACTCAGGCTCCACCTGCACGGCGGTTCCGTAGACCAAGATTTCCGCAGAGTTATGGGTAATATTGCCCGATACGAAGCGCACATTCAGAATGGCGTTTGCACCCAGTTTGACCGCCTCTTCTATCATGCGTCGTTCGGCTTCGGCACGGGCGTTGGCGAGCATCTCGGTGTACTCTTTCAGCTCTCCACCCACAATCTGCCTCAAACTCGCCAGAATGTCGCGCCCGAAGTGAGTTGCCCGCACCGTATTACCTTTCACCAAGCCGAGCCACCGCACAACCCGATAGCCTGGAATTTCGCTCGTGTTCGTCACTATCATCGTCTCCCTCCTTACTGAGCGAAGATTCGTGCAGGAGCCGACCTTTCCTGTTGCCCCTCTCTCGTCATTCTGAGCCGAAGGCGAAGAATCACGACGGGGGTGACACTGAGACCCTTCGCTTCGCTCAGGGTGACAGATGGGGGGAGCGATTTCGCCTCAATACACCTTTCCGCTATGGCACTCTCATCGGTATCGACAGGAAAGTTGGGTTAATATGCGCTCGGTATAATTCCAGCACTATGTGGCATCCGACTATCAAAGATGAGCTATCGGAAAATGAGTTTCGTGCGCTGACCATCGGAGAGACCCCCGTCATCGTGGGACGCACCAGCAAGGGCTACTTCGCCATACGCGACCGCTGTTCGCACCAAGCACTCCCTCTTTCGGATAACGACGGCATTCCTGGACGAATCGTGCGAGGACTGTTTGAATGTCCCCATCATGGCGCAAAGTTCGAACCGCACACGGGTCAAGCGCGCGGACTGCCCGCCGTGAAACCCATCGAGACCTACGAAGTCAAAGTGGAAGAGGGAACCGTGTGGGTCAAACTCGGATAAGGCATTCAAAATCGGCGCCCCATCGGGTATTATTTCCTTAGCCAGACTAAGAGTCTTGGGGTGACGCAAATGAAGGCAACCACATCGGTATTGAACGCGCACGAGATACGGCGCCAGTTTCCGTATTTCCAACCCCATCTGGAGATGCGGAGCGTGATTTACCTCGATAACGCAGCGACCACCCAGAAGCCCTATGCGGTGATTGAAGCGGTGAGCAACTTCTGGGCGCATCATAACGCCAATGTGCATCGGGGGGCGTATGGTGTTGGGGCGAAAGCGTCCGAGATGTACGAGTCGGCACGCGCACGGGTCGCTCGGTTCCTCAACGCCCACAGCCCCAGCGAAATCGTGTTCACGCGCGGAACCACCGAAAGCATCAATCTGGTCGCCTATAGTTGGGGCATGAGCCAACTGCGCGCAGGCGACGAGGTCATCGTCACCGAAATGGAACACCACGCGAACCTCATCCCGTGGATGCAGGTGTGCAAAGCCACTGGGGCAAGGCTCGTGGTCTGGCGTATCACCGATGACGGTCGGCTCGACTTGGACGATTTACGCAACTTGCTGACCGAGCGCACACGGCTCGTTGCGGTCACCCACATCTCGAATGTGCTGGGCACTGTGAACCCAGTAGACGCTATCTGTCAGTTAGCCCACTTGGCGGGCGCGCTCTGCCTTGTAGATGCAGCGCAAAGTGTCGCCCATATGCCCGTCGATGTGCAAGCCATCGGATGCGACTTCTTAGCCTTCTCGGGACACAAGGTGTACGGACCGACGGGAATCGGCGTGCTGTATGCGCGCTATGAACTGCTCAAGAGCATGCCCCCGTTTATGACAGGCGGTGGGATGATTCGCACGGTGGACTGGGACGGCGTGCGCTGGGCGGAGCCTCCTGCAAAGTTCGAGGCGGGCACTCCCCCCATCGGTGAGGCAATCGGTTTACACTCTGCGCTCGACTTCATCGACTCCATCGGGCGCGAGCAGATTGAAGCCTACGAATACGAACTGACCCAGTACGCTCTCCAGCGGTTGCAGGAGGTGCCTGGCTTGAAACTCTACGGACCGATGCCCGACCGAGCAGGCATCTTCGCTTTCACGCTGGAAGATATTCACCCGCACGACATTGCGACCGTGTTAGACACTTACGATATTGCGATTCGTTCGGGACACCACTGCGCGCATCCGCTGGGTGTTCGGCTTGGCATTCCGTCCAGCGCGCGCGCCAGCATCGGCATCTACAACGATACCGCACACATCGATGCGCTGGTCGACGCACTCTACGAAGTGAGGAAGGTCTTCGGCTATGCTTGAGACGCTTTATCAGGAGATTATCTTAGACCACTACCGCCACCCGCGCGGTCGGGGACACTTAGAACCACCCAAAATCGAACACGAGGGCGCAAACCCGCTCTGTGGTGATGAGATTGTAATCGAACTGCGTATCGAGGACGGGCGGGTCAGTGTGGTGCGCTTTCACGGGCAGGGCTGTTCGATTAGCCAAGCCTCCGCCTCGATGCTCACCGAAGCCGTCGAGGGCAAGACGGTGGAAGAGGTGCGCCAGCTGATTGAGCAGGTCTATGCGATGCTCAAGGGCGAGACCGATGCGGACCCTGAGACGATGGGCGAGTTAGCCGCGCTTTCGGGTGTGCGCAACTTCCCCGTGCGTGTCAAGTGCGCCTCACTCGCCTGGCACACGCTCGAAGAGGCACTCAACATGGCGAACGAGGTGGGAGAGTAGCGAGTTGTTTGCTGAGCCTCCCTGCGCTCTGATAGCCTTCCCATCAGCACATAAAGTATTGAGCGTCTATATTTGAAGATTCGGTCTTAGGGGCAGACTGAAAGGTCTACCCCTCTAGCCGTTTAGTGCAGGTTTAAAACCTCGTTCACGGCACGCTCGGCAGACTCCAGTGCGCCCTCCATATAACCCACGAACAGGCTCAAGTAGTCCCCTGCAAAGAAGAGGCGTCCTTCAGGACGGCGCAGGACGGGCAAGCCTTCCGTGAGATAGTGTGGGCGTTGGTAGATGTAGGCGTGCCGACTGAACGGGTCGCAACCCCAGTGATGGCTCCGCGCTAAGAGCAGTTCGGAACGACAGCCTGGATAGAGCGCATTTAGCACTTGCAGACATCGCTCGATACGCTCCGCTTCGCTCAGTCCTGCCCAGCGTTCAGCATCCGCACCTGCCGTCCAACACGAGAGGATGCCCGATTCGCCCGGTTGGTCGTCGGTCTCCTCCCAGAAGGTGGAGATTTCGGGAGTGAAGGCGAGCGGTTTCGGGCGTCGGTTGAGCCAAAAGCGCGTTCGGAACTGGAGCAGAGTGCGCACCACATTGCCCCGCCCTGCGAGCTGGAGTGCGTCCTGCCTTTCTTGCGAGAGGCTCGGACGCCACTCGATGGTGTTCAGGATGGGGAAAGGCAGGGCGACAATCGCATAGCGCGCCGAGACCGACTTCAGCTGCCCGTCTTGGCGATAGTGGACGCGCACGCCCGTTTCGTCTTGGTGGACGCTCTCCACCACCGAGCCTAACTCGAGCATGCCCCCTCGTTTCTGGAAGGCGTTCGCCAGCGCGTTCGGCAGGCGGTCGGTTCCTTCAGGCAAGTGATAGGCACCCGCCTCTACGCCCTTCCCGTAGAACGCTTCCTGAGCAACAACGCTCAGCGCCGAGAGGCGCTCAGGTTCGGTCGCTTCCATGTTGCGAGCGTAGCGCGCCAGTAAGGGGTACGCCGATTGCCAAATCCCCAAGGCTGTCAGCCACTCTTTGAGAGTGAGCGCGTCATAGGGTCGAAGTTCGTCGGGAATCGTCTCTGGTTGGACAGGCTTGGGGATTCGCTGGGCAAGGGTATCCACCGTGCGCCAGAAGGTACGCCACGCTTTTCGGGTTTCGGGTTGAATACGCGGTTGAGGCGAGTAGCCCCAAAACGCTTCGCGCGAGCAGAGTTTCAGGTTGAAACGCTTGGCAAGTTTAATCACACGCGTGTGGTTCGAGTCGATGAACTCTGGACCGAGTTCGGCATACTGACCGAGTTTCGCATCGCGCCAAGTGAACACGCGTCCACCGACGCGCGTGCGCGCCTCTAAGAGGCATACCGATTGAGAACGCTGAGAGAGTAGGAACGCTGAATAGAGACCGGCTAACCCGGCTCCAAGTACGACACCGTCGTACTGACTGAAAGGTTCATCCATAGTCTCACCTGCTAAACAGGGTTGTTAGAATCATACCCGAAGCAGGCAATCAATTCGTGGCAGGGGCATTCCTGCCTGTGTGCTGATGGGCAAGGATGCCCAAGCCACGACTCCCCACTGCCCTTGCTTGGCAAGATGCTCAAGCCACTTTCTCAGGCGCGCTACACCAGCTCGGTCTTGCCGGGCATCGGCACGGGGTCGACCGCCATCTCGCCGAATCGGAAGGTCTCGGCGCGCTCCAGCAGGTTCAACTTGGAGTTGAGCGCCTGCTCCCAAGTGACCTGCTTGCCTGTGTAGGCGGACATCCGCCCCATAATCGCAGCAAGCGTGCTTTCGGTGACGGCGCGCGTCTCGTTGAGGGGTTTGCCCTCGCGGATTGCCTGTACCAGATGCACATGCTCTTGGCGGTAGGGGTTCACGCGCGGACCTGAGTAGCGCCACTCTTGCTTGCCCTGAATGCTGTTGGCGGGGTTCGCCGTGCCGTCCGTGCCGACCACTCGCTCGCCAATGAAGTTCGCACAGCCATCAATCTGTCGGCACATACTCAGCACGCGGATACCGCCCGGATACTCGAACTCCACGGCGAAGTGGTCGTAGATATGCCCAAAGTGGGGTTCGGTGCGCACTTGGCGTCCGCCCATGCCCATCGCGCTGACGGGGTGCGCGCCCAGCACCCAGTTGATAACATCGATATTGTGGATGTGCTGTTCCACAATATGGTCGCCCGAAAGCCAAGTGAAGTAGAGCCAGTTGCGCAGTTGCCACTCGGTGTCGGTCCAGCCCGGTTGACGCTCTACATGCCACAGCCCGCCCTGATTCCAGTAGCAGGAGGCACTCACGATGCGCCCGATGGCGCCGTCTTGGATGCGCTGGATGGTCTCGCGATAGCTGGGGTCGTGCCGTCGCTGAGTGCCCGCCACGACCGACAGCCCCTTCTGGGATGCCAACTCGCCCATCTCGAACATCAGGCGCACTCCTGCAGGGCACACCGCAACGGGCTTCTCCATAAACACATGCTTGCCCGCCTGAACCGCTTCACGGAAGTGAATCGGGCGAAAGGCAGGGGGCGTGGCTAAGATGACGATGTCGACCCCGCTCTGAATGACGCCCTTATAGCTGTCCACCCCTGTGAAACAGCGGTCATCGCTCACATTCATACGGTCTTTAATTTGCTCGTTGAGGATTTGGCGCGAACCGTTGAGGCGGTCGGGGAAGATGTCGCCCATCGCATAGATTTCGATGCCCTCGCCCGCGTTGACCGCATCGATTGCTGCGCCTGTCCCGCGCCCGCCACAACCGATTAGCCCAACACGCAGGCGGTCTGAGCCGTAGGCGTGGGCAAAGGCGTGGATCGGCAAACTCGCTACCAGACTGCCTGCAACAGCACCCGCTGAGACCTTCAGAAACTCTCGGCGCGACAACGCTCGCACACCATTCTCATCCGACTTCATCGCAAACCTCCAACTCACTCAATTTTGGGGCAACCGAGCCGATTCCTGCTACTTCGTCGTGTATAATTGGAATTGAGCAACGACGCTATAGGAGGCAATCGTATGAATCATCAGCAGAAGACCATCACCGAGCGCAAAGCGCGCTTCGAGTCGCTGTCGGGTATCGAAATCAAGCGTTTCTACACCCCCCAAGATATCGAGCATTTAGATTACCAGCGCGATTTGGGCGATCCGGGTCAGTATCCGTTCACGCGCGGGCTGTACGAATCGGGCTATCGCACCAAGCTGTGGACAGTGCGCCAGTTTTCGGGGTTTGCCACGCCTGAAGAGACCAACGCCCGCTACCGATTCCTAATAGAACAGGGGCAGATGGGGCTATCGGTGGCGTTCGACCTGCCGACCCTAATGGGTGTCGACCCCGACGACCCCGAAGCGGAGGGCGAAGTTGGCAAGTGTGGGGTCAGCGTCGCTTCGCTGGAAGATATGGAGATTCTCTTCAACGGCATCGACCTGGGCGCGATCACCACCTCCATGACCATCAACGCGCCTGCGATTATCATCTGGGCGATGTACCTTGCCGTTGCCGAGAAGCAGGGCGTGCCGTTGGAGAAACTCTCGGGCACCATCCAGAACGACATCCTGAAAGAGTTCATCGCCCAGAAAGAGTGGGTCTTCCCGCCCGAACCCCACATGAAACTCATCGTGGACACGATTGAGTTCGGCTGTCAATATGTGCCGAAGTGGCACCCGATTAGTGTGAGTGGTTATCACATCCGCGAGGCAGGCTCGACCGCCGTACAGGAGCTGGCGTTCACGCTGGCGGACGGTTTCGAATATGTGCGCTGGTGCTTAGACCGCGGGCTGGACATCGACGACTTCGCACCGAAGTTCTCCTTCTTCTTCAACGCCCACATCGACTTCTTCGAGGAGATTGGTAAGTACCGCGCTGCGCGCCGAATCTGGGCGCGTGAGATGCGCGAGACCTTCGGGGCGAAGAACCCGCGTTCGTGGTGGATGCGCTTCCATACCCAGACGGCAGGCGTCTCGCTCACGATGCAACAGCCCTATGTGAACCTGATACGCTCTACAATCGAGGCGCTCGCTGCGGTGCTGGGCGGAACCCAATCGCTCCATGTGAACTCGTTCGATGAGGCGTGGGCACTCCCCACCGAAGAGGCGGTCTTGCTCTCCCTGCGCACTCAGCAGGTGATTGCTGAAGAGTCGGGCGTGACGAACACCGTCGACCCGCTCGGTGGCGCGTACTTCGTGGAGTGGATGACCGACAAGATGGAGGAGGGCGCACGCGAATACTTCGAGCGCATCGAACAAGAGGGCGGGGTTATCCCTGCTATCCGAAGTGGATTCTTCCAGCAGGAGATTGCCGACGCTGCGTATCGATTCCAGAAGCGTGTAGAAGACCGCGACTTCATCTGGGTCGGCGTCAACGAATATCAGATGGATGAGGAGCCTATCCCGTTCCGCATCCTCAAAATCCACGCTGAAGCCCACGAGAAGCAGGTGAAGCGGCTGGCGGAGCTCCGACGCAAGCGCGATAATCGTGCCGTCGCCCAAGCCCTGCGCGACCTCCAACAGAAGGCGCGCGCCGAAGAGAACTTGATGGTGCCGATTCTGGAGGCGGTCAAAGCCTACGCCACGCTGGGCGAAATCGTGAACGCGCTGAAAGAGGTCTATGGAACCTACACCGAGGCGCTGGTGGTTTAAAATAAAAAGGAGGGTGGCAGTGAAAGGAGAGCAAAGCCTGCCACCCCCAAGGAAGGAAGGTGAACTCGTTCCTATCGATCGATTATGGCAACTCGCCGTCAAATCTTTAGGGGGTATGCCAAGTCGCGGGCAAGCACGCCGAGGTGCGCCTTAACTATACCTTAACGCTGTTTCTCGATGCAACCCTTCAAGGGGTGTTTCAACGGTTAATACGAACGATGGTACAAAAAAGTTTCCAGTCGGCAATAGAGGCGCTTTGGATGACCCCACGGCGCACGATTCTAAGCGGGCTTGGAATGACGGTCGGGGTCGCTGCGATTGTGATGCTGGTCTCGCTCGGTAAGGGCGTCCAGCGTGATGTGGTCAATCAGGTCGAATCCTTAGGCGTCAATCTGGTGATTGTCCTGCCGGGCAGGCTCAGCGCAGAGAACCCGTTCAACCCGATGAGCTTCATCGGTCTCAGCACCTTGCGTGAAACCGACCTTGAAGTGGCAGGGCGTGTGCCTGGCGTGCGACGCGTGGCACCGATTATGTTCGTTGCGGGAGGTGCAAACCGAGATGAGGTCTGGGCGGACGCCGCGCTGATTATCGGCACCACGCCCGAATGGTTCGAAATGCGCCCCCACCAACTGGCGCACGGACGGTTCTGGACAGAATCGGAATCAAAGGCAGATGTGTGCGTGCTGGGGCCGAAACCCGCTCAGCAACTGTTTGGTGAGGCGAACCCTGTGGGCGAGACGGTCAACCTGAACGGGGTGCCGTTTCGCGTGATTGGCGTCACCGCCGAGAACACCGAGCAGTCCCTGCTGGGCAGTGGGGGCTTCGAGTTCGCCATCTATGCGCCCATCGAGAGTCTCCAGCGTGCGATGGGCAGTCGCCAGCTCCACCGTGTGATTGCCCAAACTGCCCCCGACATCGAGCCGAGCCTTATCGTGAGCAATCTGCGCGAAGCCATCCTGCGCAATCACGACGGCAGTGAAGATTTCACCGTGCTGACCCAAGAGGAACTGCTCAGCCGACTGTTCAGCCTGCTTCAGATTGTGCAGGTCGCACTCACGGGGATTACTTCTATTGCGCTGATCGTGGGCGGAATCGGGGTGATGAATGTGATGCTGATGAGCGTCACAGAGCGGGTGCGCGAGATTGGCATTCGCAAGACGGTAGGGGCACGCCAGCGCGACATCTTCGGGCAGTTCCTGTTGGAAGCGGTGATGATTGCGCTGATTGGGGGCGCGCTGGGCGTGTTGGTCGGCTGGGGAGCGTGCGCACTGTTAGACCGCTACACAGTGCTGACGCCCGTGGTGAGCCTTGACACGATTGTGCTAGCGTTGGCGGTTTGTGGCGTGGTGGGGCTATTTTTCGGCACGGTTCCTGCCTACCGCGCCGCAAAACGCGACCCAGTCGAGGCGTTGCGCTATGAGTAGTTATTGGGCAGTGGGCATTCGTAGCACGGGCGTCTCGCCCGTGAATGGGGCAGTGGGCAGTCGGCAGTGGGCAGTGGGCATTCGTAGCACGGGCGTCTCGCCCGTGAATGGGGCAGTGGGCAATCGGCAGTGGGCATTCGTAGCACGGGCGTCTCGCCCGTGTGAGGGTAGTGGGCAATCGGTAGCACGGGCGTCTCGCCCGTGTGAGGGCAGTGGGCAATCGGCAGTGGGCAGGTTATGTCTCAGCCATCTCTACAGGCGTCGGCGGTTCCGACTCTTCGGTTAGGCGCAGGAACACCTCTTCGAGCGTGCTACTTTCCATCTGGGCGCGCTCGCGCAGGGTCTCCAGCGTGCCTTCGGTCAGCACACGCCCCTTGTGCATAATAATCACGCGGTCGCACAGGCGTTCGGCAGTATCTAACTGGTGCGTGCTGACCAGAATGGCGCACCCTTCGTCGCGCAGGCGCATCAGGTCGGACTTGAGCGTGTATTGCCCTTTGGGGTCGATGCCCATCAGCGGTTCATCGCACAGGAACACCTTCGCATCGTGCACGAGGGCGCATAGCACCGCCAGTTTCTGCTTCATTCCCTTCGAGAGTGTGCCCGCCAGCGTGTTCGCCTTGTCTTTGAGTTCGTAGCGTTCGAGCAGTTGGTTGGCGCGCGCTTCATACAGGTTCAGCGTGCCATAGCACATCGCCGTCAGTTTCATATGCTCGCGCACGGTGAGCAGTTCATAGGGGTTCGGCATTTCGGGAATGAAGGCAAGCAGACGCTTGGCGGAGGTCTCATCCTGCGATAGGTCGTAATCGCCAATCTGGATGCGCCCTGAGTCGGGCTTCAGGATGCCCGTGATACAGCGCAAGGTGGTCGTTTTGCCTGCGCCGTTGGGACCCAATAGCCCGACAATCTCGCCGGTTTCCACGCGGAAGCTCACGCCGTCCACCGCGCGGAACCCTTTGAACGATTTGACCAGATTCTCAACGATTAGCATTATTGTCTCGGCTTGCGGAAGATAGAGTCGCTCATCGACACATTATGCTTCACTTCGGTTAGTCGGATAACCGCTTCGACTCCTGCAGCGGTCTGGCGTGTCGTGAACGGGTAGAGGATGCCGTCCACTCGGCGGTAGTCTTCGAAGTAGGTCGTTGCGGGCAGGCTCCCTTGCTGAGTGATGATTGGCATATCGATTCGGAGGAGGCGGAAGTTCTGCGTATCGATGTAGTACTTCATTGATGCGCCCCCGATTGAAGTGGCTTCAATCACATGGGCGTTGCGGTTGCCGACCTTTGCTGTGCCTGCAAGGCGTGGGTTTTTCAGGAGTTTGCGCCACTCATAGCTCCCAAGCGGGTCAGAGTTCAGGCGCATCTGCTCCAGCTCCGCACCCTTGATTTCGCGCAATCCTGTCAGCGGGCTTCGCTCCCAGCCGACTTTGCCATCGTAGCCCTGCGTAATCTCGCCGAGACCTTGCACATTCATCTTCACCAAGAAACGGTTCGGCTTTTTGATGTTGACTTCGATTGTGCCCTGCATATTCATCGCTGGATAGGCGACTGTGCCGCGTGTGCGAACTGAGCGTATCTTCTGAACCGCTTGCTTGGAAGCGGACTCTTGGGTCATGCGGTCTAAGATTTGCTCGGCGGTAAGGTTGCGTTGCGCGGTCAGATCTATAGAAACGAGACTCAGCACCATCAGCCCCAGAATCGGTAGTCTCCACTTCATTGTTATCCCTCGTCAAGATTGTACCCGATACAGGTATACTACCCGCCGATGAGCCAGACGATTGACCGATTGATGGAGCGTGCGATTGAGGAGAGGGTCTTTCCCAGTGCGGTGTGTGCGGTGTTGATGGGTGGGCGTGTGCGCTTTCAGAGCGCGTGGGGTAAGCCGAACCCCGAAGCCGACGCGCCTGCCAGCCCAAGCACGCTTTATGACCTCGCTTCGCTAACGAAGCCCCTCTCGACCACCACCCTCACGCTGATTGCGCTGGAGGAAGGGGAGGTGACTCTGGAAACGCCTATCGTGCGCTTTTTCCCCTCTGCACAGCATCTGAAAGGCGTGACGGTGCGCCACCTACTCACGCACACTTCAGGATTGCCTGCGTGGCGCCCCTACTATCGCCAAGCGAAGGGGCACGACGCTGTGATTGAAGCCGTTTTAGAGACACCCCTGATTCGCCAACCCTGCGCAGGCTACACCTACAGCGACGCAGGCTATATCCTGATGGGCGCAATATTGGAAAAGGTCTACGAGCGCACGCAGAGCGACCTGTTCCGCGAGAAGATTGCCGAACCGCTTGGGCTTCAACACACGACCTACAACCCGCCTGTCGAGTGGCGCGACCAGATTGCCCCCACAGGACACTCCGAGTCGCGCGAAGGGCAACTTCTGCTGGGGCAAGTTCACGATGAAAACGCCCATGCGATGGACGGCTTTGCGGGACACGCAGGGCTGTTCGGCACGCTGGATGATTTGATTCGCTATGTGCGGATGATTCTATCGGGCGGGCGTCCTCTGCTCTCGTACTACAGTGTGCAGGCGTTCCTGACGCCCCACTCGGTCGGCTCTGCACAACCTCAGCACACGCTGGGGCTGTTTGCCCACCCGAACCCACTGTTGCCAAGGGGCGACCTGTTCCCGACGCGGTGTGTGGGACACTCAGGCTTCACGGGTACAGTGATGCTCTTTGACCCCCAGATTGAGATGGCACTGATTCTGCTCACGAACCATGTCTACTACAGCCGTGAGAAAGAGACCTACTTAGAGTACCGCCGTCGTATTTTGAATGTGTTGGCAGGGCAGATTGGGGAGGTCTAAGACTTAGGGGCAGACATAAGGTCTGCCCCTGCCTGCTAACGATCGTCGCGACGCTCGCCCTCACCACCGTCGAGCTCGAACTGACGGCGTTGGGGACCTGTGAAGGGCGGTTTCTGCACCTTGTCGCCCAGACTCAGTCCGCTGACAATCTCCACATGACTGCTACTGCGTAGTCCGATTTTGACCTCGACGCGCTCGGTCTTGGGGCGGCCTCGTTCGTCGATTTCGCCTGGCACAATCTTGAGCGCGTAGTACTTGCCGTCCTCAACGCCCAACGCTTCTAACGGCAGAATTGGCACATCGTTTTTGGATGCGGTGATGATTCGGCATCGGGCGGTCATGCCAGGTCGCAGGGCGGGGTCGGTCTGCTTCAGGTAGACTTCCACGGCGAACTTCACCACGCCCAGCGCACTGGCTCCTTGCCCCGATTGGGAAGCAGGGGCAATCTTGCGCACTTCGCCCTTGAACACCTTGTCGGGTAGGGCGTCCACCCTCACTTCTACGGGCATGCCAACTCGCACTTTCGCCACATCCAGTTCGTTCAGGTTGAGCCGAACGCGCATCTGCGACAGGTCTGCCACCTGCATAATGGGGGTTCCCTCGCCGAATCCAGTGGTTCCCGACATCACCAGTTCGCCCACCTCGCGGTAGCGTCGGGTCACCACTCCGCTGATAGGCGCACGCACATCGGTCTCGGAGAACTGTATCATCAGGTTCTGGAACTGACTGGTGGCTTGGCGTTCGCTTGCTTGTGCCTGTTGGAGTTCCAGTCGGCGCATTTCGATTTCACGCAGGCGCAGGCGTGCGTTCTCTACATCGTTCTTTGCCGATTCGTATGCCTTTCGCTTGATTTCGTCTTGGATGGCGTTGGCGCGGGCGCGCTCCAGCTCGGCGCGTGCCGACTCTAACTGGGCGCGGGCGGTTTCCAGCTCGATGCGCTGTTGCTCGGCGAGTTGTTGCTGGCGTTGTTGCAGATTGCGCAGTTGGCTCTCGGCGTTGGTGAGCGCTGTACGGGCACTGTCCACCTGCTGGCGCGACACATAGCCTTTGTCCAACAGGTTCTGTAGCCGTTCGTAGTTGCGCTGGGCCTCTTCGAGTTGGGCTTCGGCGGTGCGTAGGGCGTTCGCCAGTTCCACGCGCTCTTGGGGGTGTTTCACCGTTTCGAGCAGGCGCAGGTTCTCCTGCGCGCTCTTGAACGCCGATTCTGCCGATTGGAGGCTGGCGCGTGTGATGGTGGGCTGTGCTTCTAACTCGCGCTCAATCTGCTCCAGCCGAATCTCGGCTTGGCGCAGTTGGAGGCGCGCTTCTCGCTCCTGCATCTCTAAGGCGATTCGAGCGCGCTCGGTGTTCGCTTTTGCCGATTCGACCTGTGCGCTCCCCTGTTCGACCTGTTGCTGGATTTCGCGGGGGTCAATTCGTGCCAGCAGTTGCCCCTGTTGGACGACTGCCCCTTCGTCTACAAAGAGCGCTTCGATTCTGCCTGGCACGCGGGACTTAATCTCGACCACGCGCACAGGTTCAATCGCACCCGATTCGCTCACATCGACCGTGATGTCGCCTTTGGTAACGGTGAAGGTACGCTCCGCCGCTTGGGCGGTCTGCATGCCCCGTTTTCCGACTAAAACCCAGCCCAACCCTGCGCACATCAGCGAGACGCCGAGCAAAACGATACATCCGACCAGTCCCTTTCTCATCGCCGTGTTCCCATAAAGCATACCTGAGTGGCGGGTAAAAGTTCCCGCCAGCGGGTACACTGAAGGCGATGGATGGCGAACTGGTTTGGAAAGGCAAGATGGTCTTTGAAGGGCGTGCGAACACAGGGCACCCGGTGCTGTTCGATGCGCACCCCGAACACGGTGGGAGCAATGTCGCCGCAACACCGATGGAGGCGATGCTCCTTGCAGTCGCAGCGTGTACTGCGATCGATGTGGTGGCGATTCTGAACAAGATGCAGCAGAACCTGACCGAGTATCGGGTCTCGATCCACGCCGAGCGTGCGCCCGAACACCCACGCCGATTCACAAAGGTGGTCATCACGCATCACCTAAAGGGCGAGAATTTAGACCCATCGGCGGTGGAGCGTGCGGTGAAACTCTCGGATGAGAAGTACTGCTCCGCTTCGGCGACCCTGCGCCTGCCTACTGAAGTCTCGTCCGAGTTCGTGATTGAAGAGTGAGATGGTACGCTCATCGGACTGGTTCTACCGCACAGGCTGGGTCTTGGTGCGCGGGTTGGCACGGCTCTACTTTCGGCTGGAGGTGGTCGGGGCGGAGCGCGTGCCCTTAGAAGGACCGCTGATTGTCGCCCCCAACCATATGAGCCTGTTAGACCCCCCCTTGATTGGTTGTGCTTGCCCGCGCGAGTTGCGCTATCTGGCGAAGGCGGAACTGTTTCGGTATGGGCTGTTCACGAAGCTCATTCGCAGGCTGGGCGCGTACCCTGTGGAGCGGGGCACTGCCGATGTCGGGGCGATCAAGACCGCCCTACAGGTGCTTTCAGAAGGGCGCGCCCTGATTATCTTCATCGAAGGCACACGGGGCGACGGCACAAGGCTCCTGCCCCCCACTGCGGGCGTGACCCTACTGGCGCGTCAGTCCGGTGCGCCCGTCGTGCCGACCGCCATTATCGGCACGAACAAGGCGTGGGGTAAAGGTACGAAGTTCCCCCGCCCCGTCAAAGTGAAGATTGCATTTGGGGAACCCGTGCGCTACAGCGACCTGTTTGGCGAGCGCACCGACCGCCAAGCGCGTGAAGCGTTCAGCCTCGAAGTGATGCGCCGTATCGCCGACCTGACCGTCGAACTCGGACACCCTATCCCGATGCACGCGGACGAGATGTCAGAGAAGGTTTGAAGGCTCAAGTGAGCCGTCTTAGCGTCTCCATCTCACAGAGCACGCTCGCAATCCGTGTGCTATCGGGCGGATAGGGCGTATCGTGCGTGCGTAGAACCTGCATCATCGTATCTCAATCGGCGTGATAATCTTGACGGCGAATCGGTTCTGGGTGCGCGAAGCGTTCGGCAGACCGTAGATGAAATAGATGTCGAACCCCTGTCGCACGCGCTGGAGATAGGTCAGGTAGAAGTTGCGCGTATCTTCGCGTTCGCCCCCGAACTCCAGTCGGTTCAGCACAAGTCGCCCTCCAATCGCTCGCTCAGGGTCGATCTCATAGTTGAGCGTGAAGATGAGTTGGCGCGCCGAATCGTCGGGAATGTCGGGATCGGAATAGGCTATTGTAAGTGTTTCGAGTTCCAAGCGCAGGCGCAAGCGTGGAGCGACCTCCAGCGATTGGGTCAGTAGCGCATACAGGCTCCTGCCCCCGTTCTGATCGCCCACATCCACGAAAAACTCGCCCGCACGGTAGATGTCCAACACATTCCACCCATAGGCGAAGTTGATGGTGCGGTCGATGTTAGGTGGGCGGTTCAGGTAGCGTGCGCCCACTGTCAGGCGGTTCTGGTTGCGGTAGAGCCACTGATAAGTGAAAGTGCCTCCTTCATCTAATAGGCTTCCTCCATAGTTCCTGCGTGTGGTGAGTTCCAGCCGTGCCTCGTTGTAGAGCAGTCGCTCGCCCTCAGGTCGGTCGAACCAGATGACCCCGAACCGCCACGCCCGATAGCCGAACTCTGGCACGAACCCCAAACGCGGGCGGTAGCCCGGCTCGATATCGGTGTACTGCAGGAGGTAGTTGGGCAGGCGTTCACGCGCGTTGCGCTGGAGCGTGTATTGCTGATAAACACCGTCGCGGTCGCCCTCCAGCCGATAGAGTGCGGTGGTCAGGCGCACCTCGCCCTCGCCGTCGATTCGGCTTATATCGATGTTTCCGCCGTAGCTCGTTTCGGACACATCACCTTGCAAGCGCACCGCCTGCAAATTCAGGAACGAGCGGTCCGCGAACTGATAGCGCACGCGCCCCACTCCCACCTGTCGCATACGCCCGTTGGTGTGTTCGTACTCGCCGAATAGGAAGCCGTAGCGCCAATCGCCCAGTGAGCCGAACGCCTTGCCTCCTGCAGTTAGGTCTTGAACCCGCAGGCTGTAAAACATCACGCGCGGGGGCATAAACTCCCTGCCCTCTTGGAAGAACGGGCGTTGCTCTTCCAAAAGTTTCTCGGTGTAGGAGAAGTCCACCTTCGCCACATCGCCAGCGATATTGCGAAAGTCGGGGCGCAGAGAGAAGACCGCTGTGAGCGGGTCGCCCGTTGTATAGCGCACATCGAGACCACTGCGCGAAGTGGTACTGCCCCCGTTGCTGTCGCCTGTGAAGTAGGGCAACAGGATAATCGGATAGCGTGGGGGGGGCGGTTCCAGACCTGTCCAGAGCGCTTGACGCCTCGTTGAGTAGAACGCGCCCATGTTGGGAAAAGTGTGGATTTCGTTTTGGCGGGGCAGATAGCGTTCCAGGATAACCCCGAACTGGCGTTGGTTGGCGTTGTAGCGCAGGCTCTGGAACGGAATGCGCATCTCGGCGACCCAGCCGTTCTCGGTGATTCGTGCCACCGCCTGCCAGTCGCCTCTCCAGCGGATGTTTTCCGTCGTGCCCGCAGGAATATCCTCTGCCTGTGTTCCGCGTGCGTTGACGGTGAAGGTGTAGGGTTCCAAGTTGCGCGCTTGGGGGTCAATCAACACGGCGACGGTATCGTCGTTCTCGATGTTGCCCCCGCGCTTGGTCTCCCGTGCGATTATCGCTTCGGGGTTCGGGTCATCGCAAATGAAGGCGACATAGATGGCATCGTCGGTGTAGCCGATGTAGGCGCGTGTGTTGGGCGTGCCCCAACTCTGGCGCGAAGGCGACCAGAACCGCTCCACAAAGAACGCCTCCTTCCACTCCGCTTCGTCCACCACCCCGTCCAGTGTGGGGGGCTGGTTCATCTTCTGCGCAGGGAACGAACGCGGCTCCACTGGCTGAGCAAGAGCCGTCCCTTTGACAAGCACCAAAACAGACAGTAGCGCGATTAATCTCATCGCAACCTCCCCATAACGGTCATTTCGAGCAGAGCGGGGTAGATTCCTGCAGTTTTTGGGGCAGTGGGCAATCGGTAGCACGGGCGTCTCGCCCGTGAACGGGGCAGTGGGCAATCGGCAGTGGGCAGTGGGGAGTGGGCAGGAGACGATTCGTCGCCAGCGAAACTCTCTTTTACCATGATCGACTCGCCCTATGCTCTGAGCGAAGAGCAGGTCGCATTCTACCGTGAGAACGGCTACCTGCATCTGGAGGGTGTCCTCTCTGAAGATGAAGCGTACGCCCTGCGCGAAGAAGCGCACGCGCTTATTCGTCGGCTTGCAGAAACACACGGGGGCGAAGAGACGCTCAACGCTGCGTGGGGCAGTAGCCGTGCGCTCAGTGAACTCCCGCCCAAACTCCTGCACTGCCACAAAGTGCAGTATCATAGCGCACTCTTCACGCGCTTGATTTGCGACCCACGCCTAACCGACCGAATCGCCTGCCTCATCGGTGCCAACATCCAACTCCACCACACCAAACTGTTCATCAAGCCTCCTGAGCAGGGCGCACCGTTTCCCCTGCACCAAGACTATCCCTACTTCCCCCACGAGAGGCACACAATGCTTGCAGGAGTCTTCTTTTTCGACGATGCACCTGTCGAGAAGGGCTGTATTTGCGTTGTGCCCGGAAGCCACAAGCGGGGACCGATACCCCACAATCCCGAAGGGGGCTGGCATCTGCCGACCGAACAGTACCCGTTAGAGAGTGCCGTGCCCATCCCTGCGCGGGCTGGGGATGTGGTGGTGTTCAACTACCTGACCATTCACGGCTCTGGGGTCAACCGTACTCAGTCGGCACGCACGACTTTGCTGGTGCAGATGCGCGACCCAACCGACCGCCCGACTCAAGCGGTTCACCTCTCACGTGGGCAAGGGCTGATGTTGCGCGGAATTGACCCCACCGCCGACGCCGAACCCGACACCGCCTCACGCTCGCGTTATCTGACGGCTCAAGGAGCAAACACGCCCCACTAATCACGATGGGCGAAAATCTCCCTTTGAATGGGCAGATTCTACCCACTGAATGGGTAGAATCTGCCCACGATGATACCGCGCTGGGTTTTGGAGCAGGTATGCGAGCGGTTGCGCATCGTGCCCGTCGTGTTCCTGCAGGGTGCGCGACAGGTGGGCAAGACCACCTTAGCAAAGCAGCTTATCGAGTCGGGCGTGATGGACACTTACATCACGCTGGACGATTTGGCAACCCTGCAGGGAGCGCGCCAAGACCCCGAAGGCTTCATCAGTGCCCTGCCTGAGCGCACTGTGCTGGACGAAGTTCAGCGCGTGCCCGAGCTGTTGCTCGCACTCAAAAAGCGAATCGATAGCGAGCGTCGTTCAGGGATGTTCCTGCTGACGGGTTCTGCCAGCCCACTCACGCTCCCACAGGTCGCCGATGTGTTGGTGGGGCGAATGGCAATCGTGACCCTCTATCCTCTCTCACAAGGTGAACAAGAAGGTGTTCGCGAACGTTGGATCGAACGGGCGTTTCAAGGGCAGTGGCAGATTGTTTCCATTCCCACCCATTCGGAATCACTCTGGGCGCGAGTGTTGTGCGGGGGATACCCCGAAGCCGTTCAGTTTGCAGACACGGCTCAGCGACAAGCATGGCTCCGTGCTTATGCCGATACGCTCGTCACGCGCGATGTACGCATGCTGACCGACATCGAACGAGTCGCCGATATGATGCGCTTGCTGAGGCTCTTAGCGTCTCAGACCTGTCAACTGCTTAACCTTGCGAACCTGTCCCGCGAGATTGGGATTCCCCACTCGACGCTCCAGCGCTATCTTGCCTTGTTGGAGACGCTGATGGTTGTGGTGCGTGTGCCTGCGTGGCACGCGAACCTTAGCCAGCAGTTGCTCAAATCGCCCAAAATGATGCTGAACGACACGGGGCTGGCGTTGGCGTTGCTGAATGTGGGCGAGGAACGGTTGAGAGAAGAAGCGCTTCTGCGCGGGCGAATGTTGGAAAACTTCGTCGGGATGGAGCTGGTCAAGCAAATCGGTTATGCCCCTGCGCCCTACCGACTGTATCACCTGCGCACGAGCAAGGGGCGCGAGGTCGATTTCATTATAGAAGACGAAGCAGGACGGCTTCTGGGAGTGGAAGTCAAGGCGTCGGCAACACTCCGTTCAGACGACTTTCGACACCTGCGCGCCCTCGCCGAGTGGGTTCCAGAGCGTTGGGCAAGCGGAGTAGTGCTCTACTTGGGCGAAACCCAACTCCCCTTCGGCAAAGGGTTCTGGGCGTTGCCGATTACCAGCCTGTGGCACAGGAACGCTGAAACCGCTGGGTTATAAGTGCATAGGAATCGGAACTCGCTCCAACATCGTGCGTGTGAGGTGGGGCACTAAATCCCGATACAGCAACTCCACCGCTCTCTGAACCGCCTCCGAGTTGAGATACGCACAGACCGAACCCAAATCGGGTGCATAACCCGCCTTCGGCACTAAATGAAACTCCTCCCGCCACGGATAGCACCGCTCGTCGACCGCACACACCACTCGCGTGCCCTTCGTGTGCCCCACCACCAGATGGGGAAATCCATAAAATGCACGCAGTTCGGTCGCACGCTCCTTCGGCATCCATAATCCCGAATAGCACCGCTCATAGTCAATCACGCCTGCCCCCAAGTTGCGCCCTGTCAGCACGGGCACATAGCCCGCTCTCGGCTCGGACACCACCCACCGATTGCGCTTGAACTCTGGACTGCGCGCTGCAAAGTGAACCGAAAACACCTCGCCCAACGGCACACCCGAACGCTCCCACGCCAACAGCTCAGGCGTCTCGAACCGTATCATCTCGCCTTGATAGTCCGCTCGGCTCAGCACCTGCTGACCCGTCTCGTCGTACAACGCCAGCCCATGCTTGCCCTTCTCCAGTTTCAGGATGACAGCGTCCACATTCCTGCCTGCGAACACCTTGCCCACCCGATAGACGCTCAATCGTCCCTGCTCGGCTAAAAACGCGCGCAACCGCTCAAAATCGTCCAGCACCATCCATGTGGTGGGGATGATGAACACCAAGACGCCGTTCGGTTTCAGCAGCCGTACCGACTGTTCCACGAACAGCCCATAGATGTTATACTTGCCCTTGCAGGTGTGGAACCGTTGCTTGTAGCGTTGCTTTTGATCCCTAAGCAGGTGGATGGGGTAGTGCGATGCGTCGCCGATGATGCCGTAGGGCGGATTGCCGAGAACCACATCGAACGGTTCATCGGGCGTCCAGAGCAGATAGTCGGTCTGCACAATCTGGGCGAAGGGGGCGACCTGTCGGGCATAGTGAGCCGACAGGGGATTGATTTCCACCCCGATGAACTGGTGATGGGTTCCAAAGTGGTGGCGGAAGGCAGAGAGAAAACGGCAATCGGCGCAGGCAGGTTCGAGAACACGCAGGGCTTGGCGTTGCGGCGTCTGAGCAAGGAGCACCATTCGGTCGACGATTTCGAGCGGGGTGGGCACGAAACCTAACGCACGGTGAATCGCTTTTTCGTCAAGAGGCAAAGAGGGTTCCGATTCCAAGACGGGCAAGGCTCCCTGAGCCAACGGCACTCGTTCCACACTCTGATTGTACCCCTAAGCCCAGCGCTTGACCATCATCACACCGCGTCCAACGCCTGCTTGAGGTCTAACACGAGGTCTTCGGGATGTTCGACGCCGACCGAGAGGCGGATGAGGTTCTCGGTAATGCCGAAGGCGCGCTGGTCTTCCTTGCTCATATCGGAGTGGGTCATCGTGGCGGGATGCTCCGCCAGCGATTCGGTACTGCCCAAGCTGACCGCCAACTTGATGAGTTTGAGTGCGTTCAGGAACCGAAACGCCTCCGCTTCGCCCCCGACAATCTCGAACGAAATCATCGCGCCGGGCGCAAGGCACTGACGGCGATAGAGCTCGAACTGGGGGTGCTCTTCGCGCAAATGCCCCAGATAGTTCACCTTCAGCACTTTCGGGTGGTCGGCGAGGAAGTCCGCCACATAGCGTGCGTTCTTCATCTGGGCGGTCATGCGCAACTTGAGCGTTTCCAGACTGCGCAATAACAGCCAGCCTGTCCACGGTCCTGCCATCGTGCCCATGAAGGTTCGCAGGGTCTTCACGGGCGCGAGTGCCTCTTTGGAACCCAAGCACGCGCCTGCAATCAGGTCGCTGTGCCCGCCGATATATTTGGTCGCCGAGTAGAGCACGAGGTCTGCCCCGTGCTTGAGCGGATGTTGCCAGAGCGGTCCGAGAAAGGTGTTGTCCACTGCGAGGGGCACTTTGCGTCCGTTGGGGGCGTACTTCTGGGCGAGTTGGGCACAGAAGGCGATGTCCACCAGCGCGTTCGTGGGGTTGGCGGGCGTCTCGATATAGATCATCGCAAGGCGGTCGCGCAGGGGCGAACTTGCCAACACCTGCTCGACCTCTTCGTTCGGTGTGCCCGCTTTGAAGGAGAGCACCTGGACACCGAACTGGGTCAACACATGGCGGAACAGGTAGTCCGTGCCTCCATAAAGCGGTTCACTGAAGAAGAGCAGGTCGCTCGGTCGCAGATACGCCAGCACGGTGGTCGCAATCGCTGCCATCCCGCTTTCGAACACCGCGCAGGCTTCGGCATCGTCCCACAGGCAGAGGCGGTCTTCCAGAATCTCCAAGTCGGGGTTATTGAGTCGGCTGTAGATTAGCCCCATCTGCTCGCCCGGTTTCTGCTTGCGCAGACCGTAGGCGAGTTCGAAGAACGCCTTGCCCTCCTCTGCGGTTTTAAACACGAAGGTCGAGGTCTGGAAAATGGGGCACTTGATAGCCCCTTCCGACCATTCGGGCTTATAGCCGTAGCCCATCATGAGGCTCTCTGGGTGCAGAGGTTGTCCGTTGATATAGCCTTCGGGTTTGCGTTCGGTCATCGTCGACCTCTCATTATCGGTTATCCGCCGTAGATTTTTTCGGGTTCAATCAGCACGGGTTCGATTTCGGTCAGTTCGTCGCCTTGTGCCTCGCGATAGAAGCAGGAGCGATGTCCTGTGTGGCAGGCGACGCCGACTTGCTCCACTTGGATGAGCAGGCAATCGTTGTCGCAGTCCACCAGCACGCGCCTCACATGTTGCAGGTGTCCGCTGGTTTCGCCCTTGACCCAATATTGTTGGCGGGAGCGGCTCCAGTAGGTGCATTTGCCTGTCTGGAGCGTGCGCTCAATCGCTTCGCGGTTCATATAGGCGACCATCAGCACCTGCCCGTTCTCGGCGTCCTGAATGACCGCTGGGATGAGCCCATTCGCATCGAACTTGAGTGTATCGAGCCAGTCCATCGTCAATTGACCTGGATTTCCATTCGAGCGGTAGCAGGTTCGCGCTTGCCATAGGGGTCTGCAATCGTGAGGTAGACGGTGTAGGTTCCGCGTCGTGGGAATCGGCGTCGCACGACCTGTTCCTCGCCATCAACGAGGCTGGGGTCTTCGAAACTCCATCGGAACACGACGGGCTGGTTGCCTGCCTCACTGACCCCGATGAAGGTGAGTTCGTCGTTGCCAGCGATTACTATTCGGGAGTTGCTTCGGGAGGTAAAGGTTCCCCCGAAGGCGTTTTGCACGACGAAGTAGCCCTGGATGGGGGTCTGTTCGCTCAGCACGCGGATTTCGCCCACATAGAACACGCCCAAGTTATCGCCCGCAATCGCCACCCGACGAATTTGCCCGTTGGTCTCGCGCAGGTTGGGGATGCCTGCAAGCGGAATGCTCACCGACTGCCACCCTGCATCATCGGGGCGAATGTTCTGAAGTGGGAGCATAAACTCGGTCTTCTTGCCGTCGGTGGTTTCTAAGATGATGCGCACTTCGCGCATGGTAGGTGTGGAGGTCTGACCCCCACCCCCTGACCCAGCTCCCCCAGGTGCGCCCGGCGCGCCGGGTCCAGAGAGTCCGCCACCCCCACGCGGAGCGCCACCTGGTCCCTCACCGAACTCACCAAAACCGCCTGGACCTCCGCGCACTCCGCCTCCTGTTGCACCGCCTCCTGCAGTTGTGCCTGGAAACCGCAGGGCGAAGCGCATCACTTTGTCAGGCGCGCCAATGTCGGGTCGTAGGTCAACAGGGTTCTGGAACTCGACCCAACCCCCTGAAAACAGTCCACGCGTGATGACTTTGAGGGAGCGACTGCCGACAAAGGTGGTCTCGGTGCTATCTTCGATGGAGCCTGCGCCCCAGTTTTTCAGCACAAGTCCTGCTTGCTCTGCAGGTTGCCCCTGATAGAGGGTGGCGTCCGCCAAACTTGCGTTCATTAGCCCAACCGCCAAAGCCACTGTCATCCACCATTGGGTTTTCATCGACCGTTCTGCCTCCGATCAGATTGTACCCTATCGGGGTACACTCGTGTTATGCGGAACCTTTCGGGCGAGGAGTGGCGCATCCAGCAGATTGCCGAGCGCGTGGGCACGATATTGCCACTGGGTGAGGTGCAAATTCGGAAGGGGATTGGCGACGACACGGCGGTTGTTTGGGTCGGAAATCAGACGCTGTTGCTGACGGTCGATATGCTGGTGGAGGGGATTCACTTTCGGCTGGACTGGACGGACGCCTATCGGTTGGGCTGGAAGTCGCTGGCGGTTAACTTGAGCGATATTGGTGCGATGGGGGGGCAACCTGTGTTGGCGTTGCTGTCGATGGCAATGCCCGAAAACCTCAATCCCCTAGCTCCCCTCTCCGCAAGCGACCCTACCTGTCATTCCGAGCGAAGCGAGGAATCTCAACTGGGGCACTATCGAGACCCCTCGCCTTCGGCTCGGGGTGACAAGGGGAATGAGACGGAGAGGGGGCAAGGGGGTGAGGTTCACTCCCCTCTCCCACTGGGAGAGGGGTCGGGGGTGAGGGCTGAAATGGGAGAGGGGCAGGGGAGTGAGGTTCCCTTGCCCACTCCCCACTCCCCACTCCCTATTCCCCTCCACGAGTGGCTCACCGCCTTCGCAGACGGCTTTCGCGACTGCGCCCAAACCTATCACACCGCCCTCGTCGGGGGCGACACGAACCGCTCTGACAAACTCATTATCGATGTGGTTGTGCTGGGTGTGCTGGAGGGCGAGCCAGTTCTGAGGTCGGGCGCACAAGTGGGCGACTGGATTCTGGTGACGGGTATGCTGGGTGGTTCCCGCGCAGGACTCATGCGTCTGATGCGCGGAGAGTTCCACGACCCCGAAGCGATTGAGGCTCACCTGAAACCAATCCCGCGCGTTCGTGAAGGGCAACTCCTGCGCCAAGCGGGTGTGAGCGCGATGATGGACATCAGCGATGGGGTTGCGAGCGACCTGCCGAAACTGCTCAGGGCGTCAGGCGTGGGCGCGGTGGTCTATCCGCACCGAGTGCCCATCCACCCATCAGCCCAACGCTATGCCGAAGAGGTGGGCGAAAACCCCGCTCTCTTCGCCCTGCAGGGCGGTGAGGACTACGAACTGCTCGTGTGCGCTCCCCCCGACCTCGCTCGGAAACTGCTCCAGACCCTTCCTGCCGAGACGGGCACGCCCCTCACTTGGATAGGGGTCATCGAGGCAGGCGATTCGCTCTGGCTGGAAGATGAATTGGGCAAGCGGACGCCGTTCGAGTTGAGCGGTTGGAGCCATTTTTAGCAGACTCCCGCCCCATCCACTGCTTCGCACGCAAAAAACTGCGCTTCGTACTGCGAGTGGCGACGATACTCCGCGTGGGCATGTGCGATGAACGGTTCAATCTGTGCTTTCTCCACCAGCGCGATGCACGCCCCACCGAACCCCGCTCCCGTCATGCGCACGCCAATACAGCCCGGCGCACTCAAGCACGCTGAGACCATCCAGTCCAGTTCGGCGCAGGAGACCTCGTAGTCGTCGCGTAGGGAGGCGTGGGAGGCGAGCATCAGGTGGCGCACGGCGTGAGCATCGGCTTGGCGCAGAGCGTCCAGAAACGCCAGTACCCGTGCGTTCTCGCTGACCACATGGCGCGCTCGGCGTCGGGCAGGCTCCGAGAGCAGGGGCAGGTAGAGGCTCGCCTGTTCGGGACTGACATCGCGCAGGGCGTCTACCGAATCGCCCAGCACTTTGCGTAGTTCTGCCACCGCCTGCTCACACTCGGCACGACGGCGATTGTATTGCGATCCAGCGAGTGTGCGCGGTTTTCCTGTGTCGGCGACCACAATCGCCCAATCGGAGGGAATGGGGATGGTCTCGGTGAACTGCGTGCGCGTATCGATAAAAAGGGCGTGTCCCGCTTTGCCCAGCAGACTGGCGAACTGGTCCATCATGCCACAGCGCACGCCCGCATAGTGCCACTCGGCTTGTTGGCAGAGGAGCGCCAACTCCAGCGCACTCAGCCCGAGCTGGTCGATCTGGTTCCACATCACGGCGAATGCGCCTTCAATCGCCGCAGAGGAGCTTAGCCCTGCCCCCAAAGGCAGGTTGCTCGTCACGACTGCTTCCACCCCCGTGAGCGTGCGCCCTTTCCGCTTCTGGAGCAGACTTGCTACGCCCGCCACATAGCGCACCCAGCCTTCGGGGAGGGTTTCTGGGGGCTGATCTGGGAGGGCTTCTAAGTCCAACTCAATCTGGTCGTCCAGCGTTTCGGAATAGACGAGGCACTGATGGTCGGTTCGTGGTTTGGCATAGAGGCGCACTTGGCGGTCGATGGCGACAGGCAGGACGAAACCGTCGTTATAGTCGGTATGCTCGCCAATCAAGTTGACCCGCCCCGGAGCGCGCACGCACAGCACTTTCAGTCCTCCCAGAGCGGTTTGCGGTTGCGAAATCCCCCATCCAGTTCGTGATAGTAGCCGATTCGGTCTTCGCCCAGTCGCCAGCAAAGCATGACTTCGCGCCCCTCGCGCAGGTGGGGGAAGTCGACGATGCCTTCGTCGATGTCTTTGAGCAGGATACCCATCTTGTGCAGTTCGTCGACCGCTTTATGCACCTCGCGCGCCACGCTGGAGGGTTCCCAGTGGAGTTCTTTGCCGTTGGTGAGGGCGTGTCGGAACAGTTCGTCGGCACGCTCTTGGTACTCTTCGCGCAGGCGCGCCATCATCGCCTGTAAGCGCAGGAGTTTCGTCCGCAACTCAGGGAGGAGTGCGTTCGCCTCGGCGACCGTGAAATAACGCTGGAAGGGTTTCCGTCTTCGTTTTCGCATGATTAAAGCCAGCTTCCTGTAGGTGGTGGGCCCGGCAGGATTCGAACCTGCGACCAAGCGGTTATGAGCCGCCTGCTCTGCCGCTGAGCTACAGGCCCCCCCACAAGTGCCCCTTAATTATACCTCTGCCTCGTCAGGTGGCTCGCTTTCCTCTTCGGCAGGTTCGGGCGCGAAGAGCGTTTCGGGACGGCTGAGCCGTTTGGCAAGGGTCTCCTGGGTGAGCGCGGAGAGCACCACTTGCCCACTACTAAGGAACACCACACAGCGCGTTCGGCGTCCCTGCGTGGCGTCGATGAGCCGAGTGCCCTCCCGACGCAGTTGCTGAACCAAACGTTTGATGGGCGCAGAATCGATTCTGACCAACGCCACCACCTTATCGGTCAGCACGAAGTTGTAGAAGCCCACATTCAGCAGGGGCGGAAGACCTGCGCTTCGTTCATCACCCGTCATATCAAGCAGGTTTCAGCAAAGCGCGCCTGTTTCCTGCCTCAGTGGGCGTGTCCGCACATCTGCTCCCGCATCCGCGCCAACGCTCGCGTGTGGAGTTGGTAGACCCGCGACTCTGAGATTCCCATCACCTGCCCAATCTCCTTGAAGGTCAAGCCGTCATAGTAGTAGAGCTGGATGACGGTCTTTTCGCGTTCGGAGAGGTTATCGATGGCCTCTTGAAGCGCGCGCACCTGTTCGCGCTCTTCCAGCTCGGCGAACGGGTCTTCAGACGAAGCAATCAGGTCATACAGGGCGGTGTTGTCTTCTTCGTCTCCGTTGACAATACACCCTTCCAGTGAGGTCATGTTCGTGCGCGCATAGTCGATGAGCAGTTGGCGATACTCTTCGAGGCTGATGCCGAGCGCTTCGGCGGTCTCCTCGTCGGTAGGGGGGCGCCCCAGCCCTGCCTCTAAGCGCACCCAGACCCGCTCTAACTGGCGCAGTTTATCGCGTGCCGAACGGGGTACCCAGTCTTCAGAACGGAGCGCTTCCAACACGGCGCCACGCACCAGCGCAATCGCATAGGTCTCGAACTTCACATTGCGCGTGGGGTCGAACATATCCACCGCCCGAATGAGTCCGATAATGCCATAGCTGTACAGGTCTTCCCATTCCATTCCTGCGGGTGGATAGGGCACGATGCGCCCGACCGTGAGTTTGACCAGATGGGCGTATTGGCGTATCAGGAACTCGCGGGCGTCCTGGTCGCCATACACCTTATACCGTTTCCACGCCTCTTGGATTAAGTTAATCTCCACGATGACCTCCCTCACAAATGCTGATTAGGCAGCGTTCTGTTCCGCCTCCGCCTCGCTGTCCGCTTCTTGCGAAGGCGTTTCTGATTCGGTTTGCGTTTCGGCTTCGGGCGGGTTGGGCGACTCTTGCGGTTGCTCGGGGGGCATCAGTTGGCTCACTGTGAACGCCCAAAGCGCACCCGCTATCCAGCCAATCATCCCTCCTATTAGCCCGCGAACGGTACAGAGCAGGGGATCGATGCCGGTGGCAATCCCCAGCACCAGCACAATCATACAGCCCAAACCGCCCGTAATTCGGGGCACGACTGTCCAGTTCATCAGGTCTCATCGTACGCCTCCAGGAGGGACTGGCACCGCCTGGACCCTATCGTGTAGGGACGAATCCCTGTGTCCGCGCTTGGAGGGCACGCTCGTACAGTGCCACATACGCCTGTGCAGAGCGACGCCACGACCAGTCCTCTCGCATCACTCGGCTGACCAGCTTCTGCCACGCGCTTGTCTCACCAAACGCCGAGACCGCACTGGCGACCGCCTCGTAGAGCGCATCGGGTTTGTAGGGTGTAAATATAAACCCGTTGCCCGTCTCCTTCTGCGCGTCGTAGGGGCGGATACTGTCTGCCAAGCCACCCGTCTGGCGCACTATCGGAATTGTTCCATACCGCAGGCTAATCATCTGTCCCAATCCACACGGCTCAAACCGCGACGGCATTAAAAACAGGTCAGCACCCGCATAGATACGGTGGGCTAAAGCGTTGTCGAATCCGATAGTGGCATGCACTTTGGCACGGTGGCGCTTATGGAGCGAGCGGAAGTAGCGCTCGTAAGCCGGGTCGCCCGTACCCAGAACCACGAACTGGACGGGCAACTGCAGAATCTTCGCGCCGATTGCCTTGATGAGGTCTAACCCTTTCTGGTCGGTCAAGCGCGAAACCAGCCCAATCACCGCCTTCGTCGGGTCGGGATGCCAGCCACATTCGGTCTGGAGCGACGCCTTGCACTGGGTCTTGCCCGACAGGTCGTCGGCGGTGTAGCGCGAAGGGATTAGCGGGTCGGTTTCAGGGTTCCACTCTTCATAGTCGATGCCGTTTAGGATACCGAGGAGGCGGTCTTCGCTATACAGACGACGCAGAAGCCCCTCCAACCGCTCGCCGTATTCAGGGGTCTGAATCTCGTGGGCATAGGTCGGGCTTACGGTGTTCACATAATCGCTATAGAGCAGTGCGCCTTTCATCAGATTGACCTTGCCGTAGAACTCCAGCCCCTCGATATCGAACAGGTAGTCAGGTAGCCCCAGTTCCCTGAAAAATTCGGGTTCGAACACGCCTTGATAGGCGAGGTTGTGAATGGTGAACAGGGTGGCGATGGCGCGCACCGATTCGGGCGCACCATGTCGCATATAGACGGGAATGAGCGCGGTGTGCCAATCGTTGCAGTGGACGACCTCAGGACGCCATTCACTGCGCTCCAAGAACGCTACCACCGCCCGACAGAACGCCACATAACCGCGCGGGTCTACCGCATAGAGGCTTTTCGAATCGACGCTACCTCCGAACCAACCGCCAGGCTGGATGAGGTAAACGCTCAGCCCGCTCGGTAGGTCTAACTGGTACACCTGCACGGTCTCGTGCCAACCATCGCGAACGGTGATCTCGAACGAGGTCAGGGGTTGGATTTGCCACCGCGTGTCGTTCAGAATCATCGGATAGGCGGGCATAGCGATGCGCACTTGATGTCCTTCGGCATTCAGCGCTTTGGGCAGGGCGCCCGCCACATCGGCTAACCCGCCCACTTTGGCTAAGGGAGCCACCTCAGCCGACACAAATAAGGCTCGAATCGATCGGTTATTCATACAGCCTCCCTAATCTCAAGTCCCGTTCATTTTCAGCAAGCGCACTGCACAACTCCAAAAACCGATAGAATGCTTGTGGCGACGGTGCGCCCTCACATTCTACCTGCTCAGCAGACCGACATCTTAGAGGATACCTTGCTTGTGCCCAAAGCGTGAGGCGTTCGAGCGGGGCAGGACTCAAACCTGCCAAAATTATCGGCGTTTCGGGCTGATTTCTGCAGAGCCATTCCAGTATTTTTCTCAGGGATGGGATGAGGCGCGTGCCCTGCGCGAGCCAGAGCCAGAGGCGGTCGGCATAAGCGACCATCTCCAATCCGCCCCCAACGAGGTGCCAACTCGGCATGAGACTACGCCACTGGTTCAACTCTGCTGAGCGGAACTGATGGGGTAGCCCCACGACATGCAGACGCGCTTGCAGGTCCCAGCCCATCGCAGGGCGCACGCCCGAATGCCAGTGCCAGACCAGCCCGCTCGGTGGCACGGGCACACGCGCCTCCACACACACAGGCAGATGCGCACTGATGAGGGGGAGCGGTATGGTACGAGGAGCGTGCCGTTGCTGAGAGACCGCCTCGCGAAGTCCGCGCGCTTGGTCGGTCGGTTGCATGGTCGGCTTGATTGCGCTTGTCATGGCTGTAGGGGATTTTCGGTCAGAACCCCGAATTTTTGCAGGCTCTCCTGCGCTTGCGAGCCTACTAAGGGGTGGGGTCTGCCTCACGAGTCAGCCAAACAGCTCCTTCACGGGGATATTGAGTTCAGGGTCAAATAGGGGGCTGATGGTTTCGTCCTGTGTGGTGCGACGCATCAACTTATAGCCTGCTTGGAAAGGTGTATCGTCCATCGGGGCGGGTTCGCGGTAGACCTCCAGCACGCGTTCGGCAAGGTTCACAATCCAGTACTCAGGGATCCCCGCGCGGGCGTAGAGGCTCGCTTTGTGCGTGCGGTCGAACGGGAGCGTCGTATCGGAAATCTCAATCACCAACAGGGCGGTCGTGGGGTGTTCTGTCCAGTAGTCGTCGGGAGTGCCCTGCACAATCGCAAGGTCGGGTACAGGTTCACTTTCGCCAATACGCAGGGGGCTTTGCACACGCAGGTAGTAGCCCTTGCCGACAAATTGGGGCGTTAGGCGCAGATTCATCTTGTCTACAGAAGCCCCATGCTCAGGACCGATGGGTGTCATATAGACCTCTCCTTCGATGAGTTCCACGCGCTGGTCGCCAAAGAAGCCAAGTTCGCCCAAACGGTGAAACTGTTCTCGTGTCATCCGCCACCGTTGGGGGTGGATGGTCGTTTCAGCGCGCTTATCTAATACCGTCGCCATCGTGTCTCACCAACGATTAGCATACCTGACATGCTCTACGCTACTCGAACAGTTCTCTAACCGCAATCTGCAACTCAGGGTCAAACAGGGGGCTGATGGTTTCGTCCTGTGTGGTGCGACGCATCAACTTATAGCCTGCTTGGAAGGGTGTATCGTCCATCGGGGCGGGTTCGCGGTAGATCTCCAGCACGCGTTCGGCAAGGTTCACAATCCAGTACTCAGGGATCCCCGCGCGGGCGTAGAGGCTCGCTTTGTGCGTGCGGTCGAACGGGAGCGTCGTATCGGAAATCTCAATCACCAACAGGGCGGTCGTAGGGTGTTGGGTGCGATAATCTTCTAACTTGCCTGCTACAACAGCAAGGTCGGGCTGAGGCTCACTGTCGCCGAGGCTCAGAGGCGTCTGCACGCGGGCGTGATACCGCTCGGAAGTGAACCGAGGCACAAGCGAGTGGATATAGCGGTTGACTGCAAAGCCGTGTTCGGGTCCCATCGTCGTCATATAGACCTCTCCTTCGATGAGTTCCACGCGCTGGTCGCCGAAGAAGCCGAGTTCGCCCAAGCGGTGAAACTGCTCTCGTGTCATCCGCCAGCGTTGGGGATAGGTGGTCGTTTCCGCGCGCTTTTCTAATACCGTTGCCATCGCATCTCACCAGAGATTAGAATACCTCACAACTTCCCTTCTCGAATGCCTTCCCGAATCGACTCCATCCAGCGGGCGTAGAAGTGCAAGTTATGATAGGATGCCAGCCGATAGCCGAGCATCTCCTGCGCGCGGAACAGGTGGTGGATGTACGCCAAACTATAGCGTTGGCAGACCCAGCAGGTGCATTCGGGGTCGATTGGCTCTTGGCATTCGGCAAAGCGGGCGTTGCGCAGGTTCTTTCGCCCCTGCGAAGTGAACACCACCGCGTGGCGTGCCATCCGAGTGGGCAATACGCAGTCGAACATATCCACTCCCGATTGCACAGCGCGCAGAATGTCGTCGGGTGTGCCGACACCCATCAGATAGCGCGGTTTGTCGGCAGGCATGCGCGGGGCGAACTCACCCACGATGCGATACATCTCCTCAATCGGCTCGCCGACCGCCGTGCCCCCAATCGCATAGCCCGGCAGGTCGAGCGAAGTAATCTGTTCCAGACTCTGCTCACGCAGGTCGTCATAGACTCCGCCTTGAAAGATGCCGAACAGCGCTTGTGGGTGCAGTCCCCCCTGAAGCCGTTGTTCCTGAAAGGTGAGCCACGCGCTGCGACACCGTTTCGCCCACTGATAGGTACGCTCGGTGGCGCGGGCGACCTCCTCACGCGTGGCGGGATAGGGTGGGCACTCGTCGAACGCCATCACGATGTCGCTCCCCAAGTGCGCCTGCACTTCCATCGAGCGTTCAGGGGTGAACCGATGCTCTGAGCCGTCTAAGTGTGAGCGGAAGGTGACTCCATCGTCGTCGATTTTGCGCAGTTGGGAAAGGCTGAACACCTGATAGCCCCCGCTGTCGGTTAGGATAGCGCGCGACCATCTCATAAACCCGTGCAGTCCGCCCAGTCGAGCGACTCGCTCTGCTCCCGGACGCAGATACAGATGGTAGGTGTTGCCCAAGATGATGCGAAAGCCCAGCGCTTCCAGCTCCTCTTGGCTGAGCGTTTTGACCGTCGCTTGTGTGCCGACGGGCATAAACACGGGCGTCTCTATCGTCCCGTGTGGGGTATGGAGATGCCCAAGCCGTGCATGGCTACGCTTCGATTGGGCAACTATCTCGAATCGGAAGTCATCTATCACTATTCATAAACCCCTGCGTAGACCGCTTGGATGACCTCGTAGGGGGTGGTGATGCCTCGCAAGATTTTGTCGCGCCCGTCCTCTAACATCGTGCGGAACCCTTCCTTGCGAGCAATCTGAGCAATCGCCTCACTCGATGCACGGTTCACGATGGCTTCACGAATAGCGGGCGTAATCCGAAGCAGTTCGAAAATCCCGATTCGTCCTCGATAGCCCGTGCCTCGACAGTTGTTGCAACCCTTGCCGATGAAGAACCGACACTGGGGCAGGGCTTCCTTCGGGATTTGGAGCGCAGCGATTTCGTCGGGTGTCGGCTGATAGGGCACTCGGCAGTCTGGGCAGATTGTGCGCACCAACCGCTGAGCCATCGAACACTGCAAGGTCGCCGCCACCAGATAGTCTTCTGCGCCCATATCGAGCATTCGGCTGAGCGTCTCGATCGCGTTGTTCGTGTGGAGGGTGGAAAGCACCAAGTGCCCCGTGAGCGCCGCTTGAATGCCTATCTGGAGCGACTCGCGGTCGCGAATCTCGCCAATCATAATCACATCGGGGTCGTGGCGCAACAGGGCACGCAATGCGCGGGGGAAGGTGATTTTTTCGGTGACCTGAACCTGCATCACATTGTCGGGAAACTCGTACTCCACTGGGTCTTCGACCGTCACGATGTTGCGATGGATGCGGTCGAGCGTGTGGAGCGAGGCGTAGAGGGTCGAGGTCTTTCCTGAACCCGTGGGACCGGTCACCACCAGCATCCCGTAGGCGACTTGCAGGCTCCGACGCCAGTGAGTCATCACTTCTTGGGGCATGCCCAGTGCGTCGAGCTTGATTTGCATTTTGGCAGGGTCCAGAATGCGCATCACGATACGCTCGCCGTTTAGGGTGGGGATGCATGAGACGCGCGCGCTGAGCCGTCGGTCCATATACTCCATATCGATGCGTCCGTCTTGGGTATCGCGCTTCTCGTCCAAGTGCAGGTTCGCCGCGAGTTTGACGCGTGCGACCATCGACTGCGCCAAATCGGGCTGAGTGATGACTTCGTGTTCGTGGAGCACGCCGTCGATACGAAATCGGATTCGCAGGGCGTTGAACTCTGGGTGCATATGAATATCGGACGCGCCCATTTCCAGCGCTTGGATGAACATCTGGTCGACGCGCTGGACGGCGATGGAGAGTTCTTCACCGCCCATCTCGCGAGCGACGCCCGCGTGGCGCATAATCAATCGGAACATCCTTCCAGACCCGCGCATATACATCGTCGTTGCCTCCGCAATAGAGATTAGACGAGCACAGGCAGGATTCCTACCGCCCCATCTCGAACTATGCCCTTGCATTCGCACCAAGTCGGGTATACTACAGGTAGACTTTTTTCTACCATAGGAGGCGTTATGGCAAACATGACCGATAAGCAGAAGTCGCTGGAGGCAGCAATCGCTCAGGTGGAGCGACAGTTCGGCAAAGGTAGCGTGATGCGCTTGGGCGAGGCGACCCGCCTGCAAGTGGAAGCCATCCCCACTGGCAGTACTTCGCTCGATATGGCGCTGGGCGTGGGGGGAATCCCGCGTGGACGCATTATCGAAATCTACGGCACGGAATCGTCGGGTAAGACCACACTCGCCCTACATATGATTGCCGAGGCGCAGAAGCGAGGGGGCAACGCGCTGTTCGTGGACGCCGAACATGCTTTAGACCCCGATTATGCCCGCGCACTGGGCGTGGATGTCGACCGCCTGTTCATCTCCCAGCCCAGCACGGGCGACGAGGCGCTGGAGATTATGGATACGCTGATTCGCAGTGGCGCGTTCGATATCGCAGTGCTGGACTCGGTCGCTGCGCTGATGCCCCGCCAAGAGGTGGAAGGCGATATTGGCGATGTGACGGTCGGCGCGCAAGCACGGCTGATGTCGCAAGCCCTGCGCAAGTTGGGTGCTTCCGCCGCCAAGAGCAACACCGCTGCCGTGTTCATCAACCAGATTCGAGAGAAGGTGGGGGTGATGTATGGCAACCCCGAAACGACTCCCGGCGGGCGCGCGCTCAAGTTCTGGGCGTCGGTGCGATTGGAAGTGCGCCGTGTGGACAACATCAAGCAGGGCAACGAGATTATCGGCGTGCGCACGCGTGTGAAGGTGGTCAAGAACAAGGTCGCCCCACCCTTCAAGCAAGCCGAGTTCGATGTGATTTTCGGCAAGGGAATCTCCAAGACAGGCGACCTGTTAGACCAAGCGCTGGCGATGGGCATTATCCAGAAGTCGGGCACATGGTTCAGCTTCGGCGACATGCGCTTGGGTCAGGGACGCGAGAACGCCCGCGTCTACCTTGAGGAACACCCCGAAGTGGTGGAAGCGATTGAGGAAGCGGTGCGTGCCCAGATGAGCCAAGCAACTCCCTCCAGCGCAGTGGTAGAGGCGGAAGAGCCTGAACCGGTGGAGTTGGAGTAGTCCCCACCGACGCTTTTTCGTCACTCTGTGCCGAAGGCGATGGGTCTACTCCCCCGTCACCCTGAGCGAACGCGAAGGGTCTGAGATTCTTCGCTTCGCTCAGAATGACACCCCAGCTCGTCACCCTGAGCCGAAGGCGAAGGGTCTACTTCCCTCTCCCACTGGGAGAGGGGCAAGAGGTGAGGGCTGATTTTGAAACCCTCTGCTCCCAATTACTACGCCGCCTCCTCCTGCTGGAAGTGGCGCACGCGGTGTTCCAGTAGGCGTTGTTGTGCCAGTCGGAGCACGCTCTCGGTGTCTTCTGCCTCTGTTGGGAAGGATGCCCAGCCCACATGCACCGTGAACCGCTGGCTCACATTCTTGCTAAAGGTGGTCTGGAGCCACTCGTTGAGCGTGTCCAAGATGCGTTCACCAATCTGCTGAGTGCGGTCGCCCGCGTAGGGAAGCAGAACTGCCAGCGAAGCGTAACCATATCGCCCGATGATGTCCGCCTTTCGCACGACCTCCCGCACGACCGCCGACGCCTGCAAGAGTAGTTCCCCGATGGCGAACTCGCCCAGCGAATCGAGCGCACTCTTCTCGGCGACGAACTCGAAGATAGCGAACCCGACCACACCCGAATAGCGCACCGAGCGTTGCACCTCTTCGCGCAGGCGCACCTGCATATATTCCATCGAGAACATCCCCGTCTGGGGGTCTAAGATGCGCGCTTCGAAGTCGCCCCGTTCCAGCCCGCGTGCCCGTGCGCGTTGCTCGTCCAGCCACTCCTCCTCGCTGATGATTCGGCGCAGTTTCTGGGTGGCGTTGCGCAGGATGTGCGACACATAGTTGCACGAGATTTTGAGCATGTGCGCAATCTCGGTCTGGTTGTAGCCTTCGTTGAAGAACAGGTTCAGCACCTGACGCTCAATCTGCTTGAGCTGTTGCATTGCGCTTTCCACGACGACTCGCTCCTCAATAGGCAGGTTGAAGGTCTGGCACGGCTCGCAGTTCATCTTTTCGAGGTCATAGCCGTTCCATTCGTCATCGTCCTCACTACTCAGGGCATCCAGCGAGCTGACCTTGAAAATCTCGCGCGTCATCAGCACGTCTTCCACCGCTTTGGTGGTCATCCCCAGAAACTCGGCAATCTCTTGGGTGCTGGGTGGTCTGCCGAAGCGTGCGCTCAGCTCGTTCACCACGCGGTTGATTTTGCTGTTGAGTTCCTGAAGCCACGCAGGTTCCTTGATAATCTTGCCTTTGTCGCGCAGGTAGTGCTTGATTTGCCCCACGATGAGGTGGGTGGCATAGGTGGTGAACTTGACGCCCTTTTGGGGGTCGTACAGGTCGAGCGCATTCAGCAAGCCCAAGTAGCCCTCCTGAATGAGGTCTTCGAGCGGTTCCCCCGAACCGATGAACTTGCGCGCCGCGCTCTCTACCAGCCCTGCCAGCTGGATGACAATCGCATCACGCAGTTCCAACTCGCGCGTCTGACAATATTCCCGCACCAGTTCCTCTGTGTCCAGTTTTCTCATCGTTGCTCCTCCTGAGCCGTTGAATGACCATCCTGTCTGACACCACCTTTACTATTGAATCGCATTGACCAACTTGAACATCGGCATCATAATCGAGATAGCGATGAAGCCGACAATCCCACCGAGAAACACGATGAGCAGAGGCTCAATCATCGAGGTCAGCCCCTTGATAGCGGAGTCGACCTCCTGCTCGTAGAAGTCGGCGATTTTGACCATCATCTCCGAGAGTCGCCCCGATTCCTCCCCGATGTCCATCATGTGGATGACCATCGAGGGGAACAGGTTCGTCGCGGCGAAGGGTGCGCTGAGGGGCTGTCCTTCGCGCAGGCTGTGGCGTGTGCCTTCAATCGCTTTTGCCAGCACGAGGTTGCCCGAAGTCTGCCCCACGATTTCGAGCGTGCGCATTAGAGGCACGCCACTGGCGACCAGCGTGCCCAGCGTGCGCGCGAACCGTGCGACCGCTAACTTCAGCACCAAGTCGCCAAAGATAGGCAGTTTCATCTTCAGATAGTCGAACTGATAGCGTCCTTTGGGCGTGCGCAGATAGCGTTTGAGCACGAACCCTGCGCCGATCAGAGCGCCCGCAATCGCCCACCAGTAGCCTATCGCAAAGTCGCTGATGCCGAAGATAATCTGGGTCATCATCGGCATCTCTACATTCATACTGTCAAAAATCTCCTTGAACTTGGGCAACACGAACATAAAGATAGCGACCAGCACGAGCATCGAGAAGGTCAGCACCATCACGGGGTACATCATCGCCGATTTGACCTTCTGGCGCACTTCCAAATCTTTCTCTAAGAAGGTCGCCAAGCGGTCTAAGATTTGATCTAAGATACCGGCGACTTCGGCGGCGCGTATCATGTTCACGAACAGGCTGGAGAAGACGGTGGGGTGTTTCTCCATCGCTTCGTTGAGCGCCATTCCCGCCTTCACATCTTTGCGCACAGTGTCCAGCGCATTTTTGAGCGCGGGGTCTTTGGTTTGGGTGTGCAGAATGTCCAGGCAGCGCAGGATAGGGATGCCTGCATCGATCATCGTGGCGAACTGGCGTGCGAAGACCACCATCGCCTGCAGTTTCGGTTTCTTGGACTTGCTAAAGGAGGAGAACAGTTGGGTGCGTGCCTTCTGCTCTTCAATCCGCACCACATGAAGCCCCTGCTCGTGCAGTTTGCTGATGAGCAGTTGCTCGCTGTCCACCTCAATCGTGCCCTTGATTGAGCGTCCCTGACTGTCGACCGCTTCGTACCCGAAAAGTGGCATTGTGAAACCTCCTACGCTGATTTCAAGAGTTGAGTGAAGTTCTCTTTATCCATCGCGCGATTGACCGCTTCTTCGAAGGTGATGAAGCCGTTGCGGTGCAGGTCGGCTAACACGCGGTCCATTGTGACCATCCCCGCGCCAGAGTTCGTCTCCATAATCGAGTAAATCTGGTGGGTCTTGCCTTCTCGGATCAGGTTGCGGATGGCGGCGTTGGCGACCATCACTTCGATCGCAGCGATGCGTCCGCCCCCTATCATCGGTATCAGTTGCTGGGCGAAGACCGCCTCGATCGTATTCGCCAGCAGTACCCGAATCTGCTCTTGTTGGTGGGGCGGGAACACATCGATGATTCGGTCAATCGTCTGGGGCGCGTTGCGGGTGTGGAGTGTGGCGAACACCAAGTGCCCTGTCTCTGCGAGCGTGAGCGCCGCCTGAATCGTCTCCAAGTCGCGCATCTCGCCGATTAGTATCACATCGGGGTCTTCACGCAGAACCGCGCGCAGGGCGTTGTGGAAGGTCTCGGTGTCGGCGTGAACTTCGCGCTGGTTGACCATCGCCCGCTTGTGCGTGTGGACATACTCAATCGGGTCTTCAATCGTCATGATATGGCATGGGCGTGTCTGGTTGATGAGGTCGATCATGCATGCCAGAGAGGTGGACTTTCCGGAGCCAGTGGGTCCCGTCACCAGCACCAGCCCGCTGTGCTTTTTGACCACTTCGTAGATGACCGAAGGAAGGCGCAAACTCTCTACCGAAGGGATTTTGGAGGGGATGACGCGCATCGCGGCTGCAACCGCCCCCTTCTGCATATAGACATTGAAACGGAAGCGTGCCACGCCCTTGACTGAATAGGCAAAGTCAAGGTCGCGATGGCGCTCGAACTGCTCCAACTGAGTATCGTTGAGCGCTTCATAGACGAGCCGACGCGTATCGTGCTCCGTCAGCACCGAATAGGGGAGCGGGGTCAGATGACCATTAAGGCGAATGGTGGGCGGTAGCCCGACGGTGATGTGTAGATCGGAACCGCCTCGCTCGACACATTCCTGAAGCAGGTCATCGATAGAGGCATCATCAATCGGCTTTTCATCGCCCGAGATGCTAAGTGCGACATCATTTTCGGACAGCGCAGGTTTCTCGTCTTCGTCGCCATCCAGTTCCAAGCCAACTAACTTCTTCCAATCGAAGTTCTCCATAGTGACCCCCACGGGAGCAGATACCTGAAACTATTTTGGGCGTGGAGGTCAAAAACTTTACCGTGAATTTGCGGGGGGATTAGCCTTTTAGCCCTGTGAGCGAAGCCTTCACCACTGTCGGTGCGCTTGAGCCGTCATTTTGCCTTACACAACCCCGCGCTTGGTCTCCTGCACAAGCCAATCCACCACTGCTTTCAGGTCGCCCCCTGACTCTTCGTAGACACGCAGTTGGTGGTCGGCGCTGGTTCCTTCACGGGCGATTCGGCGGGCGCGCTTGACCTCTTCCCAACTGCCCAGATGTTCAGCATAGGGGCGCAAGAGGTCGACCAACTCGTCCACTAACTCTTCAAACGGCAGGGCTTTGCCCCGTCCGAAGTCGATGAGTTCGCCGTGAATGCCGTGCCGAACCGCGCGCCATTTGTTCTCGCGTATCAGGTCGCGATGATAGATTCGCCACGAGCGGTTGCCCAGTCGCAAGTCCACCAGGAACGCCACCAACGCCTGAATGACCGCCACGAGGCAGACGGCGTCTTCGACATAGGTGCAGATGTCGCACACACGGAACTCTAAGGTCTTGAACTTCGGGTGGGGGCGCACATCCCACCAGACCTTCGTGCGGTCGTCAATCACGCCCACCTGCTCCAGCGTGCACATCATGCGGTCGTAATCGGCATAGGAGGCGAACGAGTCGGGGATGCCCGTGCGTGGGAGCGATTCGAACACCACACTGCGGTAGGACATCAGTCCCGTGCGCCTGCCGTCCCAGAACGGCGAGCTAGTCGAGAGCGCAAGCAGGTGGGGCAGGAAGTAGCGCACCTGATTGAAGATATCGATGGTGAGTTCCAAATCGCCAATCCCCACATGGACATGCATCCCGAAAATCAGCAGGCGTCGGGCAATCTCCTGCATATTCTCTTCTAAGGCTT
>FWPU01002789.1_pt1 | contig 41946 bp, 33 predicted proteins | sample 2228361 | NCBI WGS metagenome assembly FWPU01 (sample SAMEA103939777, study PRJEB20133) | metagenome | reverse complement strand
CCCGCCCCTGCGTGGGGCGGGCCGCCCGTGTCGCGTGCCTTGTGGCTACAGCGTCCAGCCTTTGCGGTAGGGCCGGTTGATGATCTGGGCCGCCTCGGGCGCGTTGGTCACCTTGCACGCCTTGGTGTCCCAGAGGATTTTCTTGCCCAAGAGTATCGCCACGTTGCCCAGGAGCACGAATTCCGTAAGCGGGCCGGCGTAGTCGAAGTTCGACATGGCCGGCGGGCCGCCCTTGCAGGCGCGTATCCATTCCGCATGGTGGCCGGGGGAGCGGGGAAGGGTCTGCGGGGGGGGCTGGAATCCCTCGAAGTCCTTCTGGGGGAGAAGCTTCATGGCGCCGCCGTAGTCGCCCGGCGAGTAGTAGATCCCCTTCGATCCCACCATGAGCGATCCGCTGTCGGATATCTTCTCGCCGTGGAAGAGCTCCAAGGGCGGCAGGAGCCGCTCGCGCCTCTCCTTCTTGCCCTCGTACCAGTAGACGGTCAGCGGGGGGCGCGGCCCGTTCGCCGGGAACTCGTATTTGATCCTGGCGCCCGAGGGCCAGGTCTCCTTGTTGACGTCCCAGGCCTCGGCCTCGATGCTGGTGGGGGCGGTGAGCTTGCAGGCCATGTACGGGAGGTTGGCGGTGTGGCATGCCATGTCGCCCAGGGCGCCGGTTCCGAAGTCGATCCAGCCGCGCCAAGAGAACGGGTGCAGGCTGTCGTGGTAGTCGCGGTAGGGTGCAGGGCCTATCCAGATGTCCCAGTTCAGGTGCGCCGGCGGCTGCTTGGAGGCGGGCCGGGACATGTACTGCGGCGCCTGGGCCCAGACGGGCCTGTTGGTCCAGATGTGTATCTCCTTGACCGTGCCAATGGCGCCCGCCTGGATGACCTCGACCCCGCGGCGCAACCCGCCGTCGGCGGTACCCTGGTTGCCCATCTGGGTGGCCACCTTGTACTTCGCCGCCAGCTCCCTCAGGGTCCTCGCCTCGAAGACCGAGTGGGTCATGGGTTTCTCGACGTAGACGTGTTTGGCGAGCTTGATGGCCATGGCGGCCGGCGGGGCGTGATGGTGGTCTGGCGAACCGATGACGACCGCGTCGATCTCCTTGGCGCACTCCTCGATCATCTTGCGGTAGTCGACGTACTTCTTGGCGCCCTCGAACTGCGCGGCCTTCTTGTCCAGCCTCCGCTGGTCGGGGTCGCAGAGGGCCACGATGTTCTCGCTCTTGACCCCGTCGATGTCCCCCTCGGCCCGCCCCCCCGCGCCTACGGCGGCGATACGCAGCTTGTTGCTCTGGAAGTAGCCCCTGGCGGATTCGGGCGAGGTCAAAAGCGTCACGCCCGCCGCGCCCGCGGCCCCGAGGAATTCCCTTCGATCGATCCGTGGTGCCATGGCGAATCCTCCTCTAGTACGGTACGGGCCCCATGGTAGTCGGGGGCGGCCTCCGCGTCCAGTCCCGTTTGCGGTAGGTCGCCCGGGAGATACCATTCCTTCTATTTGATACGACGGGAGGGATCCGACAGATCCAATCTCTGGAGTTTGCGGGCCGATGTTGTAGGATATGGCCGCAAGTTCAAGGGGAGGAGAGCGTCATGGCCAAGCACGTCCGAATCGGGCTCGTGGGCGCCGGTTTCGCCGGCCATTTCCACTGCGCCAGCTACGGGAAGGTCTGCGGGGAGGATTTTGAGATCCTGGGCGTCTTCGACGTAGTCAAGGAGAAGGCGGTCCACCTGGCCCGGGATTTCGGGATGAAGAAGGTCTACGATTCGTTCGAACAGCTCCTGGCCGACAAGGAGGTGGACGTCGTGGACCTGGTGGTGCCCAACCACCTTCATGTACCCCTGGCCGTGAAGGCGGCCCAGGCCGGCAAGCACGTCTTCTGCGAGAAGCCGCTGACCGGCTACTTCGGCCCGCGCGACGCGAAGGACTGGACGGCCATGGGCGTTCCGCGCGAGGAGATCTTCAAGGGGGCGCTGGAGGAGGCCGATAAGGCCTACGACGCGATCAAGAAGGCCGGGGTCACGCTCTGCTACGGGGAGAACTGGGTCTACGCCCCACCCATCGTCAAGGTCAACAGGCTCATCGAGGCGAGCGGGTCGGTCATCATGCGCATCCAGGGGGAGGAGTCCCACAGCGGATCCCACGCGGAATACGCCAAGCGCTGGAGGACCGCCGGCGGCGGCTCGCTGATCAGGCTCTGCGTGCATCCCCTGGGGGCGGCGATGCACCTGAAGTACGAGGAGGGGCGGCGGCGCGACGGGAAACCGATCCGGCCGGCCTTCGTCACCGCCGAGGTGGCCAACCTGACCAAGATGAAGGCCTTCGAGACGGAGCCGAAGAAGCACATGAAGACGGGTTGGTACGACGTGGAGGATTACGGATCGATCTTGCTGACCTTCGAGGACGGATCCGTTGCCCAGGTGACGTCGACCGACACCGTCATGGGCGGCATCTACAACTACCTGACCGTGTACGGGTCGCGCCTGGTGGCCAAGGCGAACATCAACCCCAACAACGCCTGCCAAGCCTATACCCCGGACGGCGAGTATTTCAAGGACGAGTACCTCGTTGAGAAGACGGAGACCAAGGAGGGGTGGTCCTTCCCGGCGCCGGACGAGGACATGGTGACCGGGTATCCCGACGAGCTCAAGGACTTCGTCGGGGCGATCTCCCGCGGCAGGCCGCCCAAGTCGGGCCTCATGCTCGCCCACGACGTGGTAGTGGTCACCTATGCGGCCTACGTGGCGGCCGAGAAGGGGACCAGGGTCGACGTCAGGCCGTACCTGCGGCCCGCCTGAGGCGGATGCCCATGCGAGGACGCGGGCCGCTGGCCGGGTGAACGGTTGCCATGAAGGCGCAGGAGCTCAAGAAGATTCTCGATCGCGCCTTGGGGCGCGTCGGGATCATGGACATCCACACGCATCTCTATGCCCCGTCTTTCGGGGACCTGCTGCTGAGGGGGATCGACGAGCTCCTGACCTATCACTACCTGGTGGCGGAGGCCCTGCGGTTCGTCGATATGCCGCCTCGGGACTTTCTCGCGATGGCGAAGAAGGACCAAGCGGATCTTGTCTGGAAGACCCTGTTCGTGGACCGCTCCCCCCTCAGCGAGGCCGCCAGGGGGGTGGTGACCACCCTCGACCGCCTGGGGCTCGACCTCCGCCGGCGGGATCTGCGCCCCGCGCGGAAGTTCTTCGCCTCACTGGACGTCCGGAAGCACGTGGATCTCGTCTTCGACAGAGCGGGACTGGACGTTTGCGTGATGACCAATGACCCGTTCGACGACCCCGAGCGGAGGATCTGGGAGGGCGGTTACAGGGCCGATCCGCGGTTCAAGGCCGCGTTGAGGATAGATCCGCTCCTGACCGCCTGGGAAGGATCCTGCCTGCGGCTGAGGGAATGGGGCTACGACGTGGGGCCCGAGTTCAGCGACCGAACGGTCGAGGAGATCCGCCGATTCCTGCGCGATTGGGCCGGCAGGACGGGTGCCCTCTACATGGCGGTTTCGCTTGGGCCGGACTTCGCGTACCCGGACCGCTCGGCGGCGGGGATCTTGATCGAGCGCGCGGTCCTGCCCGTGTGCGAGGATCTCGGGCTTCCGTTCGCGCTGATGATCGGCGTCAAGCGGCGGGTGAATCCCGAGCTGGGACTGGCCGGGGACGCCCTCGGTCGGGGCGACGTGAAGGCCGTGGAGGCCCTCTGCGCCGGTTTCCCGCGGAACCGGTTCATGGTCACGATGCTGTCGCGTGAGAACCAGCACGAGCTGTGCGTGGCCGCCAGGAAATTCCGCAATCTCCTTCCCTTCGGATGCTGGTGGTTCCTCAACACGCCGGAGTTCATAGGCGAGATGACGCGGATGCGGCTGGAGCTGTTGGGGCCGGGCTTCGTCCCGCAGCACTCCGACGCGCGCGTCCTGGACCAGCTGATCTACAAGTGGGACCACTCGAAGCGGCTGATCGGCGAGGCGCTCCTTGGGAAGTACACGGACCTCCTGGCGGCCGGCTGGAGTCTGAGGCCGGAGGATATCGACAGGGACGTCCGGGCGCTCTTCGGGGGGTGCTTCCGGGAGTTCCTGGGAAAGAAGCTCTGAGGGCCGGGGAGGCCGGCGTCGAGCCGCCGCGCGGGTCGCTCTTTTTTTTGTCGGCGGCGAAGATTCGGGCAGTCATGAGGTGGAAGACCCGGAGGCCTCGGCGATTGCAACCGTGCAGACGGCGTGTCCGTATATGTACCTCCGGGCGTTTGTGGGGCACAAGGAGCCCAGCTGGTCTTGGCCGGCCATCATCCACTTGCTTCCGTATAGATTACACGCCCGCCCTCGGCCGGGACGCCCGCCGTTCATGCGCGGGGGCGGCTATACCTGGTTGGCCTGCGCGAGGGGCTTCTGGCCCCGCAGTACCCGGATCAGGTTCTCCGCCGACATCAGCGCCTGGCGCTCCACGCTCTCATAGGTCCTCGAACCTATGTGGGGAGTGAGCACGACGTTGGGGGCCCCGAGGAGCGGGTTGGTCTTCAGGATCGGCTCCGGTTCCACGACGTCGGCGCCGTAGCCGGCAAGCCGCTTCGACTTGAGGGCCTCGGCCACGTCCTCTTCCACTATCAGCGCGCCGCGGGCGGTGTTGACGAGATACGCCCCCTCCTTCATCATCGCCAGGCGTTGGCGGTTGATAAAGCCCCTGTTGTCGGCGGTGGACGCCATGTGAAGTGATACCACGTCCGCCTCGCGAAGCACGTCCTCGGGGCCGGCCTTGCGTTCCACCCCGTGATTGCGGGCGAACTCCTCGTCCCAGGCGATGTCGTAGGCGCAGACCTTCATGCCGAAGGCGATCGCGCGCTTGGCGACCTCCTTGCCGATCCGGCCGAGACCCAGTATTCCCATCGTCTTGTCCAGTAGCTCGTGGCCGGTGGCGCGTTTCCACTCGGCGCGCTTGACGACGGCGTCCTGGGAGGGGATGTTCCGGGTGAGCGAAAGCAAGAGCCCGAACGTGTGCTCAGCGACCGTCGTGTGGTTGACGCCCGGGGTGAAGCAGACGGGTATCTTCAGCTCCGTGGCGGCCTTGACGTCGATCTTGTCCAGGCCGATCCCGTACTTGGAGAGGACCTTGAGGCGCGGCAGGCACTTCTGGAGCACCGTCCGGGTGAAGGCGTCGTCGCCGCAGAGGATGCCGTCGTGGTTTCCAACGATCTTGAGCATCTCAGCCTCCGGCAGCGGGCCGCGGGCGCGGTCGATCTCGAATCCCGCCTCGGCCAGCAAGTGGTGGTGGCGGCCTGGGGTGTCCTGGAATGACGTCGTGGTGATGAGGATCCGCATCTGGCTCATGGCTTGCTCCAGTCGACGTGGAACGGGCCCTGCCCCGGCTTGTCTATGCGTTCGAACGTGTGCGCGCCGAAGAGGTCGCGCTGGCCCTGCGTCAGGTTCTGCGGCAGCCGCTCGGCGCGCACCGAGTCGTAGTATGCGAGGCTCGCGCTCATCGCCAGCGCGGGGATGCCCGCCGCCTGCGCGGTCTGCACCACGTGCCGCCAGCGCGGCTGTGCCTCGGCCACCCAGGCCTTGAAGTGGTCGTCCAGCAGCAGGTTGGAGAGATCCGGGTTCCTCCGGAAGGCGTTCTTGATGAGGTCGAGGAACTGCGCGCGGATGATGCAGCCTCCCTTCCAGATCCTGGCGATCTCCCCGAGATCGAGGTTCCAGCGGTACTCCTCGCCGGCGGCCTTGATCATCACCATGCCTTGGGCGTAGGAGCATATCTTCGACGCGTACAGCGCGTCCCGCACGGCGTCGATGAGGGCCTTTCTGTCGCCGCGGTAGGGCTCCGGCTTGGGTCCGGGGAGGACCTTGCTGGCCTTGACGCGCTCCTCCTTGAAGGCCGAGAGGATCCGCGCCTCGACGGCGGCGTTGATGGTGGGGATCGGTACCCCCAGGTCGAGCGCGATCTGGCTCATCCACTTGCCGGTCCCCTTCTGGCCGGCCTTGTCGAGGATGAGATCGACCAGCGGTTTGCCCGTCTCCGGATCCTTCTTCGACAGCACCGTGGCGGTGATCTCTATGAGGTAGGAGGAGAGCAGCCCCTTGTTCCACTCGGCGAATATCTCGGCCAGCTGCGGGGCCTCCAAGCCCAGGAGCCGCCTGAGGATGTCGTAGCTCTCGGCGATCAGCTGCATGTCGCCGTACTCGATGCCGTTGTGCGACATCTTGACGAAGTGGCCGGCGCCGTCCGGCCCTATGTAGGCGCAGCAGGGGCCGTCGTCTACCTGGGCGGCGATCTTCTCCCATATGGGGCGGATGTGCTCATAGGCGTCGCGGGGTCCGCCGGGCATGAGGGAAGGCCCCTTGAGGGCGCCCTCCTCGCCGCCGGAGACACCCGATCCTATGAAGTTGATCCCCTTGTCCTTGAGCGCGTCGTGGCGCCGGCGGGTGTCGGCGAAGTGGCTGTTGCCGCCGTCTATCAGTATGTCGCCGGGTTCCATCAGCGGCGAAATCTGTGCGATCATGTCGTCCACCGGCGCCCCGGCCTTGACCATCAGGATCACGCGGCGCGGCCGCTCGAGCGAGCCGAGGAACTCGGGGATGGTCCTGGCCCCGAAGAACCTCTTCCCCTTCGCCCTGCCGGCCAGCAGCGCCCCCGTCTTCTCGGTCGTGCGGTTGTAGACGGATATGGGGAACCCCTTGCTCTCGATGTTTAGGGCAAGGTTCTCGCCCATTACCGCCAGGCCCACTAGCCCTATCTTCGACTGGGGAGTCATGGCGGTCACCTCTTGATCCTGGCGCTTCCGCCCTTGACCGCGTGTTCGACCTCCTCGCGGGTGACCATGGAGGTGTCGCCGCGGGTGGACATGGCCAGCGCCCCGTGGGCCGCGCCCCACTCGACGGCCTCCTGCGGGCCCTTGCCCGACAGGAGCGCGTAGACCACGCCGCTGGCGAAACCGTCGCCGCCGCCCACGCGGTCCTCTATCTCCAGGTTCTCGTACCGGCGGCTCTCGTAGAACTTCCCCTCGTACCAGAGTATGGCGCTCCAGTGGTTGACGAGACCCGACACCACCTCGCGGAGGGTGGTGCCCACGGCCTCGACGTGCGGGTACTTCTTGACCACCTGTTCGACCATGCGCTTGTAGTTCTCGACCTGGAGCCCCTTGAAATCCTCTCCGACACCCTCGACCTTCATCCCCAGCACCTTGATGAAGTCTTCCTCGTTGCCGATGATGAAGCGGATGTTGGACATGAGCTTTTCGGTGGCGGCGTTGGCCTCCTTGGCGGTCCAAAGTTTTGAGCGGAAGTTGAGGTCGTAGCTGGTGACGGACCCCGACTCATTTGCCGCCTGGAGGGCCTCGGCGGCGACCTGGGCGCAGGTGGGGGAGAGCGCCGAGAATATCCCGCCGGTGTGGAACCAGCGTATTCCCTTGGAGAAAACCTTCCTCCAGTCGACGTCGCCCGGTTTCATGTGGCTGGCGGCCGAGTGGCCGCGGTCGTACATCGTCACGCTGGGGCGCACCCCGATGCCGACCTCGGTCCAGTTGAGGCCCACCCGGTCGGCGCGACCCACCCCGTCGTACGGGACCCAGACCACATCCGATATGTCCAGGCCGCCGGCGCGGGCGTGGTTGCGGATCAGGTGCCCGACGGGGTTGTCGACCATGCGCGAGACCCAGCCCGCGCGCAGGCCCAACCTGGAGACCCCGTAGGCCACGTTGTACTCGCCGCCTCCGACCCAGGCCTCGAACTCGGTGGCGAACTCAATCCTCTGCCGGCCCGCCGGCGAGAGGCGCACCATGCACTCTCCCAGGGAGAGGATGTCCAGACGGCACTCCTTCGCGTCTCGGATCTTCATCAGTTGAACTCCATGCAAGAAAAGCCCCCGTCCACGGTCAGGTGGCATCCCGTCACGAAACTCCCCGCCCGCCGCGCGCAGAGGAAGATGGCGGCCCCCATCAGCTCGTGCGGCTCGCCGAACCTGCCCATCGGCGTGTGGGCCAGTATCTTCTCCACCCGCTCGGGCTGGAGTATCCTCCTGTTCTGCTCGGCCGGGAAGAACCCGGGCGACAGGGCGTTGACGCGTATCCCGTGCGGCGCCCACTCCCGGGCCAGGTTGAGGGTGATGTTGAGCACGGCCGCCTTGGTGGCGCTGTAGGTGAAGACCCGCGAGAGGGGACGGATGGCGGACATCGACGCGATGTTGAGTATCGCACCGCCCAGCTTCTGCTCTATCATGATCCGTCCGAACACCTGGCAGCCGAACACGACCGACTTGTAGTTGGCGTCGATTATCCGCTGCATCTCCTCCTCGGAGATCTCCAGGAACGGCGTGGGAGAATTGATCCCCACGCCGTTGACGGCGACGGTTATCTTGCCGAAGGCCTCCACCGCCTCGGCGGCGGCGCGTTCCACCTCGGGCTTCTTGGTCAGGTCGGCCCGGACGAAGATCGCCTCGGCGCCCGACTTGCGCAGCTCCTCCAGCCGCCGCTCGCCCTTGGCGGCGTCGTAGTCCACGACGGCGACCTTTGCGCCCGCGCGGGCGAAACCGTGGGCCATCGCGCCGCAGAGCTCCCCGCCCCCTCCGGTGACCACCGCGACCTCGCCCGCCAGCGAGAACTGCTCCTCCAGGAACGAATTTGTCACGCCTCGCCCTCCCGAACGGGCGGGATTATATTCACCGGCCGCCGCCGTGTACAAGGGTTGCATGTCGATGCGCGGGCCGTGTCATGGATAGATCGATACCCTGATGTGGTTGTCCCAGTCTCTGAAGTCGCCTTCCCGGAAGGTGTTCGCGTAGAGGAGGACGCCGTCGGACTCCCGCCAGACGGCGACCCCGATCTTCTCGATCTGTGAGGTGTATCGCCCGACCCAGCTTGTGAAGCCGGCGAGGATGATCGTGTTGCACTCGTCCCGCCTGACGCTCCAGGGCCCGTATTCCTTCTCGATGGAAACCAGGATCGGCTGGCTGCCGAGGTTTTCTATCGCCAGTTCGTGGTCGTGATCGATGCATCCCGCCAGGGCCGCCGCCAAGACGGCCGCGGTGAAGTGTCTCATGTCGCGTCCGAGTGTATCCGGCGGGCCGGGAAATGCAAGCGCCGGGTCAGGGCAGGACCAGGGTCGCCTTCCGGGGCTTCCCGTCCCGGAGGATGCTCATGTCGACCTTCTGTCCGGGGCCTTTCTTGAGGAGGTGGAGCAGGAACTCCTCCTCGGTGTCTAGGTTGTTGCGGCCGTCGGCGGCGAGGACCACGTCGTTCTTCTTCCAGGTGAACGATGTGTTCCTGTCCTGTCCCCAGGTGGTGACGCTCTTGACCCTCAGCGCCATCCCGGCGGGCGGGAGGCCCTGTGCCCTCCTGGCGTCCAGGGGCACGGCCTCGAACCCGTCGGGGCCCGCGAGGCGGTGGCGCAGCCCCGTGTAGTGGCGGCGCCAAGCGATGTCGGACTTCTGCCGCCACCCCGCCGGGAGTGCGAGGTTCAGCTCCGCCTTCTGGCCGCCGCGGTCCACCTCGGCCTCGAGCTTGACGTTGGGGCCTTCCTTGAGGTTGTGCAGGACCCACTGGACGTCGGCTATGGAGAGGATGGGCTGGCCGTCCAAGCGGACGATCCTGTCCCCGGTCCTGAAGCCGGCCTTGTCGGCCGGGGAGCCTTCGGCGATGGCGGTGACCGTCGCGCGCTCCTTGGGATCGAGCGTGAGCCCGGCCGCCTCTGGCATCGGGAAGGGCCATATCATCCTCTCCGGGACCGGATGTTCCTGGGCCCTGATGGACCAGAGTTCCCCCTCGTGCGCTTGGTGGCAGCGGACGCAGTTCTTGGCGTCGGCCGGCTTTACGTTGTCGCGCCCCTTCAGGTCGGGGATTAGTTCCGGGAGCCTCCACGGGGGCGCCGGGCCGGTCTTGCCGGCCAGTTCCTTCTTGTTCGCGGGGTAGGCCTCGTGGAGCTCGAGCGCCCCCTCCGCGGCCTTCTTGAATCCCTCGATGGTGACGTCCTTGTGGGGGTCCTTCTGGCGGCAACGCGTGCCGTACCTGCCGTAGATCGTCTTGTCGGCGTTCATGAAGAAGACCGCCCAGGGCAGATCGGTGTCGAACTGGAAGGTGTTCAGGTCCAGCCCGTATGCCTGCACGATGCGGGCGGTGACGAATTTGTCCAGGAGGCCGGCCATGCCGGGGGTTTCGCGGCGGGCGACCTGGCGATCGATCTCGCGGTAAAGCCACGTGGGAACGCAGCGGATGACCACCAGGAGCGGCCTGTTGGACTTCCGCGCTTGGGAGAGGGCCCCGTGTATGTCGTCGTAGAACCACTCGCCGGCCGGGTCGTTGTCCTTGAGCAGGGCCTTGAGTTTCTCCTTGGGCGAATCCTGTACGCCCAGCGCCGCCGCGGCGAGGGCAAGGAGGGCGGCGAGCACCCCGGCTGAGAGGCGGGTCATGGCCTTTTCTCCGGCTTCCCTGGGGTATTGTACACCGGCGGTCGGCCGGGATGCCAGTCTCGCAGGCGGGGTCCACCGGCGCGAGGATTTCATATTGTTTCCATCGGCGCCTCCGGCGGGTATCATGTTCCCGTGGTGCAGAACGGGCAGGCGGGCGGGGAGGTGGAGACGGTTTCCTGTCCCTGCGGCGCGTCCGTCGAGGTCGATCTCGGTGGCCGCCGGCCGGTGGTGGTCTGCCCGGAGTGCAAGGAGTCGCTCAAGATCGTCGTGACGCTAGATCCCCGCACCGGCAAGAAGAAGGTCGGCATACTCGTCTCTCCCATGGCCGTGGTGCCGAAGAAGGCCAAGGCCAAGGCGCCCGCGAAGGGTCCGAAGGCGCCCGCCCCCGTGGCCGAGGGCATGTACAAGCCGCTGTGCGCCTGCGGATCCGAGGTGATCGTGGACTTCCGCTCGGTGGACAGCGTCTTCACCTGCGGCTGGTGCGGTGCGAGCTTCACGGCGCTCTTGAAGACGGACAAGGAGACCGGCGAGAAGACGCCGGTCCTCATCCCGGTGCAGGTGGTCCCGCTGGCGAAGGACCGGCCCAAGTCCACCCGCAGGCTTCCCAAGGCGCCCGAGGCGCCCAGGCCGAAGACGGTCCGCAAGGCCGCGGCGGCGGTCTTGGAGGAGATCGAGGAGCTCGAGGAGGCGCCACCGCCGGCCGCGCCCAAGCCCAAGACGGCGCGGCGGGCCCCCGAGAAGGCGCCGGCCCCGTCCCCGGCGGCGCCAGCCGTCCCCGGCAAGGAAAGCCTGCTTTTGATGGCCAAGGGGAAGATCGGGGCGCAGGAGATCTCGGCCGGCGAGGAGGGATCCCGCATATACTGCTTCTGCGGGAAGGATATCTTGCTGGCTGAGGACGCCCAGAGCAAGCTCCTGCGGTGCCTGGAGTGCGGCCTTTCCTTCCGCGTGATACTTGCCGTCGAGCCGCGGACCAACAAGCCTATGGCCGTCACGCTGCCTCGGTCAGCGCCGGAGCCCAAGGCGAAGGGGTAGCCCGGCGGCCTCCCGCCTAGGGGGCCTTCCTCCGGCGGCTCAACGAGAAGCCGTCGTCCATCGTGACGCTGAGGATGACCGTGTCGAGCTCCGGGTGCCGCTTCACCGCCTCCAGGAAATCCCTCATCGTGGAGGCGTACCGGATGGCGTTGTGGCGGAGCATGACGCCTCCCGGGGAGAGTTTCGGCATAAGGACGTTGAAGTAGTCCAGGTCGTTCCCCATGTCGGCGTCGATGAATATGAAATCGAACGGGCCTTCCAGTTCGCGGGCCACCTTGTGGGCGTCACCCTCGATCACTCTTACGCGGTCCGCCAGCCCGGCCTTTGCCAGGTTCTCCCGCGCTTCGGCGGCGCGCTCCGGGCTGATCTCCACCGTGGTGAGCCGGCCGCCGATCTCCTCCAGCGCCAGCCCCAGCCAGATCGCCGAGTAGCCGTTGGAGGTGCCCAGTTCCAGGGCGCGCCTCGATCCGGTCATCTTGACGAGCATGTTGAGGAACCTGCCCTCCTCGCGGGCGACGTTGTAGCGGGAGCCCCGCAGCTTTTCCATCTCGGCCAGGAGCTTTTCGACGGATTTCCGGCGCTCCTCCTGCGCGGAGGCGCCGCGCAGGAGCCAGGCACCCGCCAGGACCAGGGCGGCCAGCGGGGCGGCGTGGATCGGGTGAACCTTCATGTGCGGATCCTCCTCAGGGCCCACTGATATTACGCGCCCCGCCTGCCGGCCGGGCGCCCCGCGGCGGCCGGAAAAATGGATGCGGCATATTGACATTTGCGGATTATAAGTTATATTTTATTGCCGTCGATGGCGAGGGGGGTTCGATGGGCATAAGGACGAGGGAGGAGGCGCTGGAGGCCCTGGCGGAGATCCTGGACGTCCCGGACCGCAGCGGCCAGATAGTCCTGTCGACCGTCAGGATCATGGACTGCCTGGAGGCGGAGGCCCGGCGGTTCATGGCGGACTGCCAGGCCCTCCTGGTGGAGGGCGGGCTGGAGGCGCTGCGCCTCAGGCGCATGGAGGCCCAGGAGTACGCGCCCCTGGTGGCCCTGGATCCGGAGTGGGACCGCAGGTTCGAGGCCGCCTCCGCCGCGCTGGACGCGCTGAGGCTCTCCGGCGTGGCCCTCGAGGTATTTCCGGATCTGGCGGCGCCGGAGGAGCGCTGGAAGGTGGCGCGGGCGCTCCTGCGGGACGAAACCGCCCTCAAGGGGCGCGTCTCCGAGGCGATCCGCTCGCGCGGCGACGAGGCGGAGCTCAGGAAGGCCCGCCTCGGGCTCGACGTCATGATGCGGCTCCACACGCCGCCGTGGGCCCCTCGCGCCGATTACCTGCGGGCCACGTGCCGCGACATACTCGACGCGGCCGGGGTGGCCGATCCCGAGGGGGACGGCGAGCTCGTCTTCGGCGTGCTGGCGGTCGCCGAGGACTGGGCCGAGCGGGTCCTGCGGCTGGCCGACGAGGATCCGCCGGGGGCGATCCTCGAGGTGCTCGGCGTCCACGACCTGCTGGAAGGGGTGCGGCAGGCGGAGGAATCCGCCGAGATCCCCGGCCTCCTGCGCCGGGTCGCCTAGACCGCCGGCACCCCAACGGGCGGCTTGAGGACGTTGGAGATGCGCTCCAGCAGGAGATCCTGCTTGACCGGTTTCATCAGCACGTACCGGGCGCCGGATTCTATCGCGTTGGACACCGCCTGGCGGCTCGAGTTGCCGGCCAGCACTATGAAAGGGGCGTTGACGGACTCCCGCAGCCGCCTGCAGGCGGCCAGGCCGTCCTCGGTCTCGATCGACACGTCCAGCACGATCGCGTCCACGTTGCGGCGGCCGGCCACCTCGGCCGCCTGGTCCGCGCTCTCCCCCTCCACCACGTCGTACCCGGCGCTGCGGATGAACATCCCCAGGAGGCTCCTGAAGGTGGGCAGCTCGCTGAGCAGGAGGATTGTCCTGCCTCCCGGCGCGCCGCGCTCCGACGCCGGCGTCACCCGCCGCAGCACGACCGTCTGGGGGGCGGAGGCGGCGTCGGTCCGCGCCCGTATCTTGACGACACCCCGCTGCGCCATGCCGTAAAGCGTCCTGAGCACCGTGTCCGTCGGGTAGAGCGATTCGTCGATGATCTCCTCGACCGTCTTTTCGCCGTCCACCAGCGGCAGTATGTCCTCGATCGCGTCGCGGTCCAGGCCGGGGTCGTCCAGCGACGCCGGCAGCTCCAGGCGCTCGGCCACCAGGTGCACGTCCGGGATGATCTCCTGGATCCGCGACAGCTCGTCCACCCTCCGCGCCGCCTCGAGCATGATCGACATGACGTTCTGGTCCAGGACGACCGTCGCCAGGAGGCCCTCGTCGGGCGGCGGCTCGCCCGCGCCGAGGGTGGTGAACTCGAAGGCGGCGTCCTGCCAGGTGAAGAGGTCGTATATCTCCTCGGCCACCTGCTCTCGCAGCGCGCCGTCGATGACCGGCTTGGAGAGTATCCCCTGTTCGGCGACGATCTCGCCGAAGGGACGTCCAGTCTTCCTCTGCTGGGACAGGATGTCGTCGAGCTGGGCCCTGGTTATCTTGCCGGTCCTCAGGAGTATCTCCCCCAGGGGGTTCGTCCTCCGCGCCCCGCTGACCAGCCGTATGCCCCGGGAGGTGAATTCGATCACCTTCTTCTGCAGGCCCTGGGCGATCTCAAGATAGCCCTCGCACCCGTTGATCGAGAGGATCTGCAGGAGGTTGGATATCCCCAGCACGTCCACGTCGCCGCGTATCCTGCCCATGTGCCTCCAGCGCGCCGATGGAACCTCCGCTCCCCGCCCACGGCAAGATCATTCCATTCTACCACACGCCGGGGCCGCCGTGGGCAAGTCCCTCGGCTCCCCATGGGGCCCGGCTCGAGGGCGTCCTGAAGTCATCAAACCTCAGGGCAGCCGGCGGATCCGCACGTTCCTGAAGGCCGACCGCGTCACGTACGTGGCCAGCCCCAGGGGCTTGGAGGGCTCCATCATCGGATGTATGGATATCTTCTTCTCCTTGGTCTCCACGTTGACGACCTGCTCGTCGTTGATCCAGCCCTCGATCCTGCCGGGGGTGACCCGCACCCGGACCGTGTACCACTTGTTCTCCGGGAAGGCCATCACCTTCGTCGTCTCGTTCTCCGAGGCGTTCATGCCGTCTATGCTGGAGAGGCCCACGATCCCGCCTCCCCACCCGCCGAGCACGAAGCTGCACTGGTCATCGCCCACCGGGAAGGATATCCCGCAGAAGATGTCGCTCCCCTCCAGCTTCATGGCCTCGACGCTGAACTCGTAGTTCATCCTGGGGATCTCCCCGCCCGTCCAGTGAATGCCCGAGAGATCCACCCCCGGCTCCACTATGATCCGGCCGTCCTGCACCTTGACCTCGCCCTCGCCGCCGAATTGCGTGGGCTTCCAGTTCGCGAGGGTCTTGCCGTCGAAGAGCTCCATCCAGCCGTCCGCCCCCGGCGCTGGAGCCTTCGGGGCCGGCGGTTTCTCCGCCTGTGGGGGCGCCGCCGGCGGCGGCGATGGGGGCGCCTTCGAGGTCCTCTCCTCGCATCCGCCCGCGCAGGCGGCGAGGATCAAGGCGGCGGCTCCGGCTGTCATCGTGCGCATCTCTCGGCCTCCAGACAGGATGAACGGCCTCTATCTAGCGCCCGGCGGGGCCGGGCGGAGAAAACAAGCCTCGTCACGCGCGCGGTGTAGATGAGAGATCGAGCCTCTCCAGCCGCTGCCTGAGGCCGGCCAGCCACGGTTCGAAGGCGGCGCCTCCGGGCGCCCGGATCAGCAGCCTCCCGTCCGGCAGGACCGTCTCGAGACCCTTCTCCTGCGCGGCTATGGGGATCGCCACGCGGTCGCGCGCTATCCGGAACGAGTCCGTCACCTCGAAGATCCGGCCCACCTGGCTTTCCGTCAGGATATCCACGGTCGCTACCTGCGGCGGTTGTAGAGCATTATCAGGTATATCAGATTCAGAAGGACCGTCACCGACGCCGCCACGTACGTGAGCGCCGCCGCGTTGAGGACGCGCCGCACCTCCGGCAGCTCGTCCCCCGCGACGATCCCGTGCTCCGAAAGCGCCGCCAGAGCCCGCGACGACGCGTTGAGCTCCACCGGCACCGTCACCAGCGTGAAGAGGAAGACCGCGGCGTAGCCGAGGATGCCCAGCAGCAGCAGCGGCCTGCCGAGGAGCGGGTGGCTGAAGACGAGGAAGATGCCGATCGCCACCGCGATCTGCCCCAGGAGCGACCCGACCTGGCAGGCCGGGACGAGGGCGCTGCGGATCATCAGCGGCCAGTACCCGCGGGCGTGCTGGATCGCGTGGCCCGCCTCGTGGGCCGCAACCCCCACCGCCGCCAGGGAATCCCCGTCGTAGTTGGCGCCGGAGAGCCGCAGCTTCTTCTGGAGCGGATGGTAGTGGTCGCTGAGAAAGCCCTCCGAGGTCTCAATCTCCACTCCCCCGGCCCCAGCGGCGTCAAGGATCGAGCGGGCCGCCTCCGCCCCCGTCAGGCCGCGCCGGCTGCGGATGCGAGAGGCCCGCCCGTAGGCCGCGTGGACGCGCGCCTGCGCCCACAGCCCGATCAACAGGGCCGGCAGCGCCACCAGCAGGTAATAGTGCCAGTCGAGGTAGAAAAAGCCCATCGCCCGAAAGCCTCCTCGTGCCTTATAATCCGTCCCTATGATAAAAAAGAAGGCGCGGGATTCAAGAGCGGCCCGGCGGCGGCCGCCGCCCAGGGTTGGACGTTCTCCGGAGGACGCATATGCCGCGATCGATCGGCTTCATAGGCCTCGGCATCATGGGCTCGGCGATGTCCATGCGCCTGCTGAGGGCGGGACACCGCCTGACCGTCTACAACCGCACGGCCTCGCGAACGGAACCACTGGTGGCGGCCGGGGCGCGCCGGGCCGCCACGCCGCGGGAGTGCGCCGAGGGAAACGAGATCGTAATATCCATCGTCACCGATTCGCCCGACGTGAAGGAGGTCCTCCTCGGCCCCGAGGGCGCCGCGCTGGGCGCCCCGAAGGGCGCCGTCTTCGTCGACATGTCGACGATATCCCCCGCGGCCGCGCGGGAAATAGGTGATTCCCTGCGCGCGAAGGGCTTCGAATTCCTCGACGCCCCCGTCACCGGCGGAGACGTGGGCGCGCGGGAGGGCACCCTCTCGATACTGGTGGGGGGCGACGCCGCCGTCCTGGAACGGGTTCGCGACGTGCTGGAGGCGATGGGGAAGCGCATCACCCTCTGCGGCCCTCAGGGGGCCGGCCAGACCGTCAAGGCCTGCAACCAGATACTCTGCGCGATGAACATGTTGGGGATCGTCGAGGCGCTCCACCTGGCCCGGTTGAGCGGCATCGACCTCGACGTGCTCCTGGGCGCCCTGACGGGGGGCGCGGGGGGCTCCTGGGCCCTGGAGAAGCTCGGGCCACGGATAGCGCGCGGCGATTTCTCCCCCGGTTTCATGGTCCGGCTCCTCCAGAAGGATCTGCGGATCGTCCAGGATGCCGCCGGCAGGCTGGGGCTGCCGCTCAACGGGGTCGCCCTCGCCCAGAGGTACTTCGCCGACAACGAGGCCCGCGGGGAAGGATCGCTGGGGACGCAGGCGATGTACAAGGCGCTCGGGCGCCTGGTCGGCAGGTAGGCCCCCGGAGGGATCCGCCCCGCCGGAATGCCGCTAATAAATCCGGCCCCCGCGTCACGATAATGGCGGAGCCGAAGATGAGCCGGGAACTCGTGCGGCGCGCGCAGGGGGGCGACCGGGAGGCCTTCGGGGAGCTTACCCGCCTCTACGCCCCGTTGGTGACCGGCGCGATCCTCTCCCGCGTGGGAAGGTTCCAGGACGCCGAGGACCTCGTACAGGAGACTTTCCTCAGGGCACTGCGGCAGATCGGGCGCCTTGACGATCCGACCCGGGTCGGCGCCTGGCTGTACGGGATCGCGGTCAACGTGGTACGCGAGCACCGCAGGGCCAAGCCCGCCCCGGCGGCGCTCTCCCCTGACGTCCCCGAGCCGCGGCGGGAAGCCGGCCCGGCGGTGGATGCCGACGCCCTCCGCGGGTGCCTGGAGGGCCTGCCCGAGGGACTCCGCGAGATATTCGTGCTGCGCCACATCCAGAATCTTTCCTACAGGACCCTGGGTCAGATCCGTAATTCGACGGTCTCCTCCGTGGGGGAGCGCCTGTGGAAGGCGCGCCAGCTGCTGCGGAGATGCCTGGAAAACAAGAGGGGCCTGGGCCTCTCGGAGGCGTGAGCGGTCATGGCGGACGCAGGCTGCGGAGGATTCGAGAGGATGCTCTCCCGGTACCTCGACGGGGAGCTGGCGCCGGGCGAGCGCGGGGCGGTAGAGGGGCACCTGGCCGAGTGCGCCCGCTGCCGGGAAACCCTCGACGCCTGGTCGCGCATTGGCGTGGCCTCCATGGATCTCCTGCGGGGCGCAATACCGGACGCGCCCCTGCCCCTGGAGCGCGCCGAGGGCGGAACTCCCTCCACCTCGCGGATCCCATTCTGGAGGGCGCGGCGGCGCCGCGCCGTCCCGGCGGTCGCCCCGCTCATGGCGGTCCTCACGGCCGCCGGACTGCTGGTTGGGTTGTCGGCCGTCGCCGTCGCCCTGGCCCTTCGCGCCCGGCGGCCCGCCGCGGGGGCACCGTCGGTGGCCGATGAGGTCCGCGCGGCCGAGCGGGAACTGGCCGAACGTGAGGAGGCGCGGCTCCGGGCGGAGGATGAGATGGCCCGGGTGGAGGAGGAGCGGAGGCGCGCGGAGGAGGAGGGAGAGCGCATCGGGCGGTTGGCTCGGGGAACCCAGGAGGGGCGGGCGCCGGAGGAACGGCCGGCGAAGGACGCGGCGGAGGCGGAAATCCGCAGGACCATCGAGGAGATGGAAGCCCGCCGCCGGGAGGCGGCTCAGAAGCTGGCCCTTGCCGAGGCCGAGCGCCGGAGGGCCGAGGAGGAGTTCGTCCGCGCCAGGGAGAAGTCCACGGCGCCCGCCGTGGCCGCCATCGGCGAGGTCGAAGGCGGGGTGTTCGTCCTGTCCGGGTCGGGTCGGCATCCGGCACGACCCGGCCGGCAAATCCTGGCCGGCGAGGGCATCGAGTCGGTCGGCCGCGCGGTCGTGATCTATCCCGATTCGACGCGCCTTGAGGCGGGGCCCGGGACCCTGATAAGGGAGATGGACGACCGTGCCGGCAAGAAGATCTTGCTGGCGCGGGGGACCGTCAGTGCGGAGGTGTCCCGGCAGCCCGCCGGCCGGCCGATGGCGATCGAAACCCCCCACGCCGAGGCGCGCGTCCTGGGGACGAGGCTGACGCTCCTGGCCGGGGCCGATTCCACGCGGCTGGAGGTCCTGGAAGGCAGGGTGCGGTTCACCCGCGCCGGCGATCGCAGGACGGTGGACGTGATGGGCGGGCACTACGCCGTCGCGGCGGCCGGGGTGGAGCTGGTCCCCCGGCCTCTCTCGAAGATCCTTTTCGCCGATTCGTTCGACGCGTCGCCCGTCAACCAGTGGCCAGCCGGCTGGCGCCGTCACCCCACCGAGCCCGCGGCGCGCTCCGGGTTCGTGGTGATCCAGAAGGGCGCGGAACGCTTCATCGGGTGCCCGCGCCCGCCGGCGGCGAGCCAGCACGCGCTGGTCCCGGTGTCGGAGTTCGGCCCCGCCTTCGCGGTTTCGTTCAGGCTCCGCCTGAGCGGCCCGCGCGTCACACGCGCCGGCGTGGAGGTGAGCGATGCCCGGGGGATGGATCCGGCCTTCGAGTACGACAACCAGAAAGGCGTCGTCCGCGCCGACTGGCCGCGGGGCAAGGCGCTCAGGCGGGTGCCGTTCCGGCTGGCCCCCGGGACGTGGTCGGAGTGGAAGGTCGCCGTCGAGGGGCGCCGGTTCACGGTGACCGTCGACCGGAGGGCCGTCCTCGCCCTCGAGATGGCGGAGTTCGGGACCGTGAAGGAGGTGAGCCTGGTTTCCAGGGGCGACGACTCCGCCCAGTTCGATGACGTGACTGTTCTGAGCCTCCCCGTCGCGGGGAGGCGCTGATAGAAGGCCCTGCATTTCAGAGGGGTCCGAGATGATTCCCTGTACGAAGGCGCTGATGCTGTTGTCGTGCCAGGCGGCGCTGGCGGCGGCGTTCGCCGGCGAGGCCCTGGCGCAGTTCGACTGGGGGATTGCGATGCCGGAAAGCCAGGGCATGTCGAAATCGAAGCTCGACGCGATGCGCGACAACCTGTCGGCGCGGGGCACGACGGCGTTCCTCGTCATCCGCAACGACAAGATCGTCTACGAGTGGTATGCCTCGGGCTACGGCCGTACGGTCAAGCATTACACCGCCTCGAAGGCCAAGGCCCTCGTGGGGGGCGTGTCGCTGGCGGTGGCCGTCAGCGACGGCCGCATCTCCCTCGACGACAAGGCCGCAAAGTTCGTCCCCCAGTGGGTCGGGGTTGCGCGCAAGCAGGACATCACCATCCGCCACCTCGGCTCGCACGCGTCTGGGATAGAGGATGCCGAGGAGGGGGACAAGCCGCACGACCAGCTGACCGGCTGGAAGGGCGACTTTTGGAAGCGCCTGCCGGTACCCGACGATCCGTTCACGATATCGCGCGACAAAGCCCCGGTGCTCTTCGCGCCGGGCACGAACTGCGCGTACAGCAACCCGGGGATCGCCATGCTCACCTACGCGGTGACCGCGAGCCTGAAGGACGCCCCGGTGAAGGACATCCGGACGCTCTTGAGGGACCGCGTGATGCGTCCGATCGGGATCCCGGACGGCGAGTGGAACTGCGGGTACGGCCAGACCTTCACGGTCGACGGCCTGCCGCTGGTGCCCTCCTGGGGCGGGGGCAACTATTCCCCGAACGCCACGGCGCGCGTGGCGCGCCTGATGCTCCGCAGGGGGAACTGGGAGGGGACCCAGCTCATAAGCTCCGCTGCGGCACAGGCCGTGACATCCGACGCCGGCACCCCCGGCAACGGCGCCCAGGGGTGGTGGACCAACGCGGACGGGACGGTTGGAGCCCTGCCGAAGGACGCCTTCTACGGGGCCGGGGCGGGGCACCAGGTCGTCGTGGCCGTCCCCAGCCTCAACCTCATAGCGGTCCGCGACGGAGGGACGCTCGATTCGTCGCTCGATTACGTCGCGGCGCTCCGGAAGCACTTCTTCGACCCGCTCATCGCCGCAGTGGAGGCGGCCCCGCCGTATCCCCTGAGCACGGCGATCACGGGCATCTCCTGGGCGCCCGCCTCCGCCATAGTCCGGAAGGCCAAGGGGAGCGACACGTGGCCCCTCGCCTGGGCGGATGACGATCACTTGTACGGGGCTTACGGCGACGGCAAGGGTTTCGAGCCGTTCCTCTCGACGAAGCTCAGCCTGGGCTTCGCGAGGATAGAAGGGCCCCCCACGGGATTCAGCGGATACAACGTCCGCTCCGCTTCCGGAGAACAGACGGGCGACGGGGGCGGGGGGAAAAAGGCCAGCGGTATGCTGATGGTCGACGGCACGCTCTACATGTGGGTCCGCAACGCCGACAACAACGGAAACCAGTGCCAGCTGGCGTGGTCCGCCGACCATGCGAAGACCTGGACGTGGTCGAGCTGGAAGTTCGCGGAGTTCGGCTATCCCACCTTCATCAACTTCGGCAGGAACTACGCGGGGGCGCGGGACGGATACGCCTACACGGTCACCCACGACAATCCCAGCGCCTACAAGGCCGCGGACCGCTTCGTCCTGATGCGGGTTCCGAAGGAGCGGATCAAGGAGCGCGCGGCGTACGAGTTCTTCAAGGGCCGCGACTCGAGCGGGAATCCGCTCTGGACCTCCGACATCTCCCAGCGGGGGGCGGTTTTCTCCTATCCCGGCCGGTGCCGGCGCTCCGGCATATCCTACAACGCGGGAATAAAGAGATACCTGTGGTGGCAGATGCTCCACGAGGATGGGGTCGACAACCGCTTCAGCGGTGGATTCGGCATCTACGACGCCCCCGAGCCTTGGGGCCCGTGGACGACCGTGTATTTCACGACGAACTGGGACGTGGGACCGGGGGAGACCGGGAGCTTCCCGCCGAAATGGATGAGCGCGGACGGGAAGACCCTCTATCTGGTCTTCTCGGGGGATGACAGCTTCTCAGTGCGCCAGGCGACCATTACGGCGCCCTCGGCCGCCAACGCGGCCCCGACCTGCAGGATAACGACGCCGCCCGCGGACGGGCTCTCTTTCACCGCAGGCTCGACGCTCTCCTTCGCCGGTAGCGCCACCGACCAGGAGGACGGCGCGCTCGGCGGCGGCTCGCTCACCTGGTACATCGACCGAATAGGAGACGGATACAAGGCCGCGAAGCTCGCCTCAACCGGGACGTCGGGCGGCCAGATCCTCTCGGGTGCCATCACGAACTCGGTCGGCCAGGCGGTCCAGCTGGACGTGGTGGGATCGGACTACGACCTGATACTCCGGGCGACCGACTCCAAAGGTGCGTGCACCGAGGTGAAGCGGAGATACAAGGTGTCGGCGGCGGCGAGCTTCAGCGTGAGCGTGGATTACGTCTCGACGGGGAAGGCCTACAGCGTCTCCAAGGCCGGGGCGGGGGCGCTCTATTACATCGACCGGAGCTATACGATAGGCTCCACATCGCCGGGTCTTGACGGACAGGCCATGGTCCGGACCGCCAACGACGACAAGGCGGTGACGGCGGCGGTTCACCTGAAGTTGTCGGTGACGCATCCGGCAGTCGTCTACGTTTGCTACGACAAACGGGCGACGTCCCTCCCTTCGTGGCTCAATGACGGGACCTGGACGCACACCTCGGAGGGCGTGACGGTTACCGATTCTGCTGCCTCTCCCATGAGAGTTTACTCCAAGTCGGTGGGTGCGGGCCAGATGACCCTCGGCGGCAACAAGGCGGGCGGCGGGACCGGCGCCCAGTCGAACTATTTCGTGGTCGTCCGGCCGTCGGTGGCGGCCGAGCTGTGGAAAGCGGTTCTGCCCGACGGCATGTTGGATCCCGGCGTCTGGATGCACGAGGGCGACTCGGACGGGGACGGACTCAGGGATGAATTCGAGGAGGCCCACGGACTGGATCCCCGGCTTGTCGATACGGACGGCGACGGCGAGGTGGACGAGACGGAGACGGCGCCCGACGGCCTGACGTTCTGGGAGGCGCAGCTGGGACAGGAGCCGTCCCCGGAGGGAGGCGACGGCGGCGACCGCGGCTGCGGGGCCGTCGGGCTCGAGGCGCTGTGCCTGCTGCTATTGGCATCGGTGTGGAATCGGACGGCGGCAGGGGATCGGTCGTTCTAGACCGTCGGGGCGCCGCCGGGGGCGGCGTGAATCCGCTTTCGAGTCAGGCGGCCATCGAGGGCAAGCCTGCGGGGGTGCTGGCCGTCAACGGCACGATCTACATCTGGGCCGAGAAGCAGGGCACCTGGGACTGGACCCGCATCGTGAAATCGGTAGATCACGGCATGACCTGGACGGTGGACAACCGAGCTCCGGTCCGCAAGCGGTACCTGCTGACGGTGACGCGCGGCGACGGGATGGCCGACGGATCCGAGGAGGCCGCCCTGGAAATGGCCGTCCTGGCCCTCTTCAGGACGGCGGGGTTCAGGCCCTCCTGAGCCCCAGCACGACCTCGGCCACCTTCCTGCCCAGGTTCTCGGCGGTTTCGATGCCCGTCTTGTCCTCGGCGGGGTCGGCGCCGCGGGCGCACACCCCGATGCCCCCGAAGTGCGCCGTCGGCTTGGAGTCCGCCGCCACGACCATGCCGTGCAGGAGCATCCAGTTGTGCACCTGCTGGCATACGAGCTCCTGGCCGCCGTTGCGGGAGGCCCCGACGGCGATCGCGCCGCCCACCTTGTTGTCGAGCGCGAACTTCTTCCTGCGGAGCGACAGCGTCCTGTCCATCAGGTTCTTGACCTTCCCGGAGACCGCGGCGAAGTAGGTGGGGGAGGCCAGGATGATCGCGTCGGCCCTCTCCATGGCGTCCATGACCGCGCGCGCGTCATCGCGCTTCACGCAGCCCTCGCCGGACTTGCACCCTTCGCATACGTCGCATGGCTCGATTTTGAGGCCGTGGAGGAACAAGGTCTCGATTTCAAGCCCCGCCTCGGCGCATCTGGCCAACGCCCTCTTGAGATAGTACTCCGTGGACTTCCCGCCGCGATGTGACCCGCATATGCCGAGCACTCTCATGCGGACCTCCCTCGTTCGCCGGCATGTTATTCGGAGGAAGATTGCCTGTCAAATGCGGGTGGATTGCCGGCGGCGGGATGGGTTAGAATCTGGGAGGCGCTGATGGAGGGGAAGATGGAGCGGACCGCCCTCGGGATTTTCTGCGCGCTTTCGCTCCTTGCCGCCCCGGTCCCGCGGCAGGCCTTGACGCAGAAGGCCCGCGAGGTCCTCCAGAAGCTCCGGCCGCACTTCATGCTGGGCGTCGCCGCCGGCCCGGGGGACCGCTGGATCGAGGAGACCCGGGCCCAGGGCTGCCGCTGGGATCTCCGCTACCAGTACCTCGCCGGGGGAGTCAACACCGGCAACAGGTGGTACGCCGGCGGTTTCGTGACCAATTACATCAGGGAGTCGGACCGACTCGGCGTGATACCGGTCTTCACCTGGTATATGATCTACCAGTCGCGGCCCGCGGGCGGGCAGGGCGACGAGAAGCAGGCGGTGCACGAAAACGCCCGGAACACCGAGACGATGCGGGCCTATTTCTCCGAGATCATAGGTTTCATGAAGGAGGCGGGTGCCACGGGCAAGACCGTCATCTTCCACGTCGAGCCGGACATGTGGGGATTCTTCCTGATCTGGCCCGACGTCGACGCCGACAAGGTGCCGGTCCAGGTGAAATCGACGGGCCTGCCGGAGCTGGCGAAATTCGACGACAACCTGGCCGGGTTCGGCAGGGCCATCGTGGCGCTGCGGGATCAGCTGGCGCCGAACGTCCTGCTGGCGTTCCACGCCTCCAAGTGGGGCGACCCGAATCCGAAGACGTTCGCAGACGCGATCCAGAAGATCGGCAAATGGGATCTCGTCTTCACCGACCCCAGCGACCGCGATTCCGCCTGGAAGGTTGCCCACAACTACCATGCGTCGGGCGCGTGGTGGAAGGACTCGGACTTCTCATCCTTCCGAGATTGGAGCGGGAGGCTATACAAGCTGACCGGCCTGCCGATGATGGCCTGGCAGATCCCGATGGGCAACACCATCATGGACTCATGCAACAACACCGAGGGGCATTACATGGACAACCGCCCGGAATATTTCCTGGAGAACTACCCGGCCAACCGCCATATAGCGGAATGGGCCGAGTGCGGCTACGTAGGTCTTCTCTTCGGCGGCGGGGCGGGGGGATGCACGAGCGTCCGCGACGACCGCAGGGACGGCGTGACCAACCCCGCGCCCGTCCAGGGCAACAAGGGGGAGAAGGCCGCCTTCCCCGATGACGACGGCGGGTACATGCGCCTGAGAGGGGGAAATTACTACACGAAGGGACCTCTGCCCATGTTGCGGCGGGGAGAATCGCCGAGCCCGAGGGAATTCGCGATGGGATCTGAGGCGATGGCCAAGGGGGATTACGCCCGCGCTTTCCGGCACTTCTCCAAGGTCGTGGAGACCGGCGACGTCGCAGATCTTGCCGCCGCGGCCAAGGAGCGGATCGCGCTGATCGAGGCGGCGGCCCGGAGGCGCCTTGCCGAGCTGGGGGCGCTCGAGGCGATCGGGGAGTCGGCCGACGCCGCCAAGGGCTACAGGCAGGTCGCCAGGGACTACGCCGGGACCCACGCGGCGGAGGAGGCCCGGCGCAAGGCGGAGACGCTCCACCGCTAGCCGGCCCCGTGGCTTGCGTGCCGCCCGGATCGGCGCCGGTGGCAGGCGGGAAGGCTGATGGGATTAAAAGCCTATCGCGCCTTGCTCAGGGGAACCTTCGCCGAGGGTTTGAGCGAATCGAACCGCGCCTCCTTGCCCTCCATCTCCTTGTGGAGGACGATCCGGTCCAGGAAAAAGTTCTTGGACCGGCCGGCCACCTGGAACGTGTGCACGCCGGCCGCCAGATCGTACTCGGCGTTATCTAACTGGTGGTGCCTGTACTCCGACTTCACGTTCCAGCTCCACTGGAAGCTCTTCCCGAGCAGGACGCACTTGGTGAATTTGCCCTTCCAGTCGGGCTGGCCGTCCATCCGCACGTAGCAGTCGTTGGCCTTGTCGCCTTGGCCGCTCTCCACGGGGGCCTCGAGACCCCGGACCGCCAGCCTGTACTTGCCCGGTTTCCTGATGAAGACGAGGTAGGTGAGCCCGTTCTTCGGGGGACCACCGCTCTCCTGGTTCCCCGTGAACTGTAGGCAGCCCTCGCCCAGGAACCCCTTGATCCAGTCTTTGTACGAGGAGTCTGTGTGCTTTTTCCAGTCCCCCAGAGTGCTGTCCGTCCCCTCGGCCTCGATGCAGACGCAGCCGTTTTCTTCCACGTAGACGCGCTCCTCCGGCACGGGAGGAGCCACAGCGATCGCCAGACAGCCCCCGAAGAGGGCGCCGAGGCGCTTCATGTCAGACCACCTGAAATCGCCATCGCGGGCGGATCCGGATCCCGGATACCGTTCCTGCCTCTGCTAGAAACAGCCGGAGGGGGCCGGTTTCGTGCTGTAAAATCGGATCCGCAAGTCGATTCCCGGCCGGCGCTTCCCCAAGGGTTGCGGAAAGGCCCGCGCGGTCGTTAAAGTGTTGGGATTCGTGTTTACGCGAGGATCATTCCGGTCCATGTTGGAGGCAAATCTCATGGCGCGTCGATGGACGGCGGCGCTGGCGCTCCTTCTGGCGGCGGCGGGAGGGGAAGAGGAATGGCCGTGCCGGAGCGGGATATATCCGCACCTGGCCATGTACAACAACGAGAGCGAGTGCGGGACGGGGGCGGTGGTGCCGTGGGCAGGCCGTCTTTGGGCCATCACGTACGGCCCGCACCTGGTCTTCGGCTCCAGCGACAAGCTTTACGAGATCACCCCTGATCTGAGGCAGATCGTGCGGCCGGAGAGCGTAGGCGGCACCCACGCCAACCGGATGATCCACCGGGAGTCCCGACAGCTCTTCATCGGCTACCACGCCATCGGCGAGGACGGCGCCGTCCGGACCATCCCGTGGAAGGTCATGCCGGGCAGGCTTACCGGGGCGGCGCGGCACCTCACCGATCCGGAGAACAAGATTTATGTGGCGACCATGGAGGAGGGACTCTACGAAGTTGACGCCAGGACGCTGGCCGTCAGGGAACTCATACGGGACGGCAACGTCCACTCCGGGGCGGCGCGCAAGAAGACCGAACTGCCCGAGAAGGGGCTGAATTCCTCCCTGCCGGGTTATCACGGGAAGGGCCTTTATACGGGGCAGGGGCGGCTGGTCTACGCCAACAACGGGGAGCAGGATCCGCGCGTGAGGACCGATCCAACGATCCCTTCAGGCGCCCTGGCCGAGTGGACCGGCGAGGGCGACTGGCGGATGGTCCGCCGCAACCAGTTCACGGAGGTCAGGGGACCGGGAGATCTCGAGGGAAATAAGAATCCCCAGAGCGATCCCGTTTGGAGCCTCGGCTGGGATCACAGGTCGTTGATACTCATGCTCCTCGACGGCGGGACGTGGCACGCGTACCGCCTGCCCAAGGCCAGCCACAGCTACGACGGATCTCACGGCTGGAACACCGAGTGGCCGCGGATACGCGACATCGGGGAACAGGACATGCTGGCGACGATGCACGGCACCTTCTGGAGATTCCCGAAGAACTTCACGCTCCGGAACTCCGCCGGGATCGCCCCGCGTTCCAACTACCTCAAGGTGGTCGGCGATTTCTGCCGCTGGAGGGACCGGATCGTCGTGGGTTGCGACGACTCCGCCCGGTCCGAATTCATTAACAAGAGGCTCTTCAAAAACGAAGACGCCGCACCAGGGCAGTCCAATTCGAATCTGTGGTTCCTCGATCCGCGCGACCTCGATAGACTCGGACCTCCGATAGGACGCGGTTCGGTATGGCTGCGCGAGGAGGTCGCGGCGGGCAAGCCCTCCGATCCTTATCTTTTCGCCGGATATGACAGGCGCATGGTTCACCTCGCACATGATTCGGGACACGCCGTGGAGTTCACGTTCGAAGTGGACAGGAAGGGTGACGATCGGTGGGAGAGGTTGACCGCCGTCGAGGTGCCGGCGGGGGGTTACGCCTTCCGGATGTTTTCGCCGCAGGAGACCGGCGCATGGATCCGGGTCAGGACTAATCGGGACGCCCGGCTCGCGAGCGCCTGCTTCTATTATTCCGCCCGCGACGGGAGGACCACGGAAAACGCCCCGATGTTCTCCGGCCTCGCGGCGCCTTCGTCTCGGCGCGCGACCGGGGGCCTCCTCTGGGGACTCGGAAACAACCGGCGCGTCCTCGGGGTGGCGGCGGCCGCGGCGTCGGAGACGGGCGTAGAGAAACTCGGTTACTACGAGCTCGACGGGGAACTCAAGTTGCGCAAGAAGGACAGTCCCTCCGACCTGGCGCGCGTGGAGAAGACCCAGCCGCCGGCCGACCCGGTCCAGGTCGATGACGCGTCTGTCGTGGTGATGGAGGATGGAAAGAGGTACCGGATACCCAGGAACGACGCATACTCCGCCGCCGGTCCTTTCGGCACTCCGAGGATTTGCCGCGAGGTGGTCACCGAGCGCGACCTCTTCAATTGTCACGGCACGTTCTACGAGCTGCCGGCGCGCAATGCGGGGGGATTCTCCAAGATCCGCCCGGTTGCGACACACAACCTCGCCGTTCACGACTACGCGAGCTTTCGCGGGATGCTGGTGATGACCGGGATAGAAGTCGGCGCGATGAAGGGCAACAATGAACACATCGTCGTGAGCGACGACGGCCGCTGCGCCGTCTGGGTGGGGGTGATCGACGACCTGTGGAAATTGGGCAAGCCGCGCGGAGAGGGCGGGCCGTGGAAGGACACGCCGGTCCAGCCCGACGCGCCGTCCGATCCCTACCTGATGACCGGCTACGACAGGAAGACGCTGGCCATGTCGCACTCGGGCGGGGAACCGGCGGTCTTCACCGTGGAGATCGACGCGGACGGCACAGGCCTCTGGTGCGTCTACGGGAGGTTCACGGTCGCCCCCGGCAGGACCGAGACGCACGTCTTCCCCGAGGGATTCGGCGCCTACTGGATACGGCTCCGTTCGGACAGGGCGGTCAGGGCCACGGCGTGGCTGAAGTACGAGTGATGTACCCCCCATGCGAAGACGGCCGTGGCGGGGGCCGCGCGGGGCTACTCGACCAGCGCCTCGACCTCGGCGGCCGAGGCGAAGGCGTTGCCGTTGACCTCCGACCTCGCCGTGAGCCTCACGTAACGGGCCCGGACCGGCCGCTTGAAATGGACCGTTCGTTTGCTCGCGTCGTTGGACCACCTACCGGCGGCGACCGGCTCGCCCCATGAGGCGCCGTCCATGCTCGCGTGGATTTCGTATTCGGCGATCCGCCCGTTATCCATGTCCTGTCTCGGCAGGTAGGTCAAACCTTTGACGCCGATTTCTCGGCCCAGATCCAGCACGAGGAAGTGAGGCATGGGGGCGGCCGAGGGTTCCCACCGCGTGTGCCATATCGTGGCGGGATCGCCGTCCACGGCCCGGGCGGCCTCGTAGCCGGGCGCCTCGCTGTCGGCCCGCGCCTTGCTGGCGGACGAGGAGTCCTTGAAGAGCCTGCGCAAACATTCGATTGAGAGATCCACCCCCGGCCGGAAACGGTCGCTCCCCATGTAGTTGAGGATGCTGTGGCGCATCTGGCGCGCCACGAGCCTTCTGTCCAGGTCGGTCGAGAGATCCATGCTCGCCACCATCAGCTTCCCGCCCAGTACACTCGCCTCGAAGAGCAGTCCCAGGCGCCGCGCCTCGAACCACGTGTCGATGAGCTGGACCAGGGGCCGGAGCGCCGGGGGCGTCTCGTCCAGGACCATGGCCGCCGAACCGTGCATCAACTCCCACCACTGCCAGTTGCTGTGGAATTCGGTCGGGAAGAGGGCGAAGACGGGGTGTTCCGGATCGCAGAGTATCCCCAGGGTGTGCGGAGGTTGGTTCCTTGTCCATGCGGTGTTCCAGAAGACCGTGGAAAAACCGACCGCCACGTTGGATCTGATCGTCCTCGGCGGGGCCAGAAGCAGGACCTTGCCCCCCGCCTTGAGCCTCTCCAAGGCCGTGTCGTCAAGGTTCTCAGAGACCAAAACGTCCCGCGGCGGGCCGGCGTCCAGCCGGTCCGGGAAGATCCAGATGTCCCAGTCATTCTCGAAAGACGTCCCCTGGATGCCCACGACGAGGGTGTGCTTCTTCGCAGGGGCGCACTTCTCGAGCGGGATTTCGACGGTCCCCAGTTGAATCCCGTTGCCGACCGGTATGGTCCTGGAGGGGAACCCGCCGGAGGCGGCGGCCCGCCCGTCGGGTCCAGCCAGCCGCCACCAAACCACCGCCTCCTCGATCGGTCCGGGCCCGAAGTGAGCGACCTCGACGTCCGCCCGGAACGTCTCCGAGACCGTCCAGTATCGCTTGCCCATCCGTGTCAGGGGGACGGTGCTGTTGCAGAAGCGGCGGAATTCCCCCGGCGTGACGTACCCTTTGGGTTCCCAGAAAGGATCCAGCACCCCCACCAGCGCGGTCCCTTGGCCGGGGAAGTCATGCAGGTCGAGCAGGTGGAAGCCGCCGAATCCCGGCGTGCGCAGGGCCGATTCGATGTCCTCCTTGTAGCAGAGCGTCTGGAGCTTGCCCGAGGCCAGCAGGAAGTCGCGGGCCTGGTCGCCCATGTGATTGGCCTCCAGGAAGTCGCGGAAAATCTCGAAGTTCCTGGGCTTGAGTACCCCCGTGTATTTCTTCATCTCCTCGAAGTTCGGGTAGACGCACCACTGGCCGATCTCGTGGCTTACTATGGGGACCGGGCGCTGCCGGACCCAGCTGGAGTAGTCCGTGCGGGTCTCCGGGGGCCGGGCGTTGATGCGCGACCTGAGCCCTTCGCCCCACGCCTGTATGCGCGGGCCGGGGATGTTGTGGTACTGGTTCTCGGGGATCTCTGGCCAGCCGGCCCCGCTGGTGTAGACCCGCCGGGGATCTCTTTCCTTCCAGTGGTTGACCCACTTGCCGAGCCACGCCTTTTGGTTCTTGCCGGCGGGCTCGTTCCCGTAGGCCATCATGACGAACGAGGGGTGGTTTCCGTAGGCGCGGAGGATCCGCTCCGCCTCGGCGTAGAGCCAGGCGTCCACGGGGAGGCCGTCCCCGACGCTCGACCCGGAGTTCGCCCATGACGCGCATTCGACCTGGTAGTAGAACCCGAGCTCGTCGCCCGCCTGGAAGGCCGCCTCCGGCGGGCACCAGGAGTGGAACCGCAGGGCGTTGAGGCCGTGGTCCTTGGCGGCGCGGAGCACCTTCTTCCATCCTTCGACGTCGCAGGGAGGGTAGCCCGTCAGCGGGAATATCGCGCACTCGAGCGTGCCGCGGATGAACGTCTTTCGGCCGTTTATCGCGAACTGGGTCCCTTCGGCGGTGAAGCTCCTCAGCCCGAAGGATACCTCCGTCCTGTCCGAGAATCGGTCGCCGCCGGCGGCCGCCTCGAGCTCCACCGTCAGGCGGTGTAGGACCGGATGGAATTCATCCCAGAGTGGGGCGCCGGCGCCCAGGGGGTAGTCGATCTGGACGGCGCCGCCGGATTCCGCGATCCCGAGATCAACCGTCTTCGGAGGGGCCTGGTGGGAAGAACTCCGGGCCGCCAGTTTCAGCGTGCCCTTGGCGGTCATACCCGCGGCGTTGCCGATTTTTACCCTGACAAGAGCGGCCCTGCGCGGCACGTCAGGGTGGATCTGCACGTCCTCCAGCCGGACCTTGGGGTGGGATGAGAGTGTCAGCCTGCCGACGATCCCGTTCCAGTTGGATTGTGTGTGGTCCGAGACGCTGTGGGAGTTGGGGCCCACGTTCACGATCATCCGGTTGTCAACGCGGATCGTGAGCCTGTGCCGGCCAGGCGGGACCGCCGCGCCCAGATCGTAGACGTGGGGCGTCGAGAGGCTGTCACGGGAGCCGATCTCCCGCTCGCCCAGCCACACGCGGGTTTCCCAGTGGGGGCGCTCGAGCGTCAGCGCGATGCGGCGTCCATTCCAGTTTGGCGGCACTTGTATCTCGCGCTGGTACCACGCGGCGCCGGTGTAGTACTTTTCGGGCTGGAGCCAGCAGGGATACTTTATGTTGCCAGGTTCGCGGTATTTGGCGTAACGCGGCGAGGTGAAGAACGAGCGGTCCACGATGCTGCCGGTCCATTTCGTCTTAGGCGATACCTCCTCGCCGAAACCCTGGGACTGGAGCGACCCGGGCAGCCTTATGCGTTGGGCGAGGCCGCGGGCGAACCATCTCTCCTGGACGCCCTGATCGTTGGGATCAAGCTCGAAGTACCACGTGCCGGACAGGTCGATGTCGGGTTCGGGTTCCGCCAGGCAGAGCCACGCCGCCAGCCAGCGGAGGTGTATCATCGCCTCTCCTTCCCCGCCGGGCGGATGCGCGCCAGGACCGTTCCGTGGCGCGGGACCGGCGAAGAGAATCTGTCCTCGAAGACGCCGAGATCCTTCTGGCGCCACAAATCACGTACGAGCTGCGGACCGGAGACGCCCAGGTCGGTCCACAGGGCCGTGACGACGGCTTCGCCCTCCCCGCGGTTGAAGAGGCCCACCGCCTTGGAGCCGTCTTCCATCTCCTTCATCCAGACCTCCGTCTCGGCATCCGCATCCTGGGCGACCCTGCGACCGGGCTTTCCGAGGGAGTCCTGGTTGACTTCGATCACCTCCGCGTTGGTGAGGAGGCTCACGGTGAACTCGTCGAGCCGGGTGATGTCGCCGCTGAGGATGAGAGGCGACGCCACCAGGCACCAGAGGGAGACGTGGGTGTACTGTTCGTTGGGGGTGAGCGGCGCCGGCGCGGTCTGGCCCCTCCAGTTGCTGAGGTAACCCAGCAGCAGGTAGTCGGGATCGTTCCATCCGCCGGGACCGGCGTGCTCGTGGAGGTTCCGCCTGGAGTAGAGGTCGAAGCCGTCGCGGAAGAGCCCCGCGGCGATCCCCTCGAAGGTGAGGCCGAGGTCGCCTGCGGTCCTCCAGCTGTGGCCGCCTACCTCCTTGCCCCATTTCCAGACCTCGCCCATGCCGTACTGGCAGAGGTTCAGGATGATGTCCCGCTTCTGCCGCCGCAGGATCCCGCTCATGAGCCGGTAGGGTTTCTGGAGGGTCTCCAAATCTGATTTGTTTCGCGCCACGCGGCTGTAGGAGCACCAGTCGTACTTGAGGAGATCGAAGCCCCACTCTGCGAACGTCCGGGCGTCGATCTCCTCGTGCTGGTAAGCCCCCTCGAATCCGGCGCAAGTCAGGGGGCCGGGGGAGGTGTAGATGCCGGCCTTGAGGCCCTTGGAGTGGATGTAATCGACCATGCCTTTTATGTCAGGGAAGCGCTTGTTGGGCAGTATGCGGCCTTCCGCGTCGCGAGGTGGTCCGCCAAGCTCAGGATCTTTCGAGCCGGGCTTGACCATCCAGCAGTCGTCTATGCAGACGTAGGAGAACCCCACGTCGGCCATGCCTGTGGAGACCATGGCGTCGGCCGCCTCCCTCAGGTGCCTCTCGGTGACGCGGTTCTCCCAGATGTACCAGCTGTTCCAGCCCATGTAGGGGGTAAGCGCCAGCGTATCCCCGCACGCGATCGTGAAGGCGCGCTCAGCGCGGCCGTGAGCGTTGCTCGCCGAGAGCGTTACGGCGTATCGTCCCCTTTCGGCGATCGATCCGGTGATGATCCCCGAGCGCTCGTCCAGACGCAGCCCCTCAGGCAGTCCGGCGGCGGCGAACGCCATCGGCCTGTCGCCCGTGGCCGGGATGCGGTAGAGCAACGGCGATCCGGGCCGGCAACCGTATATCTTTGGACCGTTGATGCGCGGCTCGCGTGGAGGTTTCGGGGTCAATATCAAAGGCTCCTCCTTGGGAGGGCCCGCCGCGAGCCTCGGGGCCTCCCCCGTGGTCTTGAACCGCGCCTCGGCCCAGTCGGCGTGGTCGGAGTCGATGCCGTCTCCCGCGTCGAGGACCTTGAGGACCAGGATTCTCACGCCGCGCACGTCGAGGTCGATCTTTTCCGGCGGCATGCCGCCGCGGAGGACTGGGCTCTTGTAAATCGTCCTGCCGTCGGCGATGACGCGGAAGACCACGCTGCCCTTGCCGGCGCCGGCCCCGTCGTCGACGCCGCACGACGCCAGGAAGCGGGCGCTGCCCCCGCCGAGGGAGACGTAGGCGGAGCTCGGGGCGTGGGTGCCCACGCCGCGGTCGAATTTCACGCCCCCTATCGAGAGGGGCCTCTTGGTGACGGCCTGGTTGGCCAGCGTCCTGCCCCAGCCCGACGAGATCTTCGATGTCTCCATGGAATCCAGCCAGACCGTGTCGGCCCCTGCCGGCGAGGCCGCGGCGGCCAGCCCGGCAAGCAGCATGGTCAGCGGGGTGTTGAGGAGCAAGGCGGCGGTCATGGTCACCTCCAGCGGCCGTCCTGCGCCCGCGGCATGGATGATATGGCGGCCTTCCGCGCCACGTGGGGGCCGCCTGGCGGCGCGGGTCGGACCATTTTCTTTAAGGGTATGTTGCCGGAGAGAGGCCGTCGTTGAAATGGACGCTTTGATGATTTGCATGGACTTTCCTCCGATTATATCCTTGCCGGGCGGGGGACCTCCAGATGACGCTTGCCGGCCGCCGGATACGGGAGGGATTCCCGGGGCAGCGCCTGACGGTCGCGCCCCCGGAGGTGGTGGCGCGCAGCCGCAGGCTGCCGGTGGTGCGGGATCTTTACGTGACCGACATCGGGCACTTTCCGGCGGCGGCGGGGCACTATTGCCAGCGGCCCAAGCCGCGGGCGGAGACGATCCTCATCTACTGCGCGGACGGGGCGGGTTGGTGCCGGATGGCGGGGCGGCGCTGGCGAGTCGCCAAGGGCAGGGCGGTGGTCGTCCCCAGGGGGATCCCTCACACGTACGGGGCGGACCGGAAGATCCCATGGAGCATCTACTGGGTCCACTTCGCCGGGGCCCGCGAGTCGGACTTCCGCGCGGCCCTGGGCGTCACCCCGTCGCGCCCGCTGCTTCACGTGCCCGACGCGGCGAGGGTGGCGGAGGCATTCGAGGAAATGTACGGCCACGTCCACCACGGCTGGACCGACGCCGCCCTCCTGGGGCTCTCCACGGCGCTGGCGCGGTTCCTGGGGATATTGAAGTTTTGCCAGCGCGCCCTCCATCCCCGCGGGCTCAAGGCGCAGGAGAAGGTCCTCGATTCGATCCGGTTCATGCGGGAGAACCTGGGCCGGCCCGTCAGGCTTCGTGAGCTCGCCGCCCGCGTCTATCTGTCGCCGTCCCATTACAGCGCCCTCTTCCGCAGGCAGACAAACATGTCTCCGCAGAAGTTCTTCACGCGCCTGCGGATGCAGCGGGCCTGCACGATGCTGGACGCCACGGACATGCCGGTCTCGGAGGTCGGCCGCGCCCTGGGCTACGAGGATCAGTTCTATTTCTCGCGCGCGTTCCGGCGGACGATGGGCCTTTCCCCCTCTCGGTACAGGGAGGTTTCGGGGGGCCGGTAGGTTGTTCGCGGGGCTTGGTTGCGGACCGCGTTTTGTATATGATGTCCGCCCCGTAGCGAGGAGAGACAGCCTATGGAGATTCTTCAGGGAAAGGCCCTGGTGGCCCAAGGCGGCGGGCCGACGGCGGTTATAAACCAGAGCCTGGTCGGAGTCGTGCTGGAGTCGCGCAGGTTCCCACAGATCACCCAGGTTTACGGCGCGATCAACGGGGTGCGCGGCGTGGTCCGAGGGGATCTCGTGGATCTCACCGAGGAGACGGAGCGCAACCTGGAGCAGGTCGCAATCACCCCCGCCAGCGCCCTGCTTTCGACGCGCGACAAGCCGGACGAAAAGTACTGCCAGGAGATGTTCAAGACCATGAAGGCGCACGACGTGCGCTATTTCTTCTACATCGGCGGCAACGATTCGGCCGACACGGTGCGGATAGTGCGGGAGGAGGCCCGCAAGGCGGGCTACCCCATCCGAGCCGTCCACGTCCCGAAGACCATCGACAACGACCTCCTGGTCAACGACCACACCCCCGGATACGGCTCGGCGGCGCGCTTCGTGGCCTCCGCCTTCGCGGGCGCCAACCTGGACAACATGTCGCTCCCTGGCGTCTACATCGCGGTGGTGATGGGCCGGAACGCCGGCTTCCTGACGGCCGCCTCCGCGCTCGCCAGGACGTACCCCGACGACGGCCCGCATTTGATCTATCTCCCGGAGCGGCCGTTGGATCCGGACAAATTCATCTCGGACGTGCAGGCGTGCCACAAGCGGCTGGGCCGCTGCGTGGTGGCGGTTTCGGAAGGCATAAGGCTGCCCGGCGGCAGGGAGGTGGCGACCGACTTCGCCGGGCTGGCCAAGGACGCTTTTTCGAAGCTCTCGCTGGCCGGGGACGACGTCGGCTCCAGGATGCTTGCGGCTTACGTGCGGCAGTTCTCCGAGGCCAAGAGGGATCCGCACGGGAACGTCCAGCTTTCCGGCACCGGGACGCTCGCCGACCTCCTGAGCGCGTACGTGAAGGCCCGCACCGACATCAAGCGGGTGAGGGCGGACACCTTCGGGTACCTCCAGCGCTCGTTCCTGGGCTGCGTCTCGGACGTGGACCAGCGTGAGGCCCGCGAGGTCGGCGAGCGGGCCGTCCAGTTCGCCTGCCTCCACGGGCGGGACGGGTCGGTCACCATCCACCGGGTCGGCGACTACGCCGTGGAATACCGGCTGAGCCCGCTGGAGGAGATCGCCGCCAAGACGCGATACATGCCGGACGAGTTCATCAGCGCCGAAGGGAACAACGTGACGGAGGCCTTCCGCGCCTACGCCAAGCCGCTCCTGGGCTCCGGCATGCCGCAGCCGGCGCGCCTGCGCGCACCGAGGGTGGAGAAGGAGCCCGGGAAGTAACCGGCGTGGGCCAGAGCAGCGAGCTCTCCGTCCGGGCGTTCCTTGAGGGGCGCAACTGCGCCCAGTCGGTCCTCCATCCGTTCTGCGCGGAGCTGGGGCTCGACCCGGAGGCCGCCATGAAGGCCGCCTCCGGCTTCGGCGGGGGGATGGGGAGGCTCGGGGAGATCTGCGGCGCACTCTCCGGGGGCATCCTGGCATTGGGTCTCCGGTTCGGTGGGGGCGAAAGGCCCGCCATCGAGGCCGCCTACGCCAAGACGCGGGAGCTCTTCGAGCGATTCAGGCAGAGGCGCGGCGAAGTCGCGTGCCGCCGGCTGCTCGGCGGGATTGATCTGGCGTCGGATGAGGGGCACCGGCGGTTCAAGGAACTGGGCCTCCGCGAGAGCGTATGCAGGGAATGCGTCCGCACCGCCGCCGCCCTGCTGGAGGATCTGCTGGACCGCTAGGGCGGTAGTCGCACCCGCGGGCGGGCGTCCTGCGGGCCGGCGCTGGATGACGACGCCCCTCTTACCACCGTGAAGAACCCCCTCCGCGGGCGCTATCCGGTCTTGGCGAACTCGCGGGTATACTTCGCGTCGGCGGCGACCTCGTCGGCGAAGCGGGGGTACATCCCGACGATCACCCCGTCGGTCGGCTTGATGCTCTCGAAGGCGTACTTGAAGGCGGCCCGGACCGACTGCTGGCTGCTGCACTTCCGCCCCGCCGCGAGTATTTTGAAGCCCAGGCATGGCTGCCTGACCTGCCGGACGACGGCCGTCATCGCCGCCGGGTCGTCGGCGCAGAAGTTGTAGCCGCCCACGGGAAGGACGGCGGGCGCTGGAGTGACGCCCTTCCGCGTGATGTGGTAGAAGCAGGTCATGAAGAAGTCGACCTCCCAGCCCTCGTCGGCGATCCGCCTGATGCAGTCCGGGTTGTGGGCGGAGACGCCGGCGAGCACCCCGCGGTCGTGGACCTCCTTGACGTAGTCGTGGACCTCGCCGGCCTTGCCCTCGGCGAAGAGCCTGTCGGTCACGCCGCCGTGGTGGACCACGGCGATCGGCTGGAGGCCGGCGACGAGATCCCTGACACCGGCCCTGCCGGAATGGAGCCCTATGAAGTGCATCGCCGATCCCGCCTCGCGAGCCCGGCGGACGATCTCGGGCGTCTTCTCGGAAGTGGAAAACTGGTGCGCGTTGATCCCCTCGGCCTCGCACTTCAGGAGGAATTCCACCGACCGCTCGACGGTGAAGTACTCCTTCATGTGCCGGTCCATGTGATGGCCGAGGTACGAGTAGCCGTTTATCGGGTTGGATCCGACCACGAGCCTGGTGATGCGGTGCTTTCCAAGCGGGATCGCCGGCAGCAGCTCCGCCCGCGGCCCCGGCCGGTCCTGGGCGGCGGCCAGGCCCGCGGCGCACGCCGCCGGCAACCGCGCCAGGAACTGCCTGCGTCCCGTCCGGGCGCCGCCGTCGTCCGTCCGTCGCATGGATCGTCCCTCGCCGCCCCGCTCCGTTGCCCTTCCCCCCGGCTGGATTCCAGCGCGCATCTTCCCACAATAAAAAGCCGACGGCCACCTTTCGTGGCGTTCGGCGGTATATAAGTTGGAGGGGGCAGCCCCCCGGAAGGAGGAGCCATGGCCGTCACACGACGCTCGTTCCTTGCGAACGCCGCGGCCGCGCCGCTGTTCGTGCCCGCCTCGGTCCTCGGCCTTGGACAGGCCGTCGCACCCAGCGGGCGGGTGGCGTACGGGTTCGTCGGCACAGGTTCCCACTCGCGCGACTGGAACATGGTCCAGGTCTTCCGGTGCCCCGCGGCGGAGATCGTGGCCGTCTGCGACGTGGACAAGAACCACCTGAAGGCGGGCTTGGAGAAGGTGGAGAAGCACTACGGGAAGAAGGGCGTCTTCGCCACCGGCGACTTCCGGGAGCTGATCGCCCGCAGGGACGTGGACGTCGTCTACAACGGCACGCCGGACCACTGGCACGTCATCCCGTCGATCATGGCGCTGAGGATGAAAAAGGATGTCATCTGCGAGAAGCCGCTGACCCTGACGGTGGAGGAGGGGAAGGCGCTGGTGGCGGCCGCGGGGGAGACCGGCCGGATAACCCAGACCGCCTCCGAGAACCGCTCCATCAACACTTACATCAAGCTGGTGGAGATCGTCCGCAACGGACGGGTGGGCCGCCTGAGACACATCGTGGTATCGCTCCCCGCCGGCCGCGGGTCGCGCGATCCAAAGAAAGACCGGCTGGAGCCCCAGCCCGTGCCGCCCGAGCTGGATTGGGACATGTGGCAGGGCCAGGCCCCGGCAGCCCCTTACTGCCCGGGCCGGGTGCATTGGAACTTCCGCTGGAACCTGATGTACTCCGGCGGGATGCTGACGGATTGGGGGGCGCACCTGATCGACCTGGCCCAGTGGGGGAACGACACGGAGAGATCGGGGCCGGTGGAGGTGGAGGGCAAGGGGGAGTGGCCGCCGCGCGACGCCGTCTGGAACACCGCCACGACGTTCGACATACACTACCGGTACGCCAACGGGGTCACCATGAACGTGGTCAGCAAGGGCCCCGGCGTCCGCTTCGAGGGGACCGAGGGGTGGGTGGAATGCCAGAACTGGAGATCCGGACTCAAGGCCAGCAGGCCGGAGATCCTGGAGGATCTAAGGCCGGACGAGAGGCCCCTCTACCGCCCCAGCGAGGTCGTCAAGAACACCGACGGCGGCAAGGGCGGCGAGCACCGGAACTTCCTCGACTGCGTCAAGTCCCGCAAGCCCTGCTATGCGCCGTTCGAGACGGGGCACCGCACGATCACTATCGCCCACATAGGCAACATAGCGATGCTCCTCGGGCGCAAGCTCAAGTGGGATCCACAGGCCGAGCGTTTCGTGGGAGACGACGAGGCCAACGGGATGCTCGGGCGCAGGCAGCGAGAGCCGTGGACGATCGCGAAAGTCGACTCGTGGATCGGGAAGTATTCGTAGCCTGAGCGCCCCTCGCTCCGCCTTCCGGGCGATTTCGGCGTCCCGCGCGACCTGGTCGCGGAAGGCCGCCCAGGAGAACTTGCGGCTCCCCAGGTGCACGAGCGGCACCTCCGGATAGATGGGACGCGCCACCTCGACCAGCCTGTCCCAGTGCGAGGCGGCGCCCTCCCGGAGCCGGACCGCCCGTCCTCCTCCAGGGCCGAGGCCAGATCCATGGGGGAAACCATGCCCGCCTCCGCCTTGAGCGCCGCCTTCACGAAGTCCGGGATGGAGCCTTCGGAGTAGAGCGTGAAGGCCCACGTGGCGCGGTGGAACGAAGCCAGGCGCAGCGGCATCCGCCTGGCCCTGGCGAGGGCCTCGAGCATCCCTTCACCCGTTCCGTTGCCGTGGCGCCTTTCCAGCTCCGCGGCTAAGACGGAGTCCGGCGTCTGGGGGTCGTACAGGAGCCTCCCCCAGAGCATGTAGAAGGGCCACTGCCGCTCGAACGCGTAGTCCCAGGGGAACCGCGGCGCCGGGCGCCCTGAAATAGTCCTTCGCCGGGATGTAACAGTCGGAGCCCACGAAATATCCGCCCACGTGGTCCTGCCCATTGAGGCGGATGTGCCTGCGGATGAAGTCCGGCTCGCCCCACCGCAGCATGAAGAAGTCCTCGTTCCGCACCATCCACTCGATCTTGTAGTTCTGCGGAGAAGGGCGCGCGGTGGATGAGGCGGACGGGGCGCCCCGCGCTCATGCGAACGGCGACTCGCCTTCCGCCGGTGCCTCCGCGGCGGGGGGCGGCGCGGGCTCGGCGGCCTTCTTCGGCTTGGCGGCGCGGGTCGCCTTGCCGCGCTCCTGGAGATCCCCCCGCAGGAGTGCCACCAGCCCCGTGCGGGCTATCTCGCGTATCCCGTAGGGTTTCAGGAGCTCGATGAGGGCCTCGATCTTCTTCTCGCCCCCGGTCGCCTCGACCGTCAGCGTGTCCTGGCCGAGGTCGCAAATCCTGCCCCTGAAGATGTCCATCAGCTCTATGATTTGGCCGCGCTGTCCCGGCGGGCAGTTGACCTTCGCCAGGACGAGCTCCCGCTCCACGTAGTCGCGGCCCGTGAAGTCGACGACCTTTATGACGTCGATCAGGCGGTTGAGCTGCTTGGTCACCTGCTCCAGCACGCGGTCGTCGCCTATGACGGCGAAGGTCATTCGCGACACGGTGGGATCGTCGGTCTCCCCCACGGAAAGGCTGTCGATGTTGTATCCGCGCGCCCGCACGAGGGCGGCGATCTTCGCAAGGACTCCGGGCCGGTTCTCCACCAGTGCCGAGATGATGTGGCGCATCGGATCAGCCCTCCTTTGACGGTTCGGGGTCGCGCACGATGGCCTCGTCGAGGTTCTTGCCCACGGGGACCATGGGATAGCAGTTCTCCTCCATGACCAGCTGCATGTCCGCGAGGGCCGGGCCGGGGTACTCCAGCAGCCGCTCCAGCACCGGCCTGACCTCGTCGTTGCGGGTGGCGCGCAGGCCCAGCACGCCGTAAGCCTCGGCCAGCTTGACGAAATCGGGGCTGCCGGCGAGGATCACCCCCATGTAGCGCGCGCCTGGGATCACCGTCTCCTGCCACTGGCGCACCATGCCCAGGTTACCGTTGTTCATGACGATCACTTTCACGGGAATCTTGTTGAGCGCGACGACCGCCAGCTCCTGAACGTTCATCTGGAACGAACCGTCGCCGGAGATGTTTACGACCGTCTGATCGGGGCGGCCGATCTTCGCGCCGATGGCGGCGGGGAAGCCGAACCCCATCGTCCCCAGGCCGCCGGAGGCTATGAACGAGCGCGGCCGGCGGTGGGTGAGGTGCTGCGCCGCGAACATCTGGTGCTGGCCGACGTCCACCGTGAAGATCGCCTTGCCGCGGATCAGCTCGTCCAGGATCCTGATCACGTGCTGCGGCTTGATCTCGCGCTTCGGAAGGCCGTCAAGGTACCAGGGCTGCCGCGGGGCCAGGCGGTTCCTGAAGTCCCGGCCGTCCTTCGGGCTCGGCTCGCCCTTGGGCAGCGGGTGCAGGCGCTTCCATTCCTCGATCTGGCGCTGCCAGGCGTCGATCTTCGGCGCCCGGACCGCCTTGTTGATCTCCCGAAGGACGCGCTTCACGTCCCCGACGATCGGCACGTCCGCGCGGACGGATTTCCCGATCGACGTGGGATCGATGTCGATGTGGATTATCTTGGCCCGGGGGGCGAATTCGCCGGGCTGGCTGGCCACGCGGTCGTCGAAGCGCGTCCCGGCGCCCACGACGAGATCCGCGTTGTGGATGGCGTAGTTGGCGTAGGTGGTCCCGTGCATCCCGGCCATCTTGAGTGAAAGCGGGTGGTCCTCCGGGAACGCGCCCAGTCCCAGGAGGGTCGTCGTCACCGGGATGCGCGTCTTCTCCACCAGCTCGCGGAGCTCCGCCACGGCGTCCGCGATGAGGATGCCCTGCCCGGCCAGGATGACCGGGCGCTCGGAGGCGGCGATTAGCGCGGCGGCCTTCTTGATCTGCTCCGGGTGCCCGTCCAGCGTGGGCTTGTAGCTGCGCAGCCTCGGCGGCGGGGCGGGGTGGTAGATCCCGGGCGCCCGCGACACGTCGGCGGGCACGTCTATGAGGACCGGGCCGGGCCGGCCG
>FWPU01003213.1_pt1 | contig 41956 bp, 42 predicted proteins | sample 2228361 | NCBI WGS metagenome assembly FWPU01 (sample SAMEA103939777, study PRJEB20133) | metagenome | reverse complement strand
AATTGTACTTCTCTTACGAAATGCCCCTTTAAATAGTGAAGATTCCATTCTTTATGCCTTCCAATACACCTTATCAGCAAGTGATAGTCCTAAGCTTTTCTAAATGAAGATGTCTTTCAACTAAAAAACAAGCCAAAAACATAAAGCCCTCTTCAGGCAAAAGCCTGAAGAGGGGATATTGTTCAATACTGTAAGAAATCAGGTTTTAGTACATCTCACCCATTCCGTGTGGCATACCTTTCTGCTTTTCTTCTTCAGGAAGTTCTGTTATCATAACAGATGTTGTAAGCATGAGCCCTGCCACAGATGCTGCGTTCACTAGTGCCAACCTCGTAACCTTTGTTGGGTCTATTATACCTGATTTCATCATGTCTGTATATTCTTCTTTCTGTGCATCGAATCCAAAGTTCACATCCTTGGAGGACTTCACCTTTTCGACTATTACAGAGCCTTCAAGACCTGCATTTTCCACGATATTTCTTATAGGCTCTTCGAGTGCTCTTTTTATTATTTCCACACCGATCTTCTGGTCATTATTCAGATTGAGTTTATCGAGGGCTGGTATGCATCTTAGAAGTGCCACACCTCCACCAGGAACTATTCCCTCTTCAACAGCTGCCCTTGTGGCATGGAGTGCATCCTCGACCCTTGCCTTTTTCTCTTTCATCTCTGCTTCAGTTGCAGCACCGACTCTTATTACTGCCACACCACCTGCAAGTTTAGCCAGACGTTCCTGCAGTTTTTCACGATCATAGTCTGAAGTGGTCTCCTGTATCTGGGTCTTTATCTGTTTGATTCTGCCCTGTATCTTTTGAGGATCTCCAGCACCCTCTACAATGGTAGTGTTCTCTTTGTCGACAACAATCTTTTTTGCCTTTCCAAGATCACTAAGTTTGATGTTCTCGAGTTTTATTCCAAGGTCCTCTGTTATTGCTGTTCCTCCTGTGAGAATGGCTATATCTTCGAGCATCGCCTTTCTTCTCTCTCCAAAACCTGGAGCCTTAACAGCACATACCTGTAGTGTCCCTCTTAATTTATTCACAACAAGGGTTGCGAGTGCCTCTCCTTCTATATCCTCTGCAATTATAAGAAGAGGTCTGCCCATCTTTGCTATCTGTTCAAGCAGTGGAATAAGGTCCTTCATGCTCGATATCTTCTTTTCATGGATGAGGATAAGCACATCTTCATAAACGCATTCCATTCTTTCAGGGTCAGTGATGAAGTAAGGTGATATATATCCACGGTCAAACTGCATTCCTTCAACTACATCGAGTGTTGTTGCGAGTCCTTTTGCCTCTTCTACAGTTATCACTCCATCTTTTCCGACTTTGTCCATCGCCTCTGCTATCAAATCTCCTATCGAAGGGTCATTATTTGCAGAGATGGTTCCGACCTGTGCTATCTCTTTCTTCTCCTGTACAGGTTTGCTTAATTTTTTGAGTTCTTCAACAACGACCTCAACAGCCTTATCGATTCCCCTTTTGATATCCATGGGGTTTGCACCAGCAACCACATGTTTCATACCCTCTTTGTATACTGAATATGCGAGAACTGTTGCGGTTGTTGTGCCATCACCTGCTGTGTCAGATGTCTTACTTGCAACCTCCCTTACAAGTTGAGCGCCCATATTCTCGAACGGATCCTTGAGTTCGATCTCCTTTGCGACGGTTACGCCATCCTTGCTAATCGTGGGTGCACCGAATTTCTTATCGATAATCACATTTCTTCCTTTGGGCCCGAGGGTAGCCTTAACTGCATTTGTAAGGATAGTTATTCCCTCCAGTATCTTCATTCTCGCACTTTCATTAAATATCAATTGTTTTGCAGCCATAGTGAACCTCCTTTCAAAAATTTTTTATTCGAGTATTCCTAGAATATCTTCTTCTTTGATAATCAGGTATTCAGTATTATCAAGGTTAATCCTTGTACCGCTGTACTTATCAAAGAGAACGGTATTTCCGACCTTTACCTCCTTGACTTCAGGACCAACTGCCTCAACCAAGCCCTTTTGTGGTTTTTCTTTTGCAGTGTCAGGAACATAGATTCCACCGGGGGTTTTTTCCATCTCCTCGGTATATCTTATAAATACCCTCTCTTTAAGCGGTCTGAATTTCATAGCATCAACTCCTTTCCTTTTTTATAAGATTTTAGAACCCGAAACAGGTTCTTTATAAGTAAGAAGAATTATTAGCACTCTCTTTTATTGAGTGCTAATAATTTAATGTTTTTATGGGATTTATAGCAATGTCCATTAAGTTCCAATTTTGCCTATTTTTTAAAGATTTTTTCGATTTTTTTAGAATTTTAAGGTTTTTCTAAGGATTTAGCATTTTCTTTTTACTGGATATAAACTTCTCTACCTCTTCCATGAAGTAATCGGCCTTTTTTCTTATATCTGTTGGTATTCTGCTCTCATACAATTTCATGCCTTCAGATAATTCATCCTTGAATACCTCATAGAACATTCCACTCCTTATTGCATCCTCAACCTTCTTTGGATTGTAGAAGTAAATATCAGAGACTATAGTTCTTGCGAGTCTCCTTGCCTTCTCTATAGCCTCGTCAGATATGTCAGGCGAGATTGTTTCAGATGGCTTGAGTGTTTTTTGAGGTGGTGGTTGAATCTCTCTTTCCAGTGTATATGATTCTATCTTTTCTGTGACCTTTTCTCTGGATTCTGGTAGAGGCTCAAAACTTGTGAGTTCCTTCAAAAGCTTCTCGGATTCTTTTGCCTTTTTTTCAGTAGAAGGCTTTTCAGGTTCTTTTATCTCCTGAGGAGGGCTTGAACTCAATGCCTCTATCTTTTGTAGTAGTTCTTCTTCTATCGCATGATCTTCTATATAATCATCAGCACCATAAAGACTTTCTGGTGGTCTTTTATATCTTTTTTTGTCATAGACTGAAGTTATGAGGATAACCTTTATATCCTTTGTATATTCGATCTCCTTTATCTTCTGACAGACATTAAAGCCGTACTCTTTAGGAAGAGCTACATCAATTACTGCAATATGGGGAAGTTCCTTCGATGCCTTGATTAAGGCATCAATTCCGTCATTCGATGGGATCGGTATATAACCTGCCTTTGTTGCTATAGAAATAAGTTTTTCAAGAATCGCAGGTTCACCATGGGCAACCAGGATCTTCTTTTTATCAAGTCTTTCCTGAGGTTTTGATAGATCAGTTTTTTCAGAAGGCTCTTCTACTGGAGGAGATATTTTGGAGACCTTCTCTAACTTTTCTTCTCCTTTTTCTGGTTTTTTAACAAATATCGTTGTTGAACACTTAGGACATTTGAATCTTGAGCCACCTGGTGAGATCTTTGAGTCGTCTATCTTTAATCTTGTTTTACAACTAGGGCAGATTACCACCATCTAATCTGATACCTCCTTTTTGGCAACCATAGTTTTATTGTAAAAACTCCAAATATAAAGCCACCTATATGGGCAAACCATGCTACTCCTCCTTGTTGGGGTATAGCGGTTGTTATCATACCGTTTATTAATTGTATAATAGCCCAAAATCCTATAACTATCAAGGCAGGGATCCTCACGACCTGTATGAAGAAACCAAAGAATACGAGAGTGTGTACACGGGCATGGGGGTAGAGTATGAGATACGCTCCGAGTACACCAGAAATCGCTCCACTTGCACCTATCATAGGAATCTGTGATGATGGTTCTATAATGGCATGTGAGTATGCAGCAGCAATTCCTGCGAGGAGATAAAAAATGAGGAATCTTATATGTCCAAGGCGATCCTCTATATTGTTGCCGAATATCCAGAGATAGAGCATATTACCTATAAGATGAAATAGGCTTCCATGCAGAAACATAGATGTAAAGAGGGTGATAAATGGAGCTACAGGTTGTGCTGATTTCATTGTCAATATACTATGGGGTATTGCACCGTACCAGAAAGGTATCTCTTCAGAAAGAGGAGATGTAATCTGCCATATATAAATACCCGTGTTGAGTCCTATAATGGCAATAGTCAGAAAGGGAAAAGAATATATTGGGTTGTCATCTTTATAAGGTATCAAAACTCACCTTTCTGGTTTTCATAAGTTTATCATTAAATTATACCTTTTTTTAATGGAATTTTTCATATTCCATGTGGATCCCCCAAATCTGCCGATAGAATTTGATGATATCTCTTTTGTTTGTGCTTTGAGACAGCCCTATCTGTGCATGAGGCAGCATAGAGACAGAACAGAGACAGGTTTTAGCCTTCACAATGTATTTTTTAAAGGTCCATTTAGCGTGTTTCCTCAAAAATAATCTCTTTGAAAACTTATTGTATCCTCAAGATTGACAAAAAAGGAGTGAGTGATGGATATACCGTACCAATTTCAGGGACATGAAATTTTAATCTAAAAGGAAGGATAAATTTTAACACACAGGATATTTTCCTTCTGCAAGTTGCAAGCATAAACGAGATATATTACTCAACTCTCTTTACCTCAGAAAGTCCTTTTCTGTAAAGTCTATTGTACATGTGATAGACTCCTATCACCTTCTTTACATAATTTAATGTCTCGGTATAAGGGATGTCTTCTATAAACTCATCAATGTGAGAATAATTATAAGCTAAAAGCCATCTATCGACCTGTCCTTCTCCAGCATTATATGCAGCAATGCTGTAAAAGATATTTTTATACTTCTCGATAAGAGCCCTGAGATACAGTGCACCTAGTTTTATATTAACCTTAGGAAGTGTAAGATTGTTCTTTATATCTCCAATCTCTTTATAACCTACAAGAAGTCTCTGTGCAGTCTCTGGCATGAGCTGCATAAGTCCAAGAGCTCCCCTTGATGATACTGCCTCTGGATTGAATCTCGATTCCTCCCTCATAATGGAGATGATAAGGATGGGATCTATACGGGCTAATCTTGAAGCCTCCATGACATCATCCATATATGCAAGGGGATAACTGAATATACTAAATCTCTCATCATCAGGAAGATATGGAATTATATCGAAGAGTCTCAAATAACTTCCACTATCAAGATAAAGTCGGGCAAGTTTAATACTAAATTCCCTGCAATTAATCTTTGAGGAAACATATGAGACAGGGATGTTCCTCTCTCCTTTGCACCTCTTAAGCAATGACCTGCTTTCTGAGACCATCTCATCTTTGAACCCTGTTTCAGAGAGTATCTTAAATCTAATAAATATCGAATCTCCATCCTTTATATCAGATTGTGAAAAACCTTCTGGATAAGAAACTGGTATCGAAAAGGTCTCTCCATCTATCTTATCAATTCCACCTGGTAACCTTGTTGAGGCGAGAAATCCATAAAAGTTTCTGTCTTTAGATATCTCTCTATATGTCTTAATGCTTTCCTCTTCTGTAATATCACCTGCCCTTTCAAGTGCCCTTGTTAGCCAGTAAAGGTATTGATTGTTATTATATCTACTTGTGAGTATCTCGAACTCTTGAATAGAATCTCTGAAATTACCTGTCATATAATAATTCCATGCCATTGCCCATCTGATCTTCTCTTCATCAAAAGGGAAATTCATTAGAAGTTCATCCAGATAATCCATTGCCTTCTTTATCTCCCCATTATCTCTCAGAACCCTTGCATATGCTACTCCTAAAGGTACAACCCTTCTATCACGGGACCTTATGAGTCTCTCTATCAACCTTTCTGTGGACATATAATCACCTGCCCTGAGCCTTGAAAGGACCTCCATGTAATAATCTCTTGAGAGTGAAAAGTATGTCGATGCTTCCTGGTATTTCTTCTCTGAAAACATAATCATACCGAGTGAATTATATACCTCTTCCCTGAGTATGGGATCCTTAACATCTGCAATCTTTTTAAGAAAGACCTCTGACTCCCTGTATCTCCTCTGTTTCATGAGATTTTTTGCTCGCTCAAGGATCTCCATTGGAGTGAAGGTATCTATCTTTATCTCATCTCTTACAAGTTCAGAAAATCTACCACTTCTGAGATAGATCCTCCTTAGGATACTCTCATTGTCCCTCCCATGTTCTTTGGAAAGTTGGGCAAGAAGATACTCTGCATATTCATCTTGAGGAGACTCAGAGAGATAATCCTCGAGCATCCTAAGGGCATTATCTCTGTCAGTAAGGAGTTTTATCTCTATTATCTTCATCCTCACTTTCTTTACTAGTGAAGATGAAGGATACTCCATTATAATTCTTTCGAACCTCTGAAGAGCCATTTCATGAGATATAGCCATCAGAGCATCTCCCTGCCAGTAGAGGATATAGTCTCCAAGAATGGCGTTTATATCTTTATATCTTTCGAGAGACTCAAACCTCTTCAGTGCCTCTTTAAAATCTCCTTTATTTAATAAATCATGTCCTTCCTTTATCTGTGAGATGATTGATGAAAGATTGAGTGCCATCTCCTGGCCTTTCTGTGGAGGTGGAGCAATCTCATCTGAGTAAAGTTGCTTATTTAATATGAGCATGATCAAAAAGATAAAAGATATTAAATTCCATTTCATGATTTAATTACTCCCATAATTAATTATATCATTGAAGGATGAGGATATATTCTTATATTATCTCAAAGAAAATCGAATTCCTGAGACTCCTTACTCATCGAGATATGCCTCTTCCACTTTGTGCCTCTCTCAGGAAAGTCTGTTCTGTAATGAGCACCAATGCTCCCTCTTCTTTTGAGAGCTGATCTAACTATGAGAAGAGATACAATGAGCATATTTCTCAATTCGTTCTCTGGCCTTGTCCTTGGTCTACACCTCATTATATCCTTCCATTTAATCAGCCACTCTTCCATCTCTTTAAGGGACTCACCACATCTTATAATACCAGCTTTCTGCCACATCATTCTCCTTAACTCTGACCTTATTGTCTCATGTCCTCTGATAGTGTCATCATAAGATGGCTCATCAATCTCCTTCAGAGATGGGATCTCCCGATTTTTACCAACCATAAATGCAGTCCTACCTGCCCTTGCACCATAAACAAGGCCTTCAAGGAGGCTATTGCTTGCAAGTCTATTAGCACCATGTACACCTGTACATGCAACCTCTCCAGCAGATAGGAGACCATTTATATTCGTCCTTCCATGGATATCTGTCTTCACACCACCCATGATATAATGGGCAGCGGGTGTCACGGGTATTTCAGTCGTGGTTATGTCTATTCCATAAAGCATGCATGTGGAGTATATCCTAGGAAATCTCTTCTTTATGAATTCAGGATCGAGATGTCTCAGATCAAGATATACATACTCTGAACCTGTCTTCACCATCTCAGAGACAATAGCCCTCGATACAACATCCCTTGGAGCGAGTTCAGCCATAGGATGGTATGAATCCATGAATGCAACACCCTCTTTGTTCCTCAAAATAGCACCTTCACCCCTCATCGCCTCACTAAGGAGAAAGTTCGGTGCACCTTCTTTATATAGACTTGTTGGATGGAACTGCACAAACTCCATATCCTCAACTATAGCACCACCCCTGAAGGCTATCGCCATTCCATCACTTGTGGCAACTTGTGGATTGGTCGTCCTCTCATAGATCTGCCCTGCACCACCAGTTGCGAGTATAACACTCCTTGAAAGAACTGTCTTTATCCCCTCATCTGTCAGAAGATATGCACCGAGACACTCATTATCCTTTATGATTAGATCTAAAGCAAATGCATAAGAATATCTTCTTACATTCTCATATGTCTTTACCTTATTGAGAAGCACCCTCTCGAGCTCCTTTCCTGTTGCATCACCGTGGGCATGAAGAACCCTCTTCTTTGAATGAGCACCTTCCCTCGTAAATGCGAGTTTTGAACCTTCCATGTCAAAAAGTGCTCCCCATTCAATCAATTCCATTATCCTCAGAGGACCTTCCTCAACGAGTACCCTTACAGCCTCTTCGTTACAGAGCCCATCTCCTGCCCTCAGGGTATCTTCATAATGTATTCCAACCTCATCCTCATCACTTAATGCAACAGCAATACCTCCCTGTGCATACTCTGTAGATGATTCTGTTGGCAGATCCTTTGTCACGACTATCACATCACCATATGGTGCTAGTTCTATAGCAGCCCTTAAACCTGCAACCCCTCCACCTATAATAAGATAATCTGTAAACTCAAGATGCATAATAAAGAGTAATCAATAACCTACAACATGTCAAGTCTGAGCCTCTTATTTCATCTCATGCAGTACGGATCCTTTCTTTTGTACTAAGATAACCCCCTTCTGTATCTATCTTCTTAATGATTTGTTTTATAATAAAATCAATGAAGAGACTCTATCTCATTATAGATGGTTATAATCTCACTGGCACACTTCACAGGGACCTCGAAAAGGCAAGGGAATACATTATAAATAAACTCGATGAATACTCCCTAAGAAGAGGACATGAGATAATTCTTGTCTTTGATGGATACAAGTCTTTAAATCGTGAGAGAAAGATTCTCTCAAGGAATAGATTAAAGATAGTGTACACAAGGATGGGAGAATCAGCAGATGAATACATCCTCAGGACGATATCGACAGATAAAAGGGAATGGATTGTGGTATCATCAGACAGATCAATACAGAAAGAGGCATGGGCCCAAAGATGCATACCAATAGATTCATGGCTCTTTTTGGATATTATTGATAAGGCATTAAGGAGAAATGAGAATAATGACCATATTAAAAAAGATATCCTTCCAGAGGAGATAATAGAAAAACTTTATGATGAAGAGATAGAAATAAACTCCCCTAAAAAGATGGGAAATCCGAAAAAACCCTCAAAGAAGGAGAGGTTAATATCAAGGGTGGTGAAGGAACTTGGAATTTTATGAAGATAGCAATAAAGCCTGCAAATATACTTACCATGGGATTTGCCCTGTTTCTCATATCCATAGTCTTAATATCCTCAAAGAGTCTTCCAGTAACCCACCTCCTTATGATTTATTTATCCATTATTCTTCTCCAGATCATCCCTGTAAATAGTGGCATCATGAAGGATATTATGATACCTGGTATCAGTATCCTTGCAATCTTCGAAAGTCTCGAAAATGTTGTATGGAATATAAACGGAAGAGACCTCGATTATATCCTGATTAGGATAGATTACCTTTTAACAAGCACTTACCCAACGCTTGTATTCGAAAAAATAGCCACACCCCTTCTCACTGATATAATGCAGCTCGCCTATACCACATACTATTTCATTCCACTTTCTTTAGGAATATTCTTAAAGATTCACAGAAATGAAGAGGGTTTTCAGAGATCACTATTTATAATACTTTTCTGTTTTTATCTCTCCTATCTTGGTTATCTCATTATACCTGCCCTCGGTCCAAGATACACCATATCCCACTTGCATGAGAATACAGAACTTCACGGACTCTTCATAAAGGACCATATATATGAACTTCTTAACAGACTCGAGGGGATAAAGAGGGATGCATTTCCAAGTGGTCATGTGGCGATTGCCCTCATAACACTATTCCTTTCTATGGAGTATGAAAAAGGACTTTCGAAAATTCTATTCCCTCTTGTCATACTTCTAATGGTTTCTACCATATATCTCAGGTACCATTATCTCATCGATGTCATTGGAGGGATAATACTTGCGATTATAAGTATCTTAGGAGGCAGTTATATCTATCGCAACATAAAGAAAAGAGATGAAAAAGAGGATCCTCATAATTGAAGATGAATACAAGATAACCGAGATACTGAAACTCTATCTCGAGAGGGAAGGATTTCAGGTATTATATGCAAAGACAGGCATGGAGGGATTGAGACTTTTTAGAGACAGTCCTCCCCACCTTGTAATATTGGACCTAATGCTTCCTGATATAGATGGTGAAGAGATCGCAGGGATTATAAAGAAAAATCCTGATATACCTGTAATAATGCTCACAGCAAAATCCTCAGAGGAAGAGAGGGTCTCAGGACTGGAGTTAGGTGCAGATGATTACATCATAAAACCATTCAGTCCTAGAGAGGTCGTGGCAAGGGTCAAGGCAGTAATGAGAAGATATGGAACCAAAAAGGACATAAAAAGTTTTAATGGAGGAAGGTTGATAATAGACACTGTAAAACGGGAGGTTACAATGTCAGGAAAGAATATACACCTCACAAAGAAAGAATTTCTTATACTCAATCTCTTTTCAGAAAGGCCAGGAAAGATATTCACAAGGGAGGAGATTATAGAAAGTATCTTCGAAGATGAATACGAAGGATATGACAGGACAGTCGATGCCCATATAAAAAACCTAAGACAGAAACTTGGAGATGACCCGAAAAACCCGACCCTCATAAAGACAGTCTACGGCACGGGATACAAATTCATGGGAAGAAATGATGAAGAATAAGATATTCATATCATTTCTTGTAATAATAATGATAGGACTTCTTGGAAGTATGAATTTTGCAAGGCTTATTTACAGGGATTTCCATGAATACTCAGAGAATCTAAGAAAGGATCAATTGGAATGGATCATAACCTCAATAGAAACAGCTTATGAAGATAGAGGATGGAACAGAGAGGTTCTCTTTGAAGCAATCCACTGGGGGTTAATGCTCGGTTTCGACATTGAATTAAAAGACATGGATGGTAAGTCCATCATCTCATCAAAGAATGTAATGGATGATCTTCCAGAGGGGATGAGGAAAAAGATGGAAGAGATAATAGATCCTCAAAGAGAAAAATCACAACCAGTAGTATTGCCTATTTATCGAAGTACAGATTATACCCATCGCCACCATTTTATGAGTTCAGAAAAGGGTATAGAACCAAGAGGTTTGGTTTATATCAGGTATCTCAAAAGATGGGGCATGGTAAAAGAAAAGGAGGAGGAATTTAAAGGAAGATTAAAGACATTCCTTATCTCATCCATTCTCTTTGTGACATTGAGTTCTATTATCGCCTCGTATATATTGAGCACCATAATATCGAGCCCCCTCAAAAGACTTAAGGAGGCAACAGAGAAGATAACATCAGGAAATCTTGATGTAAGGGTCGAAGAGAAAGGCAACGACGAGGTGAGTGCCCTCGGAAGGTCATTCAACCAGATGGTAAAGAGGTTAAAAAATGAGGATAACCTGAGAAGACACTTAGGAGGTGCCATCACGCATGAATTAAAGACACCCTTAACAATCATAAAGGGTAATATTGAAGGCATAAGGGATGGAGTTATGGAAATAGAGACTGGACTCAAAAATATAGAAAAGGAGATGGAGAGGCTAAATATCCTAGTGGAGAATATGAATGAAGCAATAAGAGCAGAGGCAAGCCTCTTTACACATGTTAAAAATGAAATAGTACACCTTAGGGATCTTGTTGCAAATATAGTTACATCATTTGAGATACCATTTAGAAAAAAGGGACTTTATTTAAAGACAGAGATAGATGAAATCACCATCAATTCAGATCCAGATAAACTCTCCATCATACTAAGAAATCTCCTCGTAAATTCCCTGAAATTCACAGAAGAAGGCGGGGCAATGATAAGGGCAAGGAGAGATATAGATAATGTGATCATCACTGTATCTGATACAGGGAAGGGGATACCAGATAAAGATATTCCTAATATATTCAAAAGATTTTATAAATCCGATGATTCTTTTGGATTTGGCATAGGATTATCGATAGTACATGATCTTGTAAAATTATTAAATGGAGAGATATCTGTGAGTTCAGTTGAAGGTAGGGGAAGTGAATTCAAAATCATACTCAATGGATAATTTAAAGAAGAGATAATAGATGTAAGGATAAAACTCACCTCATCTTTTGACCTGAAAGATCGAGATGATAATACTCATGCATGAGGAGTCTCCTCTTCATCTCAACTCCAAAAGAATATCCATGGATATCGCCTTTTGTGCCTATTATCCTGTGGCATGGAATTACGAGGGGAACGGGATTTTTTCTTAAGACCTGTCCAACCGCCCTCCTTAAATCAGGATCTCCAAGGCTTTTTGCGATATCAGTGTATGTCTTCGTCTCTCCATAAGGCACTTCTCTTACCTTGTTAAGCACTTTGATCTCAAATTCAGTAAAGAAGAACCTGCATTCTTCTGTATCAAGAACCGTGATAATAGAAAAATTCTTTAAGGTTCCATCGAAATAACCTTTAATCTCATTATATATATTCTCAGGAAGCCTCTTTCTCTTAATTAGATGATGGGAAAGATTCTTAAGAAATCTTTTCCTTAAATTTTCGTCATTCATACTAAGTGATAACCCATAAAGGATATCTTTAACAAAAAAAATGTACATCCTGCCAAATAGAGAGAGAAATTCATCGAATGAAAGACTTTCGAAAAGAATCCTTGACATATTTTTAAATAAAACCTGTCATCTTTCAGGACTGTAGACCTCCACCCTGTCCCCACCCATCCTGATGGCATCATGAAGGGCTGACTCAGCATATGAAATCATATTCTCTGCTGTCTCGGTTGTATCCACATCAGATGCACCAGGAAAATACGCAAGCCCTACACTCACGGTAAGTCTTCCTTTAGGAAATGATTCGGTATAAAGAAATGGATAGTTCTTTATAATTGCAGTAAACCTGTTGCCCAGTGACCTTGCAGATTCCAGAGTCGTGGATGAAAAGATAATAGCAAACGAATCCCCTCCATATTTCACAAGCACATCAGAACCTCGAATATTCTTTTTCAGAAGTTCTGCAATCTTTTTCAATATGAGATTTCCGTAATACTGGCCTCTTTCATTCACATACTTACCAAAGTGATCTACATCTAGTATCAGAAGATTCAGGGGAAGATTATATCTCTGTGCCCTTTCGAGTTCCTGGGCGAGTCTGAGCATGAGATATCTGTGATTAAAAAGACCGGTGAGTTCGTCAATAAGGCCCGCCTTTCTTGGATATATGAGTTCGAGTTCCCTTATATGGTCTATCAGATCCTTTGTACCGAGTGCGCTCTTCTTAATTATTCTCTCAATCCTTCCAAGGAGTTCAAGTCTTTCTTCAATAGAGACATTTTTTTCTGTAAGAAGGAATATCGGAATATCCTTTGTATCAAGTTTGTCCTTGAGGTATCTCACAATATCGAATCCACTCATATCAGGAAGATCCATATTAACCAATATAGCAGATGGTTTGAGAGAAGTGGCGATTTCTATTCCGTTTTTGCCTTGATCCGCCTCAAATACATTAAATCCTGTCTCGGATATAATCCTCTTCAGTTCCTTCCTCTCTGATTCTGATGATTCTATTATAAGGACAGTATTTACAGTACTCCTCTTATCCACAGAAGATGTGAGATTACCAAGTTTTTCTAAAAGTGCATCTCTATCGAGGGGCTTTAGGAGATAATCCGTAGCACCGAGTGCAAAAGCAAGTTCTCTGTTATCTATAATTGAATGGATTATCACAGGTATATGAGAAACCTCTTCATCTGCCTTTAATTCCTGTAGTACTTCCCACCCATCCTTCCTAGGAATCATAATATCGAGGATTACTGCAAATGGTTTAAGTGAACGAACCTTTTCCAGACCTTCCACACCATCATAGGCATGAGCAACCCTGTAACCTGCCTGGGTAAGATGTATGGTGAGGAGTTCCACTGTCAGAAGGTCATCCTCAATTATTAGTATGAGGGGTGCTCCCACCTTCGCCCAGGGATAAGCCATATCTGGTGCCTTAACCTCTTCAAGTACCAGAGGAACCTTCTCCCTGTGTGTAACAGGAATCATAAAGGTAAATATACTTCCCTTCCCGGGTGTGCTCTCAACATCTATCACCCCACCGTGTAACTCCACAAGTTTCTTTGTAAGGGCAAGTCCAAGTCCAGCACCACCTGTCTGTCTCGAAAGGGATGAATCAACCTGCTCAAATTCGTCAAATATTTTTTCTCTATCTTCGGGTTTTATTCCGATTCCTGTATCCCATACAGAGCATATCATCACCTCCTCTCCATGCGATAACCATGTGTATCTACCGCTATTTATCTCCTTCTTTACAGTAACACCTATCTTTCCTCCTTGAGGAGTAAACTTTATAGCATTATGGAGAAGATTATAAAATATCTGCCTTAACTTGACATTATCTGCTGTAATCATTTCTATATCAGGTTCTATTTCAATCCTCGGTTCTATAGACTTTTTACCGTAAAGGGGTTCAAGGATCTTCATAACCTCTTCAAGGAGATGGGTTATTGAGAATGTCTCATAAATCATATCGAATTTACCTGATTCTATCTTAGAAAGATCCAGAACATTGTTAACGAGCTCAAGAAGGTACTTGCCTGCATTCTGTATATTTTTTACATACCTTTCCTGTTCCTCCGTTAGGTCCCCGAAAGCCTTCTCGAGCAAGACCTCTGAAAAACCGAGTATGGTATTCAGTGGCGTTCTCAATTCGTGACTCATATTCGAGATAAACCTGCTTTTAAGGATGTTCGTCCTTTCAAGTTCTGTATTTGTCTTCTGGAGTTCCTCCATCTTCTTGATTATTGATTCCCTAAATCCCTTTGATGCATCTTCAAATTCTTTCCATTTCATCTCAAGTACATTAAACATATCAAATCTGTCAGTGAGAACCGAGAGCATGGATGCAACAAGACCGATCACAAACCTATCCTTCTGAGAAAAATCCCTCTGTTTTCTATCGAATATGAAGATATAGCCCTTTATGACTCTTGCCCTCTTCAAGGGATATATAATAAAAGCCCTTACACCTTCCTTCAGAAATATATCCCTTTTAAATGCCTCATTAAGAACAGTATCCTTCACCATGAATGGCAAACCTTTTCTGATAGTGTTTTCCATTATATATTCAGGTATCAACCAGTTTTTTTCATCAATAAAATTCTTTGACAATCCCTTTGAGACAATAAGACCGTAACTACCTGGTGAAACCTCCATCACTACAAAACCGCCCGATAAACTTGTAATATCAGAGACTGCATCAAGCATTCTCCTTGAAGCAGACTCCAGATCGGGCAGATCAAAGATTTCAAGTAAAAGGGCATCGAGTTTTGCCAGCGACTGAATACACTCACTGTATTCTGATTTTAAACTTCTTGTCTTACCACCTGTAAGAAGTAAGAATCTTGCCATGTTGGCACCAATAATCTCTATATCCTGAAACTCCCTCTTCAATCTCTCAGATACAGAGGGATCATCTGAAAGATTAATAACTAAATCTGGAATAAACTGTCTGAGAAGTGTAATATCTCTTATAACAGGAATATTCCACTTATTTGCGAGGATAACACTAGGTGAATCTAAAGATGATTCGACCACCGCAACTACATTTATCTCTGACTCTTCTCTCAGAAAACCGAGGAGTGTACCCGCACTGATACCTCCACCTATAATTGCAGCCTTAATCATCTCAGAGCATTTCTTTCATATAAAATGAGATAAATTCTTTAAGGAGATATGGATCCCACTGTCCGTTATCCTTTTCTTTTTTCATTATATCAATCACAACATCACATGGCAATCCTTTCCTGTAGGGCCTTATGGATGTCATGGCATCATAGGAATCTACTATGGAAAGTATCCTTGCAAGAAGAGGAATAGAATGCCCATTTAAGCCATCAGGAAAACCCGAACCATCCCATCTTTCATGGTGATGTCTTATGAGTGGTAGAACAGGTCTCAATGATGTAAGTGGTCTGCATATTTCCTCACCTATTATTGCATGTTTCTTGACAAGTTCAAGTTCTTCATACGTGAGTCTTTCGGGTTTATGGAGTAAACTTTCATTTATACCGATCTTGCCCACATCATGAAGTAATCCTGCTTTTCTCAGAACCTCCTGTTCTTTATCTGAGAGTTCAAGACAGGATGCAAATCTGCATGCCATGGAACTCACCCTTGTAGAATGTCCCTTTGTATAAGGGTCTTTGGTCTCGAGGGCAATCGCTAGGGTTAATATTATATTTTCTGAATTTTCGAGTTCATCATATAATGACTTGAGTCTCAGGAGAGCCCTCATCTTTGTAAGGAGTTCAGTTGAATCAAATGGTTTACTTATAAAATCATCAGCACCGCACTCAATTCCTGTGATCCTACTCTTTTTATCATTTAGTGCTGTAAGGAGAATTACAGGCACATATCTCTTCCCTGCCATTGACTTCAGCATACTGCAGACCTGAAAACCATCAATCCCCGGCATCATAACATCGAGTATTACTATATCTATATCATTCTTCCTGAAGAGTTCAAGAGCTTGTTCACCGTTCAGGGCTTTATAGACATTCATGCCTGACTTTATGAAAATGGTCTCGAGGAGTTCAAGATTGGATTCCAGATCATCCACCACAAGGACATTTGGTAATTTTTTTTCTGATTCAATAAGAACTTCCATTATAAAAATTAAAACATTAATTAATTAATTTGTCAACTATGCTCATGGATCCAAGTGTTTAACTCCTCAATAAATAATTGATACACACGGGGAATGGAACGCTTTTTGTGATGGATAAGATAAAACATTCTCTTCATAGGAGGTAGGTCTTCTATAACGAGTTCCTTCAAGGTCTTATGCCTTAAATCATCCTTTACAGCCATATACGAGATAATTGTGTATCCCAGTCCTTTCTTTACCGCCTCCTTTACTGAATCTGTAGAACCGAATATACCCTGGATCTTTAAATCTTCTAACCTAATACCATGGGACTCTAAGATTTTTTCCATCTCTCTTCTTGTTCCAGAACCCTCTTCCCTTATAACCATTGGATACCTCGATAGTTCCCTTAATGTAAGGGTCCTCTTTTTTATGAAAGATGAAGATGAGACTACTATGAGTTTATCTTCAATAAGGGGTTGATATACAATATGGGAGTTCAGGATCTTAGAACCAACAATACCAATTAAGAGTTCAGTCTGCATTACCTTTTCGATGATATCTTTTGAATCAGATATCTTTATATTAAAAGAGAGGGATGGCCATCTTTTCTCTATACTTACCAGTATCTCTGGCAAAAGATAGGTCCCAGGAATTGTACTTGCACCTATCACAAGTTCACCACTGATCTCATTCTTCACCTCTTTTATAACTACTTTTAGGTTATCGAATCTCTCAAGGATCTCCAATGCCCCTGTATAGAGGGTCTCTGCCTCCTTTGTTGGTATTACGTTTCTACCCAGTCTATCGAAGAGTTTTACCCCAAGTTCCTCTTCAAGAGTCCTTATATGGGCACTCACTGTAGGCTGTGTGAGGTGTAGTTCTTCCGATGCCCTTGTAAAGTTTCTTAGCCTATATACACTGGCAAAGACCTTTAGGTAGTGTATATCCATAATAAAATAATACCACTGTTATAATAAATTTATGAAGAAGATACATCTCTTCACAGATGACACTATAGCAGCGATCTCCACCCCTCCTGGAGAGGCAGGTATATCTATCGTGAGGATGAGTGGCAAGGATTCCTTAGAGATAGCCTCGAGGATATTCCTCTCAAAGAGGGGAACGGACATAAAAGATTCACCATCTCACAAACTCCATTATGGATTCATAATAGACCCAGCCACACATATGAAGATAGACGAGGTCCTATTAAGTATAATGAGAAGACCAAATACATACACAAAAGAAGACATGGTAGAGATAAATTGTCATGGAGGTTACTTCATAACAAGGAGGATACTCGAGCTCCTTCTTAAGAATGGTGCAAGGCTTGCAGAACCAGGGGAATTTACTATGAGGGCATTTCTTAATGGAAGGATAGACCTCACACAGGCAGAAGCAATAATTGACCTCATAAGGGCAGATAGTGAATATTCTGAAAGAATAGCGATAGAAAGCCTCACAGGAACTCTAAGAAAGAGGATCGAAGATATCATGGAGAATCTCATGAAGATCGTCACAGAGGTGGAGGCATATATTGACTTTCCCGAGGAAGATATAGATATACCATCTTCAGAATGGCTCACTAAACTTATTGCTATACACCAGAAGATAGAGGAACTTTCTGATTCATTTTATGAGGGAAAGATCCTTAAGGAAGGATTGAAGGTCGCAATAGCAGGTAGACCTAATGTAGGAAAGTCTTCCCTCCTTAACAGACTCCTTGAAGAGGAAAGGGTAATAGTGACAGATATCCCTGGTACAACAAGGGATACAATTGAGGAGACCATAAACATAAAAGGCATACACCTCAGATTAATAGATACAGCAGGGATTAGGAAGGCAAAGGATATCATAGAGGAGGAAGGGATCAGAAGAAGTAAAGAGGCAATAGAAAGAGCAGACCTCATACTTTTTGTAATAGATGGAAGTGAACCCCTTGAGGAGGGTGACATCTCACTTTTAAAAAAAATTAAAGAAAGCAATAAAAGATTTATCGCTGTAATAAATAAAAAGGACAGAGGGCTCGTGCCTCTTAAAGATCAAAGATTTGAGGGAATAAAGAGGGTCAATATCTCTGCCCTTACGGGTGAGGGAATTGATGAACTGAAGGAGACTATCTTTGAGATACTCACTCAGGGTATGAATTATCGTAAGGGAGAACTTCCTTTAATAACGAGGGTGAGGCATAAAGACCTCCTTGATCAGGCATCCAGATCCATCGAGAATGCAATAAATGGAGTAAGGGAATCACTCTCTACTGAATTGCTTTCTCTGGAATTAAGAAACTCGATGGAATCATTGGGAGAGATTACAGGCACCACAATAACGAGTGAGGATATCCTCCGAAGGATATTCAGTGAGTTCTGTATAGGAAAGTGATAACCTTGAGATGAAAAACACCCAGTTTCAATCAGACATCTTCTCATCAGTCTGAGATGCTATCTCAAGTTTTACCTTTGAGATCCTCTGACCCACCATCTCGACTATCTTGAGTTTACCATTATCAAGATCCACCGTATCTCCTGTCGCAGGGATCTTTTGGAGTTTTGTGAGGATAAAACCACCAAGGGTTTCGTATTCAGGAGATTCAGGCAACTCTATTCCATAATCTTCTCTGAGATCATCAATACTTATTGATGCATCTATAAGATATGAACCATCGCCTAATTGTATCACAGGGCTTTCAATATCGTACTCATCCCTTATCTCACCTACAATCTCTTCAATTAGATCTTCAAGGGTAACGAGTCCTGAAACAATTCCGTACTCATCAATAACAATAGCCATGTGTATCCTCTTTTTCTGCATCTCCCTAAGAAGTATACTCACCTTCATCGTTTCTGGAACAAAGTATGGGGGCTTTATGATCTTCCTTATATCAGGACTCCCTTCTGAGATGAGGAGATTGTAAAAATCCTTTGCATAAAGAATACCCCTCACATCATTGATATCCCTTCCTATCACAGGATATCTCGAAAACTTTTCATCAGAAATAATATCCTTCACTGTCTCAAGACTCATACTGAGACTTATTGCTACCATCTGAAGGGCAGGAACCATAACCTCCTTTACAGAGGTATCTGTAAACTCAAATACACTTTTTATCAATTCCTTTTCTTCAGGCTCAATAATCCCTTGTTCACTTCCCTCCTCGAGCAATAGCCTTATCTCTTCTTCAGTGATAAATCCTTTCTCAGTAAACACCTTTTTTCCGAATGGCCTGAGTATAAGGTTTGTACTCATCGTAAGAATCTTCACAAAAAAAGACGATAACTTTGAAAACCAGTTCACAAAGGATGCTGTAAATAGCCCAGTCGCCTCAGGATTCGAAAGGGCTATTGATTTGGGGACGAGTTCGCCAAATATAATGGTAAAGTATGTGATTATGATTACAACAATCGTTACAGAGATTGTTTCACCTAATTGTGATATAAATGGTACAGGAATCCTTTCTATAACAGGTTTTATATAAACGATTGCTATCGCACCACCTATTGCAGAGGCAAGTACACCTGCAAATGTAATTCCGATCTGTATCGTGGAGAGAAATCTCTGAGGATTACTCCTCAACTCATTGAGAATCCTCGCACTGGATCTGCCTTCTTCAATAAGTTGCTTTATGCGGGATCTTCTTATAGTAACCGTAGCCAGTTCTGAAGCAGAAAAGACACCATTTATCAGAATAAAGAGGATTATTATAAAGATATCAAACCACATTTAAGTCAGGAGTAAATTCTATCTTCCTAAGGGTAGAATAAAAGTCAGCTGATCTTTGATAATGAGCCCAAGAATATTTAGGTTCCATAAATCCTTAAGGCGTCACCGTAAGGATCTTTCTCACAATATCAGGATATCTTGCTATGAGCCTCAGTTCATCATCCGTAAGGGGTTTCTGGGTGTGGAGATTCGCATACTGAACAAGTTCGAGGATCCTTCTTGCCTCATTATCATCATGGAATTCTATGCCTAGTTTACTGTAGACATATCTGAATCCTTTAATCCCACCATATTCACCAGTTGTAATTATCCTTCCCGTCTCCAAAAGTTCAGGTTCTCCCCTTCCCACATCCTCAGGGTCATAGAGTTCATAATTTCTTCTGTCCTTCAATGCACCATCAGCATGGATACCTGACTCGTGGGCAAAGGCATTCGCACCAACACCTGGCTGGTTGATGGGTATCGGTATATTAAAGGCATAAGATGCATATCTTGCTATCTTCCATGCCTTTGTGAGATCGACATGCTCATCAAGAGGTACTTTGTCTTTAAGGCCATGAGAGAATTTTAATGCCAATATGGTAGAGACAAGGTCACAATTACCTGCCCTCTCTCCATATCCATTAACAGTTGTATTTATATACGCATCTACCCCTGTCTCTATGGCACCCTGTGCACCTGCAACAGATACGGCCTCTGCCATACCAAGGTCATTATGGCAGTGCATCTCTAGTGGAAACTTAGTAGCCATGGCAAGGGTCTTTATCCTTTCATAAATCGTTATAGGATCATCAGCTCCGAGGGTATCGCAATACCTGAACCTTGTGGCACCAGCCTCTTTACCAGCAAGGATAAACTCTATTAGTTTATTAACCTCTGTTCTCGATGCATCCTCTGCATTCACACCAATGGTCTCTGCGCCAAGAGACCTTGCAAGTTTAACTGCAGAAATAAGAGAATCTATAATATCCCTCCATGTCTTTCTACCATGAAACTTTCCCTTTATCATTATCTCAGAGGTTGACATGGAGATATTAATATGCTTGAGTTCAGGACAATTTTTGAAAGCTAGTTCAACATCCTCTGGAACCGCTCTACACCATCCTTCAAGATGCAATCTCTTTATAACGCCGAGTTTTGCAAGTTCGAGGTTCGCATTTATATAGTTAACTTCATGTTTAAGAGTGGGAAAACCGATCTCACTCTGATAAACTCCCATCTCATCGAGATAGATATTCAGCATAGTCTTAGATAATTTTGGCAAGAGTATCCTCGATGTCTGAACCCCATCTCTGTTTGTTACATCAATCAGATAAACATTGGGCATCTCAACCTCCTCTGAGTATGAAATGAACAAACCTAAGAGCTGAAGTCTTTCGAAGAGAGGAATACAGAAAACTTAATCTCTCTTCTTCAGCACTGAATCGACTTCCATACTCTTATACTTTCGTGATATATTATAACATACTGAGGTCTTATAGTAGAGCTTAAAATTGACATAAAAAGACAATATCCGATAAAATTATACTCCAGTGAAGCATATATTTCGTTTCTTAAAATCAGGGAGGAAAAATGGAATTTAAAGATCAGACTGCTGTGATAACAGGTTCAGCAAGGGGGATAGGCAGGGCCATAGCAGAAGCCCTTGCAAAGAGAGGCTGTAGTGTTTTTATTACCGATGTCCTTGAAAATGAAGCAAAAAGAACTGCAGAGGAAATTTCTGATTTATATAAAGTGAAGGCTCATTCTCTTAGATTCGATGTATCAAAGAGCGAAGATGTAGCAAGGGCATTTGAAGAGATCATGAGAATATCAGGAAGGATCGATATACTCGTTAACAATGCAGGTATAACACGGGATGCCCTTTTATTAAGAATGAAGGAAGAAGACTGGGATTCAGTTATAGCAGTAAATCTCAAAAGCGTATTTCTTTGTTCAAAGGAGGCGGTAAAGATAATGGCAAAACAGAGGTATGGAAGGATAGTGAATATAGCCTCTGTGGTTGCGTTTATGGGTAATCCCGGACAGGCAAATTACAGTGCCTCGAAGGCAGCAATAGTTGGACTCATAAAGACCATAGCAAAGGAATATGCCAGTAGAAACATAACTGTCAATGCTGTTGCACCTGGCTTTATCATGACAAAGATGACAGAATCCCTTCCTCATAGTGTAAAAGAGGAGATGCTAAAGGCGATACCCACTGGAAGATTTGGCACTCCTGAGGATGTAGCTAATGCTGTCGTGTTTCTTGCATCACCAGACTCAGGATATATCACAGGACAGGTTATACATGTCAATGGTGGAATGTATATGTAAGGTTCATGAAAATAACACTATCGAGGCACGACTTAAGTCGTGCTTAATTTTTGTAATTATGGAGGTGCTTAATGGTAGAAGAAAAGGTTAAGGAGCTAATTGCAAAGCAATTAGGAGTAAATCCTTCAGAGATCAGCCCTGAATCCTCATTTATAGAGGATCTGGGAGCAGACTCATTGGACACAGTGGAACTCGTTATGGCTTTTGAAGAAGCCTTTAATATCGAGATCCCTGATGAAGACGCAGAAAAGATCTCCAAGGTCAAGGACGCTATAGAATACATCAAGAATAAGACAAATCTTAGTTAAACAATGCAGGAAAGAAGGGTTGTAGTAACAGGTCTGGGTCTCGTCACCCCCCTTGGTATAGGAGTGGATGAGACTTGGAAGAACCTTATAGAAGGAAGGTCAGGCATAGGACCCATTACACTCTTTGATGCCTCAAATCTTCCTGTGAGGATAGCAGGTGAGGTAAAGGGATTCGATCCAGCCCAGTATATCGAACAGAAAGAGATAAAGAAGATGGATAGATTCATACACTTTGCACTTGCCGCAACCCAGATGGCAATGGAGGATTCAGGGCTCAGGATAACCCCTGAAAATTCAGAAAGGGTGGGAGTGATAGTGGGTTCAGGTATGGGAGGACTGCCTGCTATTGAACATTACCATAAGATTGTCCTTGAAAAGGGATACAGAAGACTCTCTCCATTCTTTATTCCTATGCTTATCATTAATCTTGCAGCGGGCCAGATATCCATAAGATATGGAGTAAAGGGACCAAACTCATCACCTGTTACAGCATGTGCCACAGGAAGCCATGCCATAGGTGATGCATTCAAGATTATCCAAAGGGGCGATGCAGATGCCATGATAGCAGGAAGTTCAGAGGCAGTCATAACATATCTTGGTGTGGCAGGCTTTACTGTTATGAAGGCACTCTCAACAAGGAACGATGAGCCTGAGAAGGCGAGCAGACCTTTCGATATTGATAGGGATGGTTTTGTTATGGGTGAAGGTGCAGGCATAGTAATACTTGAGGAACTGGGGCATGCACTTAAAAGAGGAGCCAAAATATATGCCGAGATTACAGGATACGGTATGAGTGGAGATGCTCACCACATAACCGCACCACATCCTGAAGGCGATGGTGCAAAAAGATGCATGATTAATGCAATAAATGATGCAGAAATAAGACCTGAGGATATCTCATATATCAATGCCCACGGGACATCAACAAGATATGGAGATGAACTCGAGACCATCGCAATAAAGAATGTCTTTAAGGAACATGCATATAAACTCGCTGTAAGTTCAACGAAGTCAATGACAGGCCATACACTTGGCGCTGCAGGTAGCATAGAGGCTATCTTCACAAGCCTGAGCATATATCACGGTATTGTGCCACCAACTATTAATCTCGAAAAACCAGACCCAGCCTGTGACCTCGATTATGTTCCGAATAAAGCAAGAAAGATGGAGATAGAATATGCTATTTCGAATTCATTCGGATTTGGCGGAACCAATGCCTGCCTTGTATTCAAAAGATTCAAAGAATAGTCCCATTGATAGAGTGGAGATAGGAAGATTAGAGAAGGCATTAAGCTACCATTTCAATGACATCAATCTCCTCATTGAGGCTTTAACACACAGTTCCTTTGTCCACGAAAATCCTGATATAAAGAGAAGAGATAACGAAAGATTAGAATTCCTTGGAGATTCTGTCTTAGGACTCACGATTACAGATTATCTATACAATACCTACAGGGATATGGATGAATCAAGGATGGCATATATAAGGTCATACCTCGTAAGGAGATCTGTCCTGTATGAACTCGCAAACCATCTCTCCCTGGGAGATTATATATACCTTGGTAGAGGAGAAGAGATAACAGGTGGAAGGTCAAAGAGATCCATCCTTTCAAACGCTATGGAGGCTTTAATCGGAGCCATATTCCTCGATAGTAATTATGAAAAAGCAAAAGATGTGATCATGGGGCTTATAAGAAAGACCATAGATGATGTGGTCTCATCAGGTGCGATACTTGATTATAAATCAGAACTCCAGCGCAGGGCAGAACTTAAATTCGGCAAATTGCCTGAATACAGGGTTGTTAAAGAAGAAGGAGAGGAACATGAGAAGATATTTGAGGTAGAGGTCTATATAGATTCAAATCTCCTTGGCAAAGGAAAGGGCAAAAGCAAGAAAGATGCTGAGCATGAGGCTGCAAGATCTGCCCTTTCAAATCCTCTTTTTACGAACCATGAGTGAGTTCGTCACAATAGAGACCGAACTCAGTACCATCATCGCAGATGCAATCATCGGATTTAAAAGGATTCCTGTAAAAGGATAGAGGATTCCAGCTGTAATCGGAATTCCTAAGATGTTATAAATAAATCCCCAGAAGAGATTCTGCTTAATAGTTCTTAGGATCAGTCTCGAGAGTTTTACCGCTTCAATTATACTATTTAGATTGCCACTCATAATAATTATTTCAGCTGATTCCATTGCGATATCAGTTCCACTGCCCACTGCTATTTTAGCATCTGCTTCACTAATGGCAGGGGCATCATTTATACCATCACCCACCATGGCAACTACCTTTTCCTGAGACCTCAACTCTCTTATTATATTAACCCGTAACTCTGCAATATTTAATTAATAGGATTATCTTGATATTCCCTTAACTAAACTACCTCCTTGAAAAATCAAAGAATCTCTTCCCATCTTGACAAAATCAAGGAGGTAAATAGCATTAAAGAAAGATTACCTGATTGGGTATTAAAGCACAGGCAAAAAACACGCAATTGTTTGAATTGGTAATTCTTATTATCTCTACAAGATAACCTCCAGATGGGATCCAGAAAAAAGAAGGGCAAGGAAGATCACTGAGAAGTATCTTGGCAGGATAACAGAGGAAGGCTTAATTAAGCCAAGGCATGAGAGGGTGCTTGAAGGAAAGAGCTCAATAACTGTTAAGGAGTTTGGTGCAACACAGTATGTTGTTTCTATTGCTAAGGGTATTGTTGAACTTTTAAGGATATACTTTCCAGATATCTGGAAATCGATCTTTGTATTTTCCCTTATGAGGCTTTTTATTCATCATCTCTTAAGAATGTAATACACCATTTTAGGGCTTCGTATATCTCTGAGATATATCCTGATGCTACTGTATCTTTAAGGAGTCTATCAGGGGTTATAAAGGAAGCCGAGGCTTTTAAATAATTATTCAGTCAAAAATTTATTAATACATCTTAAAAGGATATACATACTCAAGATGCCCAATGGATGGCAGATTTCGGAGGTTCCAAAGACAACAAGGAAAATCATCGAAAAGTTGAAATTTGATTTACATATTGCTTAAATTAGGCAGAGTTATGGGTTAATTGATTAAAGGATAGCGAAAATGAGTCAGAATGCTAAACTAAAAATTATATCTATCACTATATCTGTCTCTGAAAGATCATTGAGTACTATGTCAGCCCCTGACATGGAGAGGGTTTCTCTGGAATAAGGACCAGTAGCAACAGCAATAGAAAAGGCGTTATGTATCTTCGCACACTCAATATCCCTCGGGGTGTCTCCTATCACAACACATTTAGATGGATCCACTTCTTTCTTATAAATAGTCATGAATCTTTTCATGGCAACTTGCAGGAGTCTGTTTCTATCCTCATCATCACTTCCGAATGCACCGAAAGGAAAAAACTCATTGAGTCCAAAGGGTTCAAGTTTTATCCTTGCACCCTCCTCAAGATTGCCCGTAAGGAGTCCTGTTGCATTATGATTGTGTTCCTTTAACCTCCTGAGAAGTTCTCTAACTCCAGGTTTTAAATGTCTTCTTGGATTATTGATCTCGAAGGAAAGATTTTTGAGATAAAATTTTGTTAGTGTATCTATAGTATCCTTATCATCAGGAAGACCATGTTTTTTAAGTGCCTCCCTCATTATCTGTATGTCTGTCTTTCCAGCCATGCTTATGCCTGAGAAGGCATTATCTATCGAGAATACCTCTCGAAAGGCAAGATTCAGCGAACGGGTGCCTGCTTCACCTGAGTCTATAAGGGTTCCATCGATGTCGAATAGTATCAGTCTCATAATATAATACTTATGGTGCCGAAGGCGGGATTCGAACCCGCACGGCCTTGCGACCACCAGACCCTGAATCTGGCGCGTCTGCCAGTTCCGCCACTTCGGCTTTCTCCTCTTTTTGGGATTGATGAAGTATAATATTCTAACACATGACCATGATTGATATACATATACATGGAATAGGAGAATACGATACCATTACCGATGACCCTGAAGATATCCTTAGGATAGCCAGTTACTGCAGGTCAAAAGGTATAAATGCCATACTTCCTGTAATCTATCCTCAGGATATAATCCGAATGAGAAAGAGTATGGATACTGTAAGAAGAGCAATAGAAAGAGTTACAGATGATTGCGCGGGTATACTCGGTATCTATCTTGAGGGACCATTTCTTAATCCCGATATGGCTGGTGCATTGAGACAGGAACATTTTACTCTTCCTTCAATCGACATTTTGAAGAGATTGATTGATGGATACAGTGATATTGTGAGGATAATGACTGTGGCACCTGAGCTGCCAGGTGCACTCAGAGTAATTGAAAAACTCGTGGATAATGGTATAAAAGTTCACTTAGGCCATAGTAATGCAACCTATGATGAGACACATGATGCCTTTCTCTCAGGCGCAACTGGTGTAACCCATATATTTAATGCGATGAGGCATATTCACCACAGAGAACCAGGTATAGCAGGTTATGGGCTTCTTAACAGAGATCTTTATGTGGAGGTTATATGTGATGGTATCCACATACACCCTGAAATCTTGAAACTCATCTTTACTCTAAAACCAACTGAGAGGATACTCGTTATTTCTGATGCAGTCAAGGGAGCAGGTATTACAACAGACTCTCTAATGGTTGATGGAAAATTGATGGGTGGAAATACAGACCTCAGCAGTGCAATCTTAACACTAAAGTCGATAGGTCTTAGTGATGAGGTAATAACAAAGGTGACGGAAATCAATCAAAAAAAATACCTTTTAAATCTTGAAAAATAGTGGAAAAATTTTGTATCTTCACATATGCTCGTTGATCTTAGAGGAACTGCTGAAAAGAACCTTTTTTCTGAACTGAGGGATATTATTCGTTCACTCGATTGTGATGAGCTTTTAGATGTAGTTGTAGAATCAATGGCAGTAGCCAAAAAAGTGAAATGCTTTCTTTCTATGTCTGGCTGTGATGTGGAGATAATTGATTCTCAGAACTGTTTCATCATAAAGATGAAAAGCAGAAACTGTAATTGTGTTTGAGGTATAGAATGAGAAGAAATATCGTTAGAAAGATTATTGATGAACATCTTATTCACGGAAAACCCGAAAGGGGTAATCTCATCGGTCTAAGGATTGATCAGGTCTATACTCAGGATGCCACTGGTACAATGGCATGGCTTGAATTTGAATCAATAGGCATAGACAGGGTAAAGGTTCCACTTGCAGTCTCGTATGTTGACCACAATACCATCCAGTCAGATTTCATGAACCCTGATGATCATGCATTTTTGATGAGTGTATCAAGGAGGTTCGGTGCATATTTTTCGAAACCTGGTAATGGTATATCACATCAGGTTCATCTCGAGAGGTTCTCTGCACCTGGAAGGATAGGTCTCGGAACAGACAGCCACACTCCCACACAGGGAGGAATCGGCATGCTTGCAATAGGAGTTGGAGGTCTCGAGGCTGCATCAGTTATGGCAGGAGAACCCTTTGAGATATCTATGCCAGCAGTTGTCCAGGTAAAACTCAAAGGCAGATTGCGAAGACCCCATGTGACAGCAATGGATGTGATACTGGAACTCCTTAGAAGGCTCACTGTAAAAGGTGGAGTGGGTAAGATATTCGAATATACAGGAGAGGGTATTCTTGATCTCAGTGTGACCGAGAGGGCAACCATAACGAATATGGGTGCTGAATTGGGTGCAACAACATCTATCTTTCCATCGGATGAGAGAACAAGAAGGTTTCTCATAGCACAGGGAAGGGAAAATGACTGGATAGAATTGCTTCCTGATGATAATGCCATGTACGATGAGGTTATCGAGCTCGATCTCGAGAAGATTGAACCCCTTGTTGCAAGACCCTACAGTCCTGATAATGTGGTGCCTGTGAGGGAAATAGAAGGTCAGAAGGTGGACCAGGTATGCATAGGAAGTTGTACAAATTCATCTTACCAGATGATGAAACTCGTTGCCTCAATACTTAAGGGACATACCATTGCCTTTCATGTGAGTCTTCTTGTTAATCCTGGTTCAAAGCAGGTCTTTGAGATGATGGCAAAAGAATCTATTCTTGGAGATATAATCTCATCTGGAGCGAGGATACTTGAGTGTGCGTGCGGTCCATGCATAGGCATGGGAGGTGCTCCTGGCACAGGACAGGTATCTTTACGCTCTTATAATAGAAATTTTAAAGGAAGATCAGGTACAAAGGACGCCTCTGTATACCTTGCGAGTCCTGTAACATGTGCACTGGCTGCGCTCAAGGGAGAATTCGTGGACCCCTTCAGGTTTGATTTAAAAAATGCTGATTTATCAGAACCAAAAAGTTTTATCATCAACGATAACCTTTTAATAAAACCCCTTGATGATTATAAAGATGTCAAGGTAATAAAAGGTCCTAACATAAAAGATGTGCCTCTCAAGGAACAACTGAGTGATACACTGGAATCCACTGTAATCCTTAAACTCGGAGATAATATAACTACCGATGATATCATGCCTGCAGGCTCCAAGATATTACCCCTGAGGTCAAATATTCCTCTAATCTCATCATATGTCTTTTCAAATATCGAACCAGAATTCAGTAAAAAAGCATTTGAACTCAAAGAGAAGGGTGGAGTGATAATAGTGGCTGGAGAGAATTACGGACAAGGGTCTTCGAGAGAACATGCCGCGCTGGCTCCAATGTATCTAGGTCTTAATGCTGTCATAGCAAAGTCCTTTGCAAGGATTCACAGAGCAAACCTTATCAACTTCGGTATAATACCATTTATCTTTAAAGATCCATCTGATTACGAAAGGATAAAGGGCAATGACATATTAAGGATCACTGACCTCAGAAATGCCATATTATCTCTAAATATAGTGGAGGTTTATAACATTACACAAGATTATAGATTTTCCGTAAAGATTGAATTGAATGAAAGGGAAAAAAATCTCCTGATTGATGGAGGACTTCTTCCCCATATAAGATCGAAGAGAAATAATAGATGAGAGCACTCATTCTGATGATCCGTTCCTGCCTTGAGATCGATATGGAAGAGATTGAACTTCTAAAATGGTTTGAGGAAAATATCCTGGAATATTGTTATTCAAGGAGTAAATTGTATAAAATAGAAAATACACGGGCCCATAGCTCAGCTGGTAGAGCTACCGGCTCATAACCGGTTGGTCCCAGGTTCGAGTCCTGGTGGGCCCACTTTCCTGAAAGGAGACCTTTCTCTGATGATAGAGACTTTGCAGAAACTTATCGAACTACAGAGTATTGACCATGAGATTATCAGAAAGATCGAGGAAAAGGAACATAGGATTCCATTAAGACTTGATGAGATCGAAAAAATTCTTAAAGATATCAGGACAGAACTCGAAAGTGTACGAAAGAGATTAGAGGAGATCGATAAAAAACGAAGAGAGAAAGAAAAGGACATCATTGCAATTGAGGACAAGATTTCAAAATTAAAAGCAAGGACACCAGAAATAAAGACCAATAAGGAGTATCAGGCTCTTTTGAAAGAGATTGAGCAGGTTGAGAAGGAAAAGTTCAGTGTTGAGGATGAGGTATTATCTCTCATGGAATCAGCAGAAAATCTAAAAGCAGAGGTTATTCTTGTGGAGGCAAAGGTTAAGAAACAGGAAAGCGAGATACTGGCAAAGAAAAAAGAGATAGAAACCGAAATGGATAGAATCGTTAAGGAGATTGAAGAATTGAGATCAAGAAGAAAAGGGATTGTGAGTACCATACCACAAGAGGAATACGAACTTTATATGTCACTCATTGATAGCAGTAAGGGAGTAGCAGTCGCAAGGGTGATTGATGCAGTATGTCAGGGATGTTACCTGAATATTCCACCACAGTTATATGTCGAGATAAGAAAGGGTGATTCAATAATCCAGTGCCCCCAGTGCAGGAGGATATTATACTGGAAGGAAGAACAGTTTCAAAAATAAGGATATACACGGATGGTGCATCAAGTGGAAATCCAGGTCCATCTGGCATTGGAGTAATTATAGAGTTTGATGGCAGGACTATTGAGATAAGCAGGTCAATAGGTAAAGGAACAAATAATATCGCAGAGTACAGGGCACTGATAGCAGGGTTAGAGAAGGCTCGGAAATTGAGCGGTGGTTCACGAAAGGATGTGGAGATATTTTCTGATTCTGAGTTACTCGTGAGACAGTTGAATGGAATCTACAAAGTGAGAGATCTTAATCTCAGGAAGTTATGGGAAAGAGTGATTGAATTGTTGAGGAATTTCAGGTCTTACAGGATTATACATATATCTAGAGAAGAGAATCTCAGGGCTGATGAACTTGCAAAGAGGGCTATTAAAAAAGAGGGAGATGATTTTTATCATAAAGATATTTTATAATTATATTTACTAAGACAATGGATGACCATAAATTAAAAGTATTCTGTACGGTAGCTGAGACGAGGAGTTTTTCTAAAGCCTCTGAGATAATCCATCTCACCCAGCCTGCTGTGAGCCTCCAGATACAGGCACTTGAAGAGAGATATGAGGTAAAACTTTTTGACCGTTCAAGTGCAACCGTCACACTCACTCCTGCAGGGGAAATCCTCTATAAGTATGCCAAGGAGATCCTGAGCCTCTATGCAAATGCAGAGAGTGAGATCGCTGCCATGACAGGTCTTTTCAAGGGGAGCGTGAGGGTGGGTGCAAGTACCACTATAGCAAATTATATACTCTCATCCGTAATAACTGAATTCAAGAAGATCAATAAAAAGGTTCAGTTCTATCTTATTATTGGTAATACAAAAAGGATAGTGGAACTTCTTAATAATGGAAGCATAAGTTATGGACTCGTTGAAGGTGATGTTTCAAGATATAGACTGAAATCAGAAAGATTCTTAGAAGATGAACTCGTCGTGATAACCTCACCTGACCATCCATTTGCAAATAAAAAACAAGTCTCTGTCAAAGAACTCATTAATGAGCCTTTTATTTTAAGGGAGGAAGGCTCAGGTACACGCCAGGTAATAGAGACATACCTATTAAAACATGGAATAACATTTAATGATATGAATTTAACCCTCATTCTCGGAGGTACGGAGGCAATCAAGGATGCTGTCCAGAATGGAGCTGGGATCTCTATTGTCTCAAAGTGGGCAGTGAGAAAAGAGATCGCAAGAAAGACCCTTAGGATGTTGAGTATAAAGGAAGAGAGATTTACAAGGGATTTTTCCCTTATAAACAGAAATACTGTCCTTAGAGCAGCAGAAAAGGAATTTCTTGAATATCTAAAGAAGTTTCCCTATGAGAAACTATTTCAAGAGACCTCAAGAAATACATAGGGATCAAGGTTACTGAAAAGGCTATCTTTCTTTTCCATCTCTTTCATCCTTCTTATTAAAATGGGTTTTTTACTTTTAATGATGAAATAAAGTTCATTAAGATTCCTTGCATATCTCTGAAATCTTTTTTCTGCATATTCTCTGAATTCACCACCCTTTATCATGAATAAAAGATCACTCGCCTGCATAAGAAGACATTCCCTCATAGCCTGCTTGAGATACATCTCGAGAACACCACTCTTATTCTCATTCCGTACTGCATCCTCAAGAATCTTTCTCATCATGATGATGCCTTTATGTATCTCCTTTATGAGATAGGAATTCTGAGGGGATACCCATGTATCGTAAAAACCCATTCCACCCCAGCTCGATCTCAAAGGCTTTACGGTAATTATTCCCTTCTTTTCATTCATAAACCTTTCAGGTCCAGATGTATATATCTCATCATTATCGGAGATTATTCTCAGGAATTCACTAAGCCATTCAGGCCCTTCAAACCACCAGTGTCCGAAGAGTTCTGCATCAAATGCGAGTATAATAACAGGATTATCAGTAAAGCTTACTGCATAAAGAAATCTCTCTTTAAGTCTTTTATAAAAATCGATGGCATCCCTTTTTACCTGTGCCATAGCAATCTCTCTTATATAAGGCATCTTTTTTTCTCTTCCAGTGATTCTGTAAAACTTAAGACCCGTAGAAAATCTCCTGCCGTCTGAGATATTCCTCCATTCCCTTATACTTAATTCATGTGAGAGGTCCTTATAGAATTCCCTGTAAGATGGATTCCCAGGATAACCTTTCTTTGAGCACCATATAAGGCTACACATCTCAGGATCCCTCGGAAATATCATGAGACCTGATGGATCTATGACAGGTCTGAAGATTCCACATAAGGGACGGGGTTCACCTAAAAGAACACCATGCCCTTCGAGGATGGTCCAGCTGATACTGTTTTTTTTGAGTATCTCTCCAGTGGTCTCAGAGTATCCGCACTCAGGAAGCCAGAACCCTTCTGGAGAGATACCCGTTAATGAATAAAAAGTACTTATTCCTATCTTTACCTGACCGTGTATTCCATAAATGTATGGTTCAAAAACTGGCAAGAATGCATGGGTTGCTGATGTCGTGATAAATGTGATATTCTCTTTTAAGTCAGTAAGACCCGTGATAATATTTTTTTTCAATCTGTGGAATGTATTTCTGATATTTATGAGTCTTTTATTATAAAACCTCACTGTATCCTCAAAGACTGTATTCTTTCTCCTGCGCATCTCTATCTCTGTTATATCTATGACCATCTCAAGGTATTTCTCGTAGTTTTTGATAAAATATCTGTCCTTCATCATCTCAAGAAGCGTTGGGCTTAGACTCATCACTATCCTGAAGTCAACTTTTCTCTGTCTGAGTTCTTCAAAGATGAGATATAGAGGTATATAACATTCTGTAAGGGCTTCATAAAACCATGTCTCCTCTGTTGAGAATGATATGTCAGGTTCCTTCACATATGGCATGTGGGCATGAAGGACAAATATAAGATGACCCTTTTTCATCTACCTATGTGTATTACACCTGAACCTTTACCTGTCCTTCCTATCACTGAGAAGAATATGCCAGAGTCTTTAATTATATCGATATTTTCCTCTCTTACTGTAAATAGGAGACCACCAGATGTTTGAGGATCACAGAGTATGAGAAGATCATCCTCCTTTATACCATTTGATACATCGATGACATTCCTTACAAAATTGAGATTATCATATGCACCCTTCGGAATCATACCTGATTCAAGGAGTTCTTTTATAAAATTCATGACAGGTATTCTTGAAAATTCAAGATAAAAATCCATACCTGAATTCTTCACCATATTCATGGCATGTCCGAGAAGTCCAAACCCAGTAACATCCGTTGCTGAAGATGCACCTGCCTTTAATGCAATGGATGATGCCATGTCATTCAAAGTAAGCATCCATGAAACAGTCTCTTTTAGATATTCATCCTTCAGTTTCTGTGCTTTGTGTGCTGTTGTTGCGATGCCTGTTCCCAAAGGTTTTGTTAGCACTATCAATTCACCGGGAGATGCCCCTCTGTTTTTGAGTACATCTTTTCTTTTAACCGTGCCTGTTACTGATAGTCCGAATTTCAGCTCAGGGTCATTTACGGTGTGTCCACCAAGAAGAACTGTCCCTGTTTTTTTAAGGATACTTATCGCTCCCCCGAGAATCTCTTTTATAATTTTGAGATTAAATTCACACGGATCATAGCCCAGTATTATAAGGGCACTCAATGGCTTACCACCCATTGCATATATATCACTCAGGGAATTCACAGCACTGATTGCGCCAAAGGTAAATGGATCATCGACAAGGGGTGTTATTATATCAACTGTCTGGACAATTATATTATCTTCTCCGAGCATGATGACACCAGCATCATCACCTGGACCAACTATGACATTCAAAGATTCAACACTCTCGAGTTCTCTGAGTATCTCTTCCAGGTCCGCCGGACCCAGTTTTGCTGCTCAACCAGCAGACCTTACTTTTTCTGTAAGTCTCACTTCTGCCTCCTTTTCAATGGATGGTGGACGGTAGGGGATTCGAACCCCCGACCCCCACGTTGCGAACGTGGTGCTCTCCCAGCTGAGCTAACCGCCCTCCTCATAGGGTATGCCCCTTGAATAGTTTAAACAGGCTCAAAGGAGAATTATACACTCTGATTAGTAGTTTAACAAAGAAACTTGAAAAAGTTCATTTTTATACCTCATCATCCTTTCTGAAAGACATATATGTAAACCATATTATTGTAAAAACCATTATAAACCAGCCGGTGAGTTTCATAAGTAATGCTATATGTACATCATATTCAAGGATTCCAATTTTATTGAATATAATATTCCAATCATGCTCTCCTCCACCCAAAAGAGGAAGTTCCATACTCCTTGCATCAGCCATATACATAGAGATATAAAGAAAATTCTCACCGAACCAGAATCCACTGAAAGTAGCTCCTATGGCATCCCCTCTGGTAATGAAATATATCAGGATAATGAGAGGAATAATTAATTGCATAACTGTGCCTCCAATTATACTCATGGTATATCCGAAAGGCGAGAAAAATACATGCCCTGCCTCATGCAATGGCAGATTTATATAGTCAAGAATGAGAAAACCATCATCATCCATCAATGCATGGATAAAGAAGATTATGGCAAGAAGAATACACAAGAGCCATGCAATCTTATTTACAGGTTTCCAGTAAATCTCCATATAACGATATGTTACCACAGAACTTAAAGCATTAATATATAGATCTCATCCTCCCTGTTCTTCTATCTATGATAATGATATCAATCAGTTCTCCATCTTTATTTAGAATCTCCACTTTGAAGAAATGTCTTCTTTTTTTAATGTCACCTACCATTACATTACTTTCCCTGTAAAAGTCCTTAATGAGTTTAACTGCCTCCTTTTCAGTCATAACAGGGCGTCTCTCACCATACCATCCCCTCTCCTTACATGGACAGTATGTTCCATACGGATGCCTCTCTTTTGAATACAAAAGAGAAGGCATCATAAAAGTCATAAAAAGGATTAAAGATATCGTTCTCATTTTCTTTAATGCAATCATAAGGCCGGGGGTTAACCCCGGCCTCTATTTACCTCAATACACAACCACAACCATCCATCATGCCCATACCACATCCACCCATCATGCCATGTCTCATCCCGTGTTTTCTACCACCTTTCATTCCATAGTTAAATGGCAGGTCATATTTCGTAGCAATCTCTTGAATCTTTGTCTGGATATCAACGATATCCTTTCTCAGCTGAGCAATCCTCTGCCAGTCAGGTTTTTCACTCTCAAACTCTTTTCTCAATTCGAGTCTCTTTGTGATGAGTTCATCCCTAAGGCTCAGTGTCTCCTTCTGGAATTTCTTTACCTTCTCAACATCAGCACCCTCCCACATGTCGTCCCACCATGCAAAGGCAATGCCGGATAGAAGGAGTGTCATCATAGCCACCAATAAAACCATTAACCTTCTCTTCATCTCTATCACCTCCTTTCTTTGTTATTCTCAATTTAAAGATAACAGAGAAAGATGAAGAACCCGTGAAGTAATTATGAAGAATTGTGAAGATCTTTTCCTTCATGGGGTATATACACTGTAAAAGTAGACCCTCTACCATATTCGCTCTTAACCTCTATCCTGCCATTATGGGCATCAACGAGTTCCTTTACAATAGATAATCCAAGACCGAGACCTTCCTTAAACCCTCTGTAAAATCTCTCAAATATGAACGGTATCTCTTCATCCTTAATACCACATCCATTGTCCATAATCTCAATAAATGTCTCTCCATTTTTTATGCCTGCCCTTATTGACAATTCCGGTTTCTCCACAAAACTCATTGCCTTTATGGCATTATCAAGGAGATTTATCACTACCTCACTGAGTCTTTCTGGATCCGCATAAACAGACACACTGCCATCACAATCGAATCTTATAAGAAACTTACTGTGAATAGTTCTGTATTTTTCCACAATTGGTTCAAGAAATTCTCTCAATCTTATTAATTCCTTCTTAAGAGACATGCTCGATGACTGTGCTGATGTGTATTCCTCAATTCCATCGATTATTCTTTTAAGTCTTAATATCTCCCTGTATATTCTCTCGAGGCCATTTCTATCCACTGGATTTATACCATCCATCATCGACTCTATCTCGCTTCTCATTGAGGCAAGAGGTGTCCTCAACTCATGTGCCACATTAGTAATCAACCTCTTTCTAAGGGATTCTTGTAAAAGAAGATTATCGAGCATCATGTTGAATGTGGTCGTAAGTCTTCCGATCTCATCCCTGCTTTTTATCTCAATCCTTTTTGTCAGATCTCCATGTGAAACCCTACTTGCCATATCAGTGAGTCTCCTCAAGGGATATGTCACTTTTCTTGAAATTAAAAAACTAAAGATGATCGATACACCTCCAAGCATAAGAAGAAGAATGATAAGGAATCTTCCTGCCCGCCCTTTGAACACGGTCTCCCTTACAGACTTGAGAAACCTCACATCAATACTTCCAATCTCCTCGCCCTTTAAAAAAAGTGGATAATTTACAGGCTCTTCATTGATAAATGATGGGGTACCTACAATGGAGAGAATCTTTCTTCTTATTTCGGGTGCTATCAATTCAAGACTTTCACTGGAATCAATCACCTTATTCCCTTCTCTATCTCTCAAGGTAATATTGATACCTATCATCAGTGCTCGTGCGATCTCCTCAGAGATATCTTTTCTCTGCCATGTCTTTATCTTCCTGTATCTCTCCTCGAGTCCTGCCATTGCAATATAAACCCTGTCTTCCATCTCACCCTCAAGATATTTCTCAAAATCCATTATGAGAAGTTTCTGGATTGTAAATGTACCTGTCAGTGCAATTAGGGAGATAGTCATAAGTATGAAAAAGAATTTTAGTGTAATGCTGTTTAATATATTCATGTCTTATCCTGTGTGGCAACGAATCGGTATCCAACACCATAAACAGTCATTATGTATGATGGACTTCTTGGGTCATCATTAAGTTTCTGCCTTAGATTCTTTATATGGGCATCTATGCTCCTCTCATATCCCTCAAAGTGGTAATCAAGGGCCTTTTCCACTATCTCTTCTCTTGTAAAGATCTTCTGGGGTTTTGAAGCAATGGTGTGGAGTATCCTAAATTCCGAAGGTGTTATTTTTATTTTTTTTCCATTAAGGATAACCTCATATTTAATCGGATCTATTATGAGTGAGCCATTATTGAATGATAATATATTATTCTTCATGTTATCCTCTTTCCTATATCTTCTGAGAACTGCTTTCACTCTGTAGACAAGCTCTCCAGGACTGAATGGCTTCACGACATAATCATCCGCACCTATCTGGAAGCCTGTTATCCTCTCCTCTTCTGATGATTTTGCTGTGAGTATTATGAGAGGTATATCCATATTTCTCTTTAACTCAGAACAGATGCTTTCTCCAGAAATATCAGGTAGCATAAGATCAACAATAGCAAGATGAGGAGTATTCTTTCTAAGAAAGTCTAATGCTTCCCTTCCTCTCTCGAAATGAATAACTTTAAAACCAGCCATCTCGAGGTAAGACTTCACAGTCCTTGCTATCAATACCTCATCTTCTACAAGAAGTATCTCCTCCATAATACACCTATATTCTGACCAGATGTACAGAACATGATATACAGGGATCGTAACTCCTGATAAGTCTTTCACAATCTTTTCTAAGGATATTAGCAGATCTTTGGTTATTCCTATTAACAAAATTGTGCAGAGTATACTCAATGTGACTCAGGTTCTGAGATGTAGGCGGTATGAGCCTGCATTCAATAACATTTCCATCTTCATCTATACTGTATCTGTGAATAAGCATGCCCCTAGGAGCCTCTGTTATCCATGTTGTAGAACCACTCCGTGGTTCATAATCTTTACATAATCCATCAGGCATCTCGTAATCCTTTATTATTCTCAAGGCTTCATGAAAAGAGTATGCTATCTCGATATATCTTACTATTATACCCATCTTTATATTCTTGAGGGAAAATGTTATACCACACTCCTTTATTGTAGTCTTGATATCTGATGGTAATCTATCATGGTTGAGATTCAATCTCGCAAGTGGACCGACAAGATATGGAATGATTGATGAATCAGCCCTGAGCCCTGAATGGAGTGCTGTCGAGTGCTGAACCTGATATTCCTGTAAATTATCCATAAAGGCTTCCATATCTACATTCAGTCAATTTGATGAAATCACCCTGCCTTCATTCATCGGATACTCAAAAGGATGCCTCAATGAAATAAAATTATCGACACTGATATCTATATCAAAATCCAATCCTCTTGACCAGCTGATACCATCAAGTGATTCCTCGTATGCCCTTTCAAGAGATGGTATTAATGCCCTTAGAGCCTTTTCATCAGAAAGACTGAAAAATCCTCCCGGTTTTACAGAAACAGGATGTATTGACCTTCCACCAATTATCGTAATAATCTCATTACCGAGTTTCTTAAAATTCAGCCCTCTCTTGAGATATGGGGCATACCTCTTGTTAGACCATGCGCTTTCGAGATTATAAAAATCTGGTCTTTCAATGAAATACACATGGAGGCTATGGCTTGTTACCCACTCACCACAGTAAAGGAGCCTTCTCAACAAACGGATCTCTTTTTCGACCTCTATTCCCATTATTCTTTCGATTGCATGGACAGCACTCATCTGGTATGCCACAGGGCATATACCGCATATCCTTGCAGTAAAGTCTATTACATCCTGATATGGTCTTACTCTTAAGAATGCCTCGAAAAACCTTAGTGCCTCCTGTAGATTTACATATACAGTTTCGACTCTTCCATCTTTGCTCTCGATGGTTATTCCAGCTTCACCTTCTATCCTCGAAAGATTTTCAACCTTTATTATTTTTTTACTCATCTTTGTCTTTCTATCCTCTTTTTTCTATATGCAAGCGCATTCATCCTGTCCATTAGCAGATTGCACTCTCTATGACTCATGCCCATCTCTTTAAACAGAGTGATAATGGATTCTATGTTTGCATCATACACTGGTCCATAACATCCATAGCATGGCCTGTTCATTGACATACATACTGCACCACAGCCCTGTCTCGTAACAGGACCGAGGCAAGGTTCCTTCCTAGTAACGATAAGACTTGGTATTCCTTGCCTCTTACACTCCATACAGAGGCTATAGCCCGGAATAAATGGCTTTCTATTCATGAGAGAGGCAATTAGTGCCTCTTTTAAATTATCCTTATTTATAGGACAACCCCATAATTCATAATCTACATGCACATATTCTGACACAGGTGTGGATGTTGAAAGAGAATCTATCAATTGAGGAGATGGATAGACATAATCTTTATAATTAGAGATGCTTGCCCAGTTTCTTAATGCCTGCAAACCTCCAGATGTCGCGCATGCGCTAACTGTTATGAGATACCTCGTCATTTCACGAATATCTATTTATACTCCCTTTCTGACGGTAAGTCGTTATCGAACCCTCTACTATACTTATATCGAACATGCCCCTTAATGGTCTCGAAAGAACTTCAGGGAAATAACTCATATCGAATATATCAAGTAATTCCAAAAGTTCATTCTCGAGATCAATGATAGTTAACTGGCATCCATCGCATGATGTAAGCTTGAATATCCCGATTCTTGGTCTCTTCATCAAATCTCCCTTATACCTAGGAACTCCTTAATATCAAAGAATCTAAATATAGGACCGTCCTTGCATACATATTTCGGTCCGAACATACAGTGACCGCACACCCCTGTCCCGCAATTCATATTTCTCTCCATAGAGATAAATATCTTTTCACTTGGCACGCCTTTGAGGATAAGTTCCCTGACCATATCCTGCATCATTATCTCAGGACCGCATATGAATACAATTGTATTGAGGGGGTTAAATCTTACCCTATCGAGCAAACCTGTTACTAATCCTGTATAAAAGGGCCAGTGTTTCTCAGGATCAGACTTATCTACAGTGAGATATACATCGAAAAGCCCCATGTACCTCTGAAACTCATCTCTGAATATCATATCCTTCGGTGTCTTTGAACCATAAAGTATAAATCTCTTTCCATTAAAATATGTACCTGATTTCATTATATATCTGATGAGTGATCTGAGAGGTGCTATACCCAATCCACCTGCGATTATCATAACATCCCTTCCATTAAGTTCGTCCACTGGCCATCCATTTCCGAATGGACCTCTCACCACAATCACATCTACTGTCTTCAGTATATAGGGGGATGACCCCTTAAGATATCTGCTATTTCCAAGGAATCAAATGTGAAACTGCAGAAGCAGGTTGGACATACATTTGTACAGTTTCCGCATGCAAGGCATCTCCACTCCACATCTCTCCATTGGGGATGTTCAAGGTTACTGAGTACGAGATGAGGCAGAGTGGTCTTATCCACTGACCTTTTTATCATGCTTTTACACCTTTCAACAACTGCTCTCTTTTTCTCAAGATCATGGTCATAAATCTTATCGAATGGAATTCCATGAAGTAATTCCATCGCCTTAATGGTCTTCACTTCTATAAGAAAGGCATCCTCGAGTTCTGTGATGAATATATCAAAACCATCTCTGATCTCAGGCCCTGTATTTAATGAGTCGCAGAAGCAATTCTCATTCGGTCTTATACAATTAATCCCTATTATAATGGATTCTTTTCTCAATCTCTCATAATTATGTTCAATAACACTTCCTTAAGTAAATACATGATCGAGTATCCTAAGTGCCCCTATATCACATGCCCTCATATCCATGAATGCATAGGGTCTCTTCTAAATCTCAGTAGCATTTATAACCAGAGAATTCCCTGTCTTTCTGAAACTAAAGAGCTCCCTTAAAGGAGGATGAAGAAATCTTTTAAAAGAATTAGGTCCTGTTGTAAATGTAAAGACCATTTTACTGTTATCTCGAGGTGAAATCAGACTGTAGTTATCATCTCCGTGGATATCAGTATAACCTGATGGAATATCAGAGAATCCTATCTCCCTTAAAAGGATCACACCATTTACAATCTTCGGACCTATTATGGTATAGATTGTTCTGAGATTTTCAAATAATACCGAAAGTCCATCCTTTCTCATCTTTAAAAATTCCATAAATATATATTACACCATACAATTATATCCTTCATTACTCCTGGCATTTTGTTTTATATCAAATGCGGAATTACTCATTATTTTTCTCATAGAAATAATTGTTCTTAAGCTTATATCGAGATGCGTGTTAAAATAAAAAATGAAAACTTATCAAAAGTTTAATGACCTCAGGATTCTGCCCTGTCTATCTGCTTTCTTTTACTATCAATGGATTAAGCTCGTTTTAATCCTCGGAAGTTCTGTTAATACATAAGGTTTTTAGTATTAATAATTCTCTCATTTATAGATCTTTTTAGGTTACCTTTAATAAAGAAACCAAGAATTTTACACGCT
>FWPU01001743.1_pt1 | contig 41958 bp, 31 predicted proteins | sample 2228361 | NCBI WGS metagenome assembly FWPU01 (sample SAMEA103939777, study PRJEB20133) | metagenome | reverse complement strand
ATCCGGAAAGCCTGCTATCCGACGGCGTCCTCGCCGTCGGACGGGGCGAGGACGCCCCTCCTGAGCGGTTTCCGGATAGGCACTAATCAACCTTTAACTGAATCCGCTCTGGAATGACGCGAAAACCCTCCACTGGTAGCCCACCACGGAGGGATTGCCAAAGCTGGCAAACACGTAGATATGTAGTATGGCTCGTTTCACAAGGATGACAACCTTCCGCGGGGTATAGTGGTGTGCGCTGGAGATGCCCGCCCTCCGGGCCGTCATCTGCATGCTGGTCACCCCCGTGACCGGCACCTGCGGGTGATCAGCCCACCCGCTGAGGCCCCGCCGCCGACAGAAGGGAGGTGATGCCGCAGCAACAAGAGCAGCCCTTCCAATGCAGTCCAGGGCGTGGAACTCTGTCCCTGGTTGGACGCTTCCGACGGAGGTGACCCATGAGCAAGGTGCTGGTACTCGACCCCGCGAGGTGCACGGGATGCCGTAGTTGCGAAGTGGCCTGCTCCACGATCAAAACCGGAGAGGCCAATCCGCATGCCTCGCGCATCCGCATGGTGCTCTTCCAGGATGAAGGCTTCTTCTACCCCAACGTCTGTCTCCAATGCGAGACCTCCTAGTGTGCTGCCCCCTGCCCAACCAGAGCCCTTTGGAAGAACCGTGAGACCGGCTTGGTGGAGTTTGCCGAGGAGCGGTGCGTCGGCTGCAAGCTCTGCCTGGTGGCCTGCCCCTTAGGAGCCATCAGCATGTTGACGGTCGCCGGGTGGAATACGACAGGCTGCTGGTGGCTACCGGTTCCTCCACCGATGTGCCCGATCTTCCGGGCCGTGACCTGCTCGGCGTTTTCACCCTGTACACCGCAGAGGAAGCCCGGCGCCTCTGGAAAGCGGCGCGGGGAGCTGAGAGGGTGGCCATCGTCGGTGCCGGCCTCATCGGCATTCAGGCCATGGATGCCCTGTGGCAGCGAGGCAAGAGGGTGATCCTCATCGAGGTCACAGATCAACTCATGCCCCAGGTGCTGGACCGGGAAGGGGCGAAGATCCTGCAAGCCCACCTGGAGGAGCGGGGGATCGAGATTTACCTCCGCGACACAGTAGCCCGGATCGAAGGGGGTGAGGAGAAGCGGCTGGTCCTGACCTCTAGAGGGCAAGTAGAAGCGGAGGTGGTCCTCCTGGCCACAGGGGTCAGGCCCAATGTGGACCTGCTGGCAGGCAGCGGGGTGGAGGTGGATGAGGGGGTGTTGGTGGACGAGGGTTGCCGCACCAGCGTGGAAAGGATCTACGCCGCCGGCGATGTAGCCCAGGCGCCGGATCCACTCACTGGGGGGCCTCGGGTGGTGGCCACTTGGCCGAACGCCGTCGAGCAGGGTCGGGTGGCCGGGCTGAACATGACCGGGGTGAGAGCCACCCTGCAGCGACGAGTGCGGGCTAACCTGGTCACCGCTGCCGGCCTCCCCGTGTTCAGCGCCGGGTGGGTGGCAGAAGAAGCACAACCCGGTGCCACGCTGGGTGTTCCTCAAGCCTCCACCATGCGGCGGGCTGGCGGCTACCGCAAGCTGCTTTTCTCAAAGGACGCCCTGGTGGGGGCCCTGCTGGTAGGAGATGTGAGCGAGGCCGGGCTGCTCCTCAACTACATCGAACGAGGAAGCCTGCCGGCCGGGCTGATGGCGGAACTACGAAGACGTTTGGCCTTCGCTTCCCACGCCCGCGCCCTGTCCACACGCTTGCAGTTGTGGCCCTAACTCGATTCTCGTCGCATGCGAGCCTCGCTTGCTGCCTGTCGTGAACTGGAGATGGTCCACCTTGCCGCCTCTGTCATCCCAAGAGGGATGCAGGTATTACATGGGACCACAACCGAATCATGCTGGGTGCCGCCGAAAAACGGCGGCACCCCTCTCCATCCCGAATCATTCCAGTTGCAGGTCTTCCGGGTCAACGCGCAGCCCCAGGCGCACTGATTCCTCATCAGTCGTATGGCGGTCTGTAATCCGGCGCCTGGTGGCGGAAGTAGGTGTTGTACAGCTCGGCGTAGTGGCCGTCCCGGGCCATGAGTTCCTCGTGGGTGCCCTCCTCGATGATCCGACCACGCTCCATGACGATGATCCGGTCGGCGTGCTTCACCGTCGATAGCCGGTGGGCGATGACGATGGCCGTCCGGTCGCGCATGATGGCCTCCAGCCCCTCCTGAATCTGCGTCTCGGTGAAGGGATCCACGCTGGCGGTGGCTTCGTCCAGGATAAAGATGGCCGGGTCCTTGAGGAGCACCCTAGCCAGGGCCACCAGTTGCCGCTGCCCCATCGACAGGTTCGCGCCACGCTCCCCCACGTCGGTATCGAGCCCGTGGGGCAGGTCGCCCAGCCAGTCCCCGTCGCCCATGCGCATGGCCGCCTCCAGCACCTCCTCGTCGGTGGCATCTGGCCGGGCGTAGCGGATGTTCTCACGCACGGTGCCGGAGAAGAGAAACGGCTCCTGCGGGATCAGGCCGATGTGCCGGCGATATTGCGCCAGGTCCAGCCGGCGGATGTCACGCCCGTCAATCAGCAGTTCCCCGCCCTGGAACTCGTAGAACCGGGCTACCAGCCGAGCCACGCTGCTCTTCCCTGCGCCGGTGTGCCCCACCAGGGCCACCGTCTTCTTGGGCCGGATCTCCAGCGAGAAGTCCGGCAGCACGACCTCGTCTTCGGTGTAGGCGAACCGCAGGTGAAGGAACTCGATGTGCCCCTCCAGCTTGTCCACCGGCTCGGCAGCCGTCTGCACAACCCTGGGCCCCCTGTCAATCAACGCGAAGACACGCTCCGCCGCCGATAGCCCGTCCTGGAACTGGCTCCAGAAAGAGGCGATGTTCATCAGGGGCCACCAGTAGAACCCCACCGCCTGCATGAACAGGTACCAGTCGCCCGGCGAGACAGTCCCCGTGCGGGTGGTCAACCCGCCGAAGTAGATCAGCACTGCCACCGCGACCCCGGAACCCAGCCCCATCACCGGAAAGATGGTGTTGAGGGTGAGCCCACGACGCAGGCCCACCTGGTAGGCTTGTTCGTTGTTGGCGCGGAAGGTGTCATAGACGGCCTGCTCCTGGCGGAAGCTCTTGGCTACCATGATGCCGCTGATGGACTCCTGGATCTGAGCGTTGATCTTGGCGGTGACCCGCCGGGCGCGCTGGGTCACCGTGCGTGCCACACGTCGGAAGCTGAGGGCGATGGCCACCACGACGGGGGTCATCCCCAGCAGCAACACGGTCAGCCAGACGCTGATGCGCAGCAGCCAGGCGGAGAGGAGCACGACCAGGAGCACTTGGCTGATGAGGTTGGTCGTCAGGGTGACCACGTTGGAGAAGTCCTGGGTGTCCGACGTGATCCGGCTGACGATCTTGCCGGTGGGGTGCTCGTCGAAGAAGGAAAGGTCATGCCGGACGGTGGCGTCGAACACGTCCTGGCGTAGCTTGAGCACCACGTCACCCACTACGCGGGCGGAGAAAAGCTGGCGGATGTAGTTGAACACCCAGGCTGACACGCCCATGAGCAGCACGCCGCCGGCCATGATGAGCATGTTCTCGACAGTTGGGGCCTCCGCCACCAGGTCAATGGCTCTGGAGATGACGATGGGGGCGCCGGTGCCGGCCAAGGAGTTCAGGGCAATGGCGACGGAGATGAGGAGCATCTGCCGGCCGTAGGGCCGGAAATAGCTCAGGATGCGAGCCAGCAATTCCCGGTCGCTGTAGTTGCGGTCGTAGGCCTCGCTTTCGAGGCCGTCGAGGATAAAGCCCATAATGCTCCTCGCACTGCGTAGTGCGTACTGCGCAGCAGGCACGGAGTACGCACTACGCAATACCTCACTCGTAGCGCGAGAAGATGCGCCGGTAGTCAGCGCACCGCTCCATCAACTCCTCGTGTGTCCCCTGATCCACCAGCCGGCCCCGGCGCAGCACCAGGATGCGGTCCGCCCAGCGGATCTGGCTCAGCCGGTGGGTGATCAGAAACGTCGTGCGTTGCCGACTGATGCGTCGCATCGCCCGCTGAATCTGGTCCTCGGTGGCGCTGTCAATGGCACTGGTGCTGTCATCCAGGATCAGGATGCGCGGGCTCGTCAGAAAGGCGCGCGCGATGGCGATGCGCTGACGCTGACCGCCGGAAAGGGTCACGCCCCGCTCCCCCACCTTGGTGTCATAGCCCTTGACGAAGCCTGTGATGAACTCGTGAGCCTGGGCCTCCCGCGCCGCCTGCTCGATGGCCTCCTGGCTGGCGTCCGCGCACCCAAAGGCGATGTTCTCCCGAATGGTGCGCGAAAACAGGAACACGTCCTGCTCAATGGTGGAGATCTGTGAGCGTAGCGATTCTATGCTCCACTCACGCACGTCCACGCCGTCCACCAGCACCCGTCCGCTGTCCACGTCGAAGATGCGGTTGATGAGCCGGGTGAGGGTGGTCTTGCCCGATCCCGTCTGGCCCACGATGGCGATGGTCTCTCCCGGCCGCACCGTGAAGCTGACGTTCTGCAACACGGGCTTCTCGTCATAGCTAAAGCTGACGTTCTCGAAGACCACCTCTCCGCGGATGGGCCTGGCGACGCCCAGGGGGTTCTCGTCCAGTTCTGTCTCCGTGTTGATCAACTCCAAGATTCGCCTGGCGCTGGCTATGCCCAGTTGCACCAGGTCAAAGGAGAACAGGGAGATGAAGGTGGGGAAACGCAGCGTACCCAGCAGCCCCATGAAGCCGATGACTTGGCCCAGGCTGATGGCACCCCCGCGCCACAGGAGCAGCCCGTGCAGGAAGCCGGCTGCCCACGCCACGCTGAAGGTCAACATGGGAAGGTAGCGGGCCTGGATTTCCCCCTGCTTCACGAAGTAGTCCCGGAACAGGCGCGCGTTGTGGGTGAACTTGGCCCACTCGTAGCGCTCCTGGACGTTGGCCTTAACCACCTCGATCCCGGCGATGGCCTCCGTCAGCCCCGCGTTCATCACCCCGAACTGGTCCCGTCGCGCCCGGCTGACCGGGCTCAGCCGGCGGTTGTAGTCCATCAGCGTGACGACCAGGGCGACGAGGAATAGGAGAGGCACCAGTAGCAGCCGGGCGTCGAGCCGGTAGATGATCGCCAGGGGGACGACGATGGCCATCAGGGAGTCGGTGATCAGCATGAGCCCCGGGCTAAGCATCATGTTGAGCATGTGCACGTCATTGGTGGCGCGCGCCATGATGTCGCCAATGCGCTGGCGGCTGTGGAAGGTCTGGCTTTTGCCCAGCAAGCTGACGTACAGCTCGTCCCGGGCATCGCGTTCCACCCGCTGGGCGGTGAACTCAATGCTGAAGTTGCGCGCCAGCCCGGTCAGGCCCTGCCCGATGGCCGCACCCATCACGCTGAGCGCGATGCCCAACAGGGCGGCGGGTTGCCAGCCTGGCGTGGTGATCAGGTCAAAGGCTCGTCCCACGAACACCTGGATATAGCTGTAGAAGGCGTTGTTCAGCACGGCCGCTACTACCATCCCAAGGGGGAACAGCGGGTAGCGCAGGACGTGGGAGACGATCCAGCGCACAGGGCCGGAGCGGTTGTAGCGGTATTCGTCTTCCAGCCGGAATTCCCTCTTGCTCATGACAGTTCCAGGGCTCGCTTCAACTGCGCCAGGCTGAGATTGCCGCCGCTGAGGATCAGGGCCACCTTGCGACCCTGCAGCCGATCCCGTAGCTTCAAAGCCGCCGCCCCCTCCGCCAGATTGTGCGTCTTCTCCAGGTAGAGCACGATGGCCCGGTAGATCTCCTCCTCGCTCACCAAGACGAAATCGTCTAGCAGGTCCCAGAGGATGCTCTGCGGCAGGGCGAAGGCCGTGCGGGTAGCCAGACCCTCAGCGAAGGTCTCCATCTTGTCTTCCACCAGCCGCCGTTCCTTCCAGGAGCGGTGGGCCGCCGGCGCCTTCTCCGCCTGCACGCCGATGACCTGGATGGCCGGGTCAACGGTCTTGGCCACGATGCAGGCGCCGGCTGCCCCGCTGCCTCCGCCGATGGGCACGATGATGACCTCGATGTCCGGCTGGTCCTCCAGGATCTCCAAAGTCTCGGTAGCCACCCCGGCGATGAGCAGCGGCTCGTTGCCCGAGTGGATGTAGCGATAGCCCCGCTCGGCTGCCAGCGCCTCACCGTGGAAGATGATGTGTGCGCCCAAGCCGCGCATAGCCTCCACCTTGCCCGGGTTGGCGTCCTCCGGCACCACGATGGTGGCCTTCACCCCGAAGAGCCGGGCGGCGTAGGCGACGGACTGGCCGTGATTGCCGGTTGACGCGGCGATGACGCCCCGGCGCCGCTCCTCCTCGGGGAGTTGCGACATGAGGTTGACACCCCCGCGCACCTTGAAGGCGCCTACCGGCTGATGGTTCTCGTGCTTCACGTACACCTCGCAGCCCAGCAGTTGGGACAGAGAAGCGTAGCGGTGGTGCTGGAGGTGTGCAGAAACCCGGCGGAGGCGGATTGTTGAGCCACCAGCTGGGCCTCGCAGGGAGTGGGAAGTCTCGCTGTGGGCTAGTCGTCGCCAGCGGAGTCCTGGCGTCTGCCAGCACGTAGACGCCGGTCGCTTCGCCTGGGAGATGTTTAGCCGCCGGCGATGGGGGGGAAGATCCCCACTTCATCTCCCGGTTCCAGGACGTAGGAGGGGTCTTGAGCACGCCCGTTCACGAAGACGGTCTTGACCTCGTCGGCGGGTATGTTGATCTGCTGGAGGAGATCCTCAAGGGTGGCTCCATCTGGGAGTTCTACCTCGAAGGGGGCACCGGGTGACACTTCCGTCACGTACCTACTCAACGTCGCAAACACCTTGACGCGGACCTTGGTCATCGTCTCACGGACACCTCACAATGTCTTGCGCCCACAGGCAATCGGCGCAGGAGGGTATCCAACCCCAACAGGCCTCGTTGCGCCCCCGCAGGTCGCACGTCGCCCGCAGGTCGCAGTCCGGGCAGGAGGGGAAGCGGAAAGCCCGTACCTCGCTGCGAAAGCGCACGTAGTCCTCCGACATCCAAATCTCTGCCAGGCTCTGCTCGTTCACGTTTCCCAGCACGTACCGGCTCACGTGCTTCTGCCGGCCATCAATGGCGAAGTAGCTGTAGTTGTGGCTCAGGGCGTAGCAGGGCGAGACGCCGCCATCCCATCCGACCACAACGGCCCGGTCCTGCACGAACCGGCAGCGCCGCTCGGCGCCCCAGTGCATGCGCGGCAGTTCCAGCGTGCCCCAGGTGACCCAGGCGCCTAACTTGACCGGCCAGCCGCCGGAGTCAAAGGGAGGACGTGGTTCGTAGCCGTAAAGCATTTCGTCACGCATGTCTTCGGTATAGGCCAGGACGTTGCTGACCAGGACGCGGGCTGCTCCCAGCCGCGAGGCCAGTCCGGTCAGGCCGCTCAGCTCAGCCACATTGCTGCGCAGGGCCACGAACTCGATCCCCAGGGCGGGGAACAGTGACCCCAACTGCTGCTTGGCCGCGTTCAAGCTACGGATGTTGTTCAAGACCTGGGTCAGCATGGCGCCACGGATGCCCTCGTAGGTCTCTGGCTTCACCCCGTCCACCGAGATCACCAGCCGGTCCACGCCCAGTTCCACCAGCGCCCGGGCCATCTCCTCGTTCATCGTCAAGCCGTTAGAACCAATGGTCACGGCCAGGTCGCGTTGTCGCATCGCCTCGATCATGTCCAGGATGTGCCGGTGAATCAGCGGCTCGCCGAAGCCTGTGAAAACCACCCGCTTTAGGTCGGGTAGCTCATCCAGACTGTCCACCAGACGCTGAAAGGTGGACATGGACATGGGCTGCTTGGGATCATCCCACACGTTGCGGATGCAGGTGCGGCAGTTGAGGTTGCAGCCGGTGGTCGGCTCCACGTACAGCTTGCGCACGTCGGGCCGACGTGGGTGCAGGATCAGATTGCCTTCCCGCTCCTCCAACCAGTACTCAGCACCGGGGGCGATGTGTTGCCGCTCGATAACGACATCTGGCAATGTCAACCGATACTGCTCGTCTAAGCTGACCTTGGGCATGGCGGTCTTACCTCGAGGAGCGAGTAGGGGCGCAAGCACCGCGCCCCTACTCGAGTTCGCCAATCATCACCCGGCGTCTACAGCTCGGCGTAGACGGAGTCCAGGGCCGCCTGCGGGACGTCATAGACCTCGTTGAGAGGCGGCAGCGGTTCATGTGCCATGAACTCGGGCAGACGGTCGTCTTCCTTGGTGAGGCCGGCTGCCTCGTTGAACCGCCGTTCGATGCGCAGGATTTCCGTCCCGATGCGGGTCACGTCGTCCGTCGTCCAGTCGGTGCCCAGCACACCGGCGCACTCCTCCACCATCCCCTCTAAGCCGCTTGGGATGTCAAGGATGGCGAAGGCGATGAACAGGCAGTGGCCAGTGCTATCAATGAAGGCGGTGCTGGCCTGGAACGCACGACTGAGCTCGGCCTTGCCCTCGTGGCTGAGAGGATCCGCCTTGCCACCCACGCTCAGGATCTCGGGTGCGATGGTGTAGCCGGCGGTGTGGTCGGCGCCCATGGTGCTGGTGGCATAGGTGATGCCGATGCCCTTGATGGCCCGAGGCTCGTAGGCTGGCATAGCCTGGCCCTTCACCACCGGGGCGCGGTACACGCCCAAGGCGCGTGCCGTGAAGGCCGCACCGTTGCCCAGGATCCGACCCAAAGGCGTCCCCTTGCCAATCTCGTGCATCAGCTCGATAGCGGCCTGGCCGTCGCCGAAATTCGCCAACCCACCCTCCATGGCCACGGCGAGGGTGGCGCCGGTCTCGATGGTGTCCAGGCCGTAGTTGTTGCACAGCCGGATGAGCTCGCCGGTCACGTCCAGATCGTCAATGCCGCAGTCGGCCCCCAAACTCCACACCGACTCGTACTCCTGGCAGGAGACATGCTCGGTGCCATCGGGCTTGTGCCACACGTTGGAGCACTGGATGATGCACCCGGGGCTGCAGGCGTGGTTGTACAGCTCCTTGCCCAGGCGCTGCTTGTTCCCCTCGAAGATGGCCTCACCGGAGATCTTGGCAGCACCCTCAAAGCGGCCGCTGGAGAAGTTGCGGGTGGGGAAGGCGCCGGCCTCGTTGATGATGTTCACCAGCACGGCCGTGCCGTAGGTATTCAGGGCGCCCTTAGGCTTGGTGATGTCATGGGTGCGCAGAGCATCGGTCAGCTTCCTGCGGCCTTGCTCGAACAGGTCCTTGTTGGCGATGGGGATGGAGGCCGGCGTGCCCGTGGCGTCCACCACGATGAACTTGAGCCCCTTGGAGCCCAGTGCTGCCCCCATGCCACCGCGACCGGCGTAGCGCGCCGAGCGGCCTTCAGTGTCGTTGAAGCACACACCGGCCATGGTCATCTTGTATTCGCCGGCCACGCCGATGGACATGATGTCGGCCTGCTCGCCGAAGCGCTCGAAGAGCTTGGGGTAGACCTCGTAGAGGCCCTTGCCGACGTACTCATCCGCCGGGAAGAACTCCACACCATCCTTGGTGACGTGCACGCCCCAGAACTTACCCTTCTCCTCCGGGAAGCCCTCGACGATCACAGCCTTGATCCCCAGGCGGGCCACCTGCTGGCCCCAGCCGGTGCCGGCGTTGGTCTCCTTGATGCCGCCCGTGAGCGGGGACTTGCCGCCCACGGAGATGCGTGCACTGGTGGGTGCCGGAGTGCCGGTGACGATGCCGGGGGAGAGGATGATCTTGTTGTTGGGTCCCAAAGGATGGGCTAGCGGGGGTACTTCGTCAGCTGTGAGAGCGCTCGTGAGCCAGCGTCCTCCCATGTGCTTGTACTTCTCAGGCACGTCCTCGAGGGTCGCCGTACGATTGGTCATGTTGATGCGCAGAAACTTAGCCATCGTCCACCTCCTTAATTCGTTGCCAAAAGCGGAGGAAAGATGTCTGCGAGAGGGTTCCCGTCATCACCTCCTTCCTGTAGCGGTGAAGATTAGCCGCTGCCTGTATTTCGGGAACGTCAGGTATGGCGAAGCAATCCTCGGCGCCGCATGGCCTCCATCAGCTTCGGGCTGGTGCTGGCTCCCAACCGGTATTGGAAAGGCCACATGCTCACCTTGTGGAAGACGCCCACGCGATCACCGTCGTAGAGCTCGTGGTCCAGGTCGGCTCCCAGACCCGGTAGATCGGTCAGCTGGGCATTGATGAAGGTGATGCCTTTCTCCTCCAGCGGGAGGCTCAAGTGCTCTAACAGGTCGCGCATCTTCGCCCCGTCGGGCATCTCCAGGTTGAGCTGCGCGTAGCTCCCCTGACTGCGGTCGCCGGCATACTTGGCCAACGGTCCATAAAGCCAGACCTCGATTTTTATCACCATGCACCTTGAAAGAAAAAGGCGCTATGCCTTTTAGGCACAACGCCGTATTTGGGAAAATCGCCAGGCCATCACCTTTTTCCCAGTCATGGCCGTGATCCGACCAACTTGATGGCTGATGGGGGGCATCACGTGCACATCCACTCGTGGATTGTGTTTGTCCACCATGCTCGCGGTGAGCCGGAGCCGCAGCAATGGCCGCCTAGTGGTGGAAGCTTTGATGGATACACCCGGGTGGAGCCATAAAGGTACGCCCAGGCCACTTAGCGCCTATCCGGAAACCGCTCAGGAGGGGCGTCCGCGTCTGTGCGAGCCCTGTGTCAGGGACTGGCGCCCACAGGGTCGCCCCGGGTGCGCGACGGCATTGCCGTCGCCCGAGGACGCCGTCGGATAGCGGGACTTCCAGATAGGCTCTTAGCTTCCGATGCGTTCAAAAGACGCAGGGAGCCCGCGGGGACAGGTGAGTGCTTACTGCAGATCCGGAGTCCCCATCTGGCATCACTATTCTACCATCGCACGGTTCCATTTTGGTCAAAATTTGGTCCAAATCCGGTCTAAATCGGGTCCAAAAACGTGGAGGGACTTAGACCTTTACGCCATGCTGGACCAGGACCTCCCGGGCTAGGGCCTCCTCTTCCTGCCGGGTGTGCACTTGACCATCTAGGCGCGCATCGCGTAGCGCGTCCAGGACCTTGCGATAGATGGGTCCCGGCCGGAGCCCCATGGCCTTGAGGTCGTGACCCGTGAGGATGGGCTCCACACCGTCCAATTTGGTCTCATACAGGGCCAGGCGTTGACGCACCGTCTCGTCGTCGGTAGCCACCCACAACAAAGCCCGCACCTCCCTGGGGTAGGATCGCAGCAGACGGTAGATGGCGCTGTTGGGCAGGTCAGGAGCGGCCAGTTTCTCCTCCACCTGGCGCAAGGCCACCAGTTGCCGGACGAGGCCGGCCTGTGCGCCGGGGATACGCAGGCGCCGGATGATCTCGTCGGTGGTCTCGGACGTGAGGCGGTAGGCCAGCAGTCCCAGGTAGTGCACCGGCGTGAGGGGCCGGGGGATGGCCGAGGGGCGACGCGGCTTGAGCCCCCAGCGTGCCGCGCGACCCGTCCTAGAGCCCAGGGCTTCTTCTTCCAGCTCCCCCACCAGCTCTGACCACCCCTGGACTCGCTCCGGCAGCGCCGCGAATTTCTTCTCCAGCCACTCATCCCACTGCAGGGCAGGGTGGATCTGCTGGAGGACGCCTAACCCCGCGAGGCGTTTCAGGCTGCGCGCCGGCTCCGCCTCCTGGAAAATCAGGTACAACTCGTTGCGGATACGTTCGCCGCTGACCCGGTGTAGCAAGTCCAGCGCATCGTCAATCAGCTCCTCCGTCCGCTCCTCGATGCGGAACCCCAACCGCTGCTCCAGCCGCACCGCTCGCAGGATGCGGGTGGGGTCTTCGATGAAACTCAGGCTGTGCAGCACACGCACCAGCCCACGCTGCAGGTCGGCCTCGCCGCCGAAGTAGTTCAGCAACTCGCCGTAGCGATCGGAACTCAGGCAGATGGCTATGGTGTTGATAGTGAAGTCTCGCCGGCTGAGGTCTGACTTGATGGAGCCGCGCTCGACGGTGGGGAGGGCAGTGGGCCGCTCGTAGAACTCGGTGCGTGCGGTGACGAAGTCGAGGGCCAGGTCGCGGCTGACGATCCACTTGGCCGTGCCGAACCGGGCGTGGCTATGCACCCGCCCGCCGTGCTCGGCTGCCAGCCGGCGTGCCAGGGCGATGGCATCGCCTTCCACCACCAGGTCCATATCCGCCCCGCTGGGCACACCCAGGAGCAGGTCCCTGACGAACCCGCCCACCAGGTAGAGACCGTAGCCCAGCTCGTCGGCGACGGCACAGGCTTTCTGGATGAGTTCCATCTGCGCCTGAGGGATGGTTTGCTCCAGGCGCCGTGCGATCTCAGCGGCGCGGTCCGGGCGCGGTGGCTGGCTCCACAGCTTGATGAGGTCGGTGCGGGTCACGATGCCGATGATGCGGTCGTCCTCGATGACCGGCACCTGACCCACGCCGTGCTCCATCATCACCTTCTGCAAGTGCTGCACGGAGTCATCCGGCGAGACGAAGATGGGGCCCTTGTGCATGTAGGTGCCGACGGGGGCGCCACTCAGGTTGTGGGTCAGGGCGCGGTCAATGTCACGCCGCTGGACGATGCCTACCACGCGGCCTTGTTCGACGACCGGAAAACCCTCATGGCCGTAGCGCCGCATCATCTCGGCTGCCTCGGCTACCGTGGCGTCCGGCGGCAGAGTGCGCACGGCGCCATAGGACATGATCTGGCGCACGGTCACCAGAGGTTTGACGCTCTGCCGGAGCAGGTTGACCAGGCGCTCGCGGATCTCCGTCAGGTCCTGGCCCTGGATGAGGGCAGCCGCTGCCCGAGCATGACCACCGCCGCCGAAGGCCTGAGTCACCTCGGCCACGTCCAGGGCGTCGGTCTTGCTGCGGGCCACCATCTGGATGCGGGAGTCGAGCTGCACCAGGACGAACAGCGCGTCGGGGTCAAACAGGTCGCGCAGCTTGTGAGTCAGGGTGGAAATCTCCTCGACGTACTCGCCTACCCTGGCCGTCGCAATGATGATGGGATGCCCGCCCACGGTGATGGACTGGGCGTTGTCCACCAGTTGTTCGTACAGGCTGCGTTGCACCTCGGTGAGGGGCACGTGCAGGAACTCGTTGACTACCTCCAGGTTGGCACTCTGCTCCAGCAGCCAGGCGGCGCAGCGCAGGTCCCGGGGGGTGGTGGTTGAGTAGGAGAGGGAGCCGGTGTCTTCGTAGATGCCCAGGAGGAGCAGGGTGGCCTCGACGGGCGTGGGCCGGTAATTGCGCTCGATCAGCTCTTCCAGCAGCAGGGTGGTGGTGGCGCCCGTTTCTCCACCACGGAAGAACACTCTCGGGTCCAGGTCTTTGGCCGGCTGGTGGTGGTCAATGATGATGATCTCGACATCGGCGCGCATGCGGCGGAGTTGCGGTGTGCTCTGGGTGTCCACCAGGATGATTCGCTCGACGGGATGGCGTGGCAGGTCTTCCTGGCGCACGAAGGGCAGCTCATCCCAGTAGAGGGTGAGGAAATCGCGCACGTTGCGGTTGGGCCGGTTGGGGGCCACCGGGTGCGCCTTGGGATACAGCTTGGCGGCCGCCAGGAGCGACGCCAGGCCGTCGAAATCGGTGTTTTCGTGCGTCAGGATGACTTCCATGCCAATTGCTCACTCACCGGCTTTCTCACGCAGCCCGGCGGCGCGCAGGATCTGGTCCACCCACGCCATATCCTCCTCGCTGACCTCGGGCGGCGGGGGCGGGCCGGAGTAGTCCAGTAGCCGCTTGTAGCCTACCCGGTCGAAACAGACCTTGACCGCGCCCTCCAAGTCCAGAGGCACATCAGGGTCGGGAGGCAGCAGGGGCACGGGCACGGTGGGCAGGGGCTCGCGCAGGGAGATGGGCCAGATCTGGGTGTATGGGCGGCGCTGCCAGCGGCTAAGGTACACGTAATAGTCAGCGGGAGGCGGCTCACCCAGCAACTGGATGCGGGTGCCTTGACGCAGCAAGTCAATCTTCAGCAGGTGGGTGCGGGTCTGCAATAGCTCGGTGCGCCGCTCGGCGTAGTCGCGCACACCTTCGCCGTGCTTGTTGACCGGTGAAAGGATCTCGATGACGGTCACCAGCCGGCGCTCCGCGACATCGCGGATCTCTACGCTGAGCTGCGGCACTTCCTCCGGGAGCAGGCTGGGGAGTTCCGTGGCCGGTTCGGCAACGGCCACTCCCGTCCCGGCCTGGGGAGGCGCCGGGGCTGTCCCCGGAGGCTTCACCAGGTGCACGTCAGGGTACAGCACGCACGCCGACGGGAACTCGAAAATGCCCACCGTGGGGCGAGCGAGAACGTAGCGTTTCGCCAACAGGGCCACGTGTTTGGGTGCCAACAGCGGCATAAGCTGGGCGCGAATGGCACCCGCCAGGGTCTCGTGGAACTCCTGCCATATCTCGCCTTCCAGGTAGGGGGCCATGCCCGGGAACGGAGATGGCATCGCGCCCTCCTTTATGTGACTTTGACTAACCCTATGATAGCACGGGTCGGGGGCGAGAGCAAAGAACGCTTGTCTCGGGATGTCCGGCTGTTCCAGCTACGGCAACGGGGTGCTTACCGGAAACGGGCACACGTCCTCCACGCTGAAGGGCGGTGTGGCGTAGCCGTAGCCGGCCAGCACCTCCACCATTTCAGGATTGGCCTCGACGAAAGAGGTCACCACCTGGCAGGCTGCACCCACGTCGCCTGTCAGCCGGTACACCTCCCAGAAGCGCCGCGCTGCGATGGTGTACGGGTTCTCCGGCTGCTCCTGCTCCAACCGGTCGGCCCAGAAGCGCACCTGGGTGTCTTCCCCCAGCAGGGCGTGGGCCACCACCAGGCGGTAGCTGGCGAAGGCTCCCAGCTTGGCGCGCTCCGCCTCATCCAGCCATGTCTCCAGGTAGGGGTCTTCCCTGGCCTGCCGATACAGCCGGATGGCCTCCTCCACCTCGCCCCGGAGCAGAGCTTGATTGGCGTCAATCACCGTCCAGTAAAGATAGCGGCTGGGGTCGGGCCTGATCTCCGCCAGGGTATAGGCCACCCCATCCCAGCGATACACCTCAGTTCGCGTGCGCGGAGGCCCGGCCCCCACCGACCCAAAGGACCCTCCGTGCAACACCAGTTCCTGCGTCCCGTCGCCGTCCTGGTCCACAAACTGCACCCAGTCCGCCGAGGGCATGGTGATCTCGCCCTCGGTGAGAGGTACGAGGTCACCCTCGCTCCAGGTGAAGATGTTGACAGTGGTAAAGCAAGTGTGGGCTCCGCAGGTGTGGGAGGTATAGGCCAGTTCGGGATGGCCATCGCCGCTCAGGTCCTCGACGGTGAAGAGGGTGCCCGGGCCCGGCTGGGCTCCGGTGAGAGGCCGTTCCCCTTGCCAAGCCACCGTGTAGCCCTCAGCGCTCCGTCGCAGCACCAGCACCAACCCCCGTCGTTGCAATGCCTCCGAGGGCTGGCGCTCCGCCAGTGGCACGATGACCTCATCCTGGCCATCTCCGTCCAGATCGGCCGCCGACACGTCGCCCAGGCCGGCTGGCAGCGCCTCCCACCCGGCCAGGGTGTCGCGCAGCGCCTCCACATCACCACCCGAGGTGGTCAGCAAGGCGGCAACGGCAGCCGGGTACTCCTCCAGCGCGGGCGGCGTGGGCCACGGGGGTGCGGTCGGGGTAAGGACGGGTGCGCCGGGCGTCACAGTGGGCTGGATGGGGGTTGGGCTGATGGTGGGAGCGGGCGAGGCGGCAGGTGCCGGCATGGCGGTGGGCGGTGGCGTGCGGGTTGAGGGCCGTGTGGCCGTGGCGACGCTGATGCGGGTGGCCGTGGGCAGGGGAGGTGCCGGCGTGCGCGTAGGCGCGAGGGTGGGCAGCGCCGGAAGCCGCGCGGCCAGGGTGGGCAAGGCCGGGATGCGCGCCACAAGGGTCGGGATCGCGGACAGGTCGGGGGTCTGCGGTGGAGGGGGCAGTTGGGGCAAGGCCGGGGCTGTGCAGCCGCCGACGGCCAACAGCAGGGCGGCCAAACCGGCCAGACAGAGCCACAGGCGTGTCACAGAGCACCTCCTACCTGCGAATCACAGCCTAGGGGCTAAACTCTTCACCCTTGATGCCACATCTTGTGCCCAATTATACCCCGTTTTGGTTTATCTGACAAAGCTACAAGCTTCCGATCTGCTTGCGTCGTCCCAAGAGGAGTCTACCCCCAATCTGGATTTGACAAAATCATGAAGTTGTGGTATCATAATATTAAGAATTAATTGTGTCATGATATCACGCCGTCAGGCTATCGCCATGTCTGCTGATTCCCAGGCCATCAAAGCCCTAACCCTGCGGCTGGATGAGCGCGACTACGAGCGGCTGCGCGTCCTCGCCTTTGTCGAGCGGCGGTCCCTCAATGACGTGGTTCGCGAAGCCATCCGCACGTACCTGGAAGAGCACTTCAAGCCCAGCGAAGTGCGCACGGCCATGCAGCGCGTGATGGCCGAGCACGTCCTGGGGGAGGCGGAGAACAATGCGTGAGTACGTTGACGGGGCCACGGCCATCGCCCGGGGCGCCATCGCGGCCGGCTGTCGCTTCTTCGCCGGCTACCCCATCACCCCGGCGACCCCTATCCTCCTCCACATGACCCGTGAGCTGCCCAAAGTCGGTGGCATCGCCATCCAGGCGGAGGATGAGATTGCCGCCATGGGCTTCTGCATCGGCGCGGCCATGACCGGCCTGCGGGTCATGACGGCCACGTCCGGGCCCGGCATCAGCCTGTTCAGCGAGAACATCGGGCTGGCCATCATGGGCGAGGTGCCCATGGTGATCGTGGACGCCATGCGGCTGGGTCCAGCCACCGGCGGCGCCACCACCGTTGCCCAGGGCGACGTCCAGTTCCTGCGCTGGGGCACGTCCGGCGGCTACCCCACCATCGCCCTGTGCCCCTCCAGCCCGGCCGAGTGTTACACCCTGACGATGCGGGCCTTCAGCCTTGCCGAGCGCTTCCGGACGCCGGTCTTCCTGGCTACTGACAAGGAGATCGTCCTGACTACGACCACGGTCGAAGTAGAGGACTACGTGGAGCTACCGATTGAGGAGCGGACCACGGCCCCGGCCGACGCCCCCTTCGTCCCGTACGGCTTCCAGCGCCCGGAGGACGTGCCGGCTTTCTCGGCCTTCGGCGGGCCGCACCTGGTGCGCTTCACCACCTCGACTCACGACGAGCACGGGTTCATCACCAAAGACCCGGCCAAGGTCGGCCGGTTGAACACGCACCTGGTGGCAAAGATCGAGGCGCATCGCCACGAGCTTGAATTGGTGGAGGCTGACCTAGAGCCAGGTGCCGACACGCTCGTCATCAGCTATGGCATCACCGCGCGGTCGGTGACCGAGGCGGTCAGGGAGGCCCGCCAACGGGGACGGCGCCTCTCGGCCCTCAAGGTGCAGTCGCTGTGGCCGGTGCCGGAGGGGGCCATCAATGCGGCCATGGCCTCCCACCGGCGGGCGGTAGTGGCGGAACTGAATCACGGCCAGTACCGGCGCGAGATCGAGCGCCTGGCAGCCGGGCGTTGGGAGGTGGTGGGAGCTCACCGGGTGGACGGCGAGTTGTTGAGCCCGGACGACATCCTGGCGGTGGTGTAGACAAGGTGGTCAGATGACTAATGCGTCACCTTTCGTCTCAACTGGCGCCTGGGAGAGCTATCGCGATCCCGAGAAGAAACCGTACCCCTTCTGTCCGGGCTGTGGCCACGGCCTGATCCTCAATCACCTGGATGCGGCGTTGGTGCGCCTGCAACTCGATCCCCGGCAGGTGGTCATCGTGTCGGACATCGGGTGCGTGGGGCTGAGCGATCAGTACTTTCACACCAACGCCTTCCACGGCTTGCATGGGCGGTCGGTGACCTACGCGACCGGGATCAAGCTGGCCAACCCCGATCTGAAGGTGATCGTGCTCATGGGCGATGGTGGTTGCGGCATCGGGGGACATCACCTCATCAATGCCGCGCGCCGGAACGTCGGTGTGACCGTCATCGTGTTCAACAACCTGAACTTCGGGATGACCGGCGGGGAGCACTCGGTGACCACGCCCCACGGGGCCATCACGGCCACGACCCGCCGGGGCAACCTGGAGCGGCCATTGGACGTGTGCGCCAGTGTGGTGGTCAATGGGGCCGGGTTCGTCGCCCGGAAGACGTCTTTCGACCGTGACCTGCCGGAACTGCTGGCCGAGGCCATCGCCTTTGACGGGTTCGCGCTGGTCGACGTGTGGGAGCTATGCACGGCCTACTTCGTGCCCAACAACAAGTTCAGCAAGAAGGCGCTGGAGGCCTCTCTGGAGGAGTTGGGGTTTGCCACGGGGGTACTGCACCGGGAGGAGCGCCCGGAGTTCAGCCGGGCCTATCGCCAGGCCACCGCGGACCAGCGCGGGGAGCCGGCTTTGCCCCTGCGTGCCTTAGACCCCACGAGCTACACCAGCACCGTCACCCGGCGATACCGTGTGGTCATCGCCGGCGCCGCCGGCCAGCGGGTGCGCTCCACTGCCCGGGCCTTCGGCCTAGGGGCCGCCCTCTCCGGCCTCCACGTCACCCAGCGCGACGACTACCCGGTGACCGTGATGAGCGGTCACTTGGTGTCGGAGGTGATCCTCAGTCCGGATGAGATCGGCTACCCGGGCGTGCGCCGACCCGACGTCATGGTGGTGGTTGCCCCGGAGGGTCTGGAGAAGGTGCGCCATCACCTGGCGGCCATGACGGAGGAGCAGACCGTCTTCGTGGCCAGCAATTTGCTGCCGCTGGAGACGTGCGCCCGGCTTGTGAAGCTGGACGTTGACCGGCCGCCGGTGCGCGTCACCCGCCGGGAGTGGGCGATGATGGCCGTGGCCGCCATGGTGGAGGCGACGGGGCTCTATCCCGTCGAGGCTTTGCGCCAGGCCATCCGCGAGGAGCAGCGCCCGGGGGTGGCCGAGGCGAATCTGCGCCTGGTGGATGCGGGGGTGCAATGGTTAGCCTCTGAGGAGGGCGGAGGATGATGCGCTACCTGGCCGTGACCGTGGTCGTGCTGGCGGTGGTGGGCGTGGGTTGGGTGGTCGGCACTCGTGAGCTGGCGGCGCCCTTGCCGGACAGCGTCGTCCTTGATGAGGTGAGCGGACAGCCTCAGAGCCGCAATCTCTCCTGCGAGAGCCGCTCGGCGGCTGACCTGGCAGCCTTCTGGGGTGTGCCCGTGCAGGAGTCCGAGTTCCTCGAAAGGTTGCCCCGGTCTGACAACCCTCACGAGGGGTTTGTGGGGTCGCCGGATGACCGCTGGGGGCAGTTGCCGCCCAGGGGTTACGGGGTCTACGCCGAGCCGGTGGCAGCCCTGCTGCGCGAGTACGGCCTGCCGGCTAGGGCGGAGTACCGCCGCGGGCTGGCGTGGTTGCGCCAGCAGCTTGCCGCCAACCGCCCGGTCATCATCTGGGCCACTTACGAGTTCGAGCCGCGCCCGGTGGTCTCCCTCCAGGACTCCGATGGCGAGCAGTTCAAGGCGGTGCCCTTTGAGCACACGTATCTGGTGGTGGGCTACACGCCGGATGGGTTTGAGGTGATTGACCCACTGGACGGGCGACGGAAGTCGGTGCCCGTGGACCGCTTCCAGGCGGCGTGGGCGGCCCTGGACGAGATGGCGGTGGTGGCCACGGACCCGCGGGCAGCGGCCAGGGACCCGGGAGCCTTCGTGCAGGCCCTCCAGACCTACGGGCTGCCCTTCCTGTCGGCCTTCTTCCTGATGATGGCCTTTGTCACCTGGCGGATGGGGGCGTCGGGCCGTGAGGGGCGTAAGAGCCGTAAGAGCCGGCGTTCACGGTCCGGGAGCGGCAGCGCGCGGCCCGGGCGACCGCGCCCCGGCACGCAGATGCTGGAGCAGGCTGTGGAGGCCCTGAGGCCGGGCCGGCGGCCGTCGGGGCGAGGGGCTGACAGCTACCGACTGGCCAAGAGCCTGGGCCTCGTCTTCCTGCTGGTCGGCCTGCTCCTGGCCTTCAAGCTGGGCGGGTTCAATCCCTTCCTGGGGATACCGCTCTTCCTGGCCTGCGGGGCTGCCGGCTACCTGGTGGGCTACATCATCGAGAACTGGGGCCGGGGGTGAGCGGGCGAATCGAGGTTGGCGATGACCTCTGAGCGGTCAACGGGTTCCAGTACGGCCGGAGACGACGTCGGCACCCCAGTGGCCCATTTGGTGAACCTGGTGCGCCGGTTCATCAAGGACCCGAAGCCAACCAGGACGGGCTGCATGCTGTGGGGGCTGAACCGCGTGGCGGTCCAGATGCCGTCCCGCAGGACGAAGGCCCGGTCTTCCACATGGCGCACCTGTTGGGCCTGAGGCCCGGCCACCACCTGTGCCGCGCGCAGGGCTTCGCAAGTCACGCTGTCCTGCACCGCGGCCGGGCCCGCCGTGGGCATAGTACTACAACGAGATTTTGACATAACCTGCTATGGAGGGGCGTCCTCGCCCCGTCTGGCATGTCAGAACGCCGCAAAAGGCGGGGCGGGGACGCCCCTTAGCAGCAGTCATGAGAGACCATGGCTCGAAATCTCGTTGTAGTAATAGGAGCCACCCGGAATGACTCCACCTGCTTCTGTACCACCTGCGCTCGCCCCTCTTCCGACAGCACGTCTTCCCGCTCGTCCACCAGGAAGGCGGTGTGGGGGGTGATGATTCCGTAGCCCACCGACAGCTCCACGATCTCGTCCACCAGCTCTTCGCTCTCGCCGTGCCGGCGGATCTGGTCCATCAGGGAGCCGATCTTGCGCGTGGCCCACAGCCGGGGGATGAACCCGGGGCCCCCGGCAGCTCGATGCGCTTCTCGCCGTGGGCCGGGATGGGGAAGACTCGGGCCTGGAATGCGTCGCGGCCCACGCACTCCAGGATGGCCGGGTCGCGCCGGGTGCGCACGATGTCCGCGTATACCCGCCGCGCCTCGTCCCGGTCCAGCACCCGGCCCTTCAGCTTCTCGCCGTCCACCCACATGCTGAACTGGGAGATGGCGGCCTCCTCCTCGGGCGGCAGGCCTTCTTGGCTCACGTCTTCACCCCCAGACGGCCCACGGTGCTCGAATGTTCCCTCGGAGCGAATTGTGCGCCCGTCCAACCTCTAACCTCGAGCTTCCGGGATGTCCAGGGGTGTAAGTGGTCCGGGGTCCATGATCGCACAGTTGACAAACCCTGCTGAAGGTCATAAAATATAGCCATCACGATAGACATGGAGCAGGTCATGAACATCAAAAGAGTATCGGTAGCCGAGGGCAAAAGATCTTTCACTCAGCTTCTCAAACAGGTCGAGAAGGAAGGGACGGCGGTCCTGATCTTCCGCCGTAACCAGTTGGCAGGGGCGCTCCTGCCTGCTGAGGAGTATGAGCGCCTGGAACGGCTCCAGGCTTACTTCGAAGCCTTGCAGCTCTCGAATCAGCTTGCGCATCTGGGGGTTAGCGCCGCAGAGCTGGCCCGGGAAGCCCGTGAGGAACTGGAGGAGCGAGCTTGACTGTCTTGGTGGTTGATACCAGTGTGGTGCTGGCCTTCTACCTTCCCGCCGAGCCATACAAGGCTCAGGCACTGGCCCTTTTGGCAGACTATGCGGGCGGAGCGGTGGAGTTGGTGACGCCCACGTTGACCCACTACGAGATACTCAATGTCCTGTCTCGGGCCGTTCGTGGGCTGAAGAACGGGCAGAAGATCAGCCGCGATGATGCCCTGGCCATCTTGAGCGCCCTGGCCCGTCTCAAGCTGAGAGAACGGAGCGTCCAGGAGCTTGAGCACCGCATTCTCGAGATTGCTGAGCGATATCAGCGCACCGGCTACGACGCTAGCTATCTGGCTCTGGCCGAACACCTGGGAGCTGACCTGGTCACGGGAGACGAAAGGTTCTACAATGCGGTGAAGGACCATTTCCCGCAGGTTCAATTCGTGGCCGACTATGCTTCGACGTCTGCCCCCCAAACCATGAAGCGTGAAACGCAGTGAGCGATGCCCCCAGAAAGCCCAGGCTGCCCAGCAGCACAGCCAGCAACCCCGCTATTGGGCCGCTCTCCAGCTGACCCCCCCGCCCAGCGCCACGATTGGCTGCAAGGTTCTTCGACACGATGGGCAGGTAAAGGGTATGGACGTCGCCCGGCCCTACCGTGACGGTCACGCTCTCGCTGGCCGTCAGGCCTTGCGCGTCTGCCGCCGTGAGCGTCAGGGTGTGCTCGCCTTGAGAGAGGTGCACGGCCAGCTCGTGACCCGTACCCAGGAAGCCGTCGCGGCTGGAGCGCCAGGAGAGGGCACCCTCGGGCAGCAGGCCGTCTTCCAGGTCCTCGCCCTCGCCAATCAGGTTCACCAACTGGCCGACCTGATAGTGGTCGCCCGGCAGCGGCGCGATAATGCGAGCCTGGGGCGGCTTACGCGGTACGCGGAATGCCCCGTCAGTGTCGTCCTGGGCTGTGTTGACCCCATCGCTCACCAGCACCCGGAAGAGGCCCTGCTCCGTGCCGGGCAGTTGCGTGGCGTCCACCGCCTGCTGCGTCTCGCTCAGGCCCGCAGCCAACGTCGTCCAGGTGGTGCCGCCGTCGGCGCTGTAGAGTAGCGCGTAGGTGAGGGGATCACCGTCCGCATCGCTGGCTGTCCAGGTGACGGTGATGGTCGGCGTGATCAGGTCCTCGCCGCCACGGGGGAAGGTGACTTCCACCTGTGGTGGGTTGGGGCTCACTGCACGTGAGACCCGCTCCTGGCCGGCGTACCAGATGACGATGCGTGCCGTGAGAGGGTCAAAGGGCACCAGTTCATAGATGGTGGCCAGTTGGTCCTGGCCCGGTTCGGTTTCAGGGTCGGGGTGTGGCGTGAAGGGGTACTCGGCCAGGACGCGGCTATCAGCGGCCAACAGCCGGATGCTCCAATCGCCCGGTACGCGCTCTGGGAAGGGAATGGCCTGTGGCAAGCGGAACAGGGTGCCGAGTTCGGCCGTGCCGCGCGTCAGGTTGGCGGTGCCGATGACGAGCAGGTGCTCAGTATCCGTGAGTGCAGGTGCCGACGTGGGTTCCTGGAGCACGAAGCGTGGCATCTGCAGCTCAAAGCTGGGGCCGCGCACGCCAGGAGTCACGGCCAACGGGCGCGCGCCGGCCCCCCACACCTTAAAGTCGTCCCAGTGGACGTGGGTGCCGCCGGGGTCGTTGAAATTCCATGCCCCGAGGAGGAAGTTACCCGAGGCAAAGCTGGTGTCAGTGATCTGGGTGAGGAACTGGTCGTTCACGTACAATCGGATATTGGAGCCATTGGCCACGACGCGCAGGCGGTTGGTGGCTGTCCCGGTGATGATGTCCGAAGAGGTGGTCGCCGGGACCAGGGCGGTGTAGATGCCGGCCAACCGGCGGAGCAGGGTATATTGCTGTGCAGATGGCGAGACGGCGAACAGGTAGAAGTTGTTCTGGTTCACGGCGCGGAAGAGCAAGGCATAAGCACCGTCCACTGGTGGCTCCAGGGCGCGAGCCTTGACCTCGACGTCGAAGTCACCAAAGACCTGTGGATGCCCGCCTGCGCAGAGGAAGCCGATTGGTATGGCCCGGGTGTGATACTCGCCGGCCTCGTAGGACAACTCGCACTCAGGCGTAGTGAGGCTCTCCCACCCGCTGTTCGGGTCGCTGAAGTCGTCTTGGAAAATTGGCGTCGGCGTAGGCGTGGAAGTGGTGGTCTCTGTGGCCGTCGGCGTGGCGGTGGTTGTGGCCGTGGCTGTGCCGGTAGCCGTAGCCGTGGCCGTCCCGGTCGTTGTCACCGTGGCTGTAGCCGTCTCGGTGCCTGTGGCCGTTGGCGTGGCCGTGGTTGTCCCGGTGGGCGTCGCCGTCAGCGTGGGCGTGCCGGTTCGCGTGAGGGTGGCTGTTGGCGTCGGGGTCGGCGTGCCGGTGGCACGCGGCGTCCGGGTCGGTGTAGGCGTCGCCGTTGGGGTGACGGTGACAGGTGGCGGCGTTGGCGGGGGGGCTTCGCCGGCGATCTGGTTGCGGATGCCGGTGTAAGTGAAGTCGGAAACCCATTCGTGATCGCAATAGGTCATCACGTCGGTCCACCTCCACGGTGCCGGTGGGGCGAGGGGCGGGTAAACACGCCGCAGTTCGATGTCGAAGCCGTAGTGACTCTGGCTTTGCCGCGGCCAACTAATTCGCCCATCTGGATAGGGGTAAGGCGGACCGCCCACCGCGCCGCAGAAGTTGGCGTGGCCTCGACCGTACAGGTGCCCTAATTCGTGGCCTCCGTACCAGTCGGCATAGGAGGCGTCGTTGTCCCAGGCAAAACCACCGGCGGGCACACCGGCCGGGCCGGAAGCCACGGAGCCGGGGATGCCGACAGATAGGCCGCGCATAAAGCCGCCCTGGTCAGAGACCAGACCGTAGTAGCGGGTGCGGGGATCTGCGCCGGCCCGGACGTTGAAAGCCCACATTTGGGCCAGCAACTGGTTGAGGTTTCCGGCCGACCAGGTGCCATCGTTGGGGTTCGCGTCGTTTATAGGCCCTGTCGGAGAGCCCACCCATGGCACCGTCAGGTCGCTAACACCAGCGATCACCTGATGGACAGGATAGGCGCGGCGCAGCCAGGAGCGCAGCAGGTTCACGTCTGCCGGTCGTGGGGAGATCAATGGATTGCCGGGCGCCGTGCGGTAACGCACGCGCACCAGGTTGACCCGCAAGGGTGGCGTGCGCTGGAAGGTGACCGTGGCACAGGCGGTGTTGTTGCCGCGATTGATCTCAGTCACCAAAGGCGGCCGGTTGACCTCCGCCTCCAAGGCGATGATGCCACGGCGCCAGGCGGCCGGCAACTCGAACAGGAAACTGTGGTTGATCTGCCCCCGATCCGGGTTGACCAGCACGATGAGCGCGCCGTTTAAGGGGACCAGCGTTCCCAGGGGCGTACCGCCCTGTGCGCGCCGGCCGCCGGAGCCACCATCACACGTGCCGCCCCGATAGCCACGCAGGCGGGCGGTCACTGGACGGGTGTTGGGCCGGTCGGCGCGGACGTGGAAGCGCACGTATGCCCGCTTGTCCTCGATCAGCACCACGCTGTTGTTGAGCGGATCGTAAGGATCGTCCAGGTTCACGTACTGAACCGCCTGAGTGACCTCCAGGACTCGGGCGATGAAGTCCAGACCAGGTGTGCCGGTCGGTGTGGGCGTAGGTGTGTGCGTTGCGGTAGCAGTGTGGGTTGGCGTGGAGGTATGGGTCGGGGTGGATGTAGGTGTAGGGAGCCGCCGATTGCCGAAGAGGATCTCTGGCACCGTCCCGCCGAGTTCTATCACCACCTGCACGCTGGACGGGGTGGTCGCCTGCCAGCCTGGGCGGGTCTCCTCAATGACCGTGTAGGTCCCCGGCGTCCGCACGATGAAGTCGAAGCGACCGTTTGTACCACTTGTGGTGATCTGCGACCCCTCCGGACCGATCAGGGTGATCTCCCAGCCAGGCACCGGAGGCTCATTGCCCTCCCAAAGGCCATTGCCATTGAGGTCCTCGAACTTGAAGCCGGAAATAGTGGCAAATGCGGGGGTCGAGGTGCGGGTGGGAGTTGGTGTGGGCGTCCGAGTGGGGGTGCGGGTGGGAGTTGGTGTGGGCGTCCGAGTGGGGGTGCGGGTGGGAGTTGGGGTGGGCGTCCGAGTGGGGGTGCGGGTGGGAGTTGGTGTGGGCGTCCGGGTGGGGGTGCGGGTTGGCGTCCAGGTGGGTGTGGGGCAGTCCACTGTGGCCTCCACCTCTACTTGGACTAGAAGCTCCCCCAGCGTGCCCGTCGCCTGGTTAACGATCCGTGTCCCATTGGCCACCCCGCTGTTCACCAGCACAGAGAACCCGATGCTGTGGCTCTGGGACGGCGCCAGGAGGCCGTTCCACTCGATCTGATTGGCATTGGCGTTGTAGGTGGCCCCACCGTAGACGCTGCCGGCCACATAGCTAGTCCCGGTGGGAATGGGGTCCCGAATGGTGGCGGGTAAAGGCTCGGTGTCCGGCGAGGACTCGTTGAACAGGGTGACGGTGTAATGGATGTTGCTGCCGGGACAAAGGGGCAGGGCGTACTCCAGTTCCTTGGCGATGCGCACCGCAATCTGTTGGGGGGATGAGGAAGCCTCGGGACGGGAGATGTCATGGCCCGATAGGGTGGAGGCGACTTCTTGGCGCCAGGGAGCCGGCGGCGCTTGCAGGTCTGGTCCTACCGCCTTGGCCTCCCAACCGATCATAGCCATCAAGATGCCGGCGGCGATCAGAGCCGTCCAAATAGCCTGCCTTCTACGGAAGGAGATCCTGTTCTTCATCGGGTCCTCACATCCAACAGGGAGAGGGCTCACGTCCTGACATAAAGGCCCAGAAAGGAAAGACAACAGGCAAGCGGTATGGAGGTGGACGTCGCTTCACCTGCAGCGCCCGGTGAGGGAGGGGTAGCGATGAGAGGGGTGATAGGTCAGCGCTGATTTCCGGACGATGCTGTCCGGTTCACACCTGGCGCAAGCTTGGTTGAAGAGTTTCTACACCATATTGTATAACCAACTGTCCAGGGTGTCAAACGGACCCGAGAACTCAGATTTCAGGGAGGCTAAGCGACGTTGTCTTGAGGGGTCAGTTGTGGTACAATGTGACCAATAACTCCGGCACTACTGGAGCAACGGCGTTCCCGATACGATTGGCAGGAGGAATCACGCATGCACGCGACGGACCCTGGCCTGCGCCAGTCCGTGGATTCCCGCGTGCGCGGACTTTGCGCCCACAGGCTGGCACGGGCGGCCGGGCGCCTCGGCCGACGCCTCGGCGGAGGCCTTCGCCCCGAGGGGGTTCCCTCGCCCGCTGCGCCAGTCGGTGCCGTCCTGGCACGAGGCGCGAGCCAGGACGGGCTGCCCGAGGGGAAAGGCCTCCGCTGGTGGGGCTGGGGTACGCTGGATCGAACGTATCCCCTGGACGATCGCCCCGGCTTCTGGCCCTTCCTCGACGCGCGCATCGGTCCGCTGGACGACCAACTGCGCCCCGTCGCCCCCCTCTCCGAGATCGGCCTGCCACCTCCCCGGTTGCCCCCGGAGGTCCTGTCGGCACTGAGGCAGGCCGTCGGCCCGGACCATGTCTCCACGGAGCACCTTGACCGCGTCACCCACGCCCTGGGCAAGAGCTACCCCGACCTGATCCGACTGCGGCGTGGGGAGATTGAGCATCCGCCGGACGCTGTGATCTCCCCCGGCAGCGAGGGGGAGGTGGCAGCCGTACTGCGCATCGCCGGCCAGGCACGTGTCGCCGTAGTGCCCTTCGGGGGCGGGACCAGCGTGGTGGGTGGGGTGGAGCCCGTCACGGGCCCGGATCACGTCGGCGCCATCAGCCTGGACCTGCGCCGGCTCAACCGGCTGGTGTCGGTGGACCCGGCGTCGCGCCTCGCCGTTGCTGAACCCGGCATGCGTGGCCCCGAGCTGGAAGCAGCTCTCAACACTCACGGCTTCACCCTGGGGCACTTTCCCCAGTCCTGGGAGTTCTCCACACTGGGCGGATGGATCGCCACCCGGGCGGCAGGTCACGCCTCCACAGCGTACGGCAAGATCGAGGATCTGGTGGTCAGCCTGCGTGTGGTGACGCCGGCCGGCACCCTGGTCACGCGGACCACCCCCGCCTCGGCCGCCGGGCCGGACCTGGACCAGCTTCTCATCGGCTCGGAAGGCGTCTACGGCGTGATCACTCAGGCGACACTGCGCGTGCACCCGGTGCCCGAGGTACAAGATTTCCGGGCCCTGGTGTTCAGGCGCTTCCAGGACGGGTTGTCCGCCATCCGAGAGATGCTCCAAAAGGGCATCGTGCCGTCCACAGTGCGCCTCTCCGACCCCTTCGAGACCCAGGGGTATATGGCCCTGCGGCGCGTTCCGGCCAGCCGGGCCAAGAGGCTGTGGGACCGACTGGGGCAGGTGGTGCTGAAGGGGGCGGGGTACGATCTGCGGGCTGCATGCCTGATGATCCTGGGGATTGAGGGTACGGCTGAGGAGGTCAAGGCGACGCGCCGGGAGGCTTTGAGGGTGTGCCGGGGGCGCGGTGCCTTCCACCTGGGGGAGAGTGCCGGGCGGGCCTGGTATCGCGAGCGCTTTGACCTGCCATACCTCCGCGATGTGCTCCTGGACCATGGGGTGATGGTGGACACTCTGGAAACGGCCACCACCTGGGACAACCTGCCGCACCTGTACGCCCGGGTGCACCAGGCGTTGGTCGGCGCCATCCAGTCCACCGGTGCCCGCCCCTGGGTAATGTGTCACCTGTCCCACGCCTACCGCGAGGGTGCCTCCCTCTACTACACCTTCCTGGCCCGCCAGACCCCGAGCCGCGAGATCGAGCAGTGGCGGGTGGTGAAACAGGCGGCTACCGAGGCCATCATGGCTGGCGGTGGAAGCCTTAGCCATCATCATGGGGTAGGGCAGGATCACGCTCGCTGGTTGGGGCGGGAGGATAGCGAGGCCGGGGTGGCAGCTCTCCGGGCGGTGAAGCAGGTGCTGGACCCGGCGGGGATCATGAATCCGGGGAAGCTGTTTACGCATTGAGGTGCGCACGATGGCATTTTCCCACAAGACGCGCGAAACCAACGTGCTGCGGCTGGCAACGGAAGCCTTCGACCTCCTGGTCATCGGTGGGGGGATCACGGGCGCGGGCATCGCGTGGGACGCCGGCCTGCGGGGCTTCCGCACGGCGCTGGTAGAGAAAGATGACTTCGCCGCCGGCACCAGCGGCCGGTCCTCCCGGCTCATCCACGGCGGCCTGCGCTACCTGCAGAACCTGGACCTGAAGCTGGTCTTCGAGGCCAGCCATGAGCGGGACGTCCTGCGCCGTCTCGCACCCCGGCTGGTGCGACCGCTCCCATTCATCTATCCCGTCTACCGGGGCGCGCGCAACAGCGTGCCGGGGCTAGCCTTCGGCATGGCCCTCTACGACCTGCTCTCGGCCTATCGCAACGTCAGCCGGCACCGGATGCTGAGCCCTAAGGACGTGCTGCGACTTGAGCCTCTGGTAAGCCCGGCGGGACTGATGGGAGCGGCCCACTACTGGGACTGCGCCGCCGACGACGCGCGCCTGACCCTGACGGTCATCCTGGCAGCCCATCGCGCGGGGGCGGTGGTGGCCAACCACGCCAAGGTCGTCGAGTTGCTGTGGGATGAAGGCCGGGTGGGTGGTGCCCGGGTACGCGACCTCATCGGCCACCGCGAGCTGGAGGTTCGCGCCCGGGTGGTGGTCAACGCCACCGGGCCGTGGGTGGATGACGTCCGCCGGCTGGACCGGGGGGATCCCGGGTTTCGCCGCCTGCGCCTGACCAAGGGCATCCACCTCATCGTCCCGCGCCACCGGGTGTGGACTGAGCGCGCTGTGGTGTTCCAGTCTCCCAGGGACGGGCGATGGCTCTTCCTGGTGCCCTGGGGCCACTACAGCGTCATCGGCACCACGGATACCGAGTTCGACGGAGACCTGGACGCGGTCCATGCCGACGCCGGGGATGGGGACTACGTCCTGGAAGCTTGCGCACGGGCCTTCCCCGACGCCCACCTGACCGAGGCCGATGTGGTGAGCACCTACGCCGGGGTGCGTCCTCTCGTGGACGCGCCGGGTCGCTGGGCCTACCAGGTCTCACGCGAGCATCGGGTCTTCGAGAGCCCCTCGGGCCTCATCTCCATCGCCGGCGGCAAGCTCACCACCTTCCGCGTCATGGCCCGCGATGTGGTGGACCTGGCGGCGCGGCGCCTGGCGGAGCGCTTCGACGTGAGGCCGGCCAGCGGGTGCCGCACCCAGCGGGTGGGGCTGGCGGACGGCGAGGGTGGCTCAGGTCACGCCCGGGTGGACGGTCGCCTGCTAAGCCACCCGGTGGCGGCCGGGCTGGACGCAGACGTGCTAGGCCACTTGCTGTCCGCCTACGGGCCGGGTGCTGCTAGAGTGCTGGAGCTGGTGGAAGAGGACCCCGGCCTGGGGGAGCGCATCGTGCCGGAGCTACCGTACCTGCGCGCGGAGGCCCCCTATGCCGTCGAGCACGAGATGGCCCTGACGCTGACCGACTTCATGGCCCGACGGGTGCGCATCATCCGCGAGGACCCGGATCAGGGGCTGGCGCGTGCCGCAGAGGTGGCCCGGCTGATGGCGCGCTACCTGGGCTGGAGCCGGGCCGAGACGGCTGCTCAAGTGAGGGCCTACGAGCAACAGGTGTCCCTAACGCGCCTGAAGTAGGGCCACAGAAGCACACGGAAACGGGTTCGTGGTGCGCCCTTACGTCACGGGGCTGGGCCGATGGCTCTGATGAGCCAGTCCCAATCCGGATGCGGGCCCTGCAGGACAGCATTCGTGGTCATGTCTACTTCGTAGGAACGCAGGGCAGCCGGCTCCGTCACGTCGAAGCTCAACCACAGCCGGTGCTGGTCCGGCATCCAATGGGGAAAGATGGCCACGTAGAAATCCCCGGTGACGCTCACCGGCTCGATGGGGATGACTGCCCAACCTGGCGTCCCCATTTGGAAGAACCGGCCATAGGTGTAGGCGCCGTGGAACAGCTCGTTCCCCTCGCTGTCCCACACCTCCAGGTCGAACTGCCCGTCGCCCTCGCTGTAGAAGCCGTTGACCTGGACCGCCCAAAGGCTCCAGTGGTCCGTCGGTGGCGTGAAGCGCACCGCCGCCCCCACATCGCCCTGCGCGCTCCAGGCGTACTCCCCGCTGCCGTCGTCGTAGGCTAGGACAAGAGCAGGCGGGGTGGCCGTCGGGGAGGGCGTGGGGCTGGGCGTGGGCTTGATGGAGGTGGCTTGCCGGCTACCTAGGACCCGCACCAACCAATCCCGGTCAGTGTAGGCGTCTCCGTAGACCCCGTTGGTCAGCATGTTGACCTGATACGAACGCCCGTGGATGGGCGGCGTGGTGTCGAAGGTCAGCCACAAGGTTGGGCCTTGAGTCTCAGAGTTGGGGTAGATGGCCACGTAGAAATCGCCGGTCACCGGGATATCCGGCAGGGGGATGGTTGCCCATTGTGACGCGCTGGCAGGGAAGTACTCGCTACACTGATACGTCCCGTGAAAAACGTCCTGTCGGTTGGCATCCCAGACCTCCACATCGAAGGTTCCGGTGTTGACGACGTAGTAGCCGTTGACCCTGATGGCCTTGAGCACCCATGGCGTGTCAGGGGGCGTGAAGCGCACAGCCGCGCCGCCGGGCCAGTAGATGCTCCACGCCAGGTCCGGACTGCCGTTGTCGTAGACCAACTCCTCTATTGCGCCGGCCATCTGAACGGCGTTGCCGACCATGGGGAGGTACGCTCGGTGCGGCAGTTTGGGCGTGGGTGATGGCCTGACCGGGCCTTCGGTGGGTGTCCTGGTGGGTGTCGCCGATGGCGTCCAGGATGGGATCATCCTCGGCGTCCAGGTCACGGTGGGCGAGGGCGTGACCGTGGGGCTGGGGCTCGGTGTGCCGGTGGGGGACGGCGTGAGCCTGGGCGAAGGCGTGGGGCTGAGGATGGGTGTCTGGCTGGGCGTGGGGGTGAGGGTGGCCGTTGGCGTGACCGTGAGGGCCGGGGTGAGGGTTGGTGTCGCGGTCTGAGTGGCCGTGGAGGTGTGAGTTGCCGTAGGCGTCCCCGTTTCGGTGGGTGTGGCGGTCTCGGTCGGGGTCCGGGTGATGGTGGGCGTGAGTGTGGCGGGGGGCTCTCTCACCAGCACGTTGATGGTGGCGGAGTTGTCCCGGGTGTCGGTCTCGCCGGACACCGGCCCGATGGTCACGGACAGGCTGTGGTAGCCGGACTGGCTGGGCGTCCACCAGTTGATTAGCAGCACCGTGAGCTCGCTGCCGGCCGGCAAGGTGGAGATGCTGAAACAGAAGGGCAGGGGCTGTCCGTTCACGTAGGCCCGGACGGTGACCCAGTGTTCGGCGGAGGTGCCCTCGTTGCGCGCCTCGAAGGTCAGGCTGACCTGCTGGCCTACGTAGGGCGATGAGGGCGAGGCCCGCAAGTTGCGGATGGCCACATCGTGCTCCTCGGCCGCCGGGCAATCACACGGGGTGGACGGGGTCACCAATGTCAAGCTGTCGAGCACCACGATGGGGCAGTCGGCGGGGCCTGTGGTGAGCCAGCCCTCGCCAGTCACCCAGCCGTAAACCGGGGCGCCGACCGGGTTGCCCGAGCCACATGAGAAGGTGGTCGGCTCCAGCTCTGCCGAGGCGAAGTCCACCGCCGCTATCAGCCGGTAGTCGCAGTCCAGCACCCCCCAGCCGGTCGTCGCCGCGCAACCCACGTCGGTCCGGTCCAGGAAGCCGGTGACCGGCTGTCGCTGGCAGCGGTTCGGCAGGCTCTCGACGGTGGTGACGTTGATGTATGTGCCGCCGGCAGCGCATTGCACCCGGTCACCGGTGACCCGCACGTAGCCGCCGACGTGGGGAGCCAGGTCCACAGCCAGGTTGTCGAGGCTCTCGACGATGTTGTCGTCGCAGTCGGTGAGGTAGTACGGAGTTAGGCAGGGGGATTGGCCGGCTCGCAGCAGCCCCTCGATGGTGACCTGTGCCGCGGCAGCGGCCAGCGCCGGCTGGTCAGACGATAGTCGCAGGCCCGTCAGCGCTCCCAGTGAGAAAGCGAGCACGATGGTGAGACCAAGGATGTTCCTGTTCACCGCCGGAGCCTCCCAAGAGCAATTGTACCAGGATTCAGCGCCATGGGCAACATAGATCGTGAGGGTGACTGTCACCTGAAGTGGAAGGAGGATACACCATGCCAAAAAGCGGGCTACAGCAGGGGAAGGCAATCCCAGGCCGGCCGCGGGCAAGGGACCTGGGCATCGTCATCGGCACGCTGCCCACAGGTCGACATAACGCTATCACCGACGTGGCCGGAGTGCGCGTGGGCCACGTGACCCTCATCGAGGGTGAGGGTCCGCTGGTGCCGGGGCAGGGGCCGGTGCGCACCGGCGTGACGGCCATATTGCCGCATCCTGGCGACCTCTTCCTGGAGAAGGTGGCCGGATGCGTCCACGTCATCAACGGGTTCGGCGAGGTGACCAACGCTCACCAGGTGGACGAGCTTGGCGTCATCGAGGGGCCCATCATGATCACCAACACTTTCAACGTGCCGCTGGTCGAAGACGCCGTCATTCAGTGGGCGATGGCGCGCAGCCCGGAGATGGGCGTGACCACCTGGGGCATCAGCCCCATCGTGGCCGAGTGTTCTGACATGTTCCTGAACGACATCCGGGGCCGGCACGTGCGCGCCGAGCACCTGTTCCAGGCCATCGAGACGGCGTCGGATGGCCCCGTCGCCGAAGGGGCAGTCGGTGCGGGTACCGGCATGTCCTGCTACGGCTTCAAGGGCGGCGTGGGGACCGCTTCACGGGTCATCCCGGGGGAGCTGGGCGGTTACACCGTCGGCGTCCTCATGGTGACCAACTTCGGCTACCGCGAGATGCTGACGATTGATGGGGTGCCGGTCGGGCGCGAGCTGAAGGGGTGGCCGGGTGAGCCGCCCCAGGGCGGCTCGTGCGTCATCGTGGTGGCGACGGACGCGCCCATGGATGCGCGGATGCTGCGCCGGCTGGCCGTGCGGGTGACCCACGGGCTGGCGCGCACCGGGTGCGTGTCAACCACCACCAGCGGTGACTTCGTGATCGCCTTCTCCACCACCAACCGGGTGCCCCACGCTCCCCACGGGCTCACGCGCACCGTCGAACTCATCGCCGAGACGCCCCGGCAGATCAACGCCTTGTTCCAGGCGGTGGTCGAGGCCACCGAGGAGTCCGTGCTCAACTCGCTATTCAGGGCGCAGACGGTCGTGGGGCGGGACGGCAACACCCGCTGGGCCATCCCTATCGAGGAAGTGGTGGCCATCATGAGGCGGTACGGCCGGGCGGCGACTATGCCACATCAGGAGTAAGTCCGCCGGCATCTGTTCTCGCACCGAAATCGCTACGAAGGGGTGCGCACCGAAATCGCTACGAAGGGGTGCGCACTAAGAACTTATCCGGAAAGCCTGCTATCCGACGGCGTCCTCGCCGTCGGACGGGGCGAGGACGCCCCTCCTGAGCGGTTTCCGGATAGGCACTAAGCAACTTGCCAGGAGTTCTTTGCACTTTCTCCGCGCACCAAAACGGCTATCAAGGGGCGTCCGCGTCTGTGCGACCCCTGTGCCAGGGACTGGCGCGCACAGGCTCCCCCGTCCAGCGGCTGTTTGAGCCTGAAAAACGGGGCGGGGACGCCCCTTTGCAGCGGTGGAGAAGTTTAAAGAACTTATGGTTACCCGCTTAGCGCCCACGTGGGAAACTTTGACTTTCCAGTTGGCTGCCGCTACAATGAACTCAGTGGGGATTGCGCCAGAACACGAGATCGAATCGGGAGGAGTCACCGAATTCACCCCCGGGTTCGGTATATCCCACCGATTGGTTGTCAGTGGATGGACAGTTCCCCGATGGTCACAAAGTGGCACACCACCAAATCGGGCTTTGATCCCGCTGCACAAGGGGACCGGCGACGGATGCGGATTGGCATTGACATAGGCGGCACCTTCACCGATTTCGTCGCCTTTGACGAAGAGACAGGGGGGTTCCAGACCTTCAAAGTCCTCTCCACCCCCCAAGATCCGGCCCAGGCGGTGCTTGCTGGCCTGGCGCAAATTCCCAATCTCCAGCCCCCTGTCTCCGACCTCCACGTGGTGCACGGTTCCACCGTGGCCACCAACGCCTTGCTGGAGCGCAAAGGTGCCCGCACGGCCCTGGTCACCACCCGGGGTTTCCGGGATGTGCTGGTCATCGGCCGGCAGACCCGGACCCGCCTCTACGATTTCTTCGCCGACCGGCCCGAGCCCCTGGTCCCCGACGAGCTACGTCTGGAGGTCACCGAGCGTGTGGACCACCGGGGTCAGGTGCTCACGCCGTTGCGGGAGGAAGAGTTGCCGGGTCTCATCCGGCGGCTAAGCGACCTGAATGTCGAGTCCGTGGCCGTGTGCCTGCTGTTCTCCTTCGCCCGGCCCCAGCACGAGCAGATCATCGCCCGCGCCCTGCGCCAGGCGGGCTTCTTCGTCTCGCCCTCCAGCGAGGTGCTGCCCGAGTTTCGCGAGTACGAGCGCGCCAGCACCACGGTCATTAACGCCTACGTGGCGCCCATCGTGGCTCGGTACCTGAAGCGCCTGGAGGAAGAGCTAAGGGCTCACGAGTTCCGCATCATGCAATCCAACGGGGGCAGCATTCGCGCGGCCGAGGCGCGGCGCGAGGCGGTGCGCTCCATCCTGTCGGGGCCGGCGGGGGGCGTGGTGGGCGCACGCCACGTGGCTCGGGCAGCCGGCTTCGACCGGGTGATCACTTTTGACATGGGCGGCACCTCGACAGATGTCTCCTTGTGCGATGGCGAGATACGGATCACCACGGAAGCGGAGATCGGCGGGCTGCCCATCCGGGTTCCCGTGATTGACATCCACACCGTGGGCTCCGGCGGCGGCTCCATCGCCTACCTGGACCCCGGTGGGGCGCTGCGCGTGGGACCCCAGAGCGCTGGTGCCGATCCGGGCCCCGCCTGCTACGGTTGCGGTGGTACCCAACCCACGGTGACAGACGCCAACCTGGTCCTGGGCCGGCTGGTCCCTGACCACTTCCTGGGCGGCCGCATGGCTTTGGATGTGGAGGCCGCTGAGGAGGTTCTGGCAGACCTGGCCGGGCAGGCGAAGCTGACACCGCTACCGGGCCTGACCCTCGGGCAAACCGCCGCTCTGGGAGTGATCCAGGTGGTCAACGCCCACATGGAGCGGGCCCTGCGGGTGACCTCGGTCGAGCGAGGCCATGATCCGCGGGACTTCACCCTGGTCTCCTTCGGGGGTGCTGGCGGGTTGCATGCCGCTGACCTGGCCCGCGCCCTGGGGGTCTCCCGGGTGCTGATTCCGCCCGTGGCTTCCACCCTGTCGGCCTTCGGCATGCTCGTCGCCGATGTGGTCAAGGATTACGTGCAGACGGTGATGCTGCCAGGCACCACGCCATTTGGAGAGCTAGAACGTCGCATGGCTCCCCTGGTGGCGCGAGGCGTTCAGGACTTGCAACGTGAGGGGGTGCCGGCGGAGCAAATCACCCTCCACCGAGAACTGGACGTGCGCTACCAGGGGCAAGCCTACGAGCTGACGGTGCCGCTGACCTGCGATTTCGCTGCCGCGTTCCACAGATTGCACCAGCGAACGTACGGACATAGCGCGCCCGATGCCCCCGTGGAGGTCGTGAACCTGCGGCTGCGTGCTGTGGGCGAGGTTCCCCGGCCCTCCCTACCCCTCGTCCCGCCGGAACCCGCAGACCCGTCCGAGGCCCTGATGGAACACCGACCCGTGGTGCTGGCCGCTGGCGAGGCCCTGATGGAACACCGACCCGTGGTGCTGGCCGCTGGCGTAACCGAGGTGCCCTTCTACGATGGTCGGCGCCTGCAACCGGGCCATGCCCTGGTCGGCCCGGCCGTGATTGTTTACGAGGATACAACGGTGTTGCTGGGGGTGAGGGACCGGGCGCGAGTTGATGGCTACCGCAACCTGATCATAGATGTGGGGCGCGAGCGGTACAGTCAAGTGCTCCGCATTACGTGCTAGGAGGCCAATTGACAAAACCGCCCAAGTGGCCTATTATCGCCAGTGAAGTTGCGCAATACAGGGTACCCAATACTGACCCATGTGCGATCCCATCAGCCTTGAAGTCTTCAAACACCTCTTCTCCTCCGTCGCCGAGGAGATGGGCGTGGTGCTGCGTCGCACCGCCTACTCGCCCAACATCAAGGAGCGGCGGGATTTCTCCTGTGCCCTGTTCGACGCCCAGGGGCGCATGATCGCCCAGGCCGCCCATATCCCGGTCCACCTGGGTTCCATGCCCTTGTCGGTGCAGGAGGGGATCCGGACCTTCACCTTCGCGCCAGGGGACGTAGTCATCCTCAACAACCCCTACCGTGGCGGCACTCACCTGCCGGACATCACCCTCATCACCCCCATCTTCGTCGCGGAGGGAGCGAAGGAGGAGCTTCTCGGCTTCGCGGCCAGCCGCGCCCATCACTCGGACGTGGGTGGCATGGCCCCCGGCTCTATGCCCCTATCCCGTGAGCTCTATCAGGAAGGGGTCATCATCCCGCCCATCAAGCTGGCCAAGGGTGGCCGTGTGAACCGGGAGGTGCTGGAATTGCTCCTGGCCAACGTGCGCACCCCCGAAGAGCGGGCCGGCGACCTGCGGGCTCAGATGGCCGCCAACCACAAGGGCGTTGAACGGATGGGGGAGCTGGTGGCCCGCTATGGCCGCGCCCAGATCCAGCACTACATGGAGGCGCTTCTGGAGTATGCCGAGGGCATGACCCGCCGGCTCATCGCCGAGCTGCCGGATGGCACCTACCGGTTTCGAGATCGCATGGACGATGACGGGGTGGACCCTGAGCCGGCGGAGATCGTTGTGGCCATCACCATCCGGGGCGACGAGGCCATCGTGGATTTCACAGGCACTTCACCCCAGCGGCGGGGGAGCATCAACGCCGTGTACGCCATCACTCTCTCGGCCACGTACTACGTCTTCCGGGCGCTCATCGGGCTGGACATCCCCTCTAACAGCGGCTGCCTGGTGCCGATCAAAGTGATCGCTCCGGAGGGCACATTGGTGAACGCCCGACCACCGGCGGCTGTGGCCGGTGGCAACGTGGAGACCTCGCAGCGCATCGTGGACGTGCTGCTGGGCGCCCTGGCGCAGGCGTGCCCGGACCGGGTGCCGGCGGCCAGCCAGGGCACGATGAACAATCTGAGCGTAGGAGGCTGGGACCTCGAACGCCAGCGGCCCTACGCCTACTACGAAACCATCGGTGGCGGCATGGGGGCGCGCCCCGGCAAGGATGGTGCCTCCGCCATCCACACCCACATGACCAACACCATGAACACCCCCATCGAAGCCCTGGAGTACGCCTACCCCTTCCGCGTGGGGCGCTACGAGATTCGCCGTGGGTCTGGCGGGGCTGGCCGGTACCGGGGCGGCGACGGGATCCGTCGCGACATCCAGTTCCTGCACCCCGCGCAGGTCACCATCCTGTCAGATCGCCGCCGGTTCGCCCCCTACGGGCTAGCAGGTGGCGAGCCAGGCCGGCCGGGTCGCAACGTGCTCATCCGTGACGGCGAGGAGCGGGAGCTGCCGGGCAAGGTGAGCCTGTGGGTGGAGCCTGGCGACGTGATCAGCATCCGCACGCCTGGCGGAGGAGGCCACGGCAGGTCGTAAGTTGTATCACGGGGTCGCTGAAGTGAGGGTCCCGCTTTCAATCAGGCGTCGCAAGTCAGTCAGGGAGCCGTGCCAGTCGCTGGGTGGGTCTGAGAGCGGCTCACTGGTCACCCAAAAGGTCTTGAGCCCCGCCCGGCGCGCCGGCTCGATGTCCTGGTCCAGGCTGTCCCCGATCATCAGGCACTGTTCAGGGGCCTGCCCGATGCGCTCGCACACCTCCAGGAAGAAGCGCGGGTTGGGCTTGCAGGCGTGCATCTCTTCGTAGCAAGCAACCAGGGCATAGGGGAAGTCGGCGATGCCGGCCCACCCCATGCGTTGCCGGATGGCCATGAGGGGGAACACAGGCTGGGTGGCGATGGCCACGATGAACCCGGCGTCGAAGGCGGCCTGCACCACCCGGCGTGCTTCGGGGATCGGCTGGGTGTAGCTCCGCAACTGGCCAAAGTCCTCCCGGTAGAAATCCTCGAAGATGGGCATGAGCTCTTCCTCGGGCAGGCCGATGGCCGGGAAGAAGTCGGCGGCAAAGGCCTCGGCGTTGGTCACGTCCAGGTCGTCGTTGGCCATCATCACGGCCGTGGAGCGCATCAATTGACGCACCAGGCGCTCCGGCGGCACCAGGTGGGCCAGCCGCTGCCCCAGCAGCCGCAAGTAGGGTGGCAGGAACGTGTCCATGTTATTGCCCAGCAGGGTGTCGTCCAGGTCGAAGAGCAACGCGGAGATCATCGGCGGACACCTCAGCTCAGGGTTATCTCCCAGGGCATGAGCGCCAGGACGCGCTCGCGGGAGAGGGCGCGCAGCCCAGTGAGGAGCACATCGGCCCAGTCCTCCGGTTCGACGAAGGCCGGCAGCATAGGCCCTCGCGGTGCAGCGATGGGCACAACCAGGGGCGGGCGATCCTTGGGGAGACCGGCCAACTCCCGCGCCTTCTCCACCGCCGCCTCGAAGTCGCCCAGGCTGTCCACCAGCCCGCGCTCCAGCGCCTGCCGCCCGGTCCACACCCGCCCCCGGGCCACGTGCTCCACGTCCTCCACCGACATGCGCCGGCCGTCGGCCACGCGAGCCTTGAACCGCTGGTAGACCGACTCCATCATGGCGCGCACCTTGGCCCGCTCTTCCTCAGTGAAGGGCTGGGTGTCGGAGAAGAGCCCGGCTGCCCGGCCCCGCTGCAGCACCTCCCGGTTGGCCTGCAGCTTCTCGAACAGCCCCTTGGTGACGAATTTCCCGCCCACCACGCCGATGGAGCCGGTGAGGGTCGCCGGCTGGGCCACGATGTGGGTGGCGTGGGTGGCCACGTAGTAGCCGCCGGAGCCGGCCACGTCGCCCATGAAGGCCACCACGGGCTTGCGCCGGCTTACCCGCTGCACCTCGCGAGCGATGAGGTCGGAGGCCAGCGCCGAGCCCCCCCGGGAGTTGACGTAGAAGATGACAGCAGCCACACTCGGGTCCTTCTCCGCCCGGCGGAAGGCGCGGGCGATGGTGTCGGAGCCGGCCTGCTCCCCGCCCACAAGAGGGATGGGCAGCGGGAAAGGCGGCCGACGGCTCTCGCCCGGCACGATGAGCCCCTCCAACCCGATGAGCCCCACCACCCGGCTGGCGTGCCACTTGTACGGGTGGAACAGCCTGGGCACGGCCATGGGCCAGGTGTGGATGACCGGCAGCCGGTCGTCGCCGGGGGCCAGGTGCCGGGCCACCTCGTCCTCGTACAGGACGGCGTCCACCAGCCCGGCCTCGGCGGCCTCCGCAGCCCGCAGAGGCGCCTGATCCACCAGCTCCCGCACCCGCTCACGTTCCAGGCCGCGACCGGCGGCGATGCCCTCCACGATATCGTCGTAGAACGAGTCCAGTAACGAGTTGAGCATCTCGCGGTGCGCCTCGGACATCTCGCGCCGGCGGAAGGGGTCGGCGGCCACCTTGTACTCGGCGATGGCTTCGAAGTCGGCCTCAATGCCGTAGCGCGCCAGGGTGTCCTTCAGGAAGGTGACCTCCAATCGCAGGCCCAGGACGTTGAAGTCGGCACTCTCGACGGTGATGATCTCGTCGGCGGCAGTGGCCAGGTAGTAGCTGATCAGATCCATGCCCGGCAGGAAGGCCACCACCCGCCGGCCCCGGTCCCTGAAGCGCTTGATGGCGTCCCGCATGTTCTGGATGGTGGGCAGGGCGGCTGCCACCGTGCCTATCCGCAGGATCACCCCCCGCACGGTCGGATCCCCTCCTGCCAGGTCCAACTGTGCTTCCAGGTCCTCTACCCCCTGTTCGCGCATCGGTCGGGGTACGAAGAGGACCGGGGGCCGGGTGCGTCGCGAGACGTATGGCCCGCGGACGTCCAGCGCCACGTACTCCGGACGGGGACCGGGCAGCTTGTGGATCAGATTCATGCTCAGCCTGGCCGCGTTGGCCAGGGCATCCAGTACCGGAACGGGTACTCGCATCATCTCACCTCGCGGACGATCTGCTTCCGATGGCGTGCAAAGGGCCCACGGGCGTTACCCCTGGCCGAAGGACCGCAGGGCCAGGAGAACCTTCTCCTCCAGGGTCAGGTTGGGATCCTGGGGCAGCTTGCGCACCGCCGCCTGAGCCTCGGCCACGCTGTAGCCCAAGTTGGTCAGGGCGGCGATGACCTCGCCCTCGGCGAAGGTCCAGGCCTCCTCCTCGGCCGCCACCCTGGTCAGGTCTAGCTTCCCCTTGAGCTCCACCACCAGGCGCTGGGCCGTCTTCTTGCCCACGCCCGGCACCTGGGTCAGCACGTCCACCTTGCCCTCGGCGATGGCCATGCGCAGGGCATCGGCCGGCATGGCGGAGAGGAACCCCAAGGCTACCTTGGGGCCGATGCCGGACACGCTCAGGAGTTGCTTGAACAGCCTCAGGTCGTCCTCCTCGGCGAAGCCGTAGAGGGCCAGCTCGTTCTCGCGCACGTGTAGGTGGGTGAAGAGGGAGACCGGGCTGCCCTCGGCGCCGGCCCCATCCACCACCTCCGCCGGGGCGTACACCTGGAAGCCGATGCCGCCCACGTCCACGATGAGGTAGTCCGGACCTTTAGCCTTGAGTTTGCCCCATAGCCTGGCAATCATACGCGCTCCTGTGCCGCCAAGGCAGGACTCAAACGCCACTCCGCTGCCGCTACGTGGCTACTGCGAGCTGCAGCGCCTTCCGATTTTCTAGCTGTAGTGCTGCAAACCATAAAAGCCAAAACACGGGAAAGCCCTCGCGAACTGCCAGGGACCTTGCCCTTTGCACCGGTATGGATTATAATGCTTTTCACGCACGTTGTCTAGCCCGGCACTGCTCTATCCGGGTGCTCTGCCATAGGATGGCAGCAGACTATGACCAGGACACACGCTCTTGGCCCTCGTGCGGCCGCCGGCCGCTACATACCCGCGCGCCATGGCTGCGGCCACATCACCACCGCCGGTGGACCTGAAGCTGGCCCGGCCCCAGCACCGCGCCTATTGCCAGGCGCTGTCGGAACTGGGGGTGGAGGTGGTGACGCTGCCGGAGGACCCGGCACGCCCGGACAGCGTGTTCGTGCAAGATACGGCGGTGATCGTCGCCGGGCGGGTCATCGTGTGCTGGCCCGGTGCGCCATCGCGCCGTGGCGAGGAGGTGGCCGTGGCCGGGCTGCTGGCGGACCGGGGCCTGCCCACGGTGCGCATCCAGCCGCCGGGCACCTTAGAAGGCAGGGACGTGCTGGTGACTGAGCGCGGGGTGTTCGTGGGCCGGTCGGCGCGCACCAACGCCCAAGGGGTAGCTCAACTCCGACGCATCCTGCAACCGGCGGGGACTAAGCAATTTGCCAAAAGTTCCCTGCACTTTCCTTTCGCATCAAAAGGGCTATCAAGGGGCGTCCGCGCCCCGTCCGGTGGCTGTTTGACCCTGAAAACGGGGCGGGGACGCCCCCTTTTAGCA